>ODAK010005150.1_pt1 | contig 13295 bp, 13 predicted proteins | sample 1539591 | NCBI WGS metagenome assembly ODAK01 (sample SAMEA3539303, study PRJEB22396) | soil metagenome | biome: tundra; feature: field; material: soil | place: USA | collected 2010-05 | depth 0.15 m | reverse complement strand
AGGGCTGAAGACCGCTGGGTTACCGCCACTCGCGGTTCGGATGCAGTCGGCTAGCCGGGCCAGCACCGCAAGGGTCCAGCGTCCCGCTAGCAGTTCGACGAACGACGCGGCGGCAAGAGATCGGCGAGTCAAGCTCGAGTCACCTTCAGAGACGGCCGGTAGAACCGGACAGGATCGGTACTGAACGAGCGAGCACAAGAAGCGACTCTGCGCCAAGGGATGCAGGGGATGCCCGCCCCGGTTGGCATATGGATAAGGTGCACTTCATCGCATTGCCGTCGACTGAGAGTTGTCTCGTGGCTGAGCAGCGAGTGCCGGGCGTGCCGTTGGCGCTCCCGGCTCGTCTCTTGCTGGCGTTGCTCGGGCGGCTCGACGTTGGGTCGGACGGTGCGGTTCCCATCGGAACGTGATGATGGCGGCGGCGAGGCCGGCGGCGGCCCAGACGGCGAGGGTCAGGACGTCGTGCGCGGGGAATAGCGGGGTGCCGCTGGCGTGGCGGAGGGCGCTGGTGACGGCGTCGGCAAGCGGTCGGACAGGAAGGTAGCTGGCGAGGGTGGTGAGCCAGTGGGGTTCGCTGATGGAACCGAGGAGGCCAGAGACGATGAGGACGGGGAAGTAGATGAGGATGAGGATGAGAGTGGCGGCTTCGACGGTGGGGATGGCGTGGTAGAAGCAGACACCGACGGCCACGGTGACCGCGCCGGCGAGCGCGCCGACGGCCGAGGTGGCGATGATGCGGCCGAGGAAGTAGCACCATCGGGGGAGCGGGGTGGCTCGCCAGCGTTTGAGGACGCCGGCTTCCCGGGCGGCGACGAGGCGTCTCCGCGGAGACGTCTCACGCAATTGCGGAGCCGAGCAGGCCATCGGGGTCGTGCACCGGCCGGCCGCCGACCAGCGTCAGCGCGGGCTGTTGCGACGGCAGGTCGTCAACCGGGCAGTCCAGCAGGTCAGCGCGGAACCCCACCACATCCGCGAATGCGCCGGGCACCCAGATGACCGCACACCCCGACCCTGGCAGCGCCGCCCAGACCTAATGCCCGGCTGCTCCGTTGCTGTCAGCGTGTCCTATGCGCCGGTTTCCGCGCCGCAGCGCGCCATCCGGCCCGCCGGATCAATGTCCGGTACGGTTGAACTCATGAGTGTGCAACCGGCCAGGCACCCGGATCCGGCCGAGCCGTACGAGGTGATCCACCTCGGCGGGGAGACCGCCGCCATCGTCCCGCTCGCGGAGCTGCGGCGGCTCCGGGCGGTGGAGCGGCACGCTTCGCGGGAAGCCCTGGAGGAGGCGGAGATCGAGTCCACTCTCGCGGCGCATGACGAATGGGTCGCCGCGGGGTGTCCCGGCGCACGGTCACATGAGGACGTCATGGCCGAACTGCTCGGCAGTGACCAGTGAAGACCCGGTGGTCCCCGGCAGCGACCGCCTTAGCCCGCCATTACCTGCGCGACCAGGACGGCATGCGCGAGATCGGCGTGGCTGTCGCCGCCTTGGCCGATGACCCGTATCCGCCTCAGGGGTTCCACCGGGGCAGGTACCACCGGCTTCGCGTCGGCCGGTACCGGGTCCTCTACGTGGTAGACCGTGACGTCATCACCGTCGAGCGGGTCGACCGCGTGGCTGATGACTAGTCGCCGCAGGCCTGACCCGGCACGCTGTCGCCGGTCGCGGGCTCCCCGTTCGCCAGCCAGGTTTCCTGAGCGCAGGCTCTCCGGGTCTTCTGCAGGGCCTACATTTAGGCCGGACGTTGGCAGGTTCCCGAGCGGTGCGGAGCACGGTGACATGTACCGGAAGATCCTGATAATGCTGGCGGCGGCCGGGCTGGGCGTGAGCGTGGCTGCGTGCTCCGGCACGATGCCGGGCCAGGGCGCGGCCTCTGAGCGGGTCGCGCAGACCGCGGCCGCGGGTATGTCAGCGGCCGTGTCTGGGTCCGTCGCGGTGGAGTCGTCCACCGCGCGCCGTTCATCGAGTCCTGCGGCATCGTTGCGGCTGCTGACCGAGCCGGGGTCCGGGATCGGGCCGATAGATGAGCTCATCACCGGGGCGAGGTCCTCGGTCGACCTGACCATGTACGAGCTAGCCGACCCCGCCGCGGAAGCGGACCTGGCCGCGGACGCCGCCCGCCGCGTGGACGTCCGGGTGCTCCTCGACCGGCACCTGGAGAAGTCCGCCAACACGGGTGCCTACGACTACCTGGGCGCCCACGGCGTCCACGTCCGGTGGGCCCCGGCCGGCACCACCTATCACCAGAAGACCCTCACCGTCGACGACGCCACCTCGGTCATCATGACCCTCAACCTCGTCGCCCGCGACTATCCCGGCACCCGCGACTTCGCCGTCATCGACACCGGCCGCGCCGACGTCGCCGCCATCGTCGCCACCTTCAACGCCGACTTCGCCGGGCGGGCCATCACCCCGCCGGACGGCGCCGGCCTGGTGTGGTCGCCGACGAACGCGAAGGCGCTGGTCCTGTCGGTCATCGACGGGGCGAAGCACACCCTGGCCACCGAAGATGAGGAGATGGACGACCCGGCCGTCACCGCCGCCCTGGCCGCCGCGGCCCGGCGCGGCGTGCACGTGACCATCACGATGACCGCCGATTCCGAATGGGACCAGGCCTTCGCCGGACTAGCCCGGGCCGGCGCGCACATCCGGCTCTACCCGGACAAGGCCAGCGCCCTGTACATCCACGCCAAGGCCATCGTGGCCGACGCCGGGCGGCCCGGCCAGCGGGTGCTGGCGGGGTCGCAGAACTTCTCCGTGGCCAGCCTCGGCTACAACCGGGAACTGGGCATCCTCATCAGCAGCGCGCACATCGTGGCCGCCATGAGCGCCACCCTGGCCGGCGACTACGCCCGGGCCGCGGCCTACTCACCGCCGCCCGGATCACCGTGACCGTCGGCGGAGCCACCTGCACCACCAGCGACTAAATAGCCATACTCATGGCCACGCCCGTGTCCGAGCAGATGCCGACGCCTGAGATCGGCCTCCCGCCCCGCCTCGGCCCGTACCGCGCTGCCGTCCCGCCCGAACATATTGATGCCGAACGAGCCACGGTGCCCGCCCCCGCTCTGTTCCGCGCTTGTCTGACACAGGCTGGAAGCTGCAGGCCGGCATCCGGCATGGCCTGTTCCACCTCGTCTGGATATCTTCCGGCACCGACCCCCGGCTGCGGTGGATCACCACCCACTGCACCCAGCTATCGAAGCGGTTCTATGACTGCGTGCCCGCCAATGCGGGCTGACGGCTCCGGGTGATTTCGCCCCTCGAAGCGTTCCGGGCAGGCTCGCGGAGCGGGGCTATGCCGTGGCGCGTCAGGATAGCGTGGCGGCGGGCGGAGGTGTGATGGCTGGGGATGAGGATCAGGAGATCGCGGCGGCTCTGGCGAAACTGGCCGTGCAGGATGCGGCCGTCGCCGAGGACGCGCGGGCCGCGCTGGAGTGGATCGCCGGGGAACCGGGCCGGGCGTTCATCACCCAGGAGCGTATCCAGGGCTTCTGCTGGTACGAGCTGCCGGTGAAGTGGTTCGCCGGTCCCGGTGAGAAGCTGCGGGTTGTCTCGGCGCTGGCCGGGGCACTGGATCTGCTGCGGCTGCCCCGGTACGCCGTCATCTGCCGGTCCGGGGCGACACGCGAGATCCTGAACGCCTATGAGGTCGGCGCTGCGCGCGGCAAGGCCGCTTTCCGCCGGGCCGCCGCCGCCTCTGGCATCACCCCGCCCGGCCTGCCGGGGTTCGAATGGGGTGCGGTGATGGGCCAGGAGGAGGCGTCCGCGCGTTCGTCAGCCGCCGATTTCCGGAGGTCGCCGTCGCCAGCGGCGATCTGGTCCCGGGATGGCCGGGGTGGAGGGCCCGCCAGAAGGAACTCGTGCGTGCCCATCTCAATGTCTCGCAGGCCGGGCTGCCCGGGCAGACGCTGGCCCAGGTGATCCTCACTCACCAGCTGCGCCACTTCGCCCAGGATCTAGGCCTGGCCCGCCGGCCGGGCCGCATGCTCACGCTGACCGCCAGGGGCCGCCGCCTTCTCGCCGGCCCCGGCAGCCTGTGGCGTACCGTCGCCGCCGGCCTGCCTGGCGGCAACCACTTCACCGTGTTCGCCGGCGAGCTGTTCCTCGCCCTGCTCCTGGCCGCGGACTCGGTACCCGGTACCCAGATCAAGGCGACCGTGGGGCAGGCGGTCGCCGAAGAGGGGTTCCGGGTGAGCCGGACCGGTGAGCCACCGGACGAACATCACATCGGCTGGGCCGTCCACGAAACGAGCAACCTGTGCCGGGCCCTTGGCCTGCTGGCAGCCGGCGGTGACTGGCGCGACCGCAGCTACGGGCTCACCGGCACCGGCCAGGCGGCGCGCGCCCGGATGTTACCGGTGGCGCCACCAGTAGCGCCCGACGATGAGTTCCTCGAGTGCACGGAGACGGTCAGCAGCCATCCCCGCACGGGCATCGGGGTGTTCAAGCGCGACGCGGAGGTCGGAGACGAGGTAGGTTGCGTCGCGAACCTCGCACTGTGCCCGGAGGATTTCCCGTGAGGTCGTCGTGGCACGGGCAATGACGTCGAGAACGGTCTCCATGTGCGGGCCGCTGAACCGGGCCAGGAAGCACCAGTCATCGGCCGGTTCGCCGAAGCGAGCCCACTCGAAGTCCAGCAGCGCCGTCACGCTTTGATCGCACGCGAGCCAGTTGCCCCAGTGACAGTCCGCGTGCACCGGGACGACTGCCCGTGCGGGCAGCGGCGCGCGCTCCGCGATCGCCGTCAGGCCGTCGAGCAGAGGGCGGGCCACGATTCCGTCCCGGTCCAGGGCCGCGAGGTTCTCAACCTCGGCCAGGAGCGCAGCCTGGCTGACGAAGCCGCCGTGGTCAAGAGGTTCTCTCAGCGTCTGTCCGGCGTGGCCGGCGGGTATCCAGCTGTGCAGTCCGTCGAGCCGCTGGGCTGCGTCGGCGGCCAGCAGGCGTGCGGTCACACCGTCCACGCCGGGCATGCCCATGCCGGGAGCCGTCCCCGGCACGCGGGCGTAGCAGGCGTAGCGAACCTCGCGCGTCCCTAGCCGGCAGAGCCCGCTGCCGAGCAGCGGGGCCGTGAGGCCGGCGGGCAGGTGGGGCGCGAGTGCGATCTCCCGGTCCAGTCGCGAGTGGCGGCCGGCGTCGATGATCTTCACGACGACGTCCGGGCTGACGTACACGTGATGGGAGCTGCTCTCGGCGGTGGCCATGGGGCCGGGGTCGCGGCCCAGGGCCGCCGCCGCGATCGCGCGAGCGGCATCGGGGGCTTGCCGCAGGTCGGTCATTCGCGGGCACAGGGCGGGGTGGCCGACATTCTGGCGAGGCGCATCCGGGTGTCCATTCAAAATCGCATGCTGCAAACAGTTTATCTTCTTAACGTGGTAGTGGTTCGCGGTTTCGACGCGCCTGCCGGCAGGCAAGATTCCGCCGGCTAGCAGCCCTTACGCGGCAAGCGCTCCCTGTCGCGCGCTCATCGGCAAGGCCGGACGCACTCAGGACCATGGCGGTGATGAGCAGGCTTGCTCAGGTACTCGAGGCCATCATGAGCCGTTTAACTCGCGGCGCGCGGGCATGATGGCGGAGTGGTCCAAGACGACGGCCCGGCCTGGGCCGAATATTACGCATGGTCAGCCGGCCGCGAACCGCGGCCGCTCCTGCTGGCCGCGTGCCAGGAGCTAGGCGCTGGCCAGGGCCGGATGGCGATCGACCTAGGCTGCGGGGATGGCACCGAGGCACTTGAGCTGCTGGCTCGCGGCTGGTCAGTGACGGCGGTGGACGCTACGGAAGCCGGACTCAGGTTGCTTAACGCGCGCATCCCGGCCGCGGCCGCGGACCGGATCCGCGTTATATGCGCGTCGTTCTCCGAGGCGGACCTTCCGCGCGCTCACCTGATTCATGCAGGCTTCAGCCTGCCGTACTCCCCCCCGCAGACGTTTCCGGCCACGTGGGCGCGGATCCGCCAGGCGCTCGGCCCGGGCGGGGTGTTCGCTGGCCAGCTGTTCGGTATCCGGGACAGCTGGGCCGATGACCCCAGCATGACCTTCCATGCCCGGCATGAGGTCGAGGTGCTGCTCGACGGCCTGCAGATCCTCCGCCTGGAAGAGACCGAACAAGACGGTCGCGCCTCCAGCGGCCCGAAGCACTCGCACACCTTCGACATCCTCGCCCGCAACCACCTACCGGTATCACCATCCCGCTAGCCAGTAAAGCCTCATCCGAGTCCTTGACGTGCTCCAATCGCACGCCCTGCCGCACCACCCGGTACAAGTCGACGAACACCCCGAGCCGGAACAGGTCGTCCACCTCGTCCTCACGGGTGGCAAAACGCCCCATCAGAGCGCCCACCGCCTCCTGGCGCGTCCCGTGGAGTTCGGTGAGATGGTCCACCGACGTCGGCTCGTAATGGTTGTAGTGGTAAACGTGCAGCCCCGGGTGCCGTTCGCGCCGCTCGGTCCGGTCATAGGCCCAGATCTGCGTGTACCGGGGGAGTCCCGCCTCGCCGGCCTCGGCCGTGTCCACGACGCCGAACAGGTACTGCAGCCCGAACTCCCGGCCGTCCTCGGAGTAATACCGCGCTCCCTCGATATCGAAGAACAGGTCCCCGTCCGCCGGTTCCGGCAGCCCCAGCAGCCCCGCGGTTGGCGACCAGCGCGCCGTCGCCGTCCCGTTCGGGATCCAGCAGCTCGTACCGGATGACCCCCTCATCCTCGCTGGCCACCTGCAGCCGGGCCTGCCGCTGGGAGCGTTCCAGCGAATCCCGGCTCACCCGCCCCCGCCTCCAGCCAGCGTCCCCTGATAAACGGATCCAGGATCTCTCGGCACCCACCGAGCTCGGTCGACGTGTGTGTCGTGACCTCGGATGCCGCCCGCATGATCAGGCCCCACCCCGCCCTGACGCCAGGTGGCTGGCCAGGTGGCGGAACACGGCGCTGCGGCGCGTGGTTGTGGCGAGTTCCCCGCTACGGGAGGCGCGTACTGCCGCGAACCCGTAGTCGACCATCTGCCGCTCGTAGTCGGCGATGGCCTGTACCACGGTCTTGTCGTCCCGGGCGGCGGCGCCGAGTTCGGTGGCGAGCAGCGCGGCGTCCCGCAGTGCCGTGTTGGCGCCGGAGCCGCGGGCGGGGCTCATCGCGTGGATGGCGTCGCCGAGCAGCGTCACCCGGCTGGCCGGCCACGAGGCGATGGGAACGGCGGTCCTGATGGTGACCAGGGATGTCTCCGGGATCGACGCTAGCTGGACGAGCCGCAGCAGATCGGGATGCCAGCGGCGGATCGTGTTCAGGACCACTGCGTGCAGTTCCGCGGGACCGAGCTCGCCTGGGCGGCTGGTGAACTGGCCGGCGCTTCCTGTGACGGCCCACATCAGGTAGGACTGGGCCGGGCTGAGGTGGACATCGGGGGCGAGCCGCCGGGCCGCGCGCTCGGGTGGTTCGCTGAAGTCAAGGACGCCGGCGGCCAGGCCGGCAGTCTTTCCTATGACGGCGGTGAACCCGTCCCAGAGTGCGGGCGGCACGAGCGGCCGGGTCTGCTGGGTGAGCAGAGTCCGGCCGTACAGGCAGACGATCCCGCTATCGTCCAGCCTGGCGTGCGGGAGGTAGCGGCGACGGATCGGCGACCCGATCCCGTCCGCGGCGACCAGGATCTCGGCGTGGGCGGCCCGGCCGTCGCTGAAGCAGACCGTGACCCCGCGGGAGTCCTGTTCAAAGCCGGTGCAGGTGCGGCCGAACTCGATGACGCCGTCCAGCCGGGCAGCCAGGATCTCCCGGAAGGTCTGGCGGTTCACCGAGGTCGACAACGTCGCCGGGTCCAGGGGATCGGCCGGAGGCGGGATTTCGGTCCGTCGCAGCGGCCGCAGGCGTTCGGTCATAACCGTCATCGCCGTACTCGGCCGGCCGCTGCTGGCGATGCACAGTTCGTACAGGTCAGGTGGCAGGCAGGCGTGCAGGGCCGACCCGGCGTCCAGATGCAGCCGGTAGCCCTGGCCGCGCGAGTCCAGGGTCTCGTCCCGCTCGTATACGGTGACGTCCGTGCCGGCCCGCAGGAGTGCCTGAGCCAGGCAGAGCCCCCCGATACCCGCGCCGGCCACCGCCACCTTCACCGCGCGCCGCCGGGTGCCTGCTGGCTCATCGCCGCCAGCGACCGGCGGATGCCCAGCCGTAGCCCGGCCGCTGCCGCCGGACGGACACCCGACGGCGGCGTTTCGATGGTCATGTGCATCGTCGTTCCCTTCAGTTTGCGGGCAGCCCGAATACAGGCCGGGTCGATGGGGGAGGGCGGACGGTCAGCGGGTGGCGCGGGCCCGGTCCAGGTAGGCAACGAGGTCGCCCCAGTCAGCGCCGTCGTGACCGGGCGGCTGCTGCCTGCCTCGGTCGACCCATAGCGTGCGGACCGCCGCGCCGATCTCGGTGTCCGGGCCGCGGATCAGTTCCGAAAGCTGGTCCAGCCGGTCGACGATCCTGCGCACGGCCGGATCGGCAGGCGGCGTGCCGGACCGCATCTCCTCAAGCGCCTCGGCGTACAGCCGCGGCATCTCCACCCCGACCGCGTGCTCGGCGACCACGCCAAGCTCGCCGAACCGCCGGTGCATCGCATCGATCTTCTCCGGCCTCAGGTAGCCGGTCAGGTCGCCCGTCAGTTTGATGATCTCTGCGAAGCCGGCGTCATCTGCATCCCTGGCCGCCATGAGCTGCTTGCGGAGTCGCTGTGCCATCCGAATCTGCCGGTCCACGTGCTCGATCTGCTGGTCGATAACCCTGCGCACGTCGGTCCGCCCGGCTAGCAGGATGCCCACCTGCTCCAGCGAGAGTCCCAGCTGCCGCATGGCCGTGACCTGATAGAGCAGCATCAGGTCCGCGCTGGTGTACAGACGATGACCACCGGACGTCCGCGCCGACGGCACCACCAAGCCGATCTGGTCGTAGTGATGCAAGGCCCGGACGGTCAGCCCGGTCGCGGTGGCCACCTCACCGATCCGCCACGTGCGCTCATCAGCCGCCATAAATCCAGCATGGCACCTGACGTAACGTCAGATTCAAGCCCTCCGCTGGTGCGCTGACCGGATACGCCAGCCAGATGCGCAGCGTGCCGATCGGGAACGGATCCCGATCGGTGCGTCGCGGACTACAGGCGGCGGCGTTAGCCAAGGTGCCGGGCGAAGAACCGCAGCGTGCTGTCCAGCTCGAATGCCGGGACCTCCCCGTGCGCTGACCGAAGCCGAGCTGGCTTACGACGTCCCGGCGCGGTTGCCTGGCTGCGCCTCTGGCCATTCGGCCAGGGTCTCCAGGTAGGCCGTCCGGATCTGCTCGATCCGTTCCCGCAGGTTCCGCAGTGTCCAGTTCTCGACGCTGACGGGCGGCAGCACGGCGACGTCGACGATACCCGGATTGAGCTTGGCCGCGTTGCGGCCCGCCACCGACTCGGAGTTCCTGATCACGATCGGGACGATCGGCAGGCCGGTCGCCATGGCGATCAGGAAGGCTCTCCTCTTGAACGGGCCCACCGACCGGGTATCCAGCCGGGTCCCCTCCGGGGCAATCAGGATCGACAGCCCCTGGCGTGCGGCCGCCTCGAGGGGCTTGAGGGCGGCGACGGCCGTCCCCGGGTCCTCGCGGTCGACGAACGCGGCGTCGAGCAGCTTCCCGAGCTGGCCGAACACGCGGCTGCTCTGCAGCTCCTTCTGGGCGACCCCGGTCCAGTTGTCCCTGACCAGCGCGGCCACGAGGAACACGTCGAAGTTGCTGCGGAGGTTGAACAGGAAGACCGCGGGCCGCCGCTCGGTCAGGTACTCCGCGCCCGTCACGTTGAGCTTGACGCCGCTCAGCGCGAGGACGGTCCCCGGCCAGAACCTGGTGAGGAAGTTGATCCCGGCGCGCTTGTTGCGCCGCACCAGCCCGACGCCCAGCGCGGCGGCGGCCAGCGGGCCGAGGGAGCTGACGCTGGCCAGCCGGCGGGCCACCCCGAGCGGGCCGCCGCTGCCCCGGCTGCTGAACCGCATGATGGGCCAGCCGCGGCGGACGGCGACCTTGGTCAGCATGGGTCCCGGGTTGGTCGGCCGCGGATGGCCGACCAGGCACATGAGGCTGAGGTCTTCGTCGCCGTCCGCGTAGAAGTAGCTCGACCTCAGGTCAACCTGATGATCGACGGCGAACTGCTGCACGCCGCTGGCCTTGGTGGGACCCCAGACCACGGGCTGCTCGATCTCGCCGGTCAGTATTCCCTGCTCGTCGGCCACGAGCCGGTTGCACATGATGTACTCGATGCCGAGGTAGCGCGCCACTGGTGTCACCTGATTGGTCAGGGCGGACGAGCTCAGCGCCACGGTGTGGCCGCGGCGCTGGTGGGCCCGGACCAGCTCGCGCATTTCCGGGTAGATCAGGTCCGCCACGGACTGCCGGAAGATGCGCTCTCCCATCTCGTCGACATCTCGCGCCAGCCGCCCCTTGATGGTGCGGACGCTGCCTTCGATCAGGGTCTCGAATGCGCGCCTTCCGAGCCGGAACTGCACCGCGAGCTGCACGATTGTCAGGAACTCGACCACCCGGAGGTCCCGGCGGCGCAGCCGGTCCCTCGTCTGGGCCGCGGCGGTGTATCCGGCCACCAGCGTCCCGTCCAGGTCGAAGAACGCGCCGACATCCGGGCCCTCCGGGCTCGCGTCGACTTCCGCGGCCGGCCTGGGGAGCCGCGCCGGCGGGTGAGCGCCGTTCTGGGGTGTGGTCGTCATGAGTTCCGCTGACCGTCCAGGATCCTTCCGCCGAAGACCGCTTGTCCCGCATCCCCAGTTACAGGACGCAAGGCCGGTCATGGCGGCCTGCGGATGGGTACCCCCGTCATTTTCAGCTTATACGCGTCCCATTGCTCGCAACTTTGGGCATCCGCCGTCGACATCGGCTCCAGCCGGCCGGCGATGTAGGTTCCGAACGAACCGTGGTGCTTGCCCAGCGGTTGGCAGCCTCGTCGTCGATGAGCGAGTTGCCGATGAGCCATTGGATGGCGCGGCGCTTGGCGCGGGTATCGCGGAAGACGTACCACGCCGGCAGCAGGTCCGGATGCTCCTCGTGGAGCTCGTCCTTGAACCGGGGACGACTGGAGGTCGCGCCGATGAGTTCCGTACGCCGAAGGCGTCTGACAAAAGGATGAGCAACTCCCGCCGCCGAGGCAGCGCCGCTGGTCCGAGGTGCCTTCAACCGCAGGATCGCCGACGACCGTAAAGGAGTTAAAAGATGACCGATATGCCGGAGATCTTTCAGCCGGGAAGTGGCAGCAGGATCGTGACGAGCTGCTCAAGGCCGAGAAGGAGGCCACTCGCGCGCTTGACGCGCTCGCCGCGCGTCGCCGCCGGCTCCCGATGGTCAAGTTCGACAACACCAGGTACGTGTTCGGCACGTCAGCCGGCCTAGCCGCGCTGGCCGACGGCGGAGTCAGCTGGGCGACCGTGTCCAGCATGCCGCTCGCCCAGATCGGGGCCTACAAGGCGCGGATGGGCTGGACCATGCCGTTCGTGTCGTCGCACGGCACGACGTTCGCCGACGACTGCGGCGCGGGCGGCGGCTTCATGCTCAGCGTGTTCCTGCGCGACGGCGAGGACGTCTACCGGACCTACTGCACCACCGCTCGCGGCGTGGACCGGCTCTTGTTCGTCAGCAACATCCTCGACCTCACCCCGTACGGGCGCCAGGAGGACTGGGAAGATTCCCCGCCTGGCTGGCCGCAGCATCCTACGTACGGGTAGGTGACGCAACCGAACCCACCACAAGCGCCGTCGCGGACAACGGCGCCTCGCCCGCCCAGAAGCCCGGCTCGCGCATCTGAGTGCACAACAATCCTTCCAGTGGGACCACGGCTGACATGCAGGTTGCCGACGTACGGAAGCTGATCGACGGGCTGCGATGGGATCGGCGGCGCCATCCCTACAGAGGGCGCCGGGAGTACTCCCAGTGCGCCCAAGCGGTGGCCGGCGCGGTCGCGGACATGATCGAGGCGGGTGATGGAATCGTCGGTGACGATCTGCGCGCGCTGATGGCCCTGTACGCGCGGGCCTGCCGGGCAGCGCCTCCGGACGCTGGGCGCCTCGCGGCGTGGCTGGTGTCCATTGCAGCTCGACGGACCATCATGACTACCTCAAGCTCCGCCATGCCGCCCAGCAGGCAGGCCAGTGGGCTGATCTCAGTGGCTTGGCGCTCAGCCTGCTCCGCGACCGGGCCACGCCAATCCGTGGTACGTCAGGGAGCTGACCTGCGGCAACGGCACCGCCGTAAGACGTCCTTCATCACCAGGCTCGACAAGGCACTGGTCCGCCGCTAGGACCAGCCAGCGATATCCTAGCTCGACTATACTTATTATAACTGTAGTCGAGCTAGTAGGAGAGTCGTGGGGAAGCCAGCGGATGTCTTCGGTCGGGACGAGGAATGGGCCGACCTCACGGAGTTCGCCGGCTCATCGTTGCCGGGCCTTCGCATTGCCGTGGTTTACGGGAGGCGCAGGCAAGGCAAGTCGTACCTGCTACGCCGGCTGGCCGATTCGGTCGGGGGCCTTTACCATCTCGCGACTGAGCAGGCAGAAGCGATCTCGCTGCGCCGGTTCGGCGACTCACTCGCCTCGTGGGCCGGGCTGTCCGCGGGCGCGTTCGGATTCAGCGGCTGGGAGCAGGCGCTGGGGACCGCCGCGGAGGTGATGGCCGCTGCGCCATTGCGCGAGGCGCCTCCGCTGCTCGTGCTCGACGAGTTCCCGTACCTGACGCAGGAGACTCCCGGGCTGCCCTCCATCGTTCAAGGACTCTATGACAGGCTCGGGTCGACCACGGGATCTCGGAACGTGCCGCTGCGCCTGATCCTGTGCGGCTCCGCGATCTCGGTGATGGGGGACCTCCTGTCCGGGACCAAAGCCCTGCGCGGCCGGGCAGCGCTGGAACTGCGGATCTGGCCGTTCGGGTACCGGGACGCCCGCGAGTACTGGGGAATCGAAGATTCTGCCGCGGCCTTTGCGCACAATGCGCTCGTCGGCGGCACGCCCGGGTACCGGGAACTTGTGCCCGATCCGGTCGTTCCGGAAGATCCTGGGCAGATCGGCGACTGGCTGATCCGGAACGTCCTGCGGCCGAGCATGCCGTTGTTCGACGAGGCGCGCCGCGTGGTGCACGAGGACCCGCGCATCCGTGATATCGCTACTTACAGTTCGGTGCTGGCGGCAGTGGCGGCTGGGGAGAGCTCGCCGACCAAGATCGGAGGGCTGCTTGGCCGGCCTGCCACTTCGCTCGCGCACCAGCTCGGCATGCTGGCGGCGGCCGGATTCATCGAGCGCCGGC
>ODAK010005148.1_pt1 | contig 13301 bp, 4 predicted proteins | sample 1539591 | NCBI WGS metagenome assembly ODAK01 (sample SAMEA3539303, study PRJEB22396) | soil metagenome | biome: tundra; feature: field; material: soil | place: USA | collected 2010-05 | depth 0.15 m | reverse complement strand
AGACAAGCGTCTCGCTGACGTACCTCTATCAGCGCAATAACCACATGCGGCAGACCGTCAATATCAATGCGCCGCTGCCTGGCACTTACGCGGCGGGTGCGCCGGTATATCCGTACGGCCAGGCCGCCGGAAACATTTTTCAATACGAGTCGGGCGGCATTCAGAAAGTGAAGTGGCTGGAATTTCATCTGAACACCCAAGTCAGCAAGAGGATTTCGCTGAACGCGCAATACTTCTTCATTCATGCCCATAACAACGGCGGTTGGGATAATGCGACCCCGTCGAATCCTTACAACTTTCAGGCGGACTGGGGTCCCGCTGCGTGGACCGGAACTCACGAGCTCACGCTGATCGGCACAATCACGGCGCCGGGCGGGATTCAGTTCAGTCCTTATCTCAATGGCGCGTCGGGCCAGCCTTACGACCTCACCATCGGCTCCGATCTCAACGGCGACACCATCGCGAACGACCGCCCGGCGTTTGCCACCGACCTCTCGCGCCCCAGTGTTGTCTTCACAAAGTTCGGCGCCTTCGATACCAACCCGATGCCGGGGCAGACGATCGTGCCGCACAACTATCTGCGGGGAACGTCGATATGGCTGGTTAATCTGCGGGTCTCGAAGACGTTTGGTTTCGGCAAGCCGAAGGAAGCGCCGGCGCCAGGCTACAAGGGACCGGCGCGGCATCGTTACAGCCTGAACCTCAATGTCAGCGCCAACAACATTCTGAATCACTGGAACCAGGGTGGTTTCGTAGGGAATCTTTCATCGCCTCTATTCGGGCAGTCGACGTTACTGCCCTATTGGAGCGATCCATCAAACAACCGTAAAGTCCAGTTCGGGACCGAGTTTTCGTTCTAACCCAAGGCACCTATTTATGAAATCCAGAGGCACCTGTTTATGAATTTTGGATCAGGCAGGAAAATTGCATGGTTCTTACGATCACCCGTGAGAGAGCCAATGACCAGGACGATCATCGCTATAGCCGTGCTTGCAACCGCCGCGAGGCTGCCGGCGCAGACGGACTTCCGTAAGGATGTCCAGCCGATTCTGAAGCAGAACTGCGTCGTTTGCCACTCGGGCGACAGCGCCGTAGGCGGGCTGCGTATGGATTCGCCGGAGGGTCTCCTCAAGGGCGGCGAAGCCGGCAAAGTAATTACGCCGGGCAGCGCCGCCAAAAGCCTTCTGGTCCAGAGAGTTACCGAGAAGAGCATGCCGCCCGAAGGCGCACCGCTTTCCGACAAAGACATTGCGACGATTACTGCGTGGGTCGATCAGGGAGCCAATATCGATGCTCCGGCCGCAGCGGTCAAGGCGCCGAGCGTCGCGGGGGTTACGCCGGGGGTCACGCCGCAGGCGAAGCTGAGTCCCGCCGCAGCGACTGAACGGAAACTGCTCGATCAGTACTGCGTCAGTTGCCACAACGAGAAGAAGAAATTGGGTGGCCTCGCGCTTGATCAGCTCGATGTAGCGCACGTCGAGAAGAATCCCGAGCAGTGGGAGAAGGTGGTCCGCAAGACGCGCGCCGGCATGATGCCGAACGCGGGCGCACTGCGGCCCGACGCCAAAACCATGGAGTCGATGATCGTGTATCTGGAGAACGAGCTCGACAAACACGTTGCAGTCAAGCTGCCGCAGCCGGGCCTGCATCGCCTGAACCGCGCGGAGTACTCGAACGCCGTCCACGAAGTGCTCGGGCTGGACGTCGACGCAACGAAGTTCCTGCCGTCGGACGACTCCACCCACGGCTTCGACAATCAGGCCGGCACGCTGACGGTTTCGCCGGCCTTGATCGAGGCGTACCGCTCCGCCGCGGGTAAGATCGCGCGCGTCGCCATCGGCGATGTCTCGACCCCGTCGCAGACTCCATATCACGTTCCGGAAGATACCTCGCAGGATTATCACCTCGAAGGCCTGCCCTTCGGGACGCGCGGCGGGTTGGTGGTAAGCCACGAGTTTCCGGCCGACGCCGAATACGAAATCAAAGTGTGGCCGGTCAACCTGGGCAACATGGACAACAACCAGGCGTTTGGCGGCGTCAGTGGCGAAAAGCTCGAATTCCTGCTGGATGGCGAGCGCCTGCACGTCTACGACTGGGATCGCGAACTGCGCGCGGGCGCTGCGATTCACGGGGGCACCCCGCCCTTCCGCTTCACCGCGAAGGCCGGTCCCCACAAGGTGGGCGTGACGTTCCTCGCGACCAATTATTCGCCCAACACCGCCGATCTGAACCGGCACTTCCTCCGGAGCACGATTGAAACCGGCGGCATCGCGGGCTACACGTTCTATCCGCATGTCGGCTATATAAGGATCGACGGGCCGTTCAGTCCGAAAGGCGCGCCGGATTCCCCCAGCCGGCACCGGATCATGACCTGCACGCCCGCCAACGCGAGCCAGGAGACAACCTGCGCGAAGCAGGTCGTTTCCACCCTGGGCCGCAGGGCGTTCCGCCGCCCGGTCACTGAGAGCGATATTGAGTCGCTGATGGGCTTTTACCAACGCGGCCGCAACGAAGGCGGCGACTTCAACCACGGTGTCGAAATGGCGATTCAGGCCATCCTGATGGACCCGGATTTCATCTTCCGCAAGGAGTTGGAACCGGATGGCGTGAAGGCCGGCCAGAAATACCGTATTACGGATGTAGAATTGGCCAACCGGCTCTCCTTCTTCCTGTGGAGCAGCATTCCCGACGACACGCTGCTGACTCTCGCGACGCAGCATAAGCTGAGCAATCCATTGATCCTGGAGCAGCAGGTGAAGCGCATGCTGGCCGATCCGCGGTCCAGCCAGTTCGTGAAGAACTTCGGCGGCCAGTGGTTCAACGTGCGCGGCCTCGAAGGGCGCGCCCCGGTCACGCAGGGGTTTCCTGACTTCGATGACAACCTGCGGAACGCCTTCGAGAAGGAAGCCGACCTCTTCTTCGGCAGCATCGTGAAGGAAGACCGCAGCCTGCTCGACCTGATCGACGGTAACTATACCTATGTAAATGAACGGCTGGCGAAGCATTACGGCATCCCGAACGTCTACGGCAGTGACTTCCAGCGTGTCACCCTGACGCCCGCGACGGACATGCGCCGGGGTCTGATGGGCAAAGGCTTCTTCCTCGAAGTCTCCGCGCAGCCCGATCGCACCTCGCCGGTCGGCCGCGGCAAAGCGGTTATGGCGGTCTTCCTGGGTGTTACCCCTCCAGATCCGCCGCCCGGAGTCGTCATCAAACTGGTCTCGACCGACAGCGATGTTCACGGCGCCGCCAAACCTTCCATGCGCCAGCAGATGGAGATGCACCGCAAAGTGGAACCCTGCGCAACGTGCCACAAGATAATGGATCCGATCGGCTTCGCATTGGAAAACTTCGACGCGATCGGCGCTTGGAGGACAGAAGATGCGGGCAACAAGATTGACTCTGTGGGATATCTCGTTGACGGCAGCAAACTCGACGGCGTGAAAGGACTGCGCGAAGTCCTGCTGCGCTATTCCCCGCAGTTTGTGCGCGTAGCCACCGAGCACCTGATGACTTACGCGCTGGGGCGCGGTGTCGAGTACTACGACATGCCGACCTTACGGGCGATCGTGAGCGACGCTTCGAAGAAAAATTACCGCTTCTCCAGCCTGGTCCTGGGCGTCGTGAAGACGGAGCAGTTCCAGATGAACATGAAGGGCATCACATACGGCAACGAAACCGGCGCCGGCCAGTAAATCCAGCTAAGGAAACCAACCATGAATTTCATAACAAAAAAACACGTATCGAGAAGGATGATGCTTCGCGGTGCTCTTCGAGGCACGACGGCCGCGCTGGCGCTTCCGCTGCTGGAATCGATGGTGCCGGCGCAGACGCCGCTGGCCCAGACCGCCGCCGTTCCGCCCACCCGTTTCACCGGCATCTTCGTGCCGCACGGCATGGCGCCTGGCTATTGGGTTCCGCAAAAGGTCGGCGAAGGCTTCGACTTCACCCCCATCATGAAACCGCTCGAAGGGCTGCGTGAAAACACCGTGATCCTCAGCGGCATGTGGAGTAAATCGGCCGAGCCGCCGCCGGGAGTGACCGGCGCCGACCACTGGGTGGCCGCCGCGTTTCTCTGCGCCGATAAACCGAAGAAGACGGCGGGCGCGGACATTCGCGACGGCATCACCATCGACCAGATGATCGCGGAGAAGATCGGGCAGGAAAACCTCATGCCCTCTCTCCAGCTGGGCGTGGAAGATCCCGGCGCGAATTCCAGCAACTGCGGCGAAGGCTACAGCTGCGCGTATACGAACTCCATTTCATGGTCGACGCCCTCGAAGCCGCTGCCGATGGAGATCAATCCGCAGGTGGTCTTCGAACGTCTGTTCGGCGCGGGCGGCTCCACGGCTGAACGCACGGCGCGCCGCGAGCAGGATCGCAGCATTCTCGACCTGGTGCTGCAGCATTCGAACCGTTTCAAGCAGGGCATCAGCGCCAGTGATCGCAATCGCGTGGATGCGTATCTCGAAGACGTGCGTGAGATCGAGCGGCGTCTCGAAATTGCGCGCAAAGCCTCGGCGTCGGTTCCTTCCATCGAAGCGCCGTATGGTGTACCGACGTCCTTCGACGAGCACATCAAGCTGCAGTTCGATCTTCTCGCGCTGGCGTTTCAGGCCGACATCACGCGCGTTTCGACCGTTCTCTTCGCGCGCGATCTGACCGCGCGGGCTTATCCCGAAAGCGGCACCACGTCCGGTTTCCACGGCGCTTCGCACCACGCGGAAAATCCGGCGAACATCCTGAACTACTCGAAAATCAATACCTATCACGTGAAGTGTCTGGCTTACTTCGCGGAGAAGCTGCGCGGCATCAAGGAAGGCGACGGCACGCTGCTCGATCATTCGCTGACCTTGTACGGCACCAACATGGGGAACTCGAATCAGCATCTGCATTACGACGTACCCCACATTCTGCTTGGCGGCGCTTCGGGACAACTCAAAGGCGGCAGGCATCTCGCGGTGCCGTCGAAGACAGTAACGACGGGAAATCTCCTGCTGAGCGTTCTGGATTTCTACGGCATCCATCACGACAGCATCGGCGACAGCACCGGCCGCATGCCGAACCTGGTATAGGGAGAAGAGCACAAATGCGAAACCTGATTTCCTTGTTTGCGACGGCATGTTTGCTTTCGATCTCCTCTTACGCAGCAGTCGCGCCGAGCCCTGTGGCCGATGCCGCGATGCAGGGCGATAAAAGCGCGATCAAGACTCTGCTGCAGTCGAAGGCCGATGTGAACGCGCCCCAGCCCGACGGCGCCACCGCGCTGCAATGGGCCGCTTACAAGAGCGACCTCGACATGCTCGATCTGCTGATTCGCGCCGGGGCCAATGTGAAGGCAGCGAACCGCGACGGCGCTACGGCGTTATCGCTCGCGTCTGAGCGCGGCAATGCGCCGATGATCGAACGGCTTCTCGCTGCAGGTGCGGACGTCAACGAGAAAGGTCCGCATGGCGAAACGCCGATCATGATGGCGGCGCGCAACGGCAGTGTCGATGCGATCAAAACGTTGCTCGATCACAAGGCCAATGTGAATGCGAAAGAGACCCTTCGCGGCACTACCGCATTGATGTGGGCCGCGGAACAATCGCATCCGGCGGCGGCGAAGATGCTGCTGGCGAACGGTGCCGATTTCAGTATTACCTCGGCGCCGGAAATCCGGCCGCGCGGGGCTTACCTTGCGCCTTCAGCGGCAGCCCGATTTGCCAATGGCGATGTTACGGGCGGTGGTGCCGGACGGCGTGGCGCCGGTCGCGGTGCGGCGCGCAACGACGCCCCCGAGCGCACTGTCACCACAGGCGATGACGTAGCCGATGCCGCGGCCTTCTTCGGCAATCGCAATCAGGTGAAAGACGGCGGCGGCATGACCGCACTTGTGTTCGCCGCGCGCGAAGGCGATCTCGAAACCGTGAAGCTTCTCGTCGAAGCCGGCGCCGACGTCAATCAGGTGACCAATTACGGCTGGAGTCCGCTGCTCACCGCGACACAGAACAAGAACTACCAGATCGGCAAGTATCTCCTCGAACACGGCGCGAATCCGAACATCGCGAACAACGGCGGCTGGCGGCCCATTTACCTTGCGACCGACAACCGCAACATCGAAAGCGGCGATTATCCCGTTCGTCCCGCCGACATGGATCATCTCGACTTCATCAAGATGCTCATCGACAAAGGCGCGGATGTGAACGCGCGGGTGTGTGGCACGAAATCGACGCCCGCTGTCTGCAGTGGCGACAGCACGGAGACGCGGACCATCTTCACCAACCAGTGGCTCTACGAAGACGGCGCGACGCCGTTCGTGCGCGCGGCGCAGTCCGGCGACGTGACCCTGATGAAGTTACTCCTCGCACACGGCGCGGATCCGAAAATTGCCACGGCTCACAACGTGACGGCGCTTGCGACGGCGTCCGGCATCGGCTGGGTGGAAGGCATCACCTTCCAGTGGTCGGAGAAAGAGAATCTCGAAGCTGTGAAGATGTGTCTCGATCTCGGCGTCGACGCGAACGCAGTGGATTCCGACGGGCGCACCGCGCTGCACGGCGCTGCTCACAAAGGCAGCGTGCCGGCGATCCAGGCGCTGGTCGATCATGGCGCAAAGCTGGACGTTCGCGACTATGGCAGCCGCGACACCACCAATCCGAATCAGAAGAAGTACGGCTACAAATGGCTGCCCGTCGAGTACGCCGATGGTGTGGTGCGGGTAGGCGTGCAATCGTCCATCGCGCATCCGGAAGCCGCGGCTCTGCTGCGGAAGCTGATGAAGGAACGTGGAATCCCGGTGCCCCCCACGGCCACCGAATCGGTGTGTATCGTGGATGTTTGCAAGGGCGAATAAGCAGAGCCGAGTTTTTGTTTTTCAGTCTGCTGCTTTCGCGCTGTGCGAGAGCAGCAAACACTGATTACGACGAAGTCGCGCGTGCTTTCGAAACGTGTGGGTTCGCGCTGCCTGAAGAACTCGCATGGCCCCGATGGCTCGCCGATCACGACATGGCGATCCGCGCACGCCTGGGCCGCGGCGAAGAAGATACCCTCGTAAATTTCGTTCTGTTGGGCGTTTCGTTTACGGCGCAGCCGCGCGTGATGATCGAAGCCCTTGATGCTTCTCTCATTGCTGCCAGGGTGCGCGACTTTGTAAGCGCCGTTCACAGCCCCGGCCATAACGCGCGCCTCATCTGGCTGCGCCGCCTTCTCGACAGCCAAACGCAGCCGCCCGAACTGTGGGTGAATGAACTCGTCTCTCGCCGTCTCGCGGAACAGCGGAAGTATCGCGCCGCGCTCGACCGCGCCCCGGCCAATGCTCCGGCGAGTGCGCAATTCTTCCAGCATCGCGGCCTGTCGCTCGATACCGGTTTTCGCCCCAACTGGGCCATCGACAGGACGCTCGCGGATCTCAAACGGCGTGGTGTCTTAACTTCGGTGCGGCGCGCCGCCGTCATCGGGCCGGGCCTGGATTTCACAGACAAAGATTCGGGCTTCGACTACTACCCGCTCCAGACCCTGCAGCCCTTCGCGCTCGCCGACTCCCTGTTGCGGCACGGCCTGTCGACCGCATCGGACCTTCGCATCGGCGTCTTCGACATCAGCACGGAAACGCTGGATTGCATCGCTCGCACGGCGCATCAGCCTTGCACGCTCCAACTGGTGCTCGATGCAGGACGCGCCTGGGACCCTGCTGCTCTCGCATACTGGCGTAGGTTCGGCGACCATATCGGGAACCCGTCTCGCCCGCTCCCCGCTCCGCCGCAGGTGCGGAACGTACTGCGCCGAGCGGTCAGCATTCGTCCGCAGATCGTCAAAATAATAGAGCCGATGCCGCTGAACATCGTTACGGAACACGCGCGCGAAACTTACGATCTCGTCATCGCCACGAACATTCTCGTCTACTACGACGCTTTCGACCGCGCCCTTGCGTTGCTGAACATCGCTTCAATGATGATGGCTGCAGGCGCGTTCCTGGCAAATTCGCCGCTGCCCGCCTGCCCCGCCTTGCCCCTTCACGCAACAGGCAGCGTCGACGTGCGCTACTCTTCCGCTGCCGGCGACGATGACCGCATCGAAATTTATTCGAACTCTCCGCTCACCCGCCCTCTCGCCCCGCAATAGCGGTCACAGATTTCGAAAATAAATCATTCCCCTTCGAATCAGTGTCTTCCGGACGTTTTCTAAAATGCGAAGTTCGTTTTCACCGCCTCGCCGTGTATCTTGCAGTCGAGAAGCCGGACGTTGCTGCGATGTTCCGGCGCACAATGCGTGGCCATTTCCTCGAGGCTCTGGTCACGAACGTCGAAAGAGCAGTCCCCGGAGTCCGGGCGGGGTAAACAAACCGGCGTTTGTCTGAGCGTTATCAGACTCGCTTACCTGAAGCGATCAGGGATTTACACAGGCGGTAAGGGGCAGGCCCTGATAGTGGGGCAGGCCCCCCGGCCTGCAGCCGACGCCCACGTCGGCTCTTTAGTTCCCCGTCGTCCCCACGACAGGAAGGAGTGTCGTATTGCTCGGCACACCATCCTGCGAAACCTCCACGTTGTATGTACCGTTCGGCAAGCCCACCGGAACCTGAATGTTGATCTGATACAGACCTACCAGGCCCGGCGTGAGTCCGGCGAACAGCAGAGGCACCTGCGTGCCGTTGATGGTCAGCGTCGGCACGTCGAGCACATTCGCCAGCGGACTGGTCGGCGAAGCTTGTCCACTTGGGACCGGGATATCGGTGTCGCCGAGACCCGACATATAGAGCGTCAGATACTCGCCGGGAACCGCGGGCGAAGTCGTCGATACCAGGCTGGCATCCTGATGCTGCGCCACGAGCAGGCCGGAAGTAAATTGCAGTACTGCCGGCGTGCCCGCGTTCAGCTGAATCGGCTGCGGCGTCGTAAGCGCTCCATTGGCACTGACGATCACCTGATACTGCTGCCCCGCCTGCAGTTCAAACGGAATCTGCGCATTCACCTGTCCCGGACTTACATAGAACAGCGGCGACTGAATTCCGCCAATCAACACCTGCGTTCCGTTCACTATCGTCGGCAGAGGCAGCGAGGTCGCTGCGACCGCCTGCGAAGAGAGCGCCGAACCGTAAATCTGCACGATGTTTCCCGGTCCGAGGCCGGCGCCCACCTGCGGATGGAAGACGTCGAGTGTGCCGTTGGGCGCGAGCGACGGAGCGGCGTTGGGCGTTACCTGGCCGGCGATCTGTACAGTCGCCGCAGTATAGCCCGACGCCGAAACGTGCGCCGTAATGGTTGTCTGGGAGGACGTCTTGCGAGGCGTCCACGTGCCTGAATACAGACCCTGCGACGCATCCACGACAGCAAGCTGCAGTGGCGGATCGCCGTTAGAGAACGTGGCGATGATCTGGCCGCCGCCAATGAGCGTGCCGCATGTGTCGACAAGAGTGATGGCGAGCGGTGTCGGCCACGAGGCTGGCGCGGAGAAGTTACTCACCAGCCCAGTCTGCGTCGGCACCAACTGCCCGCCTGCGCAGCTCGGTCCGGCGGCATCCGGGTGAAGACCGCTGATGGCCGAAGGAGTCGCCGTGACCGGCGCTTCAACGACGAGCGTTACGTTAACGGTCCGAACCGACGGGCCCGAAGCGATGCTCACCGCACCGCGGTAAACGCCGGGCTTCAGACCCGTCGAATCAACCGATGCGAGCACCGAGCCTGGGATCCCGGCGAGCGCTGAGCCTGTGCCGCCGCTGATCGAAAGCCAGTTCCCACCGCTGCTCGTGGCCGATGCCTGATAGGCCAGCGGCGTCTTCGAACTGGCGAAAACATGGATGTTCTGCGGCGGGAGAGGCCCGGCTGTTGAACTCAGGAACACAAGGCCGGCGGGTCGCGGGTCCGGCACCACGGGTGTGTTGGCAGGAGAAATGTTCAGGACCACCTGATAATCGAGCGGCGTATTGACCGCGCCGCTGGCGGCGACTTGGATGGTCCCGTAGTACGCTCCCGGAACGAAGTTCGCAAGCTGCGTCTGATCGAGTGAATACGTCACCGTGCCGGGGCCGGTTCCGCTTGCGCTGCCCGCGCCGCCCCCATGGAGCCAACTGGCCCCGGGCAGCACGGTCGCAGTATAGTTGACCGGCGCTGCGTTCGAGATGCTTACAAGGAACGAGCCGCTCGCGCTTCCGAGAGCTCCTCCCTCCGGCATGGAGAACTGCGCGCCGGCCGGTCCGAGCGACATGGTCGAGTTAGCCGAGATCAGGAATGAGACCGGGACGCTGGCGCTGCCGGCCGATGTCGAAATCGCGATCGACGACGTGTAGAACCCAGGCCGCAGCGCGGCGGGGTTCACTGAGATCGAGACCGACGTGCCGGGCCCGGGCGGAATCGCGCTCGGGAACGTGCCGACTGAGACCCAGGGGTCGGCCGCGGTCACCGACGAAACTTTCAGGCTGCCGCCTCCCGTATTCTGTATGGCGACCGTCGACGAAGATCCCTGCGGATTGGGCGACTGCGCGAAAAACGACAGCAGTTGCGAACCTACCGTCAGCTCCGGCGGCGCATCTGCCACGACCAGCGCTACACCGACCGCCTGTGTCTTGCCCGCGCAGACAGGGGACGTGCAGGTCAGCGTGACAGAACCGTAGTAAGGCGATCCCGCCGAACTCAGCGCCAGCGCGGCCGATGTCAGGCCGATAGAGAGGCTGGCCGGCGTGCTCGTTCCGCCTGTCGCCGAAAGCCACGCAGCGGAAGCGCCGCCGATCGTGAAGTTGAGAAACTGCGACGAGTCACTTGAATTCACCGTTACTGAGCTCGCGGAAGGCGTCTCCGATGTCCCCGCCGCAAGCGAAAAAGATGTTGTTGCCGCGGAAAGCACAAGGTCGGGCGCGGGTCCGCGGATAGCGGCTGACAAACCGAGCGAGCCCGTAACCGGGGGAGTCGCGGAATCGGTTGCGACCACCGTGAAACTGAAGTTGCCGGCGACCGTGGGTGTGCCGGAAATCTGGCCGCCCGCCTGCGTCAGACCATCGGGCAGTGCGCCCTTGACGCTGTACGTGTACGGCGCTACGCCGCCGCCGGCGCCGAGAATCTGCGAAGGATATGGGCTGTTGAGAATGCCGGACGGCAGCGTTGAGCCACTGGTGATCGTGAGCGGCGCCGGCTGAATGATGATCGATACCACAGCGGCGGCCTGCGCGCCCGCGGCATCGGTCGCCTGCACGCCGATCGAATAAGAACCGGGCGTCGTGGGCGCACCCGATATCGTGCCGCTTGAACCCAGACTCATGCCGGGAGGCATAACGCCGCCGCTCTGTGTAAACGTGTAGCCGGGAGAGCCGCCAGCCGCGTTGACGGTTTGCGAATAAGGCTGCCCGACGTTGCCATTCGAGAGCGCTGACGTCGAAATCCTGAGCGGCGTCGCGCCGGTGACGTTGATGGTGTAATTCGCCGTGACCGAAAGGCCCTGAGAATCGCTCACCTGAACGGAAATCGTGTAGGTGCCGACTGTGGTCGCGCGACCGCCGATGGAGCCGCCCGAAACCGTCAGGCCTGGGGGGAGTCCGCTGGCTGAAACCGCGTAAGGCGGTGTGCCGCCGGCAGCGTTGATTGCCGCGCTGTAGTTCCCCGTGATCGTGGCATCGGGAATCGAGCCGGTCGTGATGCCGAAAGCCGAATAGGTGAAACCCGTCGAAGCGGTCGCCTTTGCCGAGTCGGTGACGGTGAGCGTGAGGCTGAAGTTCCCCGGCGCACTGGTTACGCCGGTCACGTTGCCCTTGCTGTCGACGCTGAAGCCGGACCCGCCGGAGAGCGTCCAGGTATAAGGCTGGGCGCCGCCCGTGACTGTGAACGAACCGCCGACCGGCTTCCCTGCCACGACCGAGCCGAGACTCGTGGGGCCGCTGATCGTCAACACTGACGTGATCAGCAGCGAGAATGACTGCGTCGCCGAACTGCCTGACAGCGTGTCGCTGACAGTGATCGAAAATGATCCGTTGAAGCCTCCGGCGGGTGTGCCGCTCAGGCTGCCGCCGGAAGAGAGCGTGAGTCCCGCCGGCAGTCCGCTGCCGGTCCAGTTGAAGTTGCCGGAACCGCCGCCGGCGCTGAAACTCACCGGCCCGTACGCCACGCCCGACTGTCCTGCAGGTACGGACGAAGTGTTAATTGTGATTGCCGGATAAGACACGGTCTCTGTCAGCGCCGGTGATGCACTTACCAGGTCGTTCGTGTCTCCGTTGTAAGTTGCGGTGATCGTGTGAATCCCCGGAGTGAGCGACGCGCTAAACTGCGCCCTGGCTGCCACTACGTTCGCCGAACCCAGCGATGTGGTGGCGTCGAAGAACGTCACAGTTCCGGTGGCGGTAGCGGGCGTCACGGTCGCCGTGAACGAGAGAGTCTGGCCCAGGATTGCCGGGTTGGATGAAGACGTAAGCGACGTGGTGGTTGGATTCGATATCACCGTCTGCGCCGGCGTGCCGATGAAGAACGAACTCAGCGTTTCGGTCTTGCTTGTCGTGTTGCCGGAATTGGCGGCGAAGACGCCTACCGTCAGGGGCTGTCCGTTCAGAAACGTTGGCTGAATCAGCTCGTAGGGTCCGGACTTTGCCGGGTTCGTGAGATTGTTCACCGAAAGCGTCCAGTTGCCCGCGGTGCTGCCAAGTGTGAAGGTCAATGTGTCGCCGACGGCTGGAGCCAGAGACGAGGTTACTTGCGGCTGCGTGTCCGAGCCCGACTGGTTCTCGACGCTGAAAATGTCCAGCCCCGGAATTGCGATTGCTCCCGTTCGGAACGCGGAATTGCTTGCCGTACCCGCAAAGAGCCCGAACTGGTCGGTCTGCTGCGAATATTGCACGTTCCGGAAGGTTGCGGCGACGGAGAAATCCTGCCCCGTTCCGATACCCAGGCTCGACAGGGGAATGCCGATGAACTCAGCCGGACCGAGATTCACCTGACCGTTCAGGTCGGAATCCGTGCTTCGCAGCGTCATGGTCCCGTCTGTGGTGTTGAGCGTGAGGTTCGGATCGTTCCCGCTGACCGAACTACCCGTACCGGATAGGCGCGACGTGAAGCCGGTGCCGTTCCCGGCCGAATCGACGATCGTACCCGGAGCCGGGGCGGAGAAGTTGAGCGGCGATCCGATCAACGTCGAAGCGCTGCCCAGATTGTCGGTGTCGCCGCTATAGACGGCGTTCAGAGAATGAGCGCCCGGAGTGAGCGAGGACGTAACGAACTGTGCCGAACCATTGCTCAGCGTTACCGGATCTCCGAGTGGTGTGGTGCCGTCATTAAACGTGACCGTTCCAGTCGCGTTCGAAGGCGAAACCGACGCGAGATCGGAAGAGCACACGTCTGAACTCCAGT
>ODAK010005147.1_pt1 | contig 13301 bp, 11 predicted proteins | sample 1539591 | NCBI WGS metagenome assembly ODAK01 (sample SAMEA3539303, study PRJEB22396) | soil metagenome | biome: tundra; feature: field; material: soil | place: USA | collected 2010-05 | depth 0.15 m | reverse complement strand
TAAAGAAGCCGCCGGTCTGTTCTTCGTCACCGTAAGCATCGACCACGGCTTCCTCAACCAGAGCTTCCAACTTAGCTTTGCTGAGCGACGGAAAATTGGCTTTCGATTCTTGCTTTAGCTTCCGAATCCCCGTATTGGGCTTCACAAGCTTGCTCTTCTCCTGCGCCATATCCCTCTACCTTTTCAAGAGCATCCACATTTGGTTCATCCATGCAGATTACACCTGATCACCGAGGATCATGTTCAATGTGCTTGATAGGGAGTATTACAAATCCGGTAGCCGATGGCACTGTAACCCTTTACGTTGCCAGGATGACTCTTGGATCGCTCTCCGGTACGGCTGCAATTGCTCCCGCAATCGACCGCCGTTGTTTCTTTCCCATGCCGCTGCAGGGGCTCGACCGCGTGGATGAGTGCTTCATAAGCGCGCCGGATTTCCCGGCCCGCTCCAGCAACTGCAACATACAAATCATGGAAGCCACCATTATCGAAGTCTCCCGCGGCCGCTGCGGGAGAGCGGTTGAAACATATACAATTCGGTCGCGAGGGTGCTTGGGCAAGTTCTGGTGATTTGGTGCGAGTCGGGCCTTCCTGCGAGAAGGGGTTGTCTGCAGATCGGAGAGAGAAATGAAGCATGAGAAGTTGATTCGGCGGGGAACGCTGGCAGCCGATGCCGTGTGTGGGTTGGGGTTGTGGCTCTGCCTGGCGTTAGCTTGCGTTCCGGCCTTTGGGCAGAGTCTGACGGGGCGGTGGATAGCGGATGGCAGGATGCTGGACAACGGCGAGCAGGAGAAATCGATATTGGAGTTGAAGCAAAACGGCAACGAGTTGACAGGAACGCTGAAGACGCTGGGCTTTACCGGGGATGTGAAGGGGACTGCAACTGGGACGCATTTTGAGCTATTCGTTGAGTGGAGCCCGAAACCGTTTCTGGTGGGCGACCTGGTGAATGGGGAGTTGCATGCGGTGGAGCGTGGGCGGCATAACATCGTCGGAAAGCCAGCCGCGCCGACGGACGATTTGCCCACCGTAAGTTATATCGAGCCTCCGCCACTGCATAAGGTGCCGTCGAATGGTCTGGCGAAGACCCCGCCGATGGGGTGGAACAGTTGGAATCTGTTTGCCGGGAAGATAGACGACCAGACGGTGCGCACCATGGCGGATGCGATGGTCTCAAGCGGGATGCTCGACGCGGGCTACGTCTATGTGAACATTGACGACACTTGGGAAGGTCTGCGAGATGCTCAGGGAACCTTGCAAACAAATCACAAGTTTCCGGATATGAAGGCGCTGGCAGACTATGTGCATTCGAAGGGCTTGAAGCTGGGAATCTACTCCTCGCCGGGGCCGCGTACATGCGCGGGTTATCCGGCCAGCTACGGACACGAGGACCAGGATGCGAAGACCTTTGCAGCGTGGGGCATCGACTATCTGAAATACGACTGGTGCAGCGCGCGAAGTATCTACAAAGATGAAAGCTTGCGGCCGGTTTACCAGAAGATGGGCGACGCGCTTCAGGCGACAGGCAGACCGATCGTTTACAGCTTGTGCGAATACGGACTGGGTGCCGTGGAAAAATGGGGTCCGGAGGTGGGTGCGAATCTTTGGCGCACCACCGGCGACATCCGTGATGAATGGTCGAGCATGATGGGCAACGTCGAGAAGCAGGTGCCGACAGCGCCCTACGCCGGCCCTGGGCACTGGAACGATCCGGACATGCTCGAGGTCGGCAACGGACACATGACTGATGACGAATATCGCACCCACATGAGTCTGTGGGCGCTGGTGGCCTCGCCCCTGCTGGCCGGGAACGACGTTCGCACCATGTCGCCGGCGACCAAGGCGATCCTGCTGAACAAAGAGTTGATCGCAATCGATCAGGACGCCCTGGGCAAGCAGGCTGCGCCGGTGAAAAGCGGCGACCTGGAGACATGGATCAAGCCGTTGGCAGACGGCGGCGTTGCGGTGGGCGTGGTCAATCTGGGCTCGGCTCCGGCTAACGCAACTGTGAACGCAGGCGACCTGCAACTGGGCGGCACAGTGAAGAAGGCGCGCGATCTGTGGGCGCACAAGGATGTTCAATTCAAAGGGGGGACGTATTCTCAGATGGTCCCATCGCACGGTGTGCTGCTGCTGCGGGTGAGCGCCAAATAGAACGCCTCAGGGTTATGGAGGACTCAAGATTACCCGATGCGTGACATAGCTGATTCTAATCGGCCTCTGACCACGCAATTCCGCCTTTACGATCACCTCGAAAGCCGGTAGTTTGCCGGATGGCAGGCGCAAGTGATCGGCCAGATCTTTCGCATAGACGGGATCTGTGATGTAAAGTCCCAGCGGCCAGAATAACTCGCTCTCGGCGCTAATGAGGTTCAGGATGTGCTGGTTCTTTTCCGGGCCTGCTGTCACCGTGATGAGCGCGAATTCTTCAATTGAACCGGCTGACTCCGCGGTATTTCCGCTCTTTGCGTAGGCCTGTTGCTCGCCCGCCCTGGGATGCAGGTTTCTGATGCTTCGGTCATTTTGATATACGAAGTTAACGGCGCCCGCTGAAGGCCCCTTGATTACACAGGCGCAAGCTTCCAGCTGCGGACCAGGAAACAGCAACTCACATGTTCTGAGTACCGGGGTAAGGTTCGCCTCAGTTCGAGCCCCCTCCCGGCACCAATTCAAACAAAGGACTTATTGATTGCTTGTGCTTGACCGGGAGCATCCGGGTATGCCCTGCTATAAGGTAAGTGTGGTCCTGTTCCTCCAACATGCCGATCGTCTTATCACCAAGGCCGGTTCGCCTTCGCGTTCGCATCTGTTGCGGTGGCTTGTGGGATTGGGCGGCATCGGACTCTTCGCGGTCTCGATCATTGACTCTTCGATGATCCCGCTTCCTGTCCCCGGCACTACGGACTTGCTTCTTCTGTTTCTCACCGCGCACCGGTACACAACGGTCAGGCTTGCGGCCACATTCGTCGCCTGGGCTGTTGCAGGGTCCGTCATTGGCGGTTATCTCACGTGGGCGGCCGGGCGTAAAGGGGGCGCCGCCGCACTGAATCGGCATGTTCCAGCGCGATTCCAGAATCGTATCGTGAAATGGGCCCAAAGCCGGGGAACTCTCTTTGTAGGGATTGCCGCGATGCTGCCCCCACCCATCCCTCTGTTGCCGTTCCTTCTTGCGGCCGGAGCTCTTGGGGTTCCCCGCAATCGATTCCTCTGGTCTTTTGGCGCGGCGCGGGTCGTACGCTACGGACTGATTGCCTGGGTAGGTATGACTTATGGCCGCCATGTTATCGGAGTTTGGCGACGGTCGCTGGCTGGCTGGTCTACTTCCATCCTATGGACTTATGCCGGCGTGGTCGCGCTTGGGCTGGCTTACGGACTGTGGAAGTTCCGGCAACAGCGGCGTAAAGCCGCCTGAGCGGAAAACTACACGACGAACATGGCGATGCCGGCAGCGAACATGGCTGCGGTGGTGATGGCCACAATTACCCATCCGAGGCGGGAACTTGGCTGCCCCTGCATAAGTTGTTTGTCGCGAGCAACGATGAGAATTGCGACGAGCAGAAACGGAGCCAGCAGTCCGTTGATCACAGCCGTCCAGTAGAGCGCCTTCACGGGGTTGATCCCGGCAAAGTCCAAAACCACGCCGGCAGCGGTGGACAGCAAGATGACGGCATAGAAAGAGCGCGCCTGTTTTATCTTCTTATCCAGGCCTTGGCGCCAGTTCAGGGTTTCAGCGAACGCATAGGCAACCGATCCGGCCAAGGTTGGAATCGCAAGAAAGCCAACGCCAACAATGCCGACCGTGAACAGGGTTGCGGCGAAGTTGCCGGCAAGAGGCCGAAGCGCTTCGGCGGCCTGGCGCGATGTTTCAATCGTCGTTATGCCGTGGCGATTGAGCGTGAGCGCAGTGGTCAGAATAATAAAGAACATGACCAGGTTGGAAAAGAAAGCGCCGACGCCCACATCCAGTTTCCTCATCTGAATCTCTTCCGGGGTGGCCCCTTTCCGTGCGGCCAGTGAGTGGCGGCCCACAGCCTTTTCTTCTTCAACCTCTTCGCTCGCCTGCCAAAAAAATAAATACGGACTTATCGTGGTGCCGAGAATCGCTACCAGGGTCGACCACTCGTCCCTTGTGTGCGGCAGGGAAGGAATGAAAGTGCTCCGCAGCACGGTGCTCCAGTCAACGCCGACGACAAATGCCGTCACCGGGTAAGCAAAGAGCACAAGAACAAGCCACTTTAGTACGTTCGCGATCTGGTGATAACGAAGCTTGATCGTTGCCCAGGAAATCAAAATCGCGAATGTCAAGACAAAAATCTGAGAGTTGATGCCGCAGAGCATTTGCGCAGCATCGGCCATCCCTGCCAGATCGGCGGCAATGTTAATCGTGTTTGCCGCAAGCAAAGCCAGAACCACCCCGCCGAGCAGCCATCCGGGAAAACGCAGCTTTAAATTTCCGGCCAGGCCTCTCCCGGTTACCATTCCGATGCGGGCACACATAGTCTGCACAGCGGCCATCAACGGCCACGTCAGCAGTGCGGTCCAGAGGAGCTTCGTTCCAAGCTGAGCCCCGGCAACGGAGTAGGTTGCAATGCCCGATGGGTCGTCATCCGCGGCACCAGTGATGACGCCTGGGCCAAGCGACTTCAACAGTCGTTGTAACCAGCGGGTTGGGGCGAGGGTTGACAATGGCGCTCCGTCCGGTTCGATGCATATCTTGCGGGAGGCAATACTAGCGGCGCAAACCCGCCGCTTTGTCATGACATGATATTCACGGTATAGACATTGAGCGGAGCCTGTGGTGGAGCCGTCAATCGCTGCGATGCGCCCGGCGCTGTTGCGTAATACTCAATGGCGCCATCCGCGGTCAGGAATGGTCCAAGCTTCGCCGTGTATACATTTCGTCCGGCGTGGATGGCGCTTGAAGTAATCCACTCTTGCGCGCCCTGGCGGCGTGTATGTAACTTGACCGCGACTGCTTCCTTTTGACCCGGTGCGTTGATAAAGATGCGGAGAGATTCTCCCGGTTTAACAATCGAAGGCCGGGTGGGAATAAAGAGACGGGGAAGATTCGCGCCCTCGGACGAGATAGCCGCAGCATAGGCCTGGTCCATCTCAGCCGGTAACTCAGTGAGAAACTCTTTGATAGAAAGGCGCAGCCGTTCGAGCGCGATCCGCACCAGCTTGTTTTGCATGGAAGCAAGCTGGCCCAGGTCATTGCGCGTTGCGACCACGGACTGATATTCCACCATGGTCTGCCGGACCAGCGGAGCGATGGTGAGCCAAAGTGGAACTCCTTGTTCGAGAACCGTTGAACGCGCCTCGTCCTGCTTTCCCGCGGTCCTGAGCTCAACCGCCTTGTCTAGAATCGCGCCGAGTTTATGGGCTGATTCAAATGCATCGCAATAAGGAACCATCATGCCGACAAACGCGGCGAAGTAACCAATGCGATCACGTTCCAGAGGCGACTCGGCACGGGCAGCAAGCTCACCGAAGCGCTCGGCAGTCTTGCGCTGTGCAGGCAGAACGGCGAGGTCGGGCTCAGTCGCATAGTTGAATGCTTCGCTGTAGTCTCCAGCAACTTCCACGCGATTCGCAAATCCCGATTTATCGTAGGTGCCGAGAAAAGTGGATGAGATTGCATGATTGCGGTCGCAGTCATCGAAGAGAGCGGCGAGTTCCGCAACGCGGTTGCCGGCGGCATGTGTGGCACAGAAGGTGCGGTAATGGTCCGATGCGCCAAGCAGGCGATTCCATCCGGCGCGTGCAAAGTAAGTTGCAGTGGGATCGATGATGCGGTGGCGCCAATGTATCCCGAGGATTCCTTGACAGCCCAGATCCTGTGCCCGCCGCATGTCCCGTTCAAACCGGCTGGCGCGGAATTGCGGAAGCCACATGGATGGATCATCCTCGATCCAGGGAATGGGCCAGCGCTCGCGGCTTCCCAAGTCGCCGAATGCCTCGTGGATTGGGTCCCATCCCAGCGTGTCGCTGAGAGCCGAAAAAACAATATCTCCAGGCAGGCGTTGGTGCAGCGATTGGAAGTGACGCGCCACGCCGCCCCAACCGGCTAACACAAGCCGCTTGTTTGGAGCGTGGCGTTTTAGGAAGTTATGAGCCTGTGCAAATGGAGTGACAGATAGAGGTATGTTCTTGTCGCGGCTTTGCCAGTTTGCGGTTTCATCCTGCCAGAGCCACACATAATCCACGGATGGATAGCGCTCCAGCAGATCGGCAAGCCGGCGTTCAAGCAGGTCACGTGCGGTGTTGGATTCAATAAAGCCGCCGGGATCATTAAGTGATTCGGGCGGAAGGGCGCGAACAATCTCCATCGGATTGCGATAAGGCTCAAAGCCGATGCCGGTGCGAATTCCGAGTTCGCCTGCAAACTCGAACGCGGCGCGCAACATGGTGGTTGTGCGAGCGGCGATATCCCAATTATCTGCGGCCAGGCGAGTGGCGTCCGCTCCAAAAGTTTCCAGGTCAAAGAACTGCGCCGCGCCCATCTTAAAGGTCGAAGTGCGTTGGGGCAGATATCCCCAACTGGTCATGGTTGAGTCTTCGAGTGCCGCGCGATGGCCGCTGCCGGCAAAGTCATACGATAGATAAGACTCGGCCAGGGGATTGGGCTCGTTCTCTGTGTAGACGTGCATGCCGAACATGTTGAAGCGCATGCGCAGCATGGCAGCAAAATATGCCTTGAAGTCCTCGTGGTTATAGATGCTGATGCAGTTTAGAAAATCCGGCCAGGGCAAAAGCCCGCGAACCGCAAAGCACGGTGAGCCGATCCATGGCTGGCCTGGCCGCGGCAAGCGCAATTCCGTGGGGCGATCGAGGGGGGCCGTCGTTCCGTCGATACCGAAGACGAGGCCTTGCCGCTCAAGAAATTCGAATACGGCAAAGAGCAAGGCCTGCTCGCCGGCGGCACGAAGAACGGCGCCGTTTTCCGATGCTGCGATTTCGTATTCTTCAGTTCCCTTGAATTGCGTGGGCTCTAATCTGAGAGTAAGTACTGTAACTCCGGAAGTGTCGGCAGCGGAGAGTTTCACTTCCAGTGCCGGATTCAAGATATGCAGGCCGCTCGATAGTTCCCGAGCCGCAAGCCGCGCCTTCACGCTGTTGGGGGCCTGTAAGTGGATTGCTACAACTTTCGTCTTCAGGGCTTGAGATGAAGCCTGATTGAAGGCGAGTAAGCTTCCTGCCGAGACGAGTGCGGATGATTTGATAAAGTCCCTGCGATCCATCTTGCCTATGCTCCAAAGTAAACCAAGTTAGTGCAGTGGGATTGTTACTTGACATACGGCTTTGGCTTCCAGTGGAGATAGTCAAGCATCCATTTCCAGCTTGCATCGGTGCTGTAATTCGCCGGCGGCGGGGGCGGAGACGCTGCTGGAAAGGCTACGGGTTTACCACGCCAGGCATCGGCGAGTTGCTTGAAGACCCTGCCCTGCTCCTTGACCTTTCCATCGTTGGTAAGCACGCCAAGTGAGTATTCCAGCGAGTTGAATGCAAACTTGCGATTTACGTCGTGACTGTCCCAGTAAGTGAACCAGCTAACTCCCGACTCAACCGCGTCGGTAACTGCTTTCTCAAGCCATTCTGCCTGTTGCTTTTCCGGAAGCTCCTCGATGCAGGTGTTGAATTCGCCGGCCCAAACCGGCTTCTTGGGATTGCCGGCATAAGAGCGCACGAGAGCCGCGAAGGCTGTAATCAGGCGCGTACTGGGCGGGTCCATGGGGCCGCCATATTTGAGCGCGCCAGTCCAGTAGGGGTAAACGTGGATGACCGGCAGGGGATTGGCCGCTAGCGCGCGCGGAGTAAAGGTTGTTGGCTTGAACCATGGATCTTCGTCGACGCCGTTCACATGAATATGGCCGGGCAATTCGGAATTCATCAGCCCAAACATCTTCGCCATCCAGACATTGCCCACGGCGGGCTCCGCATTCCAGCAAGTGTTCATTTCGTTGCCGAAGTCGAAGCCTATGATGTTGTTATGCGGCTTCATGATGCGGGCCAATTCGCGGACCAATAACTCTTGCGCATTCCAGATCATGGGATCGGTGTAGAGGCCCGCGCCGGGTTTGTTGAACGGAGGCAGAAAGTACCACCCGCTTAACTGGCCGGTAAAGACGGTAACCAGCGCATCCAATCCGCGCTCTTCCATCAAGGAGAGCAACTCGTTCAACCGGTCAATGTGGGCCGGGCTTACCCAGGTTGGGTTGGGCTGAAAGAACGGCCATATCAGCAGGATGCGAAGATGATCCGCGCCGAGCGAAGCGATTGCGTCGAGATCGCGCTTGATGGGATCTGCGTTCCAATCGTTCCAGCAGAACCACCAGTTATTCGACGGCGTGTAGTTAAGGCCAAAGCGATGGCGGCTCACATCGTTGCGCGGGCCTGACAGCTTGGATGCCGTAGTCGTAGATGACGCGAGGCCCTCGGAAATCAAGGGTTGCCCTGCAGCCCAGCGGGAGGCGATGGCCGCGCCGGACGCGGCAGTAATAAAGTGGCGTCTGTTCATGTCTTCTCCAGATGCTTGACTATCAAGCCTATACCATTGCGGGCAGGGCGGCTGAGCCGGAGCGAACGGGCAGCCGCACCCCAACAATGATGGGAATGCACTGCGGATGCCCTACACTGGAAAGCGATGCTGCATCCAGTGACGGCTACACATAGACAGACGAAAAACCCGGGCAAGTCGCCGCGCAAAAAACTAGACCGCAGGCAGGCCGAAGAGTTGGCTTTCAGCGATGCCAAAGGGCCTTTTGACATCATTGGCGACGTCCACGGGTGTCTGGATGAATTGCTTGAGTTAATGGCCGCGTTAGGGTACCGCGTAGAGCGGCGAGCGGGTAAATTTGTTGTAACACCGCCAGAGGGCAGAAGGCTGGCATTCGCCGGTGATCTTGTGAATCGAGGGCCTGCAACACCCGACGTGCTGCGCCTGGTGATGAATATGGTCCGGTCTGGCCAGGCGTATTGCGTCCCGGGCAATCAGGACGTGAAACTGGCTCGGGCGCTGAGAAGCCGAAATGCGCGGGGGAAGGTGGTAGGTGGCGTCCTGCTCTCGCTGGAGCAGTTTGGCGACGAGCCCGCTGAGTTTCGCGCCGAATCGGCAAGGTTCCTCGATGGATTGGCCAGCCATTATGTTCTGGATGACGGCAACCTGGTGGTCGCACACGCAGGATTGAAAGAACGCCTGCATGGAAGCGGCTCTGCGAAGGCTCGCAAGTTTGCTCTGAGCGGGCAAAACACCGGCAAGATAGATAAGTTCGGCCTTCCGGTAAGGTATAACTGGGCCGCGGATTATCGAGGGAGCGCGCTGGTGGTGTACGGGCACACGCCGGTGGCCGAGCCGCTGTGGATCAACAACACAGTCAACATCGATACGGGCTGCGTTTACGGCGGGCATCTGACGGCTCTCCGCTACCCGGAGCGGGAAACGGTGTCGGTTCCCGCCAAAGCAGTTTACTCCGCATCGAGGAAGCGCTTCCTGCCGGCGCGAGTCACTTCAGCCTAGTGCGTAGCTGCGGGCTGTGAGGCTGAATCCTTTTGAGCGGCTTGCCTGGCTCGCTTCTCGGCCCGTTTCTTCTTCATTTGGCGCGCTATATCCGGCCAGAACTCGATGATCTCGGCGCCTGCTATTCCTTCGACCGATACAGTTACCCCGTCCGTGAGCACGTCGGCAACGTCACGTTCTGAAGGAGGGTAATACGCACGGGCGATGGCCGCGCCAATCAGGTTGCCCCCAACGTTGGCGTAGTTCGGCCCCCACCGGCCGTTATCGCGCCTGCACCACACGGTACTCGATGCTGCCCACAGAAGCCGCCGGGTGAAGGTGCCTGTGCCTTTCTGAAAATAGCGTGGGTCTTCATGCAGCAGGGAAGGCAACACGGCATTCCCGAAGAAATTGCCGATGAATGCGTCCGAGTAGGCGGCGCCGAATCGCTTTGCATAACCTTGTGCGCCCTGCCCCCACTCCGGGTAACTGTTGTCGGCTTGCCCGATGCCGGAAATAACACCTGCCAACCCAAACGGCCACGGGTCGGTGGCACTTTTGAAGAAGAGTTGGAATTTCTGCGTTGAAGAGAGTGGGAGGGCGTCCTTGTTGCCGGTTGTGTTGAAGGTCGCCATGACACCGAACACCCTCTGCTGTTCCTGTTTCTTGAGTTGCTCCTCGGCAAGGTCACGCTTGCTCTTCGCGTCGGGCTGTTGCGGGGCGGTCTGAGAACTGGAACTGCCCTCGGCTTGGGACACGTCGAATTCCGGGGCGTCCGGGATCTCCGCCGTGGCTGCGATAACCGGCCCCGTGTTCACTTGCTGCGCGAATGTGCGCGACGGCGCCGCGAGCAAGGCGGCACCCAGCAAGAATATCCCTGGCAGAAGATTAGAACCTAAGCGCATCCATTAACCAATCTCGGGGCCGGATACCGCCCGTGCGGCTCGCCTCAGAAAGGCAAATCGGACTGGAGGCGATCTCAAGGCTAAATTATCCCCAGCCGGAGTCTCTTCTCGATCAACTCCCCGCAGGGGCACAACTTATCGCGTTTCAACAGAACCTGCCTGTTAGACGCAATTCCGCGCCCCAAAGACACAGAGACTTTCCACCCGCAGCCATCAGGAGGCCAATTGGCTGCGCTATGGCAACAGATGCCGGCTCTTGATCTCCTTCAGCATTAACTCGACCTGGTCCTCGCTCTCCAGGGAGCGAAACCGATCCTCAAGGGAATCCGGCGCCAGGATTTCGCTGGCCGCCGCATTCTCAGCGGCTTTGATGTGGACGCGGCTCTTCATGCGATTCAGAGCGTGCTCCTGGTCGTTGCCGACGATCTGGCGAGCCTTGGTGGCCCGGCCCACAACTTTGGCGCGGCGATGCTCGGCCACCAGCATTTCGCAGTGGGCGCGAGTTTCGTTCAGCTTCTGGTCCAGCTTGCGCAGGGCCTGGCGAAGGCCGTCGGCCTCAGTCTTCTGGTCTTCAGCTTGCGCGGTAAAGCCCGCCACCAATTGGTCGTGGCTCAGTGCCCGCTCGAGTGCCGCACGGGCCAGGTCGTCGCGGCCCTTTTGCACAGCGAGCTCGGCCTTGCGCCGCCACTCCACAGCCTGCTCCGCATGTTCGAGGCGCTTCTTCCCCAGCAGGTGCTCGTCGGCAATGGCAATGGCTACCTGGGTCTTCACCTGCAGCATCTGGTTTTCCATGTCGAGCACGATTTGTTTCAATAGCCGCTCGGGGTCTTCGGCCTTCTCCACCAGTTCGTTGAGATTGGCGCGAAGCAAAGTGCTTACTCTTTCCAGAAGTGCCATGACGTCCTCCTTCTTGTTCAGTAACTTTGAAATTGGTCTACGGGTGCCCCAGGTCTCGACTTTGAGACCTGGGATCCCGCAAAGCCTGTAAGCAGCCCATCGTTAAGAACCTACTTCCCGTTCCCATTGCCTTCCGTTTCCGGTTTCGTCTTGATAGCCTTCACGTTGGACATCAGTTGCTTGATGTCCATGCCGCTGAGAGCCTCAAACAAGGCCGGCACTTGCGCCGCAATCCTGGTCATGTCGCCGGTGATCTTGTGCGCCCCGGTTGCGTCATCGTTCCCCGTTGAAACGATGGTGATATGGTCCACCTTGCTCAGCGGCTCGGCCATGGCGCGCACCACGTCGGCCATGTTGGTAAGCAGTTTGTCTACCACCGCGGCCTGGTTCCACTCCTGGTAGGCCTCGGCTTTCACGCTCATGGCCTTGGCTTCGGCTTCCCCTTTTTGGAAGATGATGTTTGCCTCGGCCTCGCCTTGGGTGCGGATGGCGGCGGCACGGCCTTCGGCTTCCGTAGTCAGGCGATTCTTTTCTGCAGCGGCCATATTCTCAATGCGCTGGCGCTCGATTTCCGCGCCCTTGAGAATAGTGGCGATCAGCTCTTTTTCATGACGCAGGATTTCGGCCTCCTGCACCTTGATCTGGCCTTCCTTCTCCACTTGCTGCACCTTCACTTGTTCGAGAGTCACCTGCTGCAGCATCACATTGGTCTGTAACTCGTAAGCCTTGTCGGCCGTTGCTTGCTGGCGGCGGCTCTGCTCGGAGTATTCCGCTTTCTTGATCTCGAGATCGCGTTGCGCTTCGGCCTGACGGGTTGCAGAAGCGGTCTCTGCGATGACCCGCTCCTGGTCGGCTTGGGCCTTCGCAACAGCAGACTCGCGCAGCGCAGTGGCGCGCAAAATGGCGGTGTCGCGCTCGGCTTCGGCGGTGGCCATTTCCGCATCGCGCTTGATGCGCGCCACGTCCGGTCGGCCCATGTTCGAAATGTATTCGTTCTTGTCGCGAACTTCCTTGATGGTGAAGGAGATGACTTCGAGCCCCATCTTGCTCATGTCGTCGGCGCAGGTGCCGCGCATGCGTTCGCCCACCATCTCCGGCTCCTTGACGATCTGCTCCACCGTCAACTGGCCGATGATGCCGCGCAGATGCCCTTCCATCACCAGGCGGATCAGGCCCTCCCGCTGTGGCGGCGTCTTGGTAAGGAACTGTTCGGCTGCCGTCAGAATCGAGGCCTGGTCGCTGCGCACCTTGATCTGCGCCACAGCCTCGACCGTAACGGCTACGCCCTGCCTGGTGTAGAGGTCCTGTTGTGGAGCGACATCGAAGCTCATCAGTTCAAGCGAGAGCTCGCGGCAGTTCTCCACCATGGGAAAGATCACCGTGCCGTGTCCCTTGATGACCCGCGGGCCGCGGAAACCGTAGACGATCAAGGCCTCATTGGGCCCCGCCTTCCGATACATCCTGGCCAGCAGGCCCAGAATCATGATGAGCGCCAGTATGCTGAGTCCGATAATTAAAACAAGTTCATTCGTCATTTTGATCCCGGCCCCTTCGTCCGGGAATGAAGTGGTTGAACAGCGAACAGGAGACAGTGGACAGTGGACAGTGAACAGTGGTCAATCAGCAGCGTTGATCACTGCGAGCGTTCAGTTTTCGATCCGGCATTGCGCCCGTTCTTCGGGAAAATCTTGGCCAGAAATCCCAGCAGGAAGATCGCTACCAGGATGGCCATATCCGTGATGAGTACCGCAGTGTTCGTCATTTCAAGCCTCAGGACAGTGGACAGTGAACTGTGGACAGTGGACAGTGGACAGTGGTTAGTGATTAGTGGTTAGTGAACAGTAGTCAGTAGTTTGTGGTCAGTCTCCGTGGTCCTCACAAATGGTGTTTGATCGTCTCGGGCACGGATCACTGACCACTGTTCACTGACCACTGCTTTTCAGACTGTTCACTGATCACTGGTTTCCCATCGCCGCACATAAGCGACTCCTTTTTCGTAGCGA
>ODAK010005146.1_pt1 | contig 13304 bp, 18 predicted proteins | sample 1539591 | NCBI WGS metagenome assembly ODAK01 (sample SAMEA3539303, study PRJEB22396) | soil metagenome | biome: tundra; feature: field; material: soil | place: USA | collected 2010-05 | depth 0.15 m | reverse complement strand
TTCCCTACACGACGCTCTGCCGATCTAGGCGGCAAGGAACGCACCAAGGGCGCCGACAAGGACGCGGCCGCCCGGGTGGGCAAGCTGGTCGCCGAGCGCGCCATGGGCAAGGGCGTCAAGGACGTCGTGTTCGACCGCGGCGGCTATCTCTATCACGGCCGCGTCAAGGCGCTGGCGGATGCCGCGCGTGAAGCCGGCCTGAACTTCTAGGAAGCGAGCAAGCATGGCCAGAGGCGACCAACAGCGCGGCGGCGGCGATCGCAGGGACCGGCGCAACAACAATGACGATCGCGCCGAAAGCGACATCGTCGAAAAGCTGGTGCACATCAACCGCGTCGCGGCGACGGTGAAGGGCGGGCGCAGGTTCTCCTTCGCCGCCCTCATGGTGGTCGGCGACCAGAAGGGCCGGGTCGGCTTCGGTCACGGCAAGGCGCGCGAAGTGCCGGAAGCCATCCGCAAGGCGACCGAAGAAGCCAAGAAGTCCATGGTCCGCGTCCCCTTGCGCGAAAGCCGCACCCTGCACCATGACGGCGCTGGCCGTCACGGCGCCGGCAAGGTGATGCTGCGCTCGGCGCCTCCGGGCACCGGCGTTATCGCCGGCGGGCCGATGCGCGCCGTGCTGGAGACGCTCGGCGTGCAGGACGTGGTCGCCAAGTCGATCGGTTCGTCCAATCCTTACAACATGATCCGCGCGACTTTTGATGCGTTGAAGCAACAGGCTTCGCCGCGCCAGGTCGCCTCCAAGCGCGGCAAGAAGGCCTCCGACATCCTGGGCCGCCGCGCCGACGGCGCCTCCGCCGATGCGGCGCTGGAAGGCTAGGGACCAGACTCATGGCCGATAAGAAAACCGTCACCGTCCGCCAGACGGCGAGCCCGATCCGCCGCAAGGCCGACCAGCGCGCGACGCTGGTGGGCCTGAAGCTCAACCGCGTCGGCCGCGTCTCGACGCTGACCGACACCCCGTCCGTCCGTGGCATGATCGCCAAGGTCGCCCATATGGTGCGCGTGGAAGAGGGCTGACCCGATGACCAAGCTTAACGAGATCCGAGACAATCCCGGCGCGCACACCAAGCGCATGCGGGTGGGCCGCGGCCCCGGCTCCGGCAAGGGCAAGACCTCCGGCCGCGGCGTCAAGGGCCAGAAGTCCCGCACCGGCGTCGCCCTGAACGGCTTCGAGGGCGGCCAGATGCCGCTGCACATGCGCATGCCCAAGCGCGGGTTCAACAACCCGTTCGCCAAGAAGCTGGTCGAGGTCAATCTGTGGCGCATCGCCGACGCGATCGAGGCCGGCAAGCTTGACGCCAAGAAGCCGGTGGACGCCGAGGCGCTCAAGGCCGCCGGCGTCATCCGCCGCGCCCGTGACGGCGTGCGGCTGCTTGGCGAGGGCGAAATGAAGACGAAACTCGTCCTCACCGTCCATTCGGCCTCGGCCTCCGCCAAGGCGGCGATCGAAAAGGCCGGCGGCGAAATCACCGAGACCCGGCCCGTGCGCGCGGTCAAAGCCGAAGCCGAGGCTTGAGCGAAACGACGGCTCGCTATCTTTTAGGGCGTCACCTATGTGTGAGTCCGGTTTAGTCTAGAGCACGCCATGGCTTCAGCCGCAGAACAGCTTGCCGCCAACATGAACTTCGAGGCCTTCCAGAAGGCCACGGAGCTGCATAAACGGCTGTGGTTTACCCTCTTCGCCCTGATCGTCTATCGGCTGGGCACCTATATCGCCATTCCCGGCGTCGACATGACCGCCTTCGCCAAGGCGTTCGAGGGCCAGTCCAAGGGCATCCTTGGCATGTTCGACATGTTTTCGGGCGGGGCGGTCGCGCGCATGGCGATCTTCTCTCTGAACGTCATGCCCTATATCTCGGCCTCGATCATCGTGCAGATCCTGGGCACGGTCTATACGCCCTGGGAGAAGCTCAGGAAGGAAGGCGGCGAGGCGGGGCGCAAGACGCTCAACCAATATACCCGCTACCTGACCGTCATCCTGGCCATCTTCCAGTCGTTCGGCATCGCCATCGGCCTCTCCAACAGCCAGGGCATCGTCGACACGCCAGGCGTCTTCTTCATCCTGACCACCGTCACCACCCTGACCACCGGGACGCTCTTCCTGATGTGGCTGGGCGAGCAGATCACCGCCAGGGGCGTCGGCAACGGGGTGTCGCTGATCATCATGGCCGGCATCGTGGCCAGGGTGGTTCCGGCCGCCGGCCAGCTGCTGACCTCGGCAAGGGCCGGCAACATCTCGGTCTTCGTGCTGCTGGCCATCGCCGCCTCGGTCGTGGCGGTGATCGTCTTCGTGGTCTTCATCGAACGCTCGCAGCGCCGGCTTCTGGTGCTCTATCCCAAGCGGCAGATGGGCAACCGCATGTTCGGCGGCGAAAGTTCCTTCCTGCCCCTGAAGATCAACACCTCCGGCGTCATCCCGCCGATCTTCGCCTCCAGCCTGCTCTTGATGCCGGCCTCGGTGCTCAACTTCCTGCCCGTTTCCAAGTTTCCGCTTTGGCTGCAGCCCTGGGTCAGCGGCCTGCAGGGCCAGCTGCAGCACGGCCAGCCGACCTTCATGGTGCTCTACGCGGCGCTGATCGTCTTCTTCTGTTTCTTCTACACCTCGATCACCTTCAATCCGGACGAGACCGCCGACAATCTGCGCAAGTACGGCGGCAACCTGCCGGGCATCCGGCCCGGCAAGCGGACGGCGGAATATATCGACTATGTGCTGACCCGAATCACCGTGATCGGCGCCGCCTACATCACCGCGGTCTGTCTGTTGCCGGAATTTCTTACCGCCAACTCGCCGGGCACCAACTATTTCGGCGGCACCTCGGTGCTGATCGTGGTGACGGTGACCATGGACACGGTGGCCCAGATCCAGTCGCACCTGCTCGCCCACCAGTATGAAGGCCTGATCCGTAAATCGAAGCTGCGCGGCGCAAAGCGTTAGAAAACGCACCCCGGAACGCGGCTCAATCCTTAGGGGGGTTGATGAATCTCATTCTGTTCGGACCGCCGGCGGCGGGTAAGGGCACGCAGGCCAAGCGGCTGGTCGAGGCCCGCGGCATGGTTCAGCTCTCCACCGGCGACATGCTGCGCGCGGCCATTGTTTCCGGCTCGCCGCTCGGCCTCAAGGTTTCCGACATCATGGAGCGCGGCGACCTGGTGCCGGACGACATCGTCATCGCCCTGATCGAGGAAGCCCTGCCGGCGGCGGACGCGGCCGGCGGCGCCATCTTCGACGGCTTTCCCCGCACCGTCGCCCAGGCCGAGGCCCTCGACGACATGCTCAGCCACAAGCGCGCGCGCATCGACGTGGTGCTGCGCCTGCGCGTCGACGACGAGGCGCTGGTCGCCCGCATCGTCAAACGATTCGCCGAGCAGGGTCGTGCGGACGACAATCCCGACTCCTTCAAGGTCCGGCTGGCCGCCTACAACGCCCAGACCGCGCCGCTCTTGCCGCACTACCGGGCGCAGGGAAAGCTGATCGAGGTCGACGGCATGGGAACGGTCGAGCAGGTGGCCCGCGAAATCGACGCCGCGCTCGACGGGGTCAGGGTTTAAACCACGGCCAAAGCCTTCAAATCGCTCATCGTCGCCTTGACGCGCGGCCGATCATCCCTATAACAAGGCCCTTCCGCGAAACAGCGCGAAAGACGTGTCATGGACGCCCGCCCGCAGGCGGCGGGTCCGGAGGCGTCGTTCGCGCTTTCCGCGCATCCTCAGGAGACCAGCTTGGCCCGCATCGCCGGCGTGAATATTCCGACGAACAAGCGCGTGGTCATCGCGCTGCAGTACATCCATGGCATCGGCAAGACCAAGGCCGGCGAGATCGTCCACAAGGTGGGCATCGAAGACTCGCGCCGGGTCAATCAGCTGACCGACCAGGAAGTCCTGCAGATCCGCGAGGCCATCGACCGTGACTACACCGTCGAGGGCGATCTGCGCCGCGAGACCGCCGTCAATATCAAGCGTCTGATGGACCTGGCCTGCTACCGGGGCTTACGTCACCGCAAGGGCCTGCCGGTCCGCGGTCAGCGCACCCACACCAACGCCCGCACCCGCAAAGGCCCCGCAAAGCCGATCGCGGGCAAGAAGAAATAAGGCTGATTAAGCGATGGCCAAGGAACCGGCGCGCGTCAAAAAACGCGAGCGCAAGAACATCACTTCCGGCGTGGCGCACGTGAACGCCTCGTTCAACAACACCATGATCACCATCACCGACGCGCAGGGGAACACCATCTCCTGGTCGTCCGCCGGCGCCATGGGGTTCAAGGGTTCGCGGAAGTCGACCCCCTACGCCGCCCAGATGGCGGCCGAGGATGCTGGCCGCAAGGCTGGCGAACACGGCGTCAAGACGCTGGAGGTCAATGTCTCGGGGCCCGGTTCGGGTCGCGAATCGGCGCTGCGCGCGCTGCAGGCCGCCGGCATGACCATCACTACCATCAGAGACGTGACACCCATCCCGCACAACGGATGTCGCCCGCCCAAGCGCCGGCGGGTCTGAGTCCCTATCTATCAGGCTTCCCCCCTTGCTGGCGCGACCTTCGCCGCCGCTGAACCCCCCCAGGGATCAAATCCGTGATTGAACGCAATTGGAATGAGCTGATCCGCCCCGAGAAGCCGCAGATCGAAACCGGCGCCGACGCCGAGCGGAAGGCGCGCATCGTCGCCGAACCGCTCGAACGCGGCTTCGGGGTCACCCTCGGCAACTCGCTTCGCCGGGTTCTGCTGTCGTCGCTGCAAGGCGCGGCCGTCACCGCCGTGCAGATCGACGGCGTCGTGCACGAATTCTCCTCGATGCAAGGCGTGCGCGAGGACGTGGTCGACATCGTGCTGAACATCAAGCAACTGGCGCTGCGCATGCACGCCGAGGGCCCGAAGCGGATGACGCTGCGCGCCACCGGCCCGGGCGTGGTCACCGCCGGCCAGATCGAGACGCCCTCGGACATCGAGATCCTCAACCCCGAGCACATCATCTGCACCCTCGATGACGGGGCGCAGGTGCGCATGGAATTCACCGTCCAGAACGGCAAGGGCTATGTCGCCGCCGAGCTGAACCGCCCGGAAGACGCCCCGATCGGCCTGATCGCGGTCGACGCCCTCTACACCCCGGTCAAGCGCGTCGCCTACCGCGTCGAGCCGACCCGCCAGGGCCAGAGCCTCGACTACGACCGCCTGGTCATGGAAGTCGAGACCAATGGCGCGGTGTCGCCGGTTGACGCCGTGGCCTATGCCGCGCGCATCCTGCAAGACCAGCTGCAGATCTTCATCACCTTCGACGAGCCGAAGAAGAAGGTCGACGGCGAGGCCAAGCCGGAACTGCCGTTCAACCCGGCGCTGCTGAAGAAGGTCGACGAGCTGGAGCTGTCGGTCCGTTCGGCCAACTGCCTGAAGAACGACAACATCGTCTATATCGGCGACCTGATCCAGAAGACCGAAGCCGAGATGCTCCGCACTCCAAATTTCGGCCGCAAGTCCTTGAACGAGATCAAGGAAGTGCTCGCCGGCATGAACCTGCATCTGGGCATGGACGTGCCGAACTGGCCGCCCGAAAACATCGAAGACCTGGCCAAGAAGTTCGAAGACCAGATCTAGACTCAAGCTTTAGGAGAGACCCCGATGCGCCACGGCGTAGCGCACCGCAAACTCAACCGCACTTCAGCCCATCGCACCGCCATGTTCGCGAACATGGCCGCGAGCCTGATCAAGCACGAGCAGATCACCACCACCCTGCCCAAGGCCAAGGAGCTGCGCCCCTTCGTCGAGCGCCTGGTGACCCTGGCCAAGCGCGGCGACCTGCATGCCAGGCGCCTGGCCATCAGCCGCGTGCGCGACAAGGACCAGGTCAGCAAGCTCTTCGCCACGCTCGGCCCGCGCTACAAGGCCCGCAACGGCGGCTATATCCGCGTGCTGCACGCCGGCCACCGCTACGGCGACAACGCCCCGCTGGCGGTGATCGAGTTCGTCGACCGCGACCCCGCCGAAAAGGGCAAGGACTCGGGCCCGGTCAACAGCTTCATCGACGAATAAAGGACGCCCTCTAGCGCCTCCCCCTACGGGGGAGGATCAGGCTCGCGGATTTCCATTTGACGATATAGTTGCGTTATGCGTTAAATATTCTCAGAACACGAAACGAATGAGCCGCGCCATGGCCGAGTCCGTCGTCATCCCCGCCGTCTTCTATCGCGCCCCCCTGGCCGCCCTGCACTGGCTGGAAAAGGCCTTCGGGTTCGAGACCAGCCTGCTGGTCACCGACGACGATGGCAATGTCGGCCATGCCGAGATGAGCTTTCGCGGCGCGGCCATCGGCATCGGCGGCGAGTGGTCCAGCCCCGAGCTGCTCGGCCCGGCGGCGATGAAGAGCCCGCTGTCGTTGGGCGGCGCCGGCACGCAGTTCATCCGCATCCATCTGATTGACGGCCTCGACGCCCATTGCGAGCGCGCCCGCGCCGCCGGCGCCCGCGTCACCCAGGAGCCCGAGGACCAGTTCTACGGCGCGCGCAGCTACCGCGCGCTGGATCCCGAAGGCCATGTCTGGAACTTCGACCAGACCATCGCCACCCTCTCTATCGCCGAGATGGAACAGGCCAGCGGCCTGAAAATCCGCGAGAAACTCTAGAAATCAGCACGAGGAGATCGTCATGGCCGACTTCAAACGACCGTCATTTGCGTCAGGCGTCATCTACCAGGACCCCAAGGCGGCGCTGGACTGGCTGGAAAAGGCCTTCGGCTTCGAGCCGGTCATGGTGGTGATCAACGAGGACGGCACGCTCGGCCATTCCGAGATGCGCTTCGGCGACGGCCTGATCTATGTCGGCCGCGAATGGGACGAAAACCACAAGAGCCCGGCCTCGCTGGGCGGCAAGACCACCCAGTCGCTGAGCGTCCACCTGCCGTCCGGCCTCGACGAGCATTGCGAGCGCGCGCGCAAGGCCGGCGCGGTCATCGTTCGCGAGCCGGTCGACCAATTCTATGGCGACCGAAGTTACATGGCCGTCGATCCCGAGGGCCATATCTGGAGCTTCAGCCAGACGCTGAAAGACATGTCGTTCGACGAGATGAAGGCGGCCGGCGGCCGGATGGAAATCCGCGAGCGGCTCTGAGCCAGTGGCGAAACTGGACCCCAGGCAGGCGGAAAACGACCCGCCGCGTCGGACGACCAATCTCGACCGCACGCTCACCGCCCTGGCCGATCCGCATCGCCGGCGCGTGATCGACCTGCTGGGCGAACGCCCGCGGCCGGCTGGGGAGCTGGCTCGCGCGGTGGGCCTGGCGCCCGCTGCCATGAGCCGGCATCTGCGCACGCTCAGGCAGAGCGGCCTGGTCGAGGAATCCCACCCGGAATTCGACGCCCGCGTGCGCGTCTATGCGCTGCGGCCGGGGCCGATGAACGAGCTCAAGGCCTGGCTGGAAGAAACCGAGCGGCTGTGGAGCGAGCAGTTGGTCGCCTTCAAGGCCCATCTGGAGCGGGATGAACCGGAATGACCACCCTGGCCCGTCTGCTGGACAGGGTGGCGCGCGCCTGGCGGCGTCAGCTTGCGGCGTTCAAACGCCATGTGGAGAAGGCGCCATGACCTCGCGCGTCGTCGTGGCGCTGCGGGTCAAGGCCACGCCGGAGCGGGCGTTCGCGGCCTTTGTCGGCGAGATCGACATGTGGTGGCGGCCCAATTCGCTGTTCCGCTTCACCCCGCGCAGTCCTGGGACCCTGAGCTTCGAGGCCGGGGAACGCGGTCGCCTGATCGAGACCCTGCCCAATGGCAAGGTGTTCGAGGTCGGCCGCATCCGCGCCTGGGAGCCGCCGCACCGGCTGGTCTTCGGCTGGCGCCAGGCCACCTTCGCCCCCGACCAGGACACCGAGGTCGAGATCCGCTTCGAGGCCGTCGACGGCCAGACCCGCGTCAGCGTCGAACACCGCGGCTGGGACTCGGTGCCGCAGGCCCACGTGGCCCGGCATGGCTTCCCGATGACCTTCTTCCTCACCCGCAACGGCGAATGGTGGCAAAGCCTGCTCGAGGCGTACAAAGTACGACTCGCCGAGGGGGAGGAATGACGACCATGAACGGCAGCGTTCGCGCGCCGGGCCGTCAGGCGGCCTTCGGCTTCATCTTCGCCGCGGCGGTGATGAACGCCGTCTCGTTCGGCCTGATGATCCCGGTGCTGCCGAACCTGATCCGCTCGTTTTTCGGCGCGACCAGCGCCGCCTCGACCGCCTCGGCGGCGGATTGGCAGTTCATCTTCGGCGTCACCTGGGGCGGCATGCAGTTCGTCAGCGGGCCGGTGCTGGGCATGCTGTCCGACCGGTTCGGCCGCCGCCCGGTGATGCTGATCTCCATCTTCGGCCTGGCGCTGGACTTCCTGGTCATGGCCTTTGCGCCCACCCTGGCCTGGCTGCTGCTGGGCCGGGTGCTGAACGGCGCGACGGCGGCCAGCTTCTCCACCGCCAACGCCTATGTCGCCGACATCTCGACGCCAGCGAGCCGGGCCAGGAACTTCGGCTGGATGAGCGCCGCCTTCAGCGTCGGCTTCCTGCTCGGACCGGCGGCCGGCGGCTTCCTGGCCACCATCTCGGTGCATATCGGATCCTTCCACATGGATCCGCTGCGCACGCCCTTCCTGGCGGCCGCCGGGCTCTGCGCCATCAACTGGGTCTATGGGCTCATCGTGCTGCCGGAATCTTTGCCGCCCGAGCGGCGCATCGTCTCGTTCGAATGGCGGCGCGCCAATCCGGTGGCCAGCCTGTCGCTGTTGCGTTCGCACCGCGACCTGCTGCCGCTCGCCGGGGTCAACTTCCTCTTCCAGCTCGCCCAGCAGGTGCTGCCCAACGTCTTCGTGCTCTACACCACCCTGCGCTACCACTGGTCGCTGGCCTTTCTGGGGATCACCTTCGTCATCACCGGCGCCCTTGGCATTCTCGTGCAGAGCTTCGCGGTGGCGCCGGTGGTCAGGCGCATCGGCGAGCGCGGCGCGGTCATGACCGGCGCGGCGGCCGGGGTCGCCGGCTTCCTGATCTATGCGCTGGCGCCCAGCGGGGCCTGGTACTTCCTCGGCATGCCGGTCTTCGCCTTCATGGGCCTGATGCAGCCGGGCCTGCAGGGCCTGATGACCCAGCACGTCTCGCCCATGGAACAGGGGCGGCTGCAGGGCGCCAACCAGTCCACCGGCGGCATCGCCGCCATCATCGGCCCGACGGTTTTCCCGCTGAGCTTCGCCTTCGCGCTCAGGGCCTGGCCGTCGGTTCCTGGCCTGCCCATCCTGATCGCCGCGGCGCTTCTGGGGCTCAGCCTGATCGTCGCCTGGCGCTTCGCCCGGCCGACCGCGCCGAGAGTCGCTGTCGCATGAGCGAGGCGGAGGCCGACCCGGCGGTCCGCCTGAACCGCATGACGCTGATGTTCGTGCTGGCGGTGGTGCTGCTCAACACGCTGTCGCTCGGCATCGTCTCGCCGGTGCTGCCGATCCTGGTCAAGCAGCTGGCCAACGGCAACACCATCCAGGCGGCCGAGGCCGTCGGCGTGTTCGCCGCCGCCTGGTCGGCCATGCAGCTCTTCTTCGCGCCGGTCCTGGGGGTGCTGTCGGACCGCTACGGACGCCGGCCGGTCATCCTGCTGGCCATGCTGCAGCTCTCCGCCGACTACGTGGTCATGGCGCTGGCCCCGACCCTGGCCTGGCTCTTCGTCGGCCGGCTCTTTTCCGGCATGGCGGCGGCGGGGCGGGCGGCGATGTTCGCCTATGCCGCCGACGTGGCCGCGCCGGAAGAACGCGCCCGCTATTTCGGCCTGCTCGCCGCCGTCGGCGCGGTCGGCACCATCCTCGGCCCGGGCCTCGGCGGTCTGCTCGGCCAGATCAGCCCGCGCGCGCCCTTCTGGGCCGCGGCCGGCGTTGGCGTGCTCAATGCGGTCTATGGCTTTTTCGTGCTGAAGGAATCCCTGCCGCCCTCGCGCCGCGCCGCCTTCAGCTGGGCCAGGGCCAATCCCTTCGGCGCCATGCTGATCCTGGTCGAGACCAAGGGCCTGATGGGCCTGGCCGGCATGATGCTCCTGGCCAATATCGCGCTGGCGGCCTTCGGCAGCATCTATGTGCTCTACGTCAACTATCGCTATGGCTGGGGGCCCGGACAGGCGGGTCTGGTGCTGACGGTGTTCGCCGCCTGCAACATCGCCGCCCAGGCCCTGCTGGCCGGCCCGGCGGTGAAGCGGCTGGGCGAACGGCGCGCCATCGTCATCGCCTTCGCCTCCGGCGCGGTCGGCATGGTGATGATCGGCCTTGGCGGGCCGATCCTGCTCTGGGTCGGCCTGGTCGCCCTGGCGCCGGTCAATGTCGCCGTCGCCGCCATCCAGTCCCTGCGCAGCCAGCTGGTCGAACCCAGCGAACAGGGGCGGCTGCAGGGCGCCATGGTCAGCCTGGCGGGCCTGGCCGGCATGGTCGGCCCGGTGCTGTTCGCGGAAACCTTCGCCTGGTCCATCGGGCCGGGCAGGGGCCTGAACCTGCCGGGCCTGGCCATGCTGGGCGGCGCCGGCGTCTTTGCGCTGGCCTTGTTGCTCACCCTCGTGGTCATTACCCCCAAGGCCAAGGCCAGCGGGGGTGATTCAGGTGAGCGAGCGGTCGAGGCCTGAACAGCGACAGGCTCTCCACCGACGTCCCGCGGCGCTCGGTTTCATCTACGCCGTCATCCTGACCAACACCGTCTCCATGGGCGTGATCATCCCGGTCTTCCCGACCCTGGTGAAACAGCTCGGCCATGTCGGGGATGCGCACGGCGCCCAGATCATGGGCGTATTCGGGGCCACCTGGGCGGTCATGAGCCTGATCTTCGCGCCGATTTTCGGAAATCTGTCCGACCGCTTTGGCCGTCGCCCGATCCTACTGATCTCAATGTTCGGGCTCGCCTTCGACTACGTGATCATGGCGCTGGCCCCGAGCATCGCCTGGCTGTTCATCGGCCGAGTGATCTCCGGCATCACCGCATCGAGCGGCTCGGCCGCCGGCGCCTATGTCGCCGACATCTCCACCGAAGAGGATCGCGCGCGCAATTTCGGGCGGTTCCAGGCCGCGGCCAACGCCGGCATCCTGCTCGGGCCGGCGCTTGGCGGCTTCGTCGGCGCGTGGAACCCGCGCGCGCCGTTCTGGGTCGCGGCGGCCCTGGCCTTCGCCAACGGACTCTATGGCCTGTTCATCGTGCCGGAGTCGCTCTCGCACGAGCGGCGCGCGCCGTTTCGCTGGTCCAGGGCCAATCCGATCGGCGCCGTCGGCCTGCTGATCAGCAAGGCCGGTCTGCTGGGCATGGCCGCGATCTACTTCCTCGCCCAGCTCTCGAACCAGACCTTCAGCGTCTTTCAGTTCTACACCCACTTCCGCTACGGCTGGGGACCGTTCCAGGTCGGTCTGCTGCTCATGGTCCTTGGCGGCGGCGGGATCCTCATCCAGGGTTCGGTCGCCGGCGCGGCGAGCCGACGCCTTGGCGAGCGCGGCGCGGTGCTGCTCGGGACCTCGCTGGCGCTGGTCGCCTTCGTCGTCGCCGGCTTCGCCCCAACCCAGCTCTGGTTCTGGGTCTCGATGATGATCTTCATCCTCGCCGGGATAACCTTCCCCAGCCTTGCCTCGCTGCTATCCAAGCGCGTCGGGGTCGACCAGCAGGGCCAGCTTCAGGGCGCGCTGGCCATCCTCTTCGGGCTGACCGGTCTGGTCGGCCCGCTGGTGTTCTCCAACATCTTCGCCTGGTCGATCGGCGCCGGCGGCTGGCTGCATCTTCCAGGGCTTTCGATGCTGGTTGGCGGCCTCGTCACCGTGGTCGGACTTGGCATGGCCTTCCTCTATGCGCGGCCTATGGGGCCAGAGGCGGACAATGCCATCATTGCGCCCGAAATCTCCGCTGACTAAGGGGACCTGGATGCAAGCGGAGCCTTTGAAGATGCCGGCCAGACCTCTGCTGATCTCCCTGGCGCTGCTGGCCATGGCCAGCGCCGGTCCACTGGCGGCCCAGACGGTCCCGTCCGACACCGCCCAGATGCGGCTCAGCTTCTCGCCCATCGTCAAGACGGCGGGACCGGCCGTGGTCAATGTCTACAGCCACCAGATCGTGCGCCAGGCGGCCGATCCCTTCTTCCAGATGTTCGGCGGCATGGGCCTGTCGCGCGAGCGCATCGCCCAGTCGCTCGGCTCCGGCGTCATCGTGCGGCCGGACGGGGTGATCGTCACCAACAACCACGTCATCGCCGGCGGCCAGGACATCATGGTGGTGCTGGGCGACCGGCGCGAATTCCCGGCCAAGGTGCTGCTCGCCGACGCCCATGCCGATGTCGCGGTGCTGAAGATCGACGTTGGCGCCGAGCGCCTGCCGGTGCTGCCGCTGGCGACCGGCGACCAGGCCCAGGTCGGCGACCTGGTGCTGGCCATCGGCGACCCCTTCGGCCTTGGCCAGACGGTGACCAACGGCATCGTCTCGGCGATCGCGCGCTCCAATGTCGGCGTGACCGACGTCTCCTATTTCATCCAGACCGACGCGGCGATCAATCCGGGCAATTCCGGCGGCGCCCTTGTCGACATGAACGGCCGCATGATCGGCATGAACACCGCCATCCTCTCCCAGTCGGGGACCTCGTCCGGGGTCGGCTTCGCCATCCCCGCCGCCCTGGTGCGCCACGTCGTCGACCAGGCCTTGGGCGGTGGCGCGGAGCAGCGCACCTGGCTCGGCCTGAAGACGCAAGGGGTCACCGCCGAGATCGCCCGCTCGCTGGGCCTAGACAGGCCCGACGGCGTCCTGGTCACCGACGTCTGGCCCGGCGGTCCGGCCGATCGGGCGGGCCTGAAGGCCGGCGACCTCATCCTCACCCTGGACGGCGAGCCGGTGAACGACGAGGCCTCGCTGAACTACCACGTGCTGACGCGCAATTCCGGCGACGCGGTGACGCTGGACTATCGCCGCGCCAAGGGTGCGCCCGAGACCGCGCGCTTGCGCCTGGCCGCCATCCCGGCGGAGCCGGCGCGCGACGAACAGGCGCTGGCCGGCCGCAACCCGCTGGCCGGCGCCACGGTGGCCAATCTCTCCCCCGCCGTCGCCGACGAGATGGGGCTGGATCCCTTCGCCGCCGGCCACGGCGTGCTGGTGACCAAGATCGCCGCCGGGTACGCGGCCAGCGTCGGCCTGCAGCCCGGCGACCTGATCCGCCAGGTCAATGGCCACAGCCCCGCCAGCGTCGCCGAGCTGAAATCCATGCTCGACGCCCCCGCCGGCTCCGCCTGGATCCTGGTCGTCCAACGCGGCGGCCAGACCATCACGGCGCAGTTTCGGCTTTAGCTCTTGATCCTCCCCCGTAGGG
>ODAK010005145.1_pt1 | contig 13305 bp, 13 predicted proteins | sample 1539591 | NCBI WGS metagenome assembly ODAK01 (sample SAMEA3539303, study PRJEB22396) | soil metagenome | biome: tundra; feature: field; material: soil | place: USA | collected 2010-05 | depth 0.15 m | reverse complement strand
GGGACTCCTCGTCATTTGGGGGTGAATCCGAGCGGTCGCGAGAGCCTGACGTGCTGTTGCATCCCCCTCAATGCCAGCCATCGGGAGCCGAGGCCCGAATCGCAAGCCGCGAGCTCTGGGCTGCCGGCACAGGCCCAGGCCTCCTCCCTGTGCTCCTGAGCAGGGGTTTTGTCCGGGGTGGCCGTGGACGCGGCATTCCGTGTGCTTGTCGTGGAGCGGGGTGGCTGCGAGAGGTGGTCGCCCGTCGGCCATGGATGGCCGGCGGAATAGGCACGGACGACGTCTCGCAGAAGTGCGCACGTCTCGGGCGCTGGCCGGGGCGCCGGGAACCTCGCGGATACCAGGGGATTCATGGTCGTAGCGTCCAGCGAGTCACCCCCAAACGACGAGGAGAGCCCTAAAATCCAGACCGCTCTTCGGTTCCAGCAGAACCGGCTGCCATGCGAGCAGCATGATCGACAGCGGCAAGATCCCCCACCTCAGGACGGCCCCCCGTAGCGCTCGCCGAATGGTCGGATACGTGAGAGCACGGTCGGCCAGGATAGTTCTCTACGTCGCCGGCTCCCGCTGGCCGCTCACGCGTTGACCTCAAGACCCGGCCGCATTCGGGGCCCGAGCCTCCCCGCTCTGCGCGGCCCGTCGTGATCGAGCATGATCGTCTGATCGCACAGCCGGCCCAACATCAGATGATCGTGGCCGGCGGCGATGATGATCCCGCCTCGGCGCCGGATCTGACCCACTCGCAGCTCGAGCTCGGTCCGGAAGGACTCGTCGATCGCCTCGTGAACCTCATCGAGCAGCAGCACATCCGGATCGGCCTGCTCGACTACAGCAAAACCCAGCCGGGCCATCATGCCCTGGGAATAGGTGGAAACAGGATGATCGAACGCGGCGCCCAATCCACTCACCCGCTCGATCTCCGCCAGCGCGCCACGCACCCGTGTCCTCGGCAGCCCTGAGAGCGTACCCAGGAGCATCGCGTTCTCGCGACCCGTGAGCGTTGGCATCAGGCCGGCCTCGATCGAGAGCAGCGATCCGATCCGCCCGCGGACGCAGAGGTTGCCCTCGTCCGGAGTGAGCACTCCTGCGATCGTCCGCAGCAACGTTGTCTTTCCGGCGCCATTCGGACCCACCAGAGCCACGCTCTCGCCGGCGTTGAACGCCAGATTGATGTGACGTAGCGCCCATTCATGAGAGCACTTTCGGCGCAGCCGGGTGATCGCCGGTGTTACCGGGCGCAGCTGACGATCCAGGTCAAAGCGGATCCCGACGTCTTGCAGCGCGACGGCGGCAGGCATCAGATCAGTTTGGCGAAGTGGTTCTGCTCGCGCCGGTAGATCGGCACCGTGATCAGCAGCAGCAGCACTGATACGGCAAGCGGATAGAGCAGCTCCCAGGCTGGAGGCGAGGAGCGGTATAGAACGGCGTGACGCAGTGCCTCGATCAGGCCCGTGAGGGGATTGAGCCTGACCAGGGTGTTGGTGGTGCCGTGGATCTCGGCCAGCGTCACGAGTCCTGGGGCGAGAAAGTAGGCGGCGCGGACCAGGCTCAGGATCAGCCCCCGGAGGTCAGGCGCCCAGACGCCGATCAGCGTGGCCGGATATGCGACCGCGACTCCCATCAGCACTGTCTCGAACAGGACGATCGGCAGCCACAGGATGCTGACCGTCGGAGCAATTCCGTAGATGGCCATCGTCAGGGCCAAGAGCACGAGGCTCGCCGCGAACCCAAGCGTTTCGGTGAGAGCGGTCGAAATCGGCAGTAGGTCGCGGGCGAACCTCATATTGGCGATGATCGAGCGCCGAATCTGGACCGAGTTCAGGCTGTTGGACACGGTCATCGTCATCAGCTGGAAGGGGATGATCGAGCAGGCCAGGGCGAGGCCGATGGCGTGCGGCCGACGGTAGAAGATGAACGTCACGAGCAGGAGGTAGACCCCTACGAGCGCGAATGGGTCGATCAGCCATTTGACGAGCTGCCATCTACCGCGGCCGTAGCGCGCCCGCAGGTCGGAGAGCGTTAGCGCGCGTAACTGGTCGGCGAGCAGCGGCACGGCGGCTGTCCACCGATCCCGATCGCCCCGGTGCTGGCGTAGCCCCGTAGTGGAGTCGTGTTCCCCCTCGCTGTGGCTCCAGTCAAGGATCCTCGGCATCATATGCGACTCCCCCGTCGCCGCGAGGTGATCCTCGCTCGTCCCCGATCCGCGGCGCTTGTCAACGCTTGATCGCCAGAGCCGCGACGAAATGTCCCGTCAGCACGCTGGTCGGCCAGTGCTCGAGCGTCTCGAAGCGCAGCACGCGCTGAAGATGCCGGTGCTCGTCGACGGTCCCGTCGCAGCTCGAGCGTACTCGAAGGGCAGCGGCCAGCTGAGGCGGACAATGCATGACCGCCGTCATCTCCCGCACCTCAAAGCCGGCTTCCCGAAGCAGCGTCCGGAGCGCGCGAGGACCGTGCGTAGCTCCGACGAAATACGGCACCAGCCCCAGCCGATGAAGCGGATAGAACATCCTCGAGGTTCGAACCGCCACGACCGGATTGGCGCGGTTGTCGAGCGTCAGCAGGAGGCTTCCGCCGCGCCGGATGGTTCGTGCGACCTCGACGATCCCGGCCCGCAAGGTGGCGTGCGATTCGAAGTGGTCGAGCGTCGAGTTCGAGAAGATCGCGTCGAAGCTGCCGTCTTCGTAGGGCAGGTCCAGTACGTCAGCGACCTGCGCCTCCAACCGCGGATATCGATTCGCGGCGGCACGGAGCACAGCCGGCGAGATGTCGACGCCGAACACGTCCCGGCACCGAGCCGCGAGCTCCGGATAAGGCCCCGGACCGACAGCCTCGTCGAACAGGTCTGTCTTGAGCAGCCTTCCGGTCCCGAACGGCAGCCACCGGCGCAGCAACCGTCCGTTGATCGCGTCGCTGTGGGCACGCCAGAGCCGGTGCGCCGGAGTCGACTCCCATCCCTCCAGGACCTGATCCCAATAGGCTCCGCGGCGCCGCTGCTGCTCGATTGACCCGCCGGTCGATGCGCGCCGGCGCTGGAGCGACGCCGCGGTGAGCCCCGCGTTCAGTGTCAGCTCACCCATCGTCGGCACCCGAGCACTCGCAGCGGGCTTCGATAGCTTCCCGATCCATGCCACCGGCCCGGACTCTAACCCCTCGGTGTGCGGCATAGCGGGCATCTGGAACAGATCGGGCCGACCCGTCGATCGCCGCGCGCTGGCGCTGCACCACTGCTTCTCAACGATCCGCGAGGACCGGCCCACGACGAGAGCCGCTTTGCTGCCATCGCCGCCCGCCGCGCGGGGAGATTCGCTTGATCCCGGATAGATTCTCCGAGCTGGTGCAGGCGGGTCGCTACGCGGCCGGGCTGCGTGGCTACTTCGCCCATTCGTTGAGCGGGACCGAAAGCCGCGAGCGAATCATCCAGGAGCGACGCCGAGCTCCCGCCGCGTTTCTCGACGCTCTCGGCAGAGCCGTCTTCGCGAACCCGCGAAGCCCCTATCTGCCACTGTTTCAACTGGCCCGAATGAGCTTCGCCGATGTCGAGCGCTGTGTGCTCGACGAGGGCGTGGACGCGACGCTCGAGCGGTTGTTCGCAGCCGGTGTCCACATCTCGTTGAGTGAATTCAAAGCGCGGCGCCCGATTCTTCGCCCAGGCCTGGAACTGCATGTGCGCCCGGAGGATCGACAACCCTCTGGTACTAGGTGCGTCCGTCATCCTTCTGACCGATACGCCTCCCGCCCGGGTGGCGGTCGCTGTGCTCCCCGAGCTTCGCCGGGGAGGCGAACCGTCTCGGCCGGCTCGGAGCTGGTGGAGATCCACTCGGCCACACCGGGTTTGCGCCGGGCCTTCAGCAAGAGCAAGCCGCGGAGCACCCCAGCGCCGTAACACGCGTGCACAGTCACGGTCAGCCCGGCGGCGAGTGGCGCGTCGTCGATTCTGCGCAGAGTCCACGCGACGCGCAGCGCAGTGGCGACCGTCAAGCAGCAGTAGAGTGCGAGCGGCGCCAGCATGAGGCTCGCCTGCCCACCCACAGCGATCATCAGGGGCAGCGCGACCAGGTACGTCAGCAGCAGGCTGGGCACGACGTAGGCGGCACGGAAGGTACTCGGGCGGCGAGCCAGCAGCTCCCCCCGGCCGCGCCCGTATTTGAACATCTGCGCAGCGAAGGACGAGAGCCGCGGGCGACGGGCGTGGAAGACCCGCAGATCCGGCTCGTAGCGCATCCGTTCGCCCCGTCTGCGCAGCTCCGCGAGCAGCGCGTTCTCCTCGGCGCAGACCAAGTGGCTCACGAAGGGCAGCATGACGTCTCGGCGAACGGCCAGGTTACAGAGCGTGAACCAGCGCTCATCGGCGGGGCCGGGATGGCGAGCGCCGTACCTGCGGCTGACCGGACCGGCGCCCATGATCGAGCTCAGCACGGCCCCTTGTACGACCTGAAAGTGGGTGCTGTGCGGCGGGGTGTCGTTTGGGCCGCCGAACACACTGGCCTGGGGATGTCGGGCCGCCGTCTGCGACAGGCGTTTGAGGAGGTCGGGGGGCGCCGTCACGTCGTCGTCGAGGAACAGCAGCAGGTCTCCCGTGGCTCGCTCGATCAGCGGATTGCGCGCCGCGCCAGGCAGCCGCCCGCCCGTTTCGCACAGGTGTGCGGTGGGGAACCGGCCGCGGACCACTGACAGAACCTCCGGGGTGAGATTCCCTCCAACGAGAAGCTCGTACGAGGGCGGCGAGGACTGTGCCTGCAGGCACTCGAGGCACGCGTCGAGAGTGGCGCCACCGTGTCCGGCGAGGATGCACACGCTGATCTGTGGAGCCGGCATCAGACCGTCAACCGTGCCCGCTGCTCTGCAGCTCCGCGAGGTCCTTCTCGGCGATTGGATCGCCGGGCTCGATTGTCAGCTCGTTGAGCAGCGCGCTGCGCATGCCGGTGAAGTCGCGATGCTGGTAGTAGGCCCTGGCAACGTGCAGGGCGGCGGTCGCGTACTCCGCCTCGGATACGTAGTCGTTCGGCCACACGCTCCAGTTGTGGTCGGGAAAGCCGGCCTGGCGCTCGGCGTCGAGCAGCCGCTGCTCGACTACGCCCGGTGCGCTGACAGATGCTGGGCCGGGACCGGGCGCCAGCTGAGCCAAAAGACCGACGGGTCGGTAGCCGAGCACGCTGGCGAAGGTTTGGGCCGCCTGCGGATCGAGGTACACAGGGCGGACGCGGGCAATCGCGCGGATCGTGGTAGCCGCATCGGCGATCATCTTGCCGGTGGTGGCCGGTAGGCGCATCGCCAGCCGCTGGCTGAGCTGCTGGCGGTACCAGCCGTACTCCAGCCCGTCGGCGGCGACGACCACGACATCCGGCCGTTGGTGGTCAACCACTTGCCGATAGATTAGCGGCTGGGTGAGCTCGGCGCCGAAGCTGAACACGGCGGCATGCGGGGGCAGCTCGCTGAAGACCGCCTGCGCATAGGTGTCTGCGAACGGCTTACTTGAGCGGTGCACGACCGACCAGTTCCCGAGTACGGACGGCACCAGGACCGCGACTCCGAGAGCGACCGCGGTCACCGGCACGAGTAGGCGAGCGCGAGCAATCGCGGCGAGCGGCCGCCTGAGGCGGTCCGACAGACGCCCCCAGGTCGCGCCCCTGCCGGGGATCGCCACCAGCTCGGCGGCGCCGATCGAAAGCCAGCAAGCGAGCGCGAAATAGCACCCAAGAACGAAGCCCTCGTCGACCAGGTCGGTGTCGAATCCGCCGGAGGAGCCCCCGAAGTCGACCACCGCCTTGGCGGCGGCCAGGTTGGCCAGGAACGCAATCAGCAGCGGATAGGAGGCGGCGCTGCGACGCCAGGTCAGACTGGCGAGCAAGCCGAAGACGGCGATCAGCACGGCGAGCACGCCGAGCTCCCGCCCGAAGATGACGGGGTAGTCGCGGACGTCATTCGCCACCGCGGCGGGCATAGTGATGGTCGCGGTCGCCTCGGAGTGGCGGCGGATCGGCGCGAGCGAGCTCGCCGAGCTCGGGCCATTCCCCGCCGGCGATCCCGCTGAGCTGGCCCGAGCCGAGCTGCCGTGCGTGGTGAAGTCTGCTCGGTTCACGAGCTCCCACAGTCTGCTGATTCGCGTTCAGCCGCTCGACGAACATGCCACCGCTCGTCCCGGCGACCACGACCTTGCCGTCGGACTGGAGCGCCACGGCCCGAGCGATGCCCGCCGGCCCGGCGGCTTGCCCGCCGCTACCGAACGAAGGATCGGGTTGACCGGCAGTCGTGAACCGCTCGACGAGCGCCGAGCCAAGGGTCGATTGCCCGGCGGCGATCGCATCGCCGTTGGGCTGGACGGCCACGCCGAACAGCTGGGCAGCCCCGGCCGGCGTGGCGACGCCACCAGAACCGAAGCCCGGGTCGAGGGTACCCGGCGCCGCCGCGCGTGCGACACCGCCCGGTCCGAGCGCCAGCGCAAGCGCAGCGAGCGCGGCTACATGCCATCGGCGAAACACTGCCCCTCCTTCCGCCTCTCAGCGCTTGAACGTGAGGCCCTTCTTGACTGTCTGGCGCTTGTGGGTCACGCTCGAGCTGGCCGCTACCTGCAGGGTCACCGCGACGCTGCGCTGCTGCTCGAGTGTCTTGACGTAGGCCCTCACCAGCTTCAGCGTGATCGACGTTGTGCCTGCCGCTCTGAGGCTCCCCTTGCCGCTGGCGATCGTGACCGGGCGATACCCGCGGACCTTGACGCAACGCCGCTTGCGCTTGACCCTGGTGCACTTGGTGAACGTCGTCAGGATGTGAAGCCGCCGAGCGGCGCCGGAGCTCAGCGTGAGCGATGCCCTGTACGTGCAGCCTTGGCTGCAGCTCACTGAGAACTTCAACCCATGCTTGGCGACGCTGGAGGTCTTGTAGCTGCCGCTGAGGCCTGTCAGCGAGAGCTTGAGTGCGGGTGGTGGCGGCGGCGGTGGTGGTGGCGGTGGGGCGAAGCCGTTGTAGCGCGCCACCACCGAGGAGTAGGTCCCGGTGATCGACTGCGTATCGCCGGCGACCACGATCTTTCCGTCGCCTGCGATCGTGAGCGCGTTCCCTTCCCCGCGCGTGATCGGGCCGAAGCCGGTTAATGTCGAGCCCGCGGCACCGAAGCTGGTGTCAAGCGCGCCCGTTGGGTTGAACGCCCACACCGCGACCCCGGCCAAGCCGGGGCCGCCGGCCGTGCCCCCGGCGATGACGTCCCCGTTGGGGGCCAGCGCGACTCCGGTCGCGCCGGGAACGTTCGCCGAGCCCGTGTTCATCGCCGAGGTCTCGTAGACCACGCCTCCGCTGCCGAATGACCCATCGGGCGCTCCCCCGGATGTGAAGCGAGCCACGATGGCGTCTGCACCAGTGTTGCCGTTGGTCGCAGCACCGGCGGCGATGATCCCGCCAGTGCCCTGGATCGCGAGCGCGTTGAACGCGGAGCTCGCAGCGCCTACCGCGTACTGGTGCGCATAGGCGCCGCCGCTCGCGAAGGTGGGATCGAGCGCGCCGGAGGCGGTCAGGCGCGCGATTAAGGCGTTTGGCACTTGCAGACCGGGCGCCTGCGAACCGCTGATCACGATCTTGCCGTCCGCCTGCACGGCGGCCGCCAGCGCGTATGAGTAGGCGCCGAGGTCGACCACGTCGATCCCACCAGCGCCAAAGCCAGAATCGAGCGAGCCATTGGAGTTCAGCCGCACCACCGCCACGCGCGGCGTCACGCCCCCACTTCCGGCGGCATCGGCGCTGCCGGCCGCGATGATCTTGCCGTCTGGTTGCAGCGCAACGGCGTAGCCGTCGCCGAGCCGAGTCGCGAGCGCGGTCACGGCACCGTTCGTACCGAAGGTTGCGTCGATACTGCCGTTCGAGTTGTAGCGCTCGATGAGGATCCTGTCGGTGGCCGATGCATCGGAGCTGATCACCCTACCGACAACGACGATCTTCCCGTCGGGCTGGATGGCCACGGAGCGACCGACCGATCCCGTGTCCAGTGCGCCCGGAATCGCCGGGCTCGTCACGACACCGCCGCTTCCGAACGATCCATCGAGCGCACCCGAGCTCGTGAATCTTGCGACCAGCAGGGTCGCCCCGGACTGGACGCCTGACTGGCCAACCGCAACCACCTTGCCGTCGCTCTGCACCGCAGTGCCGAACAGCCGCGCGTTGGCGGCTGTTGGCGGCGATGGCCGCTCTCGCCGACGGGGAAGGCTTCGTCGAGGATCTCTCGACCGAACAGCTGTGCGCGGCGGCGGGGGTTGCGGACAGGACCTACCGCCGCGCCCGGCAGGCGCTGCTCGGGTCGGGCGAGCTGAACTTGCTCAGCGGGGTCGGCGGACGAGGGAACACGAACCACTGGCAGGTTATGGACCCTCGGCAGGTGGCCGGCGAAGCCAGGCGTCCGTCGTCCGGGCGGCGTGTCGCGCCACCGGCCGGTGCGCGGCCACTCGTCGTGCCACTCGCCGAGCCCCGACCGGAAGCGGCGCCAACTAACGTCGACGCGCTTGTGGGTGGCGTCGCCGAGGTCAGCGGGAACGACGAGGTCGTGTCGGCCAAGGGCGATCACGATCGGACACTTTCTCCCGTAAACCGTCCGGTCCTGACCGGGGTTTCGGGCGTAAAGGGCGGTCAGGATCGGACACTTTCTCCCGTAAACCGTCCGGTCCTGACCGGGGTTTCCGATGTAAAGGGCGGTCAGGATCGGACACTTTTCGACCCGGCCGGTGCGAAAACCCCGGCACAAACCCCGGCACAAACCCCGGCGCCCAACGCGCGCACGGGAAGGAACCCCAGAACCCCAGAACCAAAAGAACACCCCCCAGCCCCCCTGAAGGGGGGAGCTCAGATCAGTCGATCACGATCGAGGAGACCTACCTGACCGACCGCGGTCGGCGTCGACGGCGGCGGGTGAACGTAAACCTGGACGAGGTCCGCAGGACCCTCGGCGTACCAGGCCCCGCGGACCATGCTTCGTGGGAACGTATCCGCATGCTTCTCGTCGAGCGCGTCGGCGGGAGCACGTTCGACATATGGCTCGACGCGGTTCAGAAGGTCGCCGCGTGCCCGATCGATCAACGGATTGCGGGCCGCTCCGGGCAGACGCGCGCCGGTGTCGCACACCTGGGCCGCCGGGAAGTGAGATCGGACGACGGAGACGGCCTCGGGGCTCGGGTTGCCGCCGACGAGCAGCTCGAACGGAGGCGGTGCGATCTGGGCACGGAGGCTTCTCAAGCAGGCGTCGAGAACCTCCTCGCCGTGTCCGGCGAGGATGCACACACTGATCTCCGGGGCCGGCATCTAGGATCAGCCCGTGTGCCCAGACCGGGCCAGCTGCGCGAGGTCGCCCTCGGCCGTCGGATCGCCCGGCTCGATCTTCAGGTCGTTGAGCAGCACGCGGCGCATGCCCACAAAGTCGCGGCGCTGGTAGTAAGCCTGGGCCACGTGCAGCGTGGCGGCTGCATATTCCTCTTGGGCGAAGGCGTCGTTCGGCCAAATGTTCCAGTTGTGGTCGGGAAAGCCGGCCTGGCGCTCGGCCGCGAGCAGCCGCTGCTCGGGTTCGGCCGGGGCGCTGACGGGCGCTTGGCCGTGACCGGACGCCAGCTGGGACAGGAGGCCGACGGGGCGGTAGCCGATGACGCTGGAGAAGGTCTGGACCGTCTGCGGATCGAGGTACACGGGCCGGACGTGAGCAACGGCGCTCATCGTCCGGACCGCATCGTTGCGCGGGGCGCCGGTCGGCGCCGGAAGGCGGATTCCGAGGCGGCTGCGGAGCTGCTGGCGGTACCAGCCGAACTCCAGGCCGTCGACGGCCACGACCTCGACATCCCTGCGCTGGTGGTAGACGACTTGCCTATAGATCAGCGGCTGGGTGAGGTTGGCGCCGAGTATGAAGACGGCGGCATGCGGAGGCAGCTCGCTGAAGACCGCCTGCGCATAGTCGTCTGCGAACGGCTTGCTAGAGCGTTGCACGCCGGACCAGTTCCCGAGCACGAGCGGCACCACAACCGCGGCTCCCAGCGCGAGTGCAGCAGCCGGCACGAACAAGCGCGCCTGGCCGACCGCAACGAGCGGTCGCCTGAGGCGGTCTTTGAGGCGGCCCGTAATCGCAACGCGGCCGGGGGCCCCGACCAACTCGGCGGCGCCGATCGCCAGCCAGCACGCGAGCGCGAAGTAACATCCGAGCACGAATCCCTCGTCGATCAGGTCAGTATCGAGGCTGCCGGAATCGCCGCCGAAGTTGACCACCGCCCTAGCGGCGATGAGGTTGGCCAGGAACGCAATCAACACCGGATACGAAGCGGCGGTGCGGCGCCACGTCAGACTGGCGAGCAAGCCGAAGGCGGCCAGCAGCAAGGCGAGCACCCCGAGCTCGCGTCCGAAGATGACGGCGTAGTTGAGGACGTCGTCGGTCACAGCGGCGGATGTCGTGATCGTGGCGGCGGGGGCCGAAGCGCCGCGGATGGGGGAATGCGTCGGCGCCCAAGCCAAGCCCTTGGGCGCTGAGCTCGCCCGCGCCGAGCTGCCGGGCGCCGTGAAGTCGGCGCGGTTCACCAGCTCCCACAGTCTGCTGATCGTGGTCGCCCCGCCCCAGTTGACGGGAGGATTCTGGGCGGCCCTGACCATCACGAACCCGTATATCGCGACCAGGACCACCAGGCCGGTGGCAGTCGCGGAGGCGAGTGAGCGCACCGATAGTTGGCGGCGCGAGGCGAACAGGACAAACGCAATCGTCGGCAGGATCGTCAGCTCCAAGGGCCATGAGGATCCCAGTCCGAGACCGACCGTGGCCGCCAGCGCGACGAGCCTGCGCGTGGTCGGCTGCGCCCACCAAGCGAGCGCGAGGTGCAGCGTGATCAAGAGCAGGAGCCCGGAGAACAAGTCGTGCTTGGCGAAGCCGCTGTAGAACCAAAAGCCCGCGCTCGCCGCCAGCGCCAGCGCACCAATCACGGCGGCCCAGCGGGGGACGCCGCAGCGGCGCGCCAGCAGTTGCACCCCGCCGACCGTCAGCGAGGCACAGAACAAGCTGAACAGGTTCACTCGGAACGCCTCGTTGCCGATCGGGACGAGCAGCGTGAACAGGTGCGCTGCGAGCACATAGGTCGGATAGCCCGGATCGTGCAGGATGCCCAGCGAGCTGACCCCGGCGACGGTCTCGGTTGCATCCCCGAGGTACGGGTGGCTGGTCAGTACCGTCGCGAACAGCGGCGCGCTGGCCACGCCGGTCAGCGCCGCCCAAACGAGATCACGACGGTCGAGCTCGGGCAGCGGCCGAGCCGGCGAGAAGCCAGGGCTTTTACGCTGCAGCACCGAGGTCCACCAGCCGCCCAGCCGCGAGGTAAGCGATGTTCTGCTCTGGCTGGTCCTGTTTGGCCGGCTCGGCGCACGCGTCCCTTTGCTCTTTGGTAGTGGCTTTCGCAGGGACGGGGGAGCGCCCCGGCTCCCCGCTCGGGCCGGATGCCCGCTCTGGCGCTTGGCCCGCCGTCCACTCATAGGCAGGCGCTCCTTTCCTTCAACCGCCCCTGCCTAGCCTCGAATCGTGCCAGCATGCGACCTGCGAGGACGTTCGAGCACCGAGGCAGCCGCATTCAGAATGCTGGCGACGGGGATCGTGCGATCATCCGGAGTGAGACGGCCGTCGCGCGACAGAGTGGCTGTCTCGAACGTTCTGGCTCTGCGGGTGGATCTTGTATGGCTTCGGCGATCCTTCGGCTCATCGCTCACCCTTCCTCACTGGCCTCGCCGGACATCCCATAGCTTACGAGGATCCGTTCCACCACGCGGAGCTCGACCGGCGCTGGCCACGGTCGAGAACTCTCTCGCCGCCCCCAGGCCGGCGGGCTCGACCGCCCAAAACGCGACTGCCTCGCCGGTTGGGCGAGGCAGTCGTCCTGCGCGATACCAACTGTTGCCGACTACTGCGGCGGAGTCTGTCCTGCCGCGACGTACAGGTTGCGATCATAGTTCGGCGACTCAGGGTTCCACGGGTTCACAGCCCACATACTGGGTGTCACGGCCGCTCCAGTCGCCGGCTCGTGTGGCAACCCCGTGATGGGATCGATCGCCCACTGGGACGGAGGGGGCTCGGGCGAACCTGAGCCTTCGAACCACGTGGGTCCGTATGTCTGGCCGGTGAACAGCGGGTTGCTCAAGCCGAACGGAGCTCCAGACGGGAACTGGTATCCCCCGACGCCGAACCCATTAGAGCCGTTAGCCAAATCGTCGCGGATAGCTGCGTTGCTTTCGTCTAGGACCTGCTGCGCAAGCGCCGGATCGGCCTGTGCGTTGACCTCATAACCACCCGGCCCGGTCACAATCCCATGGAAGTTTGCCGCCGTAACGCCGGGGGGCGAGGTTGCAGACGCACTCTGTGCCGTGTCTGCGCTCCGAGGCGTTCCTGAATCGCTGCTACCAGAGGTCGAGGAGCTCGCGACGTCGGGAGTCGCCGTCGCAGCGAGGGACACGGTGGGGGACGGAGAGGACGCGGAGGAAGAACGTGCCACCCGGATCGGTGCCGTCCCCGTACGCTTCGTCGCACCCGTTGCAACCGTCGGAGCCGGGGCAGCTAGGGTAGCCCTGGCAGCCGAAGTGTCGTTGGTTGGACGAACGGTGACCCTCACGCTGACGGCGGCTGCGCTCGGATTAACCCGTGTGCTTGTTGCGAAAGCGGGCTTCGCCGACAGCTTCGAATGCGTAGTGATCACAGCGACCGTGCTGCCGCCGGTTCCACGAGCAGTGGTTCCCGAGGAATTGGCTGCCTGATCCCCACGCTGGCTCGTCAGCCCGACGCGTTCACCTGAGGCGATGACCGTGGGTGTGGCTGCGATGGGCCGGGGCGCCACCATGCCGTCGTGGAGCTGTGACCAAAGCAGCACGCCAGCAAGGCAGAGGATCGCGGCTAGGCAGCCGGCAAATATTGTGGTGAGACGCTCCGGTCTAACGCACTACGCCAAGTGTCCGACATGACTTCTCCTTCGTAGGTATCGTGCGACCGCTATCGACCCGGCGATCCATTCCCTAAAGTCGTCCGAGACCAACTGGACAACGTTCTGCCCCTCACTGGCTAGCTCACTCGACGACGACCCGCGCTAGATCACCAGGCGGTCGGCGGCAGGCGCGGTTCGGTTAGCTGTGCGTGAGCGGCGATCGTTCGTGAGCCGAGTTCGGTGCGTCGCCGGTTCACGAATGCGGCGGAGTCGATAAGCCCTACGAAGATTTCGGGACTGTGGGCGCGAACCTGTCGGCAGTCGGCCAGCTCGCCTCGAGCGTCGAGGTTATTACCGCGGCCAGCAAATGGGTTACTGCTTTGATAGTATGTGAGGGTGTCAA
>ODAK010005144.1_pt1 | contig 13307 bp, 9 predicted proteins | sample 1539591 | NCBI WGS metagenome assembly ODAK01 (sample SAMEA3539303, study PRJEB22396) | soil metagenome | biome: tundra; feature: field; material: soil | place: USA | collected 2010-05 | depth 0.15 m | reverse complement strand
ACCGCTCAGCGTTCGTGTCGCCACCCTCGCGAATTACAAATCCGTGCAAGTAGCACAAATCCCGCATCGGGTCGGTCTCGATATCAAAGAACAACTCCACGGCCGCCGTCGGCCATACCACCAGCCGGGTCAGGAATGGCACAGGGTCCTCTGCGATCGCCAGTTCCGCGCGGATTTTGAGTTTCCGGAGCGTTGCGGCCCCAATTCCGGGAAAGTCTGTCTTATTATCGTGGACGAATCCCTCGACGTTCGCGCGGGCAAGATCGGCTAGCGTTGGGAACTGATCTGCCAACGCGTTCCGCTTGGCGCGCCCCAGCTCGGGCAGCAGCGTCAGGTCCTGGCACGCCTTGAGCTCGCTAAGGCACGAAGACCGCCAAACGCACAGTTTGCATACTGATGCGGACGCCGGCAGGGTCCGAGCCTCCCCTGACAACGTTCTCCCGACGTTGGCTCGAGTTTCGAGGTAAATCTCCCAGATCGATGGACTTCTCGGTCCAAGCGGCGCGTCCAGGTCGTATCTCCTATGTCAGGAGGTCTGAAATTAGCCCCTCAGCAGTGGCTTGCCGGCGAAGAATGTTGAACGATCGACAGGGAGATCCACCGGTGCCCCGTCGTGCGGCCCGTAGGGGAGCACACCGGCATGTTGCGGCCTGCAATTTGAGCGGGGTGCTGCGCCGCTTGATATCCGACAACGCTAAATGAGACATTAGGGCACGCATCCCGGGTACGGCGGTAACACTTTACTATTCGCCCTTCGCGAGAACCAAGGAAGGCACTCAGATGAGCATGGCGTCAATGCACACAAACGCGCTCGCACGGACCCGCGTGACTAAAATTCTCTTTCCCGGATTGGTCTTCATTATCTCCGGAATTGCAGCGAACCCTCTACAGGCGCAAGAGGTCTACGCGCTGGCGGGTTGGATGCAAACCGATACACCTGTCTCGAGCAGTTACGCCTGGACACTGTCTTATGCACAGAACTTCAGCAATCACATCAGCGCAAGTTACTCCTGGCTGAATGAGGGGCACTTTCCTGGGCACCATCGTGACGGCAACGTGACTCAATTGTGGTGGCGGAGCAATCCCTTGGGTGGGTTCACGTTCGCTGGGGGTGCCGGCGTCTATCGCTACTTCGATACGGTTCTGGCTGAAAACCCTAGTGGCTACGCCGATGCGCACGGTTGGGGTATCGTCTACAGCCTGTCTGCGACCCATAGTCTCACTAAGCGATTGGATGTTCAGGTACGCGTGGATCGTGTGGCACTTCTCAACCATATCGATACGACGTCCGCGATGGTGGGATTCGGATGGAAATTGGACCAAGACCACGGAACCGAGGAGTCGACTCGCGCATTTGCTCGACCGTGGGAAGTGACCTTGCTGGCCGGCCAGACAATCGTTAACAGTTTTTCGTCTCCAAAGTCGCTGGCCACCAGTGCCGAACTGCGATGGCGGTGGGGCTCCGTCCTAAGAGTGTCAGCCTCCTACGTAAACGAAGGTGATGATCGACTCATTCGACGCAACGGAACGCTGGCGGAGGGTTGGCTTGAACCGAGTTTCTTCGATGATCGCGTGACCTTTGGAGTCGGCGTCGGCGGTTATTTGTCGATTGATCATCACCAACCCGAGGGGGCGGGACGCTCGCTTTCAGGCGTCGTAACGACCACAACCAGCTGGAATATTGTCTCCAGCTGGGTCGTTCGCGCGTCGTGGCACCGGATTGTTACCAACTACAACCGGGACAGCGATATTCTCCTTATGGGAATTGGCTACCGGCTCTGACTCCTAAGCACTACGGCATGGCTTGGGCACGCGAATGTTTCGACGACCCGCGTGTACGATCACCGAAAGACCCGACCGCGGAGGACTCGCCGGTGTTTAAGGTGAAGTAGTAATTTCTGCCCAGCACCGAAACTGGGGAGCAGGTCACCCGGCCCCTGCGGACGCACCGAAGACTCCAGTCTGACTTCCGAACAAAATCTAACATCGCCCCACGAACGCGAACACTAGCGTAGGCTTCGAAGGATCCAGCTGCATCGTGCCCGTGCCCACGGCCTGATAAGCTGAGCGTAAGGCGCGACGGATTCAGTCCTGGGTGCGCAACTTCGCAATGTGTGCTGCAGTCAATTCCGAACCCTTCGTACCAAATCGAGCAGTGACGAAATTTGCGACGCTCGCGATCTCGGCGTCTGAATACGCGTCGCCGAACGCCGGCATATTGGCGGCGTCGTTGCCGGTATGTCGCTGCGCGCCGCCGATGATGACCTGCGCCACGTTATTTGCCGTCGGATCGTTGACAGCGCGTGTCCCGGTTAGCGTCGCAAACGGTATGACCGGACTAATGCCGGTCCAACCATGGCAGCCCGCACAGGCGCCCTCATAGACCGTCTTACCGTGCGGATCCAGGTTGGCGGCCAGCCCTTCAGCTGGCGAAGGCGGCGCAGGATTGGTCCTGGGCTCCGGGAGGTCGGAGGTGGCAACGCCCGCCACCGAGCGCAGGTAAGTCACCATCGCGCTGATGTCACTCGCCTTCAGATGACTCAGGCTTGCATCCACTGCTTCGCCCATGGGCCCTGAAGCAGTACCTCGTCCGTCGGCATGCCCTATGGAAAGATAATGTAACAAATCCGCGTCGCTCCAGGCGCCAACGCCGCTGCTGCGATCGGGCGTGATGTTGTAAGCACGCCAGCCGGCTTGAACGGTTCCTGCAAATTTCTGTCGGTTGTTTAATGCAAAAAATGGATTCCGCGGCGTATGGCACTCACCACAGTGTCCCATCGCCTCGGCGAGGTACGCGCCGCGATTCCATTCGGCGCTGCGCTCAACGTTGGGTTCATAACGCTTATTGGGGTTAAAGAGTACTGACCAGATGCTCATGAGGCTGCGTTGGTCGAACGGGAAGACAAGGGTATTCTTCGGCGCCGGCGCATGCACGGGCTTGAGGCTGAAGAGATACGCTTTGATCGCCAGCGCATCGGCATCTGACATGTAGGTATAGCTTGCGTATGGCATCGCCGGATAGAGCCGGGTGTTACCGAGACCGATGCCTTTATGCACGGCATCCAGGAAAGTCGCATCCGTGTAACTGCCAATGCCGGTGTCGACATCGGGCGTAATGTTGGTCGAATACATGGTTCCGAACGGCAATACGAAAGCGCGCCCACCGGCAAATGGCACGCCGTCCTTAGCCGTGTGGCAGACGACGCAGTCCGCCGCGCGCGTCAGGTATTCGCCTCGCTCGACGAGGCTTGCCGATTTCAGTTCAGCGGGAACGCCAGTTGGATCCTGTTCGTGATAGCCAGAGAGCGCGACGCGCTTGCCGCCGGCAAAATCGGTGGCGCCAGGACCAAGGACGAAATAACCAGATATGATGAGCGTCACCGCGACGACGGCCGTGAGGGTCCAAAGGATGGGATGCGAGGCTCGCCCGCTTTGAGCTGACGTGTTCATAGCAACGACCTTCCTAAAATCGCGCTTCAGGCGGCGCCGGTTTTCGGGAATGGGAGCACATGGATGCGCTTGCCAGTCGCGGCAAATATGGCATTTGCGACGGCCGGCCCCACGGGGGCGACGCCAGGCTCTCCGACGCCGGTCGGGGCCTCGGTCGACGGCACGATGTGCACCTCAACCTTCGGCATCTCGTTCATACGCAACACCCGATAACTGTTGAAGTTGTCCTGTTCGACATGGCCATCTTTGAGCGTGATCGCCCCATACAGCACGGCCCCGAGTCCAAAGCCAATGCCGCCTTCCATTTGGGCAGCGATGATGTCGGGATTGATGGGCGTGCCGCAGTCGACCGCACACACGACCCGATCGACCTTGACACGTCCGGCCTCGTCAACAGTGACCTCGGCCACCTGCGCAACGAAGGTCTTGAACGCTTCAGCAACGGCGATCCCGCGGCCTTTGCCTTTTGGCATGGGGCCGTTACTCCAGCCCGCCTTCTCGGCCGCGAGTTCAAGCACGGCCTTCATGCGCGGCTGATGCTCGAGAAGCTTACGTCGAAACGTGAAGCCGTCTTCGCCCGCTGCATGCGCAACCTCGTCGATGAACGCTTCCACCGCGAAGGTCGTATGCGAGCTGCCGACGACGCGCCACCAGAGCGGCGGCACGCCCGTCTTGGTGGTCGACAATTCGACCGTGATGTTTGGTATGGCATAGGCAATGGTCGCGGCGCCTTCGACGGAGGTCGGATCAATGCCGTCCTTGATCATTATCGGGGCGAAGAAAGTATCCGCCATAATCGACTGGCCGACGATGACGTGCCGCCACCCGGTGAGCTCACCCTTCTCAGTCAGGCCCGCTTCGAGTTTGTGAAAGTACATCGGCCGATATAGGCCGCCGTGGATGTCGTCCTCGCGCGTCCACTGCAGCTTGATCGGCGTCCCGTCAGCCCCGTACGCCTTGGCGATTGAAACCGCCTCGACGATGTAATCAGAGCCCGCGTTGGCGCGTCGTCCGAAGCTGCCGCCGGCATAGAGCGTGTGAATGCTGACCTGCTGCGGATCCAAGCCCGCAGTCTTTGCGGCGTTCCCCTGGTCCACGGTCTGGAATTGATCTCCTGCCCAGATCTCGCAGCTGCTGGCGGTAAGCTTCACGACTGCATCGAGCGGCTCCATTGGCGCGTGAGCGAGGTACGGGAACTCGTAGCTGGCCGACACCTGGTGGGCGGCGTTGCGAATGGCTTGTGCCGCATCGCCTTCTTTGCGCGCAGATGGCGCCGGCTGGTCGGCGAGTCGCCGGTACTCTTCCATCAAAGCCGCTGAGCTGCGCTTCTCGGCGTTAGTGTCGTCCCATTCCACCCTAAGCGCATCTCGCCCTTGTTTGGCGGCCCAGAAACTCTTCGCGATCACCGCGACGCCGCGTGGTACCTGCACCACCTTGACCACGCCGGGTATGGCATCCGCGGCGGTGGCATCGAAGGATTTGACCGTCGCGCCGAACAGCGGGGGACGCTTGAGCAGTGCCACGAGCATGCCGGGCAACACGACATCGAGCGTGAATTGCGCGGTACCGTCAACCTTCGCAGGCACGTCAACACGTGGCGCCTGGTGGCCGATCAGCTTAAAATCTTTCGGATCCTTGAGAGTCACCTTTTCCGGGACAGGTAATGACGCGGCCGTCCCCACGAGCGATCCGAACGTCGCCTGGCGCTTGCTCACCGCGTGGTAGACGATCCCTTTTTCGACAGTCAGTTCCGCGACAGCCACATGCCATTTTTTGGCCGCCGCGGTGAGCAGCATCGCGCGAGCCTTGCCGCCGGCCTCGCGAAGCTGCATCCAGGAATTGGCCATCGCCGAGCTGCCGCCGGTCCCTTGAATCGTGCCGAAGGCGAGGTTGGCGTAGCGCTTGGCATCGGCGGGTGCGCTCTCGACGCGCACCCGAGACCATTCCGCATCGAGCTCTTCAGCAACGATCGTAGCGATACCGGTGTAAGCGCCCTGCCCCATTTCGACATGCTTGGCGATCACCGTCACGCTGTTGTCAGCGCCGATACGCAGAAAAGCATTGGGCGTAAAGAGCGCGCCAGCCGAAGTCGCGGCAATGGCTGCCGCACGCCGCGTCGTACCAGCCCATTCAAACCCGATGGTGAGGGCCGTCGCCGCGATCGCGCCAGCGCCTTTTAGAAATGCACGCCGCGTTGGTTGTCGTGGGGTGAGGGTTTCATTGGTCATGGTCATGCCTTGATAGACTGTGCCGCTGCGTGAATCGCCGCGCGAATACGGGAATACGTGGCGCACCGGCAGATGTTGCCGCTCATCGCGGCATCGATGTCGGCGTCTGTAGGTGCTGTATGTTTTTCAAGCAGTGCTGTTGCGGACATGACTTGGCCGGATTGACAGTAGCCGCATTGGGGCACCTGCAGCGCAATCCAGGCCGCCTGGACCGCCTTAGCTGGCTTGCTCTGGAGCCCCTCGATGGTGATGACTTCTCGACCGGCGACTCCGGACAATGGCATGACGCAGGAACGGATCGCCTGGCCGTCTACATGGACCGTACACGCGCCGCACAGCGCCATTCCGCACCCAAACTTCGTACCAGGTAGGCCGGCGACTTCGCGGATAGCCCACAGCAATGGCATATTGGGGTCAGCATCCAGGGTCGTGGGTTTGCCGTTAAGGACGAATGTTGTCGACATGCGCGACTCCGAAAGTGGTCAGCTGATTCTACAAACTTCGTAGGCCAGAGGTGAATATTCCTTGGGGGCCGCCGAACGCCGGCGCCGACATCGCTAAGGTGCAGGAATGGCTCCGGCACGCGAACGTGTCCACGACTCGGGTGTACGATCACCGAAAGACTCGGCCGGAAGATTCCCCTGTTTTCAAAGTGAAGCACTAAAAGCGAAGGGCCCCATCAATGCCAATCGTCGGCCTGCCCACTGAAATACAGATCTACAGCAACTACATGACGGAGCTCAGAAGCCGTATTAAGGTGGTTACGCAAGTGTTAGCCGGGCACATTGCTGAATTCCCGGAGTTTCTCGGTGCCGAGATCATGTTCCTGCAATTGCGAAAGGCATTAGAGCTAATCGCATTTGCGTCGCTGGCGGCAAACAAGGACGCTTATTCAGCAGCGCACAAGACCTTTGCAAAACATTGGCGCGCTAAAGCAATCCTCGACGAGATCGAGAAGCTCAATCCAGATTTCTACCCTATGGCGCTGGATGCGCCAAAGGAAATCGCACAGGGTAGGAAACACTTTTCCCGCCCGGTAGACGGATTTCTGACTAAAGAAGAATTCGTTTCTCTCTATGATTTGGCCAGCGGAGCGCTGCATACCCACAACCCGTATGCGGCCAGAGACCTGGCAATTCAAATCGAGTATACGGTGCCGGATTGGGTTGCACGTATCCAGCGCCTTTTGACGTGGCATCGGGTGCAGCTGATCGAAGGCAGCGTATGGATTGTGAAGATCCCAGACCAGGGCGAAGTGCAAACATGGGCGGCCGCCCCTAACATGACTTTTTAGGCGCTTGAACCAAGTCATTCCTAATTCGTACGATATCCAGATACTCCTCATGTTCGATATGGCTGTACTCACCAAATCCGACCTCGCCTCCTTTCGCCAATGTCCCCGCAAGCTTTGGCTCGAGCATCACCGCCCCGATTTGATACCCCAGAATGACCCCACGCTATGGCGCCGCGCCAACGACGGCAACATAGTTGGCGCCAAGGCGCGGGAGCTTCTGGGCAGCGACGCCATCTGGCCCCAAGGCGGAACTGATCCCGCTTCTGCAGCCAGGGACGCTATCGGTAAGCTATCCGTAACTCCTCATGAACCCGCCGTAGAATTCCCCATGTATCGGGATGGACTCTATGCCCGTGCCGATGCTCTGATTCCCGCCCCTTCCGGCGGTTACGTGCTGCGCGAAACCAAGGCCTCGACCTTCCCCCTGAAGAAGGACAAAGTCACGCCTGATAAACCCGAAGAACATCACCTGGATGACCTCGCCATTCAGGCCTGGGTCTACCAGTCCGGCGGTTGGCCGCTCGCCGGCGCCGAACTGAATCTCCTCAACAACCAGTGGCGCTATTCTGGCAACGAAGACTACTCCGGCCTCCTCCGACAACTGCCAGTCACAGCGGATATTGCCGGACGCATTTCAGAGGTGCCCAACTGGCACATCGCGGCACAGAGCGTACTGGCGAGCACCATGCCGGACATTCAAACCGGCGCACAATGCTCGAATCCCTACGACTGCCCGTTTCTGAAACACTGCAAGACCCTGGACACCCCAGGCCCCGATCATCCGATCACGCTGCTACCCGGACCCGGTAAGCGCCTCGCCAAAAAACTAAATGAGCAGCGCGGTTACACTTCGATTCTCGAGCCGCAGCCATCCGAATTCACCGGCGCCGATGCCGCGCTCTACTGTCGTATGCAGATTGCCCATCGCACAGGACAACCCGTTCTGGAACCTGGCAGCGCCGCACCGTTCGGCACCCTGCCCTACCCCCGCTATTACTTTGATTTCGAGGGCATCGATCTCCCCGTCCCGCGCTGGGCCGGTGTGCGGCCGTATGAGCAGATCCCGTTTCAGTGGTCCTGCCACATTGAACGCGCGCCAGGCGTCTTCGAACACGTCGAGTTCCTCGACATAACCGGCGATGACCCGTCCATCCCATGCATTGAGCGCATGTCGGAAGCGATCCCTCCGGATCCTTCCGGCCCTATCTTTGTCTATTACCAAGTCTACGAAGCCGGTCGCCTCCGCGAGCTCGCCGCTCGCCATCCCCAATATCGCACGCAGATAGATCAGTACCTCGCGCGCCTGGTCGATCTGCACCCGATCGTCAGAGCCTACTACTACCACCCCGCCATGCGCGGATCATTCTCGATCAAGGCAGTCCTGCCAACGATCGCGCCCGATCTCGACTATGAGAACCTCGACGAAGTCACCGACGGAACCGCTGCCCAGGTCGCCTACCTCTACGCCGCTCTTGATCCGCACACGACACTGGAGCGCAAAGCCGTGCTCCAGAACCGACTGCTGATCTACTGCAAGCAGGACACTTGGGCGATGGTCGAGGTCGCCCATTTTCTGCAGCGCCAGCCGCGCCCGGTTCGCTCGCGGACGCTCTGAACGGCGCTTACCCTATAGCTTGCCCCACTTTTCAGGATTCCCGTCCTCTGTGTGGCGACCGCGCCCTACGTGTACTGGTGCTTTCGGACTGATTTCCCGCGCTCGGTCTATTGCCGCCGCCTGCCTCGGCTCCACCGGCGCTGGCCCGTTCGGAGCCAGGTTTTCTAACCGCGTAATCGCCCTCGTGAGCCTGGCACGTCCGACGATTTGTACGCCATTGCATGTCCACCCGAAGTTCCAGGTGAACTACCGTGGTTGCCGACGGACCGCTTTCGCACTACGACTGCGGGACGTTGGGCCAACTACACTTTCTGCCAATAGCGGAGCGGCTCGCTCCCGATTCAGCGCGAACAGCCGCTTCAGAATCTCCTCGTCCGACAGAGGCCACTGCCAGCCGTATGCGGCAGCAACCGCTTCATCTAGCTCATTATGCGCATGCTGTAGCCAGGCTGGATTTGCGTTGTAGAGATGAGTCATCGTCCGCTTCTTAAGCTCCTCGCTCGCAGAAGCATCCCTCGGCAGCACCCTATCCGGATATCCGGATACCACTTCGGGCACGCGTTCGACTAATTCCGGGGGATTCAGCCATCTATCACGAAGTTTGTTGAGCTCTGCGGCGGCGCCCGCTATTCGCACTGCCGCGGGAGCTACTTCGTAGGCTGATGCGGCTATATCCGGCGTCAGCCGTGGCGGAAACGGGAAGGAACGGAAAGTAGTTGTCGACGTATACCGTGGCCGGTCTTCAAGACGCGTACCTACCCTAAGCGCCCACAGAGAATGTACTATCGACTGCAGAATTCCAAACGACACGTCATCGTCCCGAGCAATTGCTACAAGATTCTTGTCCGGCATTACCCGGCCAGATAGCCAGACAAATACGCGATGTTTCGACACTTCCGGGGTCACTAGGAAGCGGCTCAAGCCATTGATAGCTGCGAACAGGTCTTGCGCTCTGCGGGCTAGTTGCCACCAGAGGCGCCGTTCCATCGGACTGGTACTGGTGACGCGCGTTGGCAGGACGTGTTGCCGGACGTGCTCGTATGGAGACGTGAACATGGCAGCTTCATGTTCATCCAATTCACCGAAGGAAATTATCCACGCATCAGGATCGCGGCCAGTAATTGCGTCTCCGTTCTTCCAAGGGAAAAGTACCTCGAAATTCTTTCGCCCATTGGGCCCTGCAATCTCCAAGAGCATCGCTCGAGCAATATCGCCCGGAATATTGAAGCTTCCCTTCTTCGTAACGCCACTGAATGCTTTTCCAGAATTCTCTGGAAGGGGCGCCACCGAAGGTGCCTCGCTTCCGTCGGTGTTCTGCCCGGAAGATAGGTCGGTGTGAATATGACGCACAAGTGCGCCATTTAGGTGCGCGGGCAACCCAGCATCTTTGGCACAACTGATGAGCGAAACCCGCACTGCCGCCCCTTCGTTTACCCAGTCTTGATCGGTCCAAGCATCAAAAATCACCAAGTCACGACCAATCGCTTCGAGCACCCGTCGGTTTTTCGGGCTCGAGCGGATATTGTCTGTTGCGACGAGTCCACCTCGTAACGCGTCTCCGTCTGCAATTTGGCTTCTAAGCTTGTCGAACCAGTAACAGCATAGATCTGCGCCACCAGGTACGCGCGCGGCGTAGCGCTTTCGCAGCGCATCGACGTACTCGCGGCCCAGCCCACGGACGAGTTTCTTATCTCCTAGGAAAGGGGGATTCCCAACGACCGCGTGCGCCATCGGCCATTCGGGCTCGCTCCCATCGGTGTTGAGAATGGCGTCGCGGCACTCGATCTGATCCAGCGGCTTTAGGATCGGATTCCTAGCAGCTGTGAACCCATTTTCTAACATCCACTGAAGCTCGCCGATCCAAATCGTGACGCGCGCGAGTTCCGCGGCGTAGGGATTCACTTCGATACCAAGAACGGCCTCTGGTCCCACGCGAGGAAATTGTTGCGGCAGCCCGAGTGCTTCCGCATCGTGAATCACCCGCTTCTCAAAGCTTTTGAGTCCGCGCAACGCTAAATACAGGAAATTACCCGAACCACAGGCCGGATCGAGTACTTTGAAGTTTGCGAGGCGCTCAAGGAATGCGTAGTAGCGTTGTTTCGCCGCCTCGGACACGGTCCTCTTTGCGCGATCGACTTGTTTGGCGAGCGTAGCTCTCTCCGTCTCCCATTCTCGTACCCAGGGGTCCAGCACCACCGGGCCGACAATCTTCATAATCGTCTCGGGGTCCGTATAGTGTGCGCCTTGCTGCGACCGCTTATCTGGGTCGAGCCCGCGCTCGAATAATGTGCCAAATATCGACGGTTCAATATTTGACCAATCTAGCTCTGCACTTTTGAGTACCAATTGAAGTTCGGTCTTGTCGAGTGGCAGAGTCGAATCATCGTCAAACAAACCACCATCGAACCAGTCGATTACCTCAAACGCGACCGAACCCCCCTTAGCCATGCCTGCGAAGAGCTGCCTCGCATTGGCCTCAAAGGTCTCCGGATGTGCGACCGCCGCGGTGGCCAGCTTAGTGAATATACGGTTCGGCAGCAGGCCGACGTCCTCCGCGAACATGCAGAAGATAATTCGATTGAGAAAATGGGCAACGCGCTGCGGATTATAGCCCTTCGCTTGCAGGTGATGCGCGAGCTGACTAAATCGCTCCGCGGCCTCCTTCGTGACTTGCTGCCGAGTGACGCCCGGCCGCAGCTTCTCTGGATTCGTGAACGCTGCTCGCAAGATCTCGCGCTTTGCCGGGTCACTCAGATCGACAAGCTCGAGCACGACGACGGTCTTGACCGTGCTGGTGAAGTTTGTATGAATCTCAATCCGCTTTGTGTCGCTCGTGATCAGGAGCGGCGGATTTTCGAGCATGTCGGCGTAATTCTTAAGCTGCAAATACGCTGCTTTTAGATCTTTTCCCGGCCCCTTGTACTCCCAGGCGAAGACGCCTTTCTTCCAGACGTCGGCCCAACCATGACCACCAGTGGCAGTCGTCCCGCCTTTCTCGAAAGTGAAGGTTTCTCCAGTCGGATCAGCTTCCGCCGGGGTCGGTTCGCCGAGCAGCAGACATAGATCAAGAAAATGTTGCTGGGCAGCCGAGCGTTCCGACAAGTCCGACGCGGTCCACTTTTTTATGAATTGCTCGGGGCTCACGCCACTTGCCCCGTCATTTGTCTCCGCCCCCTGCCCTCGTGCTTCACCGCACCGCCCTCAACACCGCTTCCGGATCCGTCAACAGGACCATGAGCAACACCGCGGCCGGCCCCGACGGCTGCCGCCTCCCCTGCTCCCAATTCTGCGACGTCTTAACACTCACCCCGACAAGCTTGGCAAATATGCGCTGGGACAGGCCCATTGCCTTCCGCATTGCAAGCAACCGAGACGCCTGAATAGCGCGCGTGAATCGCTCCCCGCTTAGCCACCCACTTCCCACGACTTCTTTACGAGGCTGGCGATCGCCGCAAATGTCTCGGCATTCTTTTCGATCATTTGTTTGTCGACAGTTAGGAGAAATCTCTTCGGCTTTCGCACGTAAGTGATGTTCTGGGCGTCGAGAAGACCAGCCGCCTCTTCCTGCAGAGATTGAGCCATTCGAAAGCCGAGCAACGATTTGTTTTGACTCCGCTTATGCAGCCACATGTAATTGTTGCCGGCAACTGTGATTGCGACATAGTACTTCACGTAGTTGAGTTCTGATTCACCCAGCGCAGGGCGCGTGATGTTCTGTAGTGTTTCAGCCGCGTCAAGCGTCCACCTGGCCCTCTTAGTCCAATATTCCCTATTGTATGTCCTATCATCCAGCGACGTGCCATCATCGATCTCCTCAAATGTGTCCAGCACCTTAGTGAAAAACAAGCTCTTGCGTCCGTTGATGTGGAGCAAGGAGGCTTGTACGGCGATGATCGGTATCGAGTGGCTCAACAGGTGAATGACGTTAAAGAAGCGCCGGTTAATGTGCTCTGCTACTAGTACAGCGAAGTGTTGGCGCTGTGGCCATTTGCGCTTTTCGTTATCCCAGTATTCAACAGTTCGAACGATGTGCGTCTCGTCGGTTTCGCCGAGCATGACCTCGACCTCATACATCGTATCGTCCTCAGGATTCTTGAGAAGGATGTCGAGCCTCCCACCCGACGACTGCTGCCGCTCCTTTGCAATGGCCTCAAGCTCTCCGAGACCCAGGCAAACCGGATTCTCGAAGATCTGATCCTGCAACCAGAACTCGTCGAGGCCAGCTTCCCGAATAGGGATTGACTGAGCAAGGGATATTTCGTCCGTCATCGCATCACCGCCCCTGGAAGTTCCGTGTCGCCGACGATTGGGCTGCTCGAAATGATTATATACCTGCGGCCAGGCACGTTCCTCGCAGGTCTCGCGGACGATCAACTGGTTCCAACGGCATCATTAGATTCAACATTCGGATATCTGTAAGAATCGACAGATCACCTTAACGAAAAAAGACATCTAAAGACATCCGTTCCCTGCCCATTCCCTGTTCTTCAATTGTTAAGCTTTTCATCGCACCGCCCTCAACACCGCATCCGGGTCCGTTAGCAGCACGGTAAGCAGGACTGCCGCAGGCCCCGATGGCTGCCGCCTCCCCTGCTCCCAATTCTGCAGCGTCTTGACACTCACCCCGACGAGCTTGGCAAAGACCCTCTGGGAAAGCCCCATCGCATCGCGCATGGCGACCACCCGGGGCGCCCAAAAGACGCGTGCCCCACTGAACCTC
>ODAK010005143.1_pt1 | contig 13308 bp, 8 predicted proteins | sample 1539591 | NCBI WGS metagenome assembly ODAK01 (sample SAMEA3539303, study PRJEB22396) | soil metagenome | biome: tundra; feature: field; material: soil | place: USA | collected 2010-05 | depth 0.15 m | reverse complement strand
TCGCCCACCGAGACCCCGCCGATGGCGACGCCGTCAAACTCGATCGATCCGATCACTTCCGCGCTTCGCTTGCGGAGGTCGGGGTGGATTCCACCCTGGACGATTCCGAACAGCGCCGATTCGCCGGTGCGCGCCGCCAGCGAGCGCCGCGCCCACCTGTGTGTCATCTCCATCGACCTCTCCACCTCGGCATGCGAGAGTCCGTACGCGGGACACTCGTCGAAGGCCATGGCGATGTCGACGCCCATCCGCTGCTGGATGTCGATCGACGTCTCAGGCGAAAGAAAGTGCGCCGAGCCGTCGATGTGACTCCGGAACTCGACCCCCTCCTCGCGAACCTTGCGGATCGAGGCCAGCGAAAAGACCTGAAACCCGCCGGAGTCGGAGAGAACGGCCCGATCCCAGTTCATGAAGCGATGTACGCCGCCGAGCTGCTCGAGCATGTCGATGCCGGGCCGCAGCATCAGGTGGTAGGTGTTGTTGAGGATGATCTCCGGCCCGAGCTGGCGCAGTTGGTCCGTCGTCAGCGACTTGACCGAGGCCAGCGTCCCCACCGGCATGAACACCGGCGTCTGGATCGTGCCGTGGCGCGTGACGATCTCGCCGCGCCGGGCTGCCCCGTCGCGGGCAAGAAGCTGAAATGTGAGTCGTTGCATTGCGCCGCGAGCGTTATCTGCGCTTCCGGCCCTCAGGTCAACGTCAATCGTTCGAAGGAAGGGGTCGAAACCGAAACTGACGACGGGTTGAATCGAGCGGAACGTTCGTAGCGAGGTGTCGTCAGTTTCGGTTTCGACCTGACCCCTTCCGCGCAACCCCGATTGGATTCTTTCTGGAGCGTAAGAAAACGAACCATCGACGGCTAAAAAACACCGTCGTCGGTTCAAAAGCACCATCGATGGCTAAAAAGCACCGTCGTTGGTTCAAAAAGCACCGTCGATGGTTCAAAGAGCACCGTCGATGGATCAAAAAGCACCGCCGATGGATCAAAAAGCACCGTCGTTGGTTCGAAAAGCACCGTCGTCGGTTCAAAACGTTCCATCGATGGCTCAAAACGCACCTTCGATGGTTTAAGACACAGCGTCGATGGTGTGAAACACAGCTTCGACGGTTCAAAACACACGAGCTTGGGAAGAAATCGTCGCGCCGCTCGACGTTTTTCAGGTGTGCTAGTTCAGAGTCAACCAAGCGACAACAACGCGCGAAGCGCACCTACTGCAACTTCATCTGTTCGACGCGCACGCTGCTGGGGAGCTGGAGTGAAAAGCGGCTCTGCTCCACCGGGGCATTGACCTTCACATTCGTGAACTCGTAGCGGGTCTTGTCTCCGTCGCCTTCGGTGTATTCGAACTGCATCGTGAGGTAACTCTTCCTGTCGATGAAGATTTGGATGTGACGCACGCGCTTGGCGACCGCCTTGTTCTTCGGAGCGAGGTCGAGAACGAAGTAGGGCTTGTCGGACGTGTTCGTGAACGTGAAGTTGAACCAGGCGCCCAGCTCATCGATCGCGCCGCTGGCTCCCATGTACCTGAAGATGCGGTCCTGATACTGCTTCACCTCGACCCGCTCGGCTTTCTGGAGGTCCGGATAGTACGTCGTGAGCACGCCGTTGGTGATGAGCATGGTGACCCGTTTCGGGGCATCGTAGGTCCAGAGGACGTTGTTCGGCTTCGAGTAGACGAACCGCCCGGTCGACACCTCGGGATTGGACAGGAGCGCGAGGGTTTTCTCCTGGCGAAAGTCCGCCTGGAGCGTGTTCGTATTGTTTTGCGCGAGCTGTACTTTGCTAATCACTTCGTCGAGCGAGTCGGGGGCCGGCGCCCGGCGCGCCGCTACGGCCGGAATAGCCAGAGCAGACACGCAGAGAGTGAACGCGAAAAACTTCCTGATCAACATGGGCTGCCCCAACGCCCCGCCGGAAAGTCGTATTTCAGGCCGGGCGAGTTATACTCAGTGAAAACTGAGGTTATTGATGAAAAAGAACTTGCCGGCAATTGCCATCCTGTTCACCGTTGTGCTCACGGTCGCAAGTGCCCCGTCCGCTACCGCAGCGATCGAGTACGAGTTCCGGCAAACGACGTCGTCGGACCTCGAATCGATCCCTTCGAGTGATTGCGCCGGGCGTGCCATCATCGACGGCGACCGCTCCCGCGTGGAGTTTCTCGCCGGGAACACCTACCCGGTCGGCACCTACATCATCGCCACCAACGGCTCGCGAACCATGACCTTCATCGACCCCTCGCGGAAGTCGTTCGTGGAGGTGAATGCCGCCAGCGTCGCCAGCTCCATCGGCGCCCGCAAGATCACCATCGCAAACAAGAAGACCGACCTGACCAAGATGCCTGACCAGATCACCATCGCCGGCTTTCCGACCGAGCACTACCGTCTGGTCATGAGCTATGACATCACCGTGGCTTTTGGCAGCCTTCCACTCACGCAGACCGTGAAGACGACCATCGACAAATGGACGACCACCGCTTTCGGCGACGTCGGCGACACGTTCCTCGCCAGCGGAGCGCTTCACACCGGAAACCCCGACCTCGACTCGATCGTCTCGGCGGAAAACACGAACATCAAAGGGTTTGCGCTCAGGCAGGTCGTCAGCGTCACGACGATCAATAACCGCGCCGCGGCAAACACTGACTCGCAGTTGCACATCAACCGCACGGTCACGCAGACCAGCGAACTGGTCATCACGTCGATTCAACCGTCCGCTAAGGTCTCGCTGGCGACGTTCGTCGTTCCTCTGACCTACCACAAGGCCGGGCCGGTCCAGGACGATACGCAGAAATCGCCGATGCAGACGCTGTCGATGGAGCCGAGCGGACAGGAGTGAGAAGTACCCAAGCCACTTTCACTGCTGTGAGAGATCAGAGACAAGAGATCAGAGACAAGAGACAAAAGTCATCCCCTGATCTCTGGTCTCTGATCTCTTGTCTCTTGTCTCTGGTTAACCCCTGATCTCTAGTCTCTGGTCTCCAATCTCTGTAGTCGGGCGGTCGGGAGGGCGTGCATGGTACGATCGGGTCAATTCGTCCGCGGAACCGGTTCAAGATCGATGAAAAGATCGTTTTCTATCGCTGAGGTCGTGCGACGTTTCGCCCACCAGCCCCGAGTGTACGCGGCGATAGCCTTGCCTCTGGCGATCCCCTTCGTTCTCGCTGCCGTCACCACCGATGGCGCGCTCACGCAGTCGCCGATCGTGAACAGCGCGGCAATGATTGCCGGTCCTACTCTCCGCTACGCCGATCTGACCTCGCCCACAGCAGCCTCGCTTCCCGAACACTCGGTCGTCCTGACGGTCGAAGACGGCGACACGCTCGAATCAGTCCTCCTCGCCGGCGGTCTGGGCAGGACAGACGTCGGCACGCTCAATTCTGAGTTCGGCAAGACCATCGACCTACGCCGCCTCCGTCCCGGCCACCTCCTCCGTTTTCACTACGACACCCGAGGAAGCGTGGACAGCGTCGAGATGAAGGTCACCGGCTGGGGTGAGATCGACGCGATCCGCAACGCCTCTGGATTCACGATCACACCGCGCGAGGCGCAGCAGCGCGAAGTCGAGACCACCGTCTCCGCCGCCATCGACTCATCGCTGTGGGACGCCATTCGTGGCGCGGGCGAAGGTCCGGGGCTCGTTTCCGAGCTGGCCGACGTTTTCCAATGGGACATCGACTTCTTCGCGCTGCAGAAGGGCGACTCGTTCAGCGTCGTCGTCAACAAGCGGTATGCAGGCTCTGATCTCGTCGGATACGGCCCGATCGTCGCGGCGCGCTTCTCGTACGAAGGGAAGACATACGAAGCGTTCCGCTGCCAGACTCCCGATGGCCGCGCCGGCTACTACGCACGCAACGGCAGTCCGCTTCGCAAGCAATTTCTCCGCGCGCCGCTGCAGTTCAGCCGGATTACCTCGGGATTCTCGAAGAGCCGCTACCATCCTCTGCTGCACATCTTCCGGCCGCATCACGGCGTCGACTACGGGGCGCCGGTCGGGACGCCGGTGATGACGACCGCTGACGGTGTCGTGATGGCTGCCACGTACAACCACGGCGAGGGCAACTACGTCCGCATCCGTCACAGCGCGCGGATCGAGACGTCGTACCTTCACCTTTCGCGTTTTGCAAAAAGCATCAAGCCGGGCAAGAGCGTGAACCAGGGCGAGGTGATCGGCTACGTCGGCGCCACCGGTCTTGCCACCGGCCCGCATCTCGACTACCGCGTGTCCGACAACGGCACGTGGCTCAATCCTCTGGAGCTCAAATCGCTCACATCCGATCCGCTTCGCGGCGACTCCCTCGGCGCCTTCCGCACCAACGTTGCTGCTCTGAGTCCCAAGCTGGACACACCAGCCCAGCAACTCATCGCCTTCGCGGCGAAACGGCGGGCACTTTTCTAGCAGTCGCACGGATCAACGAACGCCCACCCCATCATGAAAAAGGTCATTGTCCGCGCGCCGGTGCGCGCCGATCTCGCTGGCGGTACCCTCGATCTCTGGCCGCTCTACCTCTTTCATCCCCGCTCGCGCACCGTCAACGTCGCCATCTCGTACCACGCGGAATCCGAGGTCGAAGAGACGGGCGATGACGCGATCGACATCCATCTAACCGATCAGCAGTACGAGCAGCGCTACCAATCGATCCACGAGCTGGCTGCCGATCCGAAAGCGGCGCTGATTCATCGCGCCCTCGAGCACTTTCACCTCACCGGCATCCGCATCACCACCCGCACCGACGCCCCGCGCGGTTCCGGCCTCGGCGGTTCCTCCGCGCTGACGATCACGCTCGTTCGCGCACTCTCCGAGCTCGCCGGTGCGCCGATCGAGGGCGACGACCTCATCGCGCTCGTCCGCGACCTCGAAACACGCCTTCTTGGCGTGCCGGCCGGCATTCAGGATTACTACCCGCCGGTCTACGGCGGCCTCATGGCCATCCATCTGAACCCGGGCGCCGTCCTGCGGCATCCCATCGCTGTGCCGGTGGAACGTCTGGCCGAGCACATGCTCCTGCACTACACCGGCGTCGCGCATTTCTCCGGCACGAACAACTGGGACATCTACAAACGCCAGATCGAGGGGAAGAAGAAGATTCACAAGGGTCTCGACCGCATCGCCGAGAGCGCCATCGAGATGGAGAAGGCACTCGAGAGCGGCGACATGGAAGCAGCCGGCATCGCCCTCGGCCACGAATGGGCGAACCGGAAAGCGCTGATCGATGGGATCTCGACACCGGAGATCGAGTCCGCGATCGAAGCGGCAGTCGGCGCGGGCGCGTGGTCAGGAAAAGTCTGCGGCGCCGGTGGCGGCGGTTGCATCGTCTTCCTGATGCCGCCGGAGCGCCGCGAATCCGTGCGCGTGGCACTGGCGCACGTCCCAGGACAAGTCATCGACGCCCATCCCGTCGCACACGGCCTGATCATCGAGCGCAGCGACGATCTGCCGAAGGCGCGGCCCCGTTTCAAGATGCGCAGCTCCCCATCGCTCGAACAGCTCTACGTGTTCGGCGGAAGCGGCGCGTACAAACCGAACCTCCTCGCGGAGGCGATCATCACGCAGAGCGAGCCGCGCAGCGGCGTGCACGTCGACATCGTCAGAAGCTTTGTCGCGCCGATGCACGCCAGCGATGGCACGGTTCGGTGGGCCGAGGCGCGAACGGTCGAGCCGGAAAAACTGGACATCCGGGCGGTGCCCGATCCCAACCACCACGTCGATGACGATCTGAAACCGGAGATGCTCATGCAGGGTGCGCTTCTGTCGGAGGACGCCTTCCGCGACTACGTGAGCGGCACCGCCAAGCTGACCCTCCTTCACAATCCCGAGTTCGATCTTTACTCGCAGCAGGACGAAGGGCGTTCCGCGTTCCTGAAGCGTTGCAGTGAAGAGGCAAGACTCCGCATCGATCTCCAGCAGGAAAAGCTGGAAAGCACCTTCCGCCGCCGCATCGATCAGGTGAAGGAGCTCTCCGAGCGCGATCAGCGCGAGCGCGAAGCCAGCGACGAAACGACCGAAAGCGAACGCGGCCCCGACGTCAACGTCGCCTGGGGCCAGACCATCTACAACATCACCAGCGGCAAACCAGCCGCCCTCGACGAGTCGCCCCACTCCCTGCGCGAAGACGACTACCTCTCCAAGATCCGCCAGATCCAGCGATCCTGGGACAAAGAGCTCCAGGTCATCCGCGAAGAGCTGGAGTCCAAAGCCCGCGAGATCGAGGAGATCGTGATCACGCCCAGCGCGAAGAACGTCGAGATCACGAAGTACCTGATCCTCTGGGCGGCGGGGCTGTAGGCGCGGCTATTTCGACGCAACCTCTTCTTCGATTTTCTGCGCACCCACCGATTGAGAAGGGCCTTTGATGACACTCCCTGCGCTGCGGCAGCGGTCTTCAACTGATCGGCGAGACGTTTCTCGATGGGAAAGTAGGTCGCAGGACGCTGCAGATCGACTTCCAACTCGATAGGCTCGGAGCTCTGGTCCGACATCTCATGCGTGTCCCAGTACTCGGCGATCGCTTCGTAGGTTTCTCCCTTGATCTTCATCAGGGTGCCGCTTCGGAATTCCAAACCTGCCTTTTCGTTACGTCCGAGCGCGCATGCTACGATGCGCACCGAGTCGGGCAGTAGCGCAGCCTGGTAGCGTACCTGAATGGGGTTCAGGTGGTCGGGGGTTCAAATCCCCCCTGCCCGACCAACTCGAGCCATTACCTCCCTATGGCGCTTGACCAGAGCCGCCATAGATCAATCTGAGATAGAGAGCGCGCCCTTTCTGCGGCACGCCTCCGACCGGGTCGGGCGCGAAATAGACGCGACCGAAAATGTTCTGCAGGATCACTTGCAGCGTCGCGTTCTGGCCTTTGAGGCGGTAACCGAGCACTGCGTCGGCGGAGGTGTAAGCGCCCACGGTCACCGCGTCGGACTTTTGCTCGGCGACGTAATGCGTTCGGACGCTGGTTCGCAGGCGATCGGACCAGTCGATGTCCGCGCCGGCGTTGGCGCTATAAGGGGCGATGTACGCTATGCGGTGTTTCGGTATAGGGTTCCCGTTGTCGTCCTTCAGCGCGCTGATGTCGAACGACCGCGTTTCGGTGACGTTGCCCGACAGCTCGTAGCGGCCACGCCGGTAGCGGCCGGTCAGTTGCACTCCTCGGACATCGACCGCTCCTGCATTGATGAATTGGCTACACTGCATGTCGACTACGGTCACCGTCCGTGCGTCCGACACGCAGTCCACCACATCAGCATATTTCGAATGATAGGCCGCCGCCTCTGCGGAGAGCTCTTTACCCGGCTGCCAGACGGCGCTCAGCTCGATGTTTCGGACCTTTTCGACACGGAGTGTGTCCGTTGCCGCATTGAATTTCTGGTGGTCGGTCGGGTCCTTGAACGCTTCGGCGTAAATGGCTTTGAGCGTCAGGGCATTTGCGAGTGCAGAATAGACCACCGCAGCTCTGGGCGTGAACAGTGTGCCGTATCCGGCGACGCCGGGTTGATTGTTGATCTCGTTGTGGCTGAGGCGCCCCGCCAGGAGAAGCTTCAGCGAGGGCTGCGGCTTGTACGACGCCTGTGCATAGATCGCCGCATCGGTGTGCTCGATCTGGTCCGGGGTGTTGGAAGGGTTGGCAAACGGCTGGCCCGGTCCGGTGGTGTCTTGCGCAAAAGTGGCCTGGATCGAGCTTTTCGCCAGCTCGACGCCCGCCACGCCGGTCCACTTCCCGGGCGAGTCGTACGTGACGTTGAGCTCATTGCGGAACTGCGATGAAAGCAGACCGTACTGCACGTTTTCGACCCATGGCCGCGCCGGGGCGCAATCGACCGGCTTGGTGTCGTATGGATTCTGGCAGGGCGGGACCAGGCTCCAGAGGTTCAGGTAACCGCTCGCGTAGTTGTGGAGGTACGTGTAGTTCGAGTGCGACCGCTCCAACGACGTCTGGATGAATCGGGAGAAGACATTCACCTTCAGCCGGTCGAGAGGGATGAAGTACTTCAGGTAGAACGACAGGAAACGAGGCGTCCAGTTGGAGTTTCCGCCGAGTTGCGTGGCCGGGAGATCGGACGCGGCGCCTTCCTCGCTCCGCCAGGTCTGAAGGCCGAGGGTGAGGCCGGAGAATCGAATCGTTCCGTTCAATCCCCAATTCTTCGCGCGGTCGTCGAACCCGAGGTGGTTGTCCTTGATCAGCGCGGCGTCGAGTCCGCGCACCAGCTCCACACCAGCGGGCGTCAGCCCGATCCCGCTGTCGTTGCAAGCGATGTACGGCGACTTATCACAGAGAGCGGCGCGCTCAGCCGGCGTGCCGCTCAGGTGCATCCCTTTCAGCGTCTTGTAATCGATCCCTTTGTACGTGTAATCCCAGGTGTCGAGCTTCGAAAGATCGGGCTCTCTCGACGACTGGAACGCGGCCGCGAGCGACCATGCGATCGTCCCGGCGTGGTCGTGTCCGGCGGCAGTCACGTCGACCATCCGCCAACTCGCGCCTGCAGTGGTCTGTCCTCGCAGCGCAAACGACTTCCGCTCCTCGACCAGAGCTTCCGCCTGCTTGGTGACGATGCTGATCACGCCGGTGTAGGCGTTCGCGCCGTACATGGTGGAAGCGGGACCGTAGACGATCTCGACGCGCTCAATGTTGCTCAGCGGATACTGGCGGGAGAGATAGACGGTGTTGTCGCTCAGGTCGCCCTGCTCGACGCCGTCGACAAGGAAGATGAGCCGGTCATTGTTGATCGAGACATATCCGCGCTGGTCGATCCACGAGTACGTGCTGCCGTTCCCGCGGGTAACGTCAAAGCCCGGCAGGTCATGGAGAAGCTGTTCGAGGTCGAGGTATCCGCGACGTTGGATCTCGTCGGAGGTGACGACGACTACCGTCGCCGGCGCTTCACGCAGACTCTCGCTCGTCTTCGACACCGACGCGACCTGCGTGGTGAGCTCCTCGCGCCGGACCTGGGCCACCAGCGCGGCGAATCGTGGCGACTGGCCGGCGTCGAATGCGGGATCGAGTAGCAGGATGATCGAGATCTCTTTCCGGGCGTTGCCAACCTCGTCGTTGTTCAGGTCGGCGCGGGCAATGAGCGCGTGGACCGCGACGGCGGCGCGCTTCGACGTCCTGGACGTGAGGCAGGGAGCGAGCTGGGGGCGCACGTCTTCGAATAGGCCGAGGTCATAGCTCTTCTGTGCCTGCTGCAGCGCGTCCTCGCACGGCGTTTGCGCCGAGGCATCCGGCGGCGCGACGATGGCAGGGATCAAAACGAAGACCGCGAGCAGCGCGAGCAATGTCTTCCGTAGCGTCAGTAGCATTCGCTGCTCCTTCCCCCATTGGATGCGCCTGGCATGCGATCCAGCCGATGATGAATGTGGGTCACGCAGCACTCTCTTTCTTCGACGAGAGGCTGGTCGTCGATGTGGGCGTGGCTGATGAGAACATCCCGCTCGTAGCTCACGCTGGCACCACCTGTAGCGTCATTCGCTGAGACCGCCTCCACACGAACGGAGGCGCCGCTGATTGAAAAGTGAGTGATTACTTCCTATTCTCCACAGAGCGCTCTCAATGTCTACAGTGGTCTTGAGGGTAAGCCGCGTTACCAGCCGAGACGCCTACTCGCTACGTACCTCGACGGCGGTAAGCCTCCCCTTTTCCAGCGTCACGATCCGGTCGCAAAACGCGTTGGCTTGGGCGCGGTCGTGGGTGATCAGCAGGACGCCGAGGGCTTGTTGTTTGCGTAGTGCGTCGAGGCGTTCAAGCCAGGCCCATTTCACGGGGGCGTCCAGCATTGATGTTGGCTCGTCGGCGATGATCAGGTGGGGGTGGGCGATCAGGGCGCGGGCTAGGGCTACGCGCTGGCGTTCGCCGCCGGAGAGGGTGTCGACGTTGCGATCGGCGTAGTCTTCGGGAGGGGTGAGGCCGGCTTCGGCGAGAGCGGATACGACTGCGCTCGCTCGCGTGTCGCGATCGACGCCGGCGAGGCGGAGCGGTTCGGCGACGATCGTTTTCACCCGCTGGTGCCAGGGGAGCGCGGAGAAGGGGTCTTGAAAAATGAGATGGGCCTGGCGGAGATGATCGCGCAGCGGGCGTCCGTGCAACGCGGCCAAGTCGCGCCCCATCAATTGCACCGATCCTCGGGCCGGGCGCAGCAACCGCAGCGCGATGCGCGCCACTGTCGTCTTTCCCGCGCCGCTCGGCCCGACCAGGCCTACCGACTCGCCGGCGTGGACTTGAAGCGACACGTTCTTCAGACCTTCACCGGTGGAGTAGGTGAAATCGACCGCGGACAGGTCGAGAACGACTGCCGGATCGGTCGGGCGATGGATCGGGTTGCGTGGCCGCGGACGCGCGGCCGTGGCGAGCGCCTGCCCGGCGGCGCTGCTGGGAGCGGCGAGGAGCGCGAAAGGTGGGCCGCTTTCAACGATACGTCCGCGGTCGAGGATGGCCAGCCGGTCGCAGTGGCGCTCCAGCAGCGCCAGATCGTGCGAGATCAATAGAAGCGCCATCTTGCGCTCGCGGCAGAGGCGCGTGAGTAGATCGAGGATCTCGCGTGCGCGATCGCTGTCGAGCCCAGACGTCGCCTCATCCGCCAGCAGAACCTTCGGCTTGCGACAAAGCACCATCGCGATCACCACGCGCTGGCGCATCCCGCCCGAGAGCTCGTGCGGATAGGCCTTCTTCAAATCGTGCGACAGTCCGACCGACGTCAGCGCGCTGGAGATCCTCGCTTCGACAGATTGGCGATCGCCGTCCATGCCTGCGACTTCCCGAAGCTGCGAGCCGATGCTGCGCACGGGATTGAGCGACTGCATTGCCGCCTGCGAGATCCAGGCGATCTCCTTCCCGCGCTGATGGCGGCGTTCGCGCTCCGGCATCCGCAACAACTCCCGTCCCGCCAGCCACACGCCGCCGCGATGAATCTCCGCGTGCGGAAGCAAACCGAGCACCGTCTGAACCAGCGTCGTCTTTCCGGCTCCCGACACTCCCACCAGTCCGAGGACCTCGCCTTCGTCGAGATGCAAGTCCACGCCTTGCAGGATGGTGCGTCCGGGATAGCCGACTTCGAGATCGCGGATCTGAAACAAGTACGCAGGATCGGGCTCGGGACAAGGTCCGCTCGGAATCATCGCCGCCCGCAACGCCGCGCCCCTCGGCCTGCCGACTCCGAGCAGCGCGAAGCCGGTGATCAGCAATCCGATGCCGAGGCCGGGCGGGAGCGCCCACCAGAGCCAGGCGTTGCCGAGAAAAACGGCGCGCGCGTTGGCGTAATAGAGCGTGCCGCCCCAGCTCACCCATTGTGAGTCACCGAGCCCGAGAAACGACAGGCCGCTTTCCATGAGCACAGCCTGATGCGCGAGACGCGCAAATTGGGCGAGGATCATCGGCCACAGAACGGGGATGATGTGGCGGATCAGGATGCTGGTCTCGGTAGCGCCCATCGCGCGCTCCGCGACGACGAAATCGGCGTCGCGCAAGGCCGCCGCCTGCGGCCGAAGCTCGCGCGCGCAACGTGCCCACGAGCTGAAGATCAACACGGCGACGAGCAAGGGCCGGCTGGCTCCCGCGTAAAACGCAACCACAAGAACCAGCGGCAGCGTTGGCAGCGTCAAGAAGAAATCGACGAGCCGCATGGCGGCAAAATCCCATCGTCCTTTGCGATAGCCGGCGCCGGCTCCCACTAATGTGCCTAGAATCGTCGCGCCGATTGCGGCCAAAAACGCGATCGCAACCGAGTGCCGTGCGCCGTACAGCCAGACGCTCAATAGATCCTGGCCCATGTCATCGGTGCCGAGCCAGTGATGAAGCGATGGCGGCTGAAACGGAGCGGCGGTCCACGCCCTGGGATCATAAGGAGCGAGAAGAGGGCCGAGGATGGCCACAGCGACCATCAACGCGACGAGCAGAGCGCCGACGCGCCGCGGACCCTGTCCCTCGCTCATGCAGTCGCGTCCAGTCCACTGCGAAGCCTGGGGTCGAGGCGAACCTGCAGAATGTCCGCTGCGATGTTCGCCAGCACTACCGAAAAGACGAGAAGGAGAAACACGCCCTGGACGAGCGGGAAATCGAGCGCGAGGATGCCTTCATAGAGCAGCAAGCCGAGTCCGGGATAGGCAAAGACCGTCTCGACGATGACCGTGCCGCCGAGGAGGACGCCAAAGCTCATCGCGAACTGGTTGACCAGAGGGCGGAGCGCGATCGGCGCGGCCTGTCGGAGCAGCACGCGCAAAGGAGTTGCGCCGTGAGAGCGTGCCAGTGCCACGTAACCCTCGCCAAGTGCATCCTCCAAGGCTGCTCGTGCTACAAGAAACACCGAGGGGATGTACCCGAGCGTTAAGGTGGCAACGGGTAGCAGAGCGTGACGAAAGACGCCGCCCCATGTGACCCCTTCCCCGAGCGACGCAGCGCCATGAGTGGGCAACCATCCCAAAGCCACGGCGAAGACCGCGATCGCCACCATTCCAACCCAGAATGGCGGCAGTGAGCCGAAGAACACGACAGTGCACATCAGCGCTGAGGATGTGCGTGCACGCTCCACCCAGTGAAAGAGGCAGGCGAGGATGAAACCGATCACGAAGGCCAGGATGATCGAGCTGCCAACCAGTAGCAGCGTCCATGGCAGCCTTGCGGCGATCACCGTCAATACCGGTTTTCCGTGAGCGAGCGAAGTTCCTAGATCGAGACGCGCGAGGCTGCTCAAATAGCGGCGATACTGCTCGGTCAATGGCCGGTCCATTCCGAACTGCGCCAATGCGGCCGTTCGCTGGGCGCTGGTGAGACGTCCTGCGTCTTCGCCAATCAGGAAGTCGACCGGATCTCCGGGGAGCAAGCGTGGCAACAGGAAATTCGCAGTCGCGGCCAGCCAGAGGACCACAAGGTAACCGGCAATTCGTGCGGCGCGCGTCATGGTTTGGCCCACGCAGGGACGCCGCCCGCAAACTCCAGCAGCGACCACTTATGAAACACGCCGAGCCCGGGAATGGCACGCCAACCGGCATACGCCTGCGGCCGGTACGCATAATGAGCTTTCGGGTAATACAACATGATCGCGACGGGCGCCTTGCTGTGCAATTCCTGTAATGCGAAACCTGCCTTTGTTCGCGCTTCCACAGTCGACGCGACACGCCAGTCGCTGATGAGAGCATCCAGCTCGGGATACGATCGCCCTTCGTGCCACAGGTAGCCGTACATGACGGACTGCATCAACTGATCTGGATCGGCGAGATTGTGCGGCGTTACGTCATCGATCAACAGGTCGAACTGCCGTGTCGTGTAAAGCGCCCGAGAGCGGGCCGGATCGACGACATCGACCTCGACGTCGAAGCCTACTGCCTTCAATTGC
>ODAK010005141.1_pt1 | contig 13309 bp, 11 predicted proteins | sample 1539591 | NCBI WGS metagenome assembly ODAK01 (sample SAMEA3539303, study PRJEB22396) | soil metagenome | biome: tundra; feature: field; material: soil | place: USA | collected 2010-05 | depth 0.15 m | reverse complement strand
CACCAGAGTCCAGCCAAACGCGTGCGGCAGTTGCAGCGCATTCCCCGTGACAGCGTAGTTGTAATAAGCCACCCACGCCTCCCCCGCCGCCACTATCGGAACCGACACCATCAAAAACCTGGGCATGCGGGCCAGCGCCTCCTTTCCTCGCTCCCGGTAAATTAGCCACCCGTCGGCACCCACCGCCGCCAAAGTAAACACACCGCCTTCGTAAGGCCGCGTCAGCAGCAGCGTAACCACCCCCACCGCAAGAATTGCTCCCGCGCCAATCGCGTGCCCCCGCCGGTAGTACTCCGCTGCGAGCAGTACCGCCGCGCCACCTGCCGCCGCCATGCATCCGCCCCAATAGGAATCGACCGAGTACATCGGAGGCAGCAACAGCACGCCGAACACAATCGCCACAGCGATCCCCGCTCGCAGCGAGACGCGCGTCGTAAAGGTCATGGCGAACAGAAAAATCATCGCCGCCCCTGAAATCAAAACGCCGTAATAAGGATGCCCAAACCAGGCCACCCCGAAGCAAATCACGGTCCACACAATTGCAACCGCGGCCGACCACAGCCCGCAAGTCCTCAGAGTGCTTCGCGTCGAATCGATTTTCATCGCTGGCTGTTCCGTACCCGATACAAAATGTGTCTCCGCAACGCGCTGCCTTCCGGGATTCGCGGGTGGTCGAAGTCGGCCTTCGGATCGCGCGTCATCCCGATCTTCTCCATCACCATCCGTGAGCGCTCATTGGCGGGAACGGTAAACGCCACAATCTCCGTCAGCCCCAGCTCTTCAAATCCGTGCCGCAGCGCAGCGCGCGCCGCTTCTGTCGCCAGCCCTCGCCCCCAGTGATCAAACGCCACCCGCCAACCGACCTCCACACAAGGCATAAACGGCGCGTCAAACGCCGGCACCGCAAGCCCTGTAAATCCGATGAACTCCCCTGTCTCTCGAAGTTCCAGCGCATACAAACCAAAACCATGCTTCGCGAAACTACTCTCGATCCAGTCCGCCGTCGCGTCGCTCTCCTCCCGCGTGAGAGTCTTCGGAAAGAACTCCATCACCCGCGCATCGGCATTCATACGCGCAAACGGCTCCCGATCCTCCTGCTTCCACCACCTCATCCTCAGGCGCTCCGTCTCCAATATCGCCACGTCTCATATGCTAGCGTCGGCATTGAATGCAGAGACACATGACCGCCGCCGAACTGGCATCGCAGCTCGGCTTGCCCCTCCGCGGCGACCCCGATAAACCCCTCGACAGCGCCGCCATGCTCGACGATGCCGGCCCCGCCCAAATCGCATTCGTCGGCGCTCCGAAGTATTTCGAAGCCGCTCTTCGCTCCGCCGCCGGCTGCCTCATCGCCATCGCCGACTTCCCCGGCCGCCCCAATCAGACCATCCTCACTTCGCCTCAGCCCCGCGCCCACTTCGGCCAGGCTCTCGCCCTTCTATATCCCGCGCCGCCGATCCTCCCCGGCATTCATCCTTCGGCCCAAATTGACTCCACCGCTCTCATCGATCCCACCGCTGAAATCGCTCCCTTCGTCACCATCGCCGCCGAGGCCCGCATCGGTGCCCGCACCCGCGTCGCCGCCGGCACTTCCATAGGAGCCCACACCTCAATCGGCGACGACTGCATCCTCCACCCCCGCGTCACCGTTTACGACCGCACAACCATCGGGGATCGTTGCATCCTCCACTCCGGCGCAGTCATCGGGGCCGACGGTTTCGGCTTCGAAATGGCCGGTGGCTCGTATCAGAAGGTGCCCCAGGTCGGCACCGTTGCCATCGGCAATCACGTCGAAATCGGCGCCAACACCTGCATCGACCGCGCCACGCTCGGCGCCACCGTCATTGGCGACGGCACCAAACTCGACAACATGGTCCACATCGCGCACAACTGCGTCATTGGCAAGCACGTCGTCATCGCCGCCCAGACAGGCCTCGCCGGAGGCGTCACCATCGGAGACTACGCCGTGATCGGCGGCCAGGTCGGTGTCGGCGACAAAGCCCGCATCGAGTCGAACGCCATTGTCGGTTCCGGCGCCGGCATCCTCACCTCCAAGATCGTTCGTGCCGGCGAACCCGTCTGGGGCACTCCCGCCCGCCCCCTCCGCCGCTACCTCGAACAACTCGCCACGGTGGCGCGCTTATCGAAGCAGCGCGACAATAAGTAAGGAATGCTTGTCGTCGTCGGCGGTCACACCCGCAACATCGGAAAAACGTCCGTAGTCTGCGGCATCATTCGCGCTCTGCCCGAACTAAACTGGACTGCCATCAAGATCACGCAGTACGGCCACGGCATCTGCTCCCGCAACGGCGAAGCCTGCGACTGCAACGATCCCGCCCACCCCATCGCCATCTCCCGCGAAGATGGCTCCTCGCCCGCCACCGATTCCGGCCGCTTCCTCGTCTCCGGAGCCGCCCGCTCTTTCTGGGTCCGCACTCCCATCGGCGAACTCAACGAAGCCATGGCCGCGGTCCGCCGCATTCTCGCCGACTCCGAAAACGCCATCGTCGAATCCAACAGCATCCTCCGCTTCCTGAAGCCCGACCTCTGCGCCATGGTTCTCGACGGCGCTGTCGCCGATTTCAAACCCACCAGCCTCCGCTTCCTCGACCGCGCCAACGCGCTTGTGGTAACGTCACCCGCGCCGCTCGCCTGGCCCGACGTTCCGCCGTCGCTGCTGCAGAACAAACCCCGCTTCGCAGCTCCCGCGCCGCTCTATCAGAACGCGCACCTGATCGAAACCATCCGCGAAGCCCTCGTCCCGACGATTGGCTGACTTCCGATCCGGGCTCTGGACGGGGCGTTAATTTCCCGTGGGCCGCCTGTCCACCAGGTCCACCACCAGCACTTCGACCGGCGCCGTCCTGCGCTCCAGCGCAAGCCCCACCTGCCCCGGCAGAATCCTCTTATACACAACCAGCGGATCTTCCGCCTGCGACCCATCGTCCCCCGGGTTCCGCCGCTCCGTCACAATTGAGAAATCAAATCGCCCTTGCAGCCCGGTCCCGTCGATCACAGCAACTTTGTCATAAGGCGTTCGGCTGCCCATCAGCTCCAGAACCTGGGCAAAGACGCTCATCGGCATATCGGTAAATGAATCCCGCACACGGCCATCCGGCCCTACATTCCTTTGAACATGAACGTTGTTATCGAACCCCAGAAACTGCAACGGCGCTTCCGCTCCCAGCCCCGCCTCGAACTTCCCACCGGACTCGTACAGCTTCGCGCCGCCCTTCGCCACCACCAGCGCCGTCACCGGCATCTCTTTTTTCTCCCTGTGAACCGCCAGATGAAACCGCTCCGCCAGCAGCGCCTGCAACATCACCCGCAACTGTCTCGGTGGCACGGCGCCGCCTGGCTTCGCGTCAATGTCGTAATACGGAGCCTCCTGCATCGAAACCGGCCCCGCGATCTGAAAACTCCCCACGCCATAAGCCCACCGCACCAGCAGCCACATGGACACGCCCCGCGCGGTAAGCGTGTCCGGCGAATAATGAATTGCCCCCATCCCCATACGCGGCGGATTCGCATTGACCTTCACCGAAGCCACCTCGAAGGCCGACCGCTGCCCGCAGACGTGGCCGCAACCGAAAACAAACAGCACCGCTCCCGCAATTGACCTCGTTATTTTCATCTTTGCGTTCACAACGGTTATTTCCATTCCTCTTCAACAGCTTAAATCCAAAATCCACCCCAAAAACTTGACACGCCGCGCTACTCTGTAGCCGAGAATTCAACTCATGATTACCGAATCCCAACTGACCGCCAACCGCAGCAACGCCTCGATCCCACAATCGGTCAGGCCTTATCCCCACGATCCCCAGACGCAGAGAAGCACTCCTGGTCAGGGCGACTTCGTCCTCCGCGAAGAAACCGAAATCTACAACGAATTCTGCGCCGCCTACCAGGCCGACCTCGCCCCCGCGGGCCCCGTAGAAGAAACGTTCGCCGCCGAAATCATCCACGCCGCATGGCGCCTCCGCCGTTGTTCCACCCTCGAAGAGTCCATCCGGCTCAAAGACGGCGCGTGGAACATCGAAGAAACCCAGAAATCCCTCGAACGTGCCCGCGCCGCCGCCTTCCGCATCTTCACCCGCGCCCTGACCGAACTCCGCAAAATCCAGAAAAATCGCAACCAGGATGCACCAGTAATTACAAAACAAACCCAATCCGCGCCGCCACCAACTGTCCAGATTCCGCGCAGCGCCCCCTGCACCTGCGGTTCCGGCCAAAAATTCAAGCGCTGTTGCGGCAAGGATGCCCCTCCGCTCCTGAATTTAGCCGCCTGAACGAACCCGATGAACGGTACACGCAACCGTAGTCGCGTTTCTTCAAACCACCCAAGCCCGAAATCCGTTCACAGCCGAACCAACTTTATTTTGAGCAGCTAACCCAAACAAAAAAGAGAACCTGCACTTGGCGCCACCCCGCAACCGCCCCGCCTCGGCAGTACATTGAGGTCGCAATGAACTCCGGCAACTCAACAATCGATGGACTCCTCGCAGCCGACAACTCGGTGCAGCCCCTGTCCTCCGGAACGCATGCTCCGGCCGTCTGCTACCTGCAGGACCTCCTGCGCTGCCACGGCTACAGCTACCTTCCTGACCCCCGCGTTTCTTACTACGGCACCTGGGGCCTCTCGACCACCCGCGCGGTCACCGATTATCGCCGCCGCCACGGCCTCACCCCCGGCAGCACGGCCGACTCCGCCCTCCTCCACGACCTCATCCAGCGCCCCGCCGTCCAACCACAACTCAGCCCGGCCTACGTACCGCTCGTCCTCGGCATAGCCTTCACACCCGTCCTAGGGTTCGTTTGGTTGACTTCGCTCTTCGAGACCGGCGGCCTCTTCGCAAAGATAAATCTGAATACCGATCGGTGCGGCGCTTCGTTTGGCATTCTCCAGTGGTCGCAGAAAGCAGGCCAGCTGCACAACTTTTTTCACGCATGCAGAACCCGTCAGCCAGTGGAATGGCAAACCATCATGGGCACGCAGGCACAGGCTCTGCTCGACTACACCGCACGCCCGAACGGTGGCCTCGATGCCCGCGGTTTCGCGCTCAACCCCGCCTTCGAACTAACCCAGGATACCTGGAAGAGCCGCTTGAACAACCTCGGTGCCAGCCGGACCACGCAGCAGGTTCAACTGGAACTGGCTTCGGAAACTTACCAAACCGCCTTGTCGAACATCAAATCCTGGACACACGAGGGAACCTCGGAACGAGCGCAAGCCTTCCTCCTCGATCTCGGCAATCAATTCGGCCCCGCCCGCGTCCAGCAGCACTACGAAGAAGCAGCGAAGCCAGGCGTACCTGAATCGGAAGTCCTGAAAGAACTGGAAGACACCTTCACCGCCATCGCGAGACCCCAATTCCAGCCACAAGTCCGCGCCCGCCGCGAATTCTTCCGCACGACGCCGTTGCTCTCCGACGTTTGATCTTTCCGATGCGTGTTCATTCGTGTGCATTCGTGGCCATAAATATTCTTCACAACACCGGCGAATCATTCCCCAGCATTGCCCGCCGCACCACCTTCACCGGCGGAAACCCCTGGCTCAGGAATCGGTCATGAAACTCCTGCAGACTATACTGCGACCCGCGCATCGCCTTATAGTCTTCCCTCAGTTTCATAATCTCCAGCTTGCCGAGCGTGTAGTAAAGGTAAGTGGGGTCCGAAGTCCCGCGCTTCGCTTCCTGCTCCGAAGTGTTCCTCGTCTGCATGCCTTCTTTCACGAAGAACTCCACTGCCTGGTCGAACGTCATCTTGCCGGTGTGCATATCGATCCCGACCACAAACCGCGCGTTCCGCAGCAGCGCATCCTGCAACTGCCCCAGCCTCAGTTTCAGATCGCCCGCGCCATAGCCCTCGTCGATCATCATCTGTTCGCAGTAATGCGCCCAGCCTTCCGAATTCGAACTCGCGCCCAGCAGCTTCCGCACTTTCGACGGCGCACTCTGCACCCACAGGAACTGCACGTAATGTCCCGGATAAGTCTCGTGTATCGACGTGCTGGTAATCACCCCGCGGTTGAAACTCTCCAGCAGATCTTCCACGCGCGCCGGCGTCCAGTCCTTCTCCGGCGGCGTGACATTGAAGTAGGCCTCTTTCGCGACCTTCTCGTACGGCCCCGGCGTGTCCATCGAAGCCGACGTCAGAGCCCGCATGAATGGCGGCGTCTCTTCCACGATCGGCGGCACGGAAGCCGGAATCGTCACGATCTTGTGTTTCACGATGTAAGCCCGCAGCCCGCCCAGAGTGTCGTGAAACGCCGGCAGCAGTCCGGCCGCCGTCGGATGATCCTTCTCAGCCGCCGTCAGAATCTCCCGCGGCGTCTTCCCCGGATTGATCTTCTTTGCAGTCTCGCGGAACAGTTCCTGGTTCTGCCGCAGATTTGCGTACCCGATCTGCAGCAGCTTATCGAGCGGAATATCCACCATCTCGTCGTACAACAGCTTCTTCCGGTAATTCTCCGCACCCAACCGGAAGTCGCCCTTCGATCGCGCCAGCACGTCGTTCTGCAGAAACGCTTCGTACCGCTCCAGTTCGCGGATCACGATCGCATTCGTTTCGTGGAACTGCGCCAGCAGCGCCTCATCCTTCACGCCGCTGAACGCCAGCGGCACGTCTTTCCGGAAGAAGCTGATAATCCCCGGCAGCTGTTCGATCGCCACCTGTGTGTAAATCCGCGGCGGATTCTTCAGATTCACCCGCGCGTTTTCGAACATCTTCGGCATCTGCCGTTCACGAGCAATCACCGCCCGCAACCGCTCCGGCTGCGGCGCATAGCTGCGGCTCATGATCACGAAGACCGCATTGCTCGCTGTGCTGGAGTAACGGTCCGGGTTCGTTTCCCAGCCGCGGATCGCTTCCAGATCGAGCAACGCCGATCGGATCGTCCCCAGCACGATCTCTCTGTCCGCTGCCTGGTCCGGCGAGAGCTTCGCCACCGGAAAGCCGCTCACTTCACGCTCGAACTGTCGCAGCACCACCGCCCTCTGCTTGATCGTGTTAAGCGAATAATCCTCGAGCTGACTGTCGTACTGATGGAAGCCCGCCGACGTTCCGCCGCTCGGATTGAAATGAAAATCCGCCTGCTCGAAGTACCGGTCTACCAGCCCGTCCCAGCTCGGTGTCTGAGCCATAGCTGTGCAAACTCCAAGCAGGCCGATCGCGACGTATCTCATCAATCTCCAGACACTTCTTATTTTGGTAAGCCCCAGGTAGCCGGGTGGGGCAGGCCCCCCGGCCTGCGGCCGACGCCCTCGTCGGCCTTCCTCCTCCTCACCGAAAACTCAGTCGCCATTCGGCAGCATCGCCAGCAACTCAGCCTCTGTGAGAATCGGAATCCCCAGCGACCGCGCCTTGTCCAGCTTCGACCCTGCCTCTTCCCCGGCCACTACATAGCTCGTCTTCTTACTCACCGCCGCCGCCACCTTGCCCCCCGCCGATGTGATCTTGTACGCCGCTTCCTCGCGCGACATGATCGGCAGCGTTCCTGTCAGCACGAAGGTCTTCCCGATCAGCGGGCCTTCCTTACTCTGCCGCACTGTATATTCGAACGACAGCTCCGCGCGCTTCAGCCGTTCGATCAGCAACTGGTTCTGCGGTTCGCGGAAGAAGTTGTAGACGCTCTCAGCCACTTTGGGTCCAACCTCCGCGGCTTCCTGCAGTTCTTCCAGCGTTGCCGTCGCCATCTTCTCCATCGTGCCGAACTGTTCCGCCAGCAACTCCGACGTGCGTTGTCCCACGAAGCGAATCCCCAGCGCCGTAATGACTCGCGGCATCGGCAGGAAACGCGAGTGCCGGATGTTCTTGATCACATTGGCGGCCGACTTTGCCCCCATGCGTTCCAGTTCCTGCAGTTGCTCCATCGTCAGTTCGTAAAGGTCGGCCACGCTTTTGACGAGCCCGCCGTCCACCAGCTGATCGATCAGCGCATCGCCCAGCCCGTCGATATTCATCACCCCGCGCGATGCGTAGTGCCGGATCGATTCCTTCAGCCGCGCCGGGCAATTCACATTGATGCACCGACTCGCCGATTCGCCTTCTTCCCGCACCACCTTGCCGCCGCAGATCGGGCACTCCTTCGGCATCCGGAACACTTTGCGATGCGTGCCCTGCATCTTGACCCGCACCACTTTCGGGATCACGTCGCCGCTTCGTTCCACAACGACGGTGTCGCCGATCTGCAGCCCCAGCCGAAAGATCTCGTCTTCGTTATGCAGCGTCGCCCGCGATACGGTCACGCCGCTCACAATCTTCGGAGCGAGGTGGGCCACCGGCGTCAGTGCGCCGGTTCGTCCCACCTGCACCGTGATGTCGGTAATCTCCGTCTCCACCTGTCTCGCCGGATATTTGAAAGCGATCGCCCAGCGCGGCGCCTTGGCCGTGAAGCCCAACTGCCTCTGCTGCGGAATGCTGTCCACCTTCAGCACCACGCCGTCGATCTCGTAAGGCAGTTCTTCACGCTGCGCTTCCCACTCGCCGCAGAACTCCAGCGCCCGATCGATGCTCTCGCAAAGAATCCTTCTGGGGTTCACCTTGAACCCGCTCTTGCTCAGCCATTCGAGAGACTCCCAGTGGCTGTCGAAGATCGTGCGTCCCCTGTCGTCCAGCAGAGAGTAAGCGTAAAAATCGAGCCGGCGCGATGCCGTTATGCTCGGCTCCAGCACGCGCAGCGAACCTGCCGCCGCGTTGCGTGGATTCGCAAAGCGTGTCAGGTCGCGGTCTTCGCGGTCTTCGTTCAGGCGCTCAAACGCCTTTCGATTCATCACGATCTCGCCACGCACCTCGAACGCTTCGGTTCGTTTGGCATGCAAAGGCATCGAGCGGATCGTGCGCGCATTCTCCGTGACGTCTTCGCCTGTCGTTCCGTCGCCGCGCGTGATCGCCTGCGTGAAGTGCCCGCCCTGGTAGCGCGCCGCCATCGAGAGCCCGTCCATCTTCAGCTCTGCAACATATCGATACGGCTGCGACCCCAGCAGTTCCTTCACACGCGCATCGAACGCCCGCAGTTCGGCTTCGTCCAGCGCGTTGTCGAGACTCAGCATCGGCGAACTGTGGGCAAGTTTCTGGAATCCCTCGCGCGGCTTGCCGCCCACTCGCCGCGTTGGCGAATCGGGAGTAGCAAGCGCGGGGAATTCGCGCTCGAGCGCCTGCAGCCGCCGCATCAGCTCGTCGTATTCCGTGTCGCTGATTTCGGGCTGGTCGAGAACGTAGTACTGATATTCGTGGTGGCGCAGTGCCGCGCGAAGCTTCTCGGCTTCTTTTTTGGGATCGCTGACGGAGGTCTTTACGGACATTTCGCTATAATCGGTTTCTTCAGACTGCCTGACGCCTATTTCTCTTACACCCCATCGTATCGGAATCATATACAACCCTTTTGCAGGTGGCCTCAAAGGGTACGGTCGCGCACGTCTCGATACCGCTGTCAGCATTCTCCGCAGCGCCGGATCCGAAGTCGAAACCTTCGCGACACCTGGCCCGTACATGGCAGGGCAAGTCGCCGCTGAGGCTGTTACAGCGGGCTGCGATCTGATCCTCGCGTCCGGCGGCGACGGCACCATCAACGAAACCGTGAACGGTCTGGTCGGCTCGAAGGTGCTCTTCGGCATTCTTCCCGCCGGCACGGCCAATGTTCTGGCCAACGAACTCGGTTTTGCCGGCCGCCCCGATCATGCCGCCAAACAACTGCTCCACGCCATTCCCGTACGCATCGCCCTGGGAGCAATGGACGCCCCCGGCCGAACGCGCCGCCACTTCATTCTGATGGCCGGCATCGGGCTCGATGCACGCATCGTCTACGAACTCGATCTCAAGCTCAAGAATCGCCTCGGCAAACTCGCCTACTGGCACGGCGGCTTTCGCCAGTTCGGGCGTCCCGTCCCGCGCTTCCACATCTCGATCAATGGTTCGCAATATTGCGCCAGCTTTGCCGTCATCACACGCGTCCGCAACTATGGCGGCGATTTCGAAATTGCCCGACGCATCAAGCTCACCGACAACGACTTCGAAATTGTCGTCTTCCAGAACGAACAGTGGAAGGACTACCTGCGCTTCTTTGGCGCCATCATGACCGACCGCCTGCACGACACGGCCGGGGTCGTGGTCACGCGAGCCACGCAGGTCGAGGTCACGGCCCCTGAAGATGAGCGCATCTACATTCAAATTGATGGCGAGGCCGTTGGCGTCCTTCCGGCCGTCATTTCCACTGTCCCGGACGCCCTTACGCTCCTCATGCCAAAGCGGTACGCTGATCGTTAGCGTGAAACTGCTCCCGCTCCTCCTGATATCGGCCACCGTAGCCGCTGCGCAGGTTCCGTCACGCGGGCAGGTTCAGCCCTCCAGTTTTGACTGCGGCGCCGATGGCTCTGTAGTCAACTCCGTCACGGGCGAGCCCATAGTCCGCGCCCGCGTGAATTTGACCTCCGGGGGAAATATCTACTCTGCCTCTACCGATAGCTCAGGCAGATGGACCCTTGCGAACATGGCCTGTGCTCCGGCCCAGATGATCGTCACGCATACTGGTTTCCTTCAGAATGGTGTGCGCCTCGGTGCCATTCAGCAATTGAGCCTTGTATCCGGCTCGCCGCTGCACGACATTAAAGCCCAACTCGTCCCGCAGTCGGTCGCCGTCGGCAAGGTGTTCGACGATCAGGGCGACCCGGTGCAGAATGCCCAGGTCAATGCGATGTCCGCCCGCATGGTCGAGGGCAAGCTCCATTTCCAGCAATCCGGCGGGGCCATGACGAACGACCTCGGCGAATACCGTCTCGCCAACCTGTCCGCCGGTAAGTACATCTTCTGCGCGCATATAAACCCCGGGCCATCGCCTCCGTCGACGCAAACTATCACTGCCGACAATTGCTATCCCGGGCCTCCGGAAGGCGGCGCAGCCAGCGCCATAGACCTTGCCGCCGGTCGCGAGACCAAGATCGACTTCACGATGAGCCAGGTTGTCGCGATTCACATTCGCGGCACCGTCACGGGTCTCCCGGAAGGCCGCGGCATCGGCGTCAATCTTGTTCGCCGCGGCAGCGAATTTGGAGCTCCCAACTATCCCGGCCAGGTTCGCGACGGCAAGTTCGATTTCCGCGTGCCCCCAGGCGCCTACATGCTTAGCGCTGATTACTTCGAGGCCGGCAAACGCCTCACCGCGCGTGTCCCCGTCGATGCCGGCTCCTCCGATGTCGATAACGTGGTCGTCCACATGGACACAGGCTTCGCCGTCACCGGCGTCGTACGCGTCGTCTCCGCGTCCGGCCGGACGCCCGGCCAGTTCGGCTTCATGCTGCGGCCCTCGGAATCGGTTGCGGGCACAGGTCAGTTGAAGTGGGAGCCAGACCATACTTCGTTCACGATGGCCGAGATGGTTCCTGGCAGCTTCCGGGTCGACCCTAACCCTCCCGCGGGCTTCTACGTCGCGAGCGCCACGCTCGCCGGCCAGGACATCCTGCGCAACGAAATCCCGATTTCGCAGGCAGCCGGCCCCATCGAAATTACCTTGCGTGACGACGGAGGCTCGATCGAAGGCGATGTCGTGGATGCCGCAGGCCAGCCTGCCGCGGGGGTCGTCCTGCTTCTGCAAGGGAATGCGCGCATTGCCACTGCGGCAGCCCAGCCCGGCGGCCACTTCAAACTGCAGAGCGTCCCTCCCGGCGACTATACGGTCAATGCGTGGGACGACGTTAGTTTAGTGCAATACGCCGAACCAGACTGGATGCGCCGCAACGGCACCGGCGGCGCTGCTGCATCAGTCACAGCAGGTCAAACGTCACAGATTAAACTGACCCGCCAGACAGTCCCAAACTGAACCGCGACCGTGAGGAAGTCGGCTGGTCCGCCTACTTCACCACCTCAAGCGCGGAAATCGTCGGCCCACTCTTACCTGGCGGCAGCAGACTCGGCCCCGACCGCTTGAACAACTTCGCGGGGTTGTCCTCCAGGTCGAACGTCAGACCAAGGAAGATGTTACTCATCTCATCCCAGTTCTGCGGACCCCATCGGACTTCCTTCGTCGGATCCGGATTGAACGGATTGTTGGGCGAGTTATCGAGGTGCGTGATCGCGATCACCCGCGTGCCCTTCGGCACCACGATCGGTTTCGCGAAGTCGTAACCCATCTGCCACTCGAAATCGAACTTGCCTTTGAGCACGGTCTCCGTCTCGCCGGTCGGATAGATCAGCCGCAGTTCGAAATCCTTACCGCGCAGATGCATGTGCGGCTGTGCGTAAACGAGCTTCGCGTCATCCAGGCCCACAGTGACTTCGCTTACAACTTCCGCGTTGCCGTCGCCCGGCGGGATCACCAGGTTGGAAGCCGTCGGTCCTGCCGAGAAGAAGTACCGCCGCGCCGGAGCCGCCTTCGCCAGCACCAGCCCGATCTTTGACCGGTCCGCAGCCGGCTTACCCGCGGCCGTGTAATGCATCTCGAATACGATGTCCGAACCTTTGGGCACGAACTTCGCCGAGCCGCCGTCCACATCGAAACTTTGCGCGCCCAGCCCGGGATTGAACTTGGAGATGATGTCGTTGCCGTCGTTCATCTCGTTACGGCCTGTCTCGACGCCTTCGTACGCATCGCCGGGAATCGCCTCTGCCATCCAGCGCGACCCGGGCGGCACCACCCAGCCCTTCATGTGATGCACCACCGCCGGATTGCCCGGACGCATCTCCGCCGCCTTCACCCACATGTCCTCCGGAAAGTTCGCCTTCACCCGGATGAACTGATAATTAATAGTGCCGGTCGCCTTCACTTGAAAGTCTTTCGGCATCTCGACGATCACATCGGGCTTGATGTTCCAGCCGTCTTCGAACTTGCGTGCTGCCGGCCGGTCTTTCGCATCGCCTTCCGGCGCGCCGCTGTCGACCCATGCGACGACCGTGTTGATATCCAACTCGCTGAGCCGTTTGTCGTTCGCGAAGTGCCCCACGTTCGCGTCGGCGAACCAGGGCGGCATCTTACGCGACACCACCGCGGCCTTCAGCGCTTTGGCCCAGGGGCGCGCGTCGGCGTAAGTCATCAATGACATCGGCGCCACTTCACCCGGACGGTGACAGCTCTGGCAATTGTTTTGAAGGACAGGCAGGACGTCCCTATTGAAAGTCACAGGCGCAGCAAAGGCCGCTGTTCCCAGTGCTAAACCGATGGCGAGAATTGTCCGTGTCATTTGATGACCCCCAGTTTACGCCCAATTCGGCACCAGATCGAGCCCCTCATTTCCGCCCTCTGGCGAAGCAGCTCGAGCCGGTCTTCCATGACCTCTTGCACCGCATCCGCTCCCAAAGCAACCGGCCCTTTCCGCGCCCC
>ODAK010005139.1_pt1 | contig 13311 bp, 18 predicted proteins | sample 1539591 | NCBI WGS metagenome assembly ODAK01 (sample SAMEA3539303, study PRJEB22396) | soil metagenome | biome: tundra; feature: field; material: soil | place: USA | collected 2010-05 | depth 0.15 m | reverse complement strand
CGAGCTTGGTAAACGGTGGATCCATGATGACGTTCTGGGTGGCGAAGACCACCGAGTCGCGGATCTCCTGGCGCACCCGATAGCCTTGCTCCTCTTTCGCGAAGAATCGCGCCAAACGATCCGCTGAAACATCGCTGGTGATATTGGTCGGGTAGTTCCCTTGCCGCGCTCGCTCGATAGAATCCTTGTCGAGGTCGGTGGCAAAAATCTGCAGGGAGTAGCTCTGCGCCGGTCGAACCTCGGCCAAGGCCTCCTTGAAGACGATGGCCAACGAGTATGCTTCCTCCCCGGTCGAGCAGCCCGGCACCCAGGCACGGAGCACGCCACCGGCAGGACGCTCTGCCAAGAGTGCGGGAATCTCCTCCTTCTGCAGGTGCTCCCACGCTTCTGGATCGCGGAAGAAGCTGGTCACACCAATCAAAAGTTCCTTGAAGAGCAGAGTCGTTTCCTGCGGGCTTTCCTGCATGTACCGCAAGTAGCCGGCGATACCGTCGATCTGATGGAGTCCCATACGCCGCTCGATGCGGCGGTAAACAGTACTGCGCTTGTATTGCGAGAAATCGTGACCGGTCTGACTTCGCAAAAGGATGCATATCTTCTCGATTCCACTTTCCGTCTTCGCGGGAAGCGACAGCTCGGGCGAGGTCGTGCGAGAAGCATTCGCAACGTAGGCTGTGAGCCCGGCGGCCAGTTCTTCGACGGGGGCCACGACATCGGCTAGTCCAGCGTCAATGGCACTTCTGGGCATAGAGTCGAACTTGGCCGAGGCAGGGTCCTGCACGAACACGGTGCCTCCCTTCTCCTTGATGGCAGAAAGCCCCAGGGTCCCGTCCGAGCCCATTCCCGACAGGATGACACCGACGCTCTGAGATCCCTGATCTGCAGCCAGGGATCTCAGGAAGGAGTCAATGGGCAGACGCAGTCCACGTGACGCCACCGGCGCCAGCAAGTGCAGCACTCCGTGCAGGATAGACAGATCCTTGTTGGGAGGAATGACGTAAACACGATTGGGTTCGACCTTTAGACGGTCCTTGACTTGAAGAACCTTCATCGGAGTGACACGCGCTAAGAGCTCGACCAACATGCCTTTGTAGGTTGGATCCAAATGCTGAACGACCACGAAGGCAAGTCCGGTCTGTTCGGGCAAATGGCGCAGGAATGCCTCAAGGGCTTCCAGGCCTCCCGCCGAGGCGCCGATGCCGACAATGGGGAACGAAGACCGTGCCGGAGCGGTCGGCTTGGCGACTCGGGCTTTCGGTTCTGGTTTGCGAGTCATAGGGCAAGGCGAATTGGAGCGCGCATTCATGACGAAGTAAAGACATCTATTGGGCACATCTTACCGACATAGCGTAGGCTGCCATGTTGCTTACACTCTTGGAGATCGCGGCGGTGAACAGATGAGAACGGTGCTTGAATGAAGGGCAAGGATCCCAAATCAAAGGCGTTCGCCAACCTGCGCTGGCGGGCAGAGGAGGCAGCGCAAGCCCAAGGCAGCGCGTCGTCGAAGAGTCCGGCGACAATGTCGCGCGACGAGGCGCTGAAACTGGTGCATGAGCTTCGCGTGCATCAAATCGAGCTTCGGATGCAGAACGACGAGCTAAGCCGGGCCCAGGCGGAATTGGAGGCGACCCGCGAGCGCTATTTCGACCTCTACAACCTGGCCCCGGTGGGCTACTTCATCGTCTCCCACGAAGGCCGAATTCTGGAGACGAACCTCGCGGGGGTGAATCTTCTGGGCGTCCCACGGGCCGCCCTGGTCAAGCAGCCCATCACCCGGTTCATCTTCAAGGAAGATCAAGACGTCTACTATCTGCACCGGAGAGAGCTTTTGGCGACCGGCAGAGCGCACACGTGTGAGCTGCGGATGGCGAAGGCGGACGGAACGGCATTTTGGGTTCGGCTCACGGCTACCACGCAGCAGCCATCGGACACTTCGGGACAAGGGCAAGACGGGCCAACAAGCCGGGTCGTGCTGGCCGACATCAGCGAGCAGAAACAAACAGAGCAAAACAGGACCAGACAAGGTGCCCCTGCTGGGCGAGCGAAGGCCAGCAAGAACGCCAGCAAGACTCGCCAGAGGATTGGCTCCGTTAAATCGAAGTTGCGCAGACCGCGGTAGGCGAGCCAGCCGGGCGTCGGTCTGCCCGTTCTTTAGCGCAACGAGGGTCCATCAGGTTGATAGACCCATTCAATCATCGTGACGTGGCTAGCAGTTGTCGGGACACGGTGCCGACAGTTTCGAGCCATCGGCAGGTTCCATCCTAAGAGGTTCGCCCTGGTGACCGCCTGCGCCTTCTCGTTACGAGGGCGCCACGCGACAAGGAACGGCAGCCGCGGAAGTGGGGCGACTAAAGCGGGGCCTACGAGCTTCCGCTACCCTCCGGTGGCCCGATACCTGCTTAAGATGCTGCCACAAGCGCCAAATGGGTATCGGCCCTGTCTGCGGTGGGCACTTGCGTCAGGAAGACGGATGGCAAAGGATCTGGAATGAATCTGAATCTACTGATGGTTCTTACGTCGCACGACAAGCTGGGCAATTCGGAGCATAAGACCGGCTTTTGGCTGGAGGAGTTCGCCGCCCCGTATTATGCGTTCAAGGATGCCGGGGCGGAGATCGTGCTTGCCTCGCCGCTTGGTGGCCAGCCACCGCTCGATCCGAAAAGCGATGAGCCCAACGCTCAGACCGCCGCGACCAAGCGCTTCAGGGCAGATGCCGAGGCCACCCAAGCGCTGAGCGCGACGGTGAAATTATCGGATATTCGGGCAAAGGATTTCGACGCCGTCTTCTACCCAGGCGGCCATGGCCCCTTGTGGGACCTTGCAGACGATCCTCACTCGATCCGCTTGATCGAGAACTTCTTCAGCTCGGGAAAACCCATCGCCGCCGTTTGCCACGCCCCCGCTGTGTTCCGCCGCGTCCACCTAGGGGATGGAAGCGCGTTGGTGAAAGGCAAGCACGTCACCGGCTTCTCCAATACCGAGGAAGCCGCTGCACATCTCACCAAGGTCGTTCCTTTTCTGGTGGAAGATGACTTGAGGAAAGCCGGCGCCGTTTATACCAAGGTGGCGGACTGGCATCCCAACGTGGTGGTCGACGGAATTCTCATTACCGGGCAAAACCCGGCGTCGTCGGAGCTGGCGGCGCAGAAGCTATTGGAGCTCTTGCGCACCAAGGCCCCCCACCGGCCGTAAGCGGCATGTCGGCCGCTTCTTCTGCCGGCATTCATTGTGGAGTTGAAACCATGTCTACGATCAATCCCATCCGATTGAATGAATCCGAAATTGTCGCGGCGATTTCCACGCTTTCTGGCTGGACTGTCGAAGATGGCAAGCTCCATCGCGACTACCAATTTGCGGACTTCGTGGCTGCGTTCAGTTTCATGTGCGGGGCGGCCTTGCTTGCCCAGGGCATGGACCACCATCCCGAATGGTTCAACGTGTGGAACAAAGTCCGCATAGACCTCGCGACCCACGACGCAGGCGGAATCACAGCTCTCGACGTGAAGCTGGCGCATGCAATGGAAGAGGTGGCCCAAAGGCAGCTAAGAAAGTGAAAGCCAACTGCGCCAAATCGATGGCCTTGGACCTTCATCTTGGTCGATGGCTCGGCGAATGCTGCAGTGGGAGTCTGGAAAAGGTGACTCGTGTATCTGACGAAGAACGACATTCGCGAGAAGAATCGGGTCCCTTTGGTGGACTTGCTTTGGGCAGTTGCAGTGGTTCTGTTGGTTCTTTGGGCACTAGGCTTCGCCACGTCCTACACCATGGGAGGGTTCATCCACATTCTCTTGGTCCTGGCGACCGTGACGTTTCTCGTTCGCGTGATCCAGCGGCGCAAGAAGGTTCTTCCGTGAGGCCAAGGCTTTGCGCCGGTTCCTTGGTCGAATAGATGCGGCAATTTCGGCACGCCCTCCTTGCAAGCCTCTGAAGTTGCTTGCCTCGTGGTGGTGGCTCGAAAGCTGCTTTGACTGCGAGTAGGCCGACCGTGAGAAAGGAATAGCAACGATGCTTTGGGCAATTGCAACAGTCTTGTTAGCCATGTGGTGCCCTGTGATTCTCTCAGGAGGAGGCGCAAGACCTCCGCCGCGCAAGATAGCACGGCTTTGATCGAGGGCTGAATCGCCATGGTCTGGTCTAACTCGGATGCATTGACGGGGTGCGACCTGTTGCGAGGCTTGGTCTTCTGGGAGAAGACCAACTCCGCGATTAGGGCTTGCTTGACTACCGCATCCGATGTTCCCGTCGATCTCCAGGAGCTGGCCCTCGATCTTACGGGGTTGACCGTGCCCACGGAGAGCGCTCGGGCGATCTTCGGTGCGCTCGCGGACCATGTTCAGGAGCTGAGTACGGCCCTGAAACGCCCCATCGGAATTCGCGCTGCGGCGCTCGACCTGCTCGATCGCCTGGAAGAGCACCTGCGGAACCAAGGCGTCGTGCAGGAACCACCGCATGAGAGCCTGGTGCAGATGGCCTTTGTTGACTACCTCACGGGGTTACCAAATTTCCGGAGCCTCTCAGAGCGCTTTGAAAGTGAGATCAAACGCGCCACACGCTACGGGCGACTGCTTTCGCTGATTATGTTTGACCTGGATGGTTTCAAGGAAATCAACGACCGCTTCGGACACCTTGCGGGCAATGCTGCCTTGAAACATGTGGCCGGCTTGCTGGGCAACTTCGTGCGCGAAACCGATGTGGCTGGGCGTTACGGAGGGGACGAGTTCATGGTCCTTTTGCCAGAAACGCCGAAGCACACCGCGGAAGGACTCGCCGCGGGAATTCAGGCGTTGATTGGTGCTACCCCGCTTTGCCTGGAAGGTGAGCAGCGGCTTCCGTTGACGGTCAGTCTGGGAATGGCTTCGTTTCCACGAGACGCGCGAACCGCCGAGTCGCTGATGGCCGAAGCCGACGGCGCGATGTACAACGCCAAGCGAGCTGGTCGAAACCAAGTCTGTGTTTCCATACCAAGAACCTCCGCAATTCTCTCGCACGGCCCGTTCGCAGCACAGCCCTATCAATCGGTTCATGTCGTTGGAAATTTCAACGGATGGGATCGCACGGCAGAACCCATGGAATGGAATCCGCCCCAAAAATGCTTTACCGTCGAGCTGTTTTTGGCCCCCGGCAACTACGAGTACAAACTGTTGCTCGACAAGGAGAAGATCACCATCGACACAAACAATCCCGAGTCGGTCTATGATGGATTTGATGGACGCAATTCGGTTCTGAGGGTTTGGGCGAAAAGCGGCGGTAGTCTTTCCAGTCCAGAAGGGTGAGCAGCACCTGCAATGTCGAAGCAGGGCGAGAATCGGCATAGCCGCTCCGATGGGGAGAAGCACCAGAGCGGCCGCACGGGTTGGTTGCGTGCGGCGGTGCTGGGGTCGAACGACGCCATCGTGTCGACCGCAAGCCTCATGATTGGCGTTCTGGCGTCTTCGGCTTCCGAGGCGGCCATCCTGGTCGCCGGGATCGCTGGACTGGTCGCGGGAGCGATGTCGATGGCGGTCGGAGAATATGTTTCGGTCAGCTCGCAGCGTGATGCGGAGCGGGCGGACATCGCGCGCGAAAAGCGAGAGCTTGCGGGGCATCCTGAAGCCGAGCTGCACGAGTTGGCGGCGATCTACGTGAAGCGGGGTCTCGGCGAGGATTTGGCGATGCAAGTGGCGGAGCAGCTCAGCGCGCACGACCGTCTCGGGTCCCACATGCGCGATGAGCTGGGAATCGATCAGGCATCGCTAGCGCGGCCGCTGCAAGCGGCATGGATATCGGCCGCCAGCTTCGCGACCTTCGCTCTGATCCCGATTGCGGCCCTTCTCGTGGCGCCGGCTGCTTTTCGTCTGCCGGCGATCGCAGGCCTTTCCCTCGCAAGCCTGGCAGCTCTAGGTGGACTCGGCGGTCACCTCGGCGGTGCGCCCGTTGTTCGGGCGTCGTTGCGAGTCACCGCCGGCGGCGTACTGGCGATGGTTGCCACCGCGGCGATCGGTCGGCTGCTTGGAGCGTCCTTAGGCTAGGGCTGCTGAGCTAAATGCGAACTCGTCATTTTGACGGAGGCGGCACCTCAACTTGATGGGGCGTCCGTCGCTTCAGAGCCCGTCACGAGGGAAACGCGTGAATTGGCCGGGGCTTCGCGATGGCCTGATTGCTGCTTTAGCGGGGAGGCGTCGATTCCCGTTGGCCGAAGTAACCACAAACTGTCCCAAAGGAACTGTCCATGATGAAAGAATTGATGCTATCGCTTGCGGTTCTTGGATTCACCGCCTGCACAGCCGTGCAGATTCCCGCCGACCGGCTGGAACAATCGGAGGCGAGCATTCGAGGTGCCGAGGAAGTCGGTGCGAGCGGGGTTCCCGCTGCCAAGTTGCACCTACAGCTCGCCAAAGACCAGACCGTCACCGCTAAGAAGATGGCAGCGGACGGTGACGACAGAGCGTTGTTGGTCTTAGCCCGAGCGGAATCTGACTCTGAGCTGGCCATCGGGCTTGCTCGCGAGGTCGCCGTCCACGTCGATGCGACAAGGGCCGCGGAAGATCTGAAGGCTGTTCGCGAGCGAGGCACCCCGTAGTTTCTATCACCACCCTTGAAGAAGGATCCCACCATGAAGACTGACAGTATTGTAGTACTTGCAACTATTGCGTCCGTAGGACTGATGCTCGGATGCGCCACAACGGCTCCTCCCCAGCTCGTCGAGGCTCGGACGGCCTATGCTGCCTCAAGCAATGGCCTCGCAGCAAAGCTGACTCCCACCGAATTGCATGATGCCGAGCTAGTCTTGGCCAAGGCAAACGCGGAATTCGACGCGCACGGTGACACGCTTCAATGCCGTGATTACGCGTATATTGCACAAAACAAAATCCAGCTCGCTGACGTGAAGGCACGGACCGAGCTAGACCATCAGAAGATCGCCGAGGCAGTCATGGCCGGCGTCGTGGTTCGAGATAAGCAGGTCAAGGGCACCCAAGCCGCTCTATCCACGACCCGTCAGCAACTCAACGAAGAACGGCGCGACAGCAATGCCAAGACTGAAGAAATGGAAAAGACTGCCGAGCAGTTGGCAGCCGAGAAAACGGCACGAGCGGACGCGGAATCGAAACTGGCCGGAGCGATGAAGGATTTGGCCGCCATCGCCGCTGTCAAAGAGGACGCGCGTGGAATGGTCATTACCCTGTCGGGCGCGGTTCTATTTGCTTCGAACAAATTCACGTTGCTCAACACCGCCATGACCAAGCTCGATCAGGTCGCGGAGGCTCTCAAGGCACAGGGCTCGGAGAAGCGCATGGTGGTCGAAGGCCACACGGACAGTCAGGGCTCGGACAGGATCAACCAGCCGCTTTCGCTCAACCGCGCGAATGCCGTGCGCGACTATTTGGTTAGCCGTGGCGTCGACGCCGACAAGATCAGGGCCGTGGGCCTCGGCGCGACCCGTCCGCTTCTCGACAATCGAAATGCCGAAAACCGCGCGAACAATCGCCGTGTCGAGATCGTCATTGAGCCTTCGCACTTGAGCGCCCGCTAGGCGAATATATTTGCTTGCGATCGTCTGGACATCACGGAGGCCGGGAGTATTTCTTCCACACTCCCGGCCTCCCGGCCTCCCGGTCACCTCGAGAAAAGGCTTGCGTATTGGAACCGACATCGAAAACAGACGCACCTGGAAACCTGCCATCGCATCAGCGGTGGGACTTTCAGGTCCCGATGGCCACGATCTTCAAGGTCATCGGAAGTGGTCTTGCTCTGTGGGCGGTCTTCCTTCTATGGTCCGAGCTTCTTCTGTTTCTGGTCGCGGTCCTCTTGGCGGTTACGCTGTACCCTGCGGTTCGGTGGATGGAGGCGCGCCGGTTCGGCCGCGGCTTGAGCGTGCTCGTCATCGCTGTTGTTGGCGTCGGCCTACTCGTGACGTTCGTCTTGCTCGTCTTGCCGCCACTAACGACACAGGTTGAGTACCTGGCCCGAAACCTGCCCGACGTCCGAGCTCGCGTCTCGAGCAGAATCCCGGCGAAATATCCGGCCGTTCAGAAGGCTATTCATGAGCTGTTCGAATCGCCCTTTTCGCCGCGGGCAATCAGCCTATTCCAGCAGTCCTTCGCTTGGGGTCGCAGTATCGTCTCGGCGCTGGTCGTGGCCGCCGTGGTCCTCATCCTCACGCTCTATTTGCTTCTTGATGGAAGAAGCCTCTACGCGTGGCTTCTGGCATTCGCACCGCGAGCGCATCGCGAGAAATTGGCTGAGACAACCGCCGAAATATCCAAGATGGTTCACGCCTACGTAGGGGGACAGTTTTTGGCGGCGCTGCTTTTTGCGATCTTTACAGGCATTGTCTTGATGATTCTCCGCGTTCCTGCGGTGCTGCCCCTGGCCGTGATCGCCGGGCTCTGTGATGTCGTGCCGGTTCTAGGCATCTTGCTCGCGACCGTCCCGGCGGTCTTGCTGGCTCTGTCGGTCTCGCCCCACGCGGCTTTGGCGGTCTTTGTCGCGTACGTGGGCTATCACCTCTTTGAAACGTACTTTCTCTTGCCCCGTATCTACGGCCACAAGCTCAGGATATCGACTTTGTCCGTACTTCTCGCTTTGCTCGCTGGGGGCAAGTTGCAAGGGCTCCTTGGCATCGTCATCGCGCTGCCGCTCGTGGCCGCGTATCCCATTATCGAGCGCCATTGGCTGCGCGGGTACTTGCAGGCGAGGGTTCTTACCGATCACAAGGCGCTCGCCAAAGCGGCCGAAACCGGCAGTGAAGCCGCCATTGATAGCGTTCTGCTCGGGGAACGGCATGCGTCGGAGGGAACACGTTCACCCAGAGGCATAGCACCAGGAGGAATAGAAAGATGAAAGCTATCGAGTCGTCTGGCGCATCGGCACTGGTTCGCGAGGGGGCGCTGGATCTTGCGCACCTGCTAGGCCAGCACGTGAAGGTCGCCCAGCTAGAGCTTAAAGCTGAGCTGCGTTCCATGGGCCGGCGCGGAAGCATCATGGCGGGGCTCGCGGCTCTCCTCGCGCTTGGCTATGGCATGCTTATGGTTGGGTTGGCCGTGGTAATCGGGGGACATTCGGCGACAGGGATCCCGCTTGTTCTAATCGGCGTCGCCCACGTGGCGGGCGGCGGCGTGGGCTTAACCCTTGCACGACTTCGCAAGCGCGGCGCGCAGATCATGAATACCAGCACTGCCGCCATGGCTCGTAGCCTGGAAGCGCTGGAAGAAGCGACGGCACCGTCCGGGGAAAAGCGCGATGCCCGCTAGGCCGAAGGAAGACGACGATGCTGACCTCTCCCGCGCGGGCGCAGATCTGGAGTGCGCGCGCGAGAAGTTTGTCCTTTCTTTGGGGGCGGTCGAGCACGAGATCAAGCGAGCACTCGACTGGCGCGAATGGCTGCGGCGCAGGCCTGGCATCGCGCTGACATTGGCGTTCGCTCTAGGAGCCTTTCTCGGTCGGAGACATTGACGAATCCACAGAAACCCTCAAGCACAAGGAGATGCATGGACACCACGAGTATCAAGAACAGTGTCGACAACCTGAGCGATCGGGTGCGCCCTAAGTTGGACGAAGCAAAACAAGAGATCGGGCGAGTCTATGGCCGGATTAGGAGTCTTATCCAGGACCACCCTACTGCGTGCCTTGTGGGAGCGGTTGCCTTGGGCTATTTCGTGGCACGGGTCGCGCGGTACCAGCGTTGAAGATGGTGATGATGGAATCCGAAGCCGAGGCGGCGATGCCTGTCAGCGCGACCGGTGCCGCACCCTGCAAGACCCTGGACATCAAGGGCCGATGGAAGCGCAACCCGTATGGCATGGTCGCCGGAGCGTTTGGCATAGGCTTCGTTTTGGGCGGGGGACTTTTCACGCGGCTCTCGGCGAAAGTGTTCGGAACCGGCCTACGGCTTGCTCTGATAGTAGCTCTGCCCAGTCTTGAAAAGGAGATCACCCAGGTCTTTGCTGGATCGAAGTTGAACGAAGAAAAGCAAAAGAATGAGGAGAATGGCCAATGAAACTGCAGGACATTAAGAATCTGGATAGAGACGACTTCCTCGGCCTACTGGGCCTGGAGAGCAAGCACTCGCTCACCGATCGATTGCTTGGTACTCTTGGCACCTTCGGCATCGGGCTGCTGGTTGGCGCTGGCGTGGCTTTGCTCTTGGCGCCGAAAGCCGGCAGCGAATTGCGCCACGACTTGCGCACGAAGCTGCATTGTGACGGCAAAGGGACCACGCCGGACGACAACCAGCCGGCAGGCTCCAGCGAAGCCGTCCACCACCAAGCATGAAGGCGCTAGAGGAGCCCGCCACCCGCGATCGAGAGCGTCACGGCCACGTCGCGAACATCGATGCCGTAGCCGACATCAATCTTGACGGCGGGAACCACCACTCCCGGTAGAATGACTCGGATTCCGCCGCCGAAGCTTGCGTGGAGGTCATTGAGCTTGGAGCGCACGGGAGCAGGCTGTGAGTCGGGCGGCGCGATCGTCGTGCCGCCAGGATGCCGGTCGAGAAGTGTTGCAGCGTCAACGAAAAGGGCGGCGGCGAGATTGAAGGGTGTTTGCGTCCAAGGAAGGTGCAGTCGCCACAGGACCGCCTGGTCCTCCGCTTGTAAGCTGAAGAGCGTGTCGCCGTGAAACTCGTTGGTGGTATAGCCGCGCAGATTCGGTCCGCCGATACGCAGCTCCTCGGTCACAGGAACGCCGTGGTCCGAGGTAGGATAGTCAAGAACCATTTTTAGGATGACCGATGGGTAGTTCCACCAGTAATGGCGGTACATCTCTAAGCGGACTTCGAATTTGGAATAGTCGAAGTCCGAGAGCCAGTACTGGTCGGATAGCTCGTTCTTGAGGAGTAGCAGCGTCCCTTGCCTGAGTCCTTCCTGAGCGCGCGTGTCGTCGTATTGCAACTGAAACTGCAAAAGGAAGATGCGGCCGCTGCGGGAATTGTAGGGCAGGGGAATCGCGTCCAGCGCCAGTCCTTCGACGGGATCTACTGTTTGGCGGCGGGCCGAGGCCCCAACGTACGCGCGCGTGTGAGGCGAGAACACCCATCCGATCTGTCCGTCGCCACCAAACACGGTGGTCGGCACTTGCATCACCATGGCGTGTTTCGCGAATAGACGAATCTGTTCACGACGGTAGAGTGCGCTGGTCGAATAGGTGAGCGGGGCGCCGACCATCAGCGGGTCGCGGAACGCCGCGAAGACATAGCTCGCAGTCTGGCCGAGCTGGGCGGCGCTGACGAGCTGTACGTCGCGGCCAAAGAGATTTTGATTGGCATAGACGAGGCCGCCTGCCCGATCTCCACTTCCGAGGCTTGCGGTGGGAAAGACGAACCACGCTTGCTTGCCGGTGGCTTCCACCACGACCTCGACAGGGTAGGTTTGCTCGTCCAAGTAGATGCGCCGGACCGCCTCGGCGGTGGGCAAGTCGATGAGTACGCGGACGCTGCTGAAGAGGTCACTCTCAACAAGGCGCTGCTGGGCAGCGACCAGCACCGCAAAATCCACGGAGTCGCCAGGGTAGAGGTGCATGCGTGCGGCTAGAACTCGAGTCGTCACATCTGTCTGGCCGCGAACAACGATGCGGTCGACGACAAGCCGGGCCTGGGCGGGCCTGGCCGACACGGCAAGACAAACCCCAATCAGGCCGCACAGGCAGAACCGAATGCGGCGCATGGCCTGACGTCCTTCAGCAACGTTACGGATCAATCGCAACGTCTGTGCCAGCTGGGTCCTATCCGCCTGACATGGAGAAGGCGCGTCGGATTGGCGTCTCTGCACCTTCATCTTCCGTTCTTGGTCGTTCTGGCAATACCGACCACTGACACCCCAAATTGATGACCATATCACGTCATCTTGGTTGATAACGCAAGTCCGGGAGAGCGGCCTTGGTCGCAAAAGCCTGAAGTTGCTGGTGATGCGACCATGCCCCGAAACCTGCTGTAGCCGGCCGTGGGAGAAATCGTAACGAGAAACCATCATGGCGGAAACTAACGGACCCTTGCGCAGACTGGAATCGTGGGTATGTGCGCTGCAAAGATTTGTCGATGTCGCAGTCGTGATCGGCGCGCAAGCGCTAGCGCACCTTAGCTACGCTGAGCCCTGGAACGAACAGACTTCGACCGCCACGCTCGTGGCCGGTACTTTTTCGCCAATGGCGCTATGGATTGTGCGGCAGGCGAATTCGCATCCTAAAGTTCAGAACCATGACTGTCTGCGAGGATGGCTCCGATGTGGTTCAGGCAACCCAGAATGACCCACGTGTGACGAGGCTTGGCCGATTCTTGCGGCGCACTTCCTCGACGAGTTTCCCCAATTCTTTCAGGTGCTGACCGGTGAGCTTTCGCTTGTCGGTCCTCGACCCCACGCGGTCGCCCACAATGAGAAGTATCGCGCGATCATCCATGGCTACATGCTTCGTCATGGAGTACATCCGCAATTGGAACCTTCTGCTCGATCTCAAGATCATGTTCCTGACGGTCTTTGGCAGAAAGAAGAACAACTTGGCTCCTGGCAAGGATATTGCTCTAGGAGTTTCAGCGAATCGTCGGTTCGACTCGCTAGTGACTCTGCGTAAGGAATTCTTTCAGATGGTCGATGGAAGACGATGCTGCAGCCAAATTGATGGTTGTAGCCCATCATATTGGTCGACTTGAGCGGTACTCAGGCCCTCCTACGCGGCAGTTCCGTGAGGTTATTGTGTCTGGAGGTTGGCCCGAAAAGTGCTTTACCTTGCATGAATGGCCACCATCGTCAGACGCAACAGAGGCGACTATGTTCCTGGAGTGGATGCGGAGAAGAGTCGCGCCGAGAGACGCCGCAACATCATGCAGGCCGTCGAAAGACGGCTCGATGTTCTGCAGAGTGCGGCGCTGCTACCGAGGATCGGCGACCCGAAGGAGGGCGTGTCCAAGCTGCCCAAGCGCAAGAGGTCCTCCCGGGTGCAAGGGTTCTTTAGACTGTGAGGGGGCGTCTCGGAGCCTGGCGTGGCCAGGTGGTATGGGGATCAGCGAAAGGCCTTGATGAGTGCCGCAACCCGAGTCCGAAGGGACTTGTCGTGTGACGATATGGGCGGGATCTCGCGTTCAATGCCAAGCAACTCATACACAGCCATTTGGGCAGCGCGCACGGAGTACTCAACTGTAAATACGACATCATCGGGAATCTCGACAAACTGACTGATGAAGGCTAGGTTCTTCGATTCGCGAGGAACTGGCAGCGGGCGATCTTCGCGCATACGTGGCATGAACATGCTGGTGATGTAGGGCATTCTGCAGGGAATGCAGTTGGCCGATTCAACCGTCGCCGAGTCGAAGCGAAGGTGGCCACACAGCTCCTGTAATAT
>ODAK010005138.1_pt1 | contig 13314 bp, 6 predicted proteins | sample 1539591 | NCBI WGS metagenome assembly ODAK01 (sample SAMEA3539303, study PRJEB22396) | soil metagenome | biome: tundra; feature: field; material: soil | place: USA | collected 2010-05 | depth 0.15 m | reverse complement strand
GTCGTGACTGAAAGCGGCGGGCCCTTGTCGCATGGCGCGGTGACCGCGCGCGAGATGCGCATCCCCGCAGTGATGTCCGTGAAGGAATCGCTGACCCGTCTCCGAAACGGCCAGCGCGTCCGCGTGGACGGCGCATCAGGCCGGGTCGAACTGCTCAGCTAGTAGCCTTTAGCACACAGTCATTGGGCAACGACCGAGCGTTTGCCAAACAAAGCAGATGGGTCGAGCAAACGGCCACCGCCCGCCGGCGCTGGAACAACGACCACGATCCGCATCCGGAAAGCCGGAGGTAAAGGCCGGGCGGAGCATTTTGGCTTAACAAGCCCATAATGCCCCAAACTCGCACGGATGATTCTCTCCGGGCACTGCGAGGAAACGCTGTCCACTATTTGGACACACCAGAGGGGCCTCGGCCGCATAACCCAAACGGCCCCGGAGGCCTGGCGAGCCTCATGGAACACACACCGTAGCCTCCCCGTAGTCTCACCGTAGTACCTCCGTTGCCCATACGGAGGTACTACGGTGAGGCTACGGTGTGGCTATGGGGATATGAGCGGGCGGCAGGGGACGCTATTCCAGGCTATTGACCCGAGAATAGAGAAGCCGGGTCAGCCAGGTTCGAGGCGGCCCTTGCTGCTGACCAAACCGTCTTTGCCCATCTCGGCAACCAGGCTGAAGAGGTCTCGCTGGACACAAAATGCCACATCATCGCGCAGATCGGGTTGGGCCATCAGCCGCCGGCCATTGCGCGACTGCGCCACCGCAATCAGCAGATCCTTCTGCTCAAGGTGGAATAGACGACGGGCAATGAGCGCGGAATCCGAAACCGCGCCGCCGCCGTATTGGGGCCATAGCAGGTCGCATAGCGCGCCAGCCCCGAGCACATCTTCGTAGGCGGTCTGGTCGAGCGTGCCGCTGCCCACCAATAGCAGATGAGAAGGATGTTGTTGTTCAATGAACTCCGCCGTGGCGCGCAGATTCAGGAAGGAGCCCAGCAGCACCGCCGCGGCCGGCGCGCAAGCTCGCAGTGCCCTCGTTCCGTTCGTAGTGGTCATGGCGATGGCCCGGCCTCCGATGCGTTCCGCCGTGAATTCACGCGGGGAATTGCCTAGATCGAACTCCCTGCCCCCGGCCAGATTTGGCTCGATCCGGACGCCGTCGCGCTCGCCCGCGAGCAGCACCTCCGGTCGGCGCTGTCGAATGCTCAGGGCCTCGGCGATCTCGGCCACCGGCAGAATGCCCGTCGCCCCGTGGCCCAGCGCCGTAACCATCGTGCTGGTGGCGCGCAGGACATCGAAGACCACACAGACGGTCTGCCGCAGATCGCGGCCGGTCATCAGGGCGTATTCGGCGGGAGCAAACTGGACCTCAAGCGTCGTTGGCATCATCTGAATAAAGGGCTTTCGATCTTCACCGCCACAGTCTATGCGGACACCTTCCGCCAGCCAATTCCTATGTTATCCGCGAATTGCGCTAATTGACGCGAATTATCTCCTTCCTGAGCCGCCCAATTTCTTTGCCGGTTGTTGATGTTCTTACCCAATTCGCGTCTGTTCGCGCAATTCGCGGATAGCTGTGTGCATCTGTGGTTTCATCGAGATGTTTCGGGGGGGATCGTCAGCTTCGGGTTGACATTGTGGTGCCCGCCATTGTGCTTGTTAAGATCGTGGGACTAAGATTCAATAACTTCGCATTGCTCCATAAGGGACAATTTCGTTTGGTAGCACCATGATTGACTCGGTTTCAGCAGACGCCGGCGCGCCGCCGGATTTGAAGCGGACGCCCCGCAGGAAAGCACCGCCCGCCAATGCCACCAAATTGGATCGGTTGCCGCCCCATTCGCCGGAAGCCGAGCAGGGCGTTCTGGGCTGCGTGTTGCTCTCGCCCAACGACTGCATGGGCCAGTGCATCGAGCGATTCAAGGAGGGACCAGAAGTCTTCTACGATCTCCGCCACCAGACGATCTTCAGCACGCTGGTCCAGATGTACGATGGCCGCGAAGCCATTGATGTGATCACGTTGCAGCAGCAGCTCAAGAACAAGCAACTGCTGGAAGAAGTTGGCGGGATCGCCTACCTCGCCGCCCTGCCGGATACGGTGCCCTCCGCGGCCAATCTCAGTTATTACCTCGACATCGTGGTGGAGAAGTACCTGCTCCGGAAGATGATCCACACCTGCACGGAGGTGGTGGGGCGGGTGTACGATTATGAAGGCGAAGTGGATGCGCTGCTGGACGAAGTGGAGCGCGACATCCTGCGCATCAGCGAATCGCGGGTGCAGACCCAGACCACCACCATCAAGGACCTGGTCAAGAAGGCCATCACCACCATCGAGGATTTTCATCAGCGACAGGGGATGCTGACCGGTATCGGGACGGGCTTCACGGACCTGGATAAGATGACGAGCGGGCTGCACGGCGGGGAGATGGTGGTGATCGCGGCGAGGCCGAGCATGGGCAAGACGTCGCTGGCCATGAACATCGCGGAATATGTTGCCATCGAGCAGCGGCTGCCGGTCGGCGTCTTCAGCCTGGAGATGACCTCCGAGTCGCTCGTTTTGCGCATGCTCTGCTCCCGCTCGCGGGTCAACTTGCGCAATGTGCGCGAGGGTTTTCTAGCCGAGCGCGATTTCCCGAAGCTCACCGGCTCGGCGGGCAAGCTGGCCAATTCGCCGCTGTTCATCGACGACTCCTCGGCGCTGTCCATTCTCCAACTGCGGGCCAAGGCGCGCCGGATGTGGCAGCAGTACGGCATCAAGCTTTTCGTGGTTGACTATCTGCAACTACTCCACTCTACTGCGCGCCGTGCCGATAACCGGCAGCAGGAGATTGCGGACATCTCCAGCGGCATCAAGTCCCTGGCCAAGGAACTGAGCGTTCCGGTCATCGTCTTGAGCCAGTTGAACCGCGAGCTGGAACGCGAGAAGAACCGCAAGCCGCGGCTGTCGGACCTTAGGGAATCCGGCGCGATTGAACAGGATGCCGACGTGGTCGGTCTGCTCTATAAGCCGAGCAGCGACGACGAGGAAAGCGGCAGCGCGGCGGAAGAAGATGCGGTCCCGATGAATCTGTTGATAGCCAAGCAGCGCAATGGCCCGACCGGCGATGTGAATCTGACATTTTTGAAGTCCTATACACGGTTCGAAAGCGCAGCCAAAGTGAGCGCCGAAGATGTGCCCAACTGACCAGGCGAAGATGAGATCGCTGATTCGCCTTTGCGCGCTCTTCCTGTTTTTCGCCTGGCTGCCCGCCGGGTGGGCACAGCTTGCTCCCGGCAAAGTCGTGCGGATCGACATCAAGCACATCGGCCCACCCGCAGCCAGCGATGAGCTCATTCGCTCGAACCTTCGCGTCAAGGTGGGGGATCTTTATCTCCGCGCGGCGGTTGATGATGATGTGCGCACGCTCTATGCCACCGGCTTCTTCTACAACATCCAGGTGATGGCCGACGATACGACGGGCGGGATCATCCTGACTTACAAGGTCCAGGGCAAGCCGCGCCTGACAGAAATCAAGTTTCAGGGAAATACAAAGTACAAGGACGCGAAGCTGCATAAGAAGATTTCGTCGAAGGCGGACGAGCCGCTGGATGAACGGAAGCTTTTCACGGACGTGCAGGACATCAAAACCATGTATCAGAAGTCCGGCTACCCGCACACGGAGGTTAAGTACGTGTTGAACGTTGACGAGAACGCGGGCCGAGGCACGGCGACGTTCCAGATCACCGAGGGGGCCAAAGTCAAAATCCTCGAGGTGGACTTTATCGGCGCGAACGCGATCCCGCAAAAGAAGCTCCGCCGGGTCGTTAAGACCCGGAAGCACTGGATGTTCTCCTGGATCACCGGCCACGGGGTCTTCAAGGACGAGCTGTTCGACGAGGATAAAGAGAAGCTGACCGAGTATTACCGCGACAAAGGCTACATTGACTTCGAGATCAAGGATGTCCAGTTCCTGAACCCGACGCCGCGGACGATGATCGTTCGCTTCACTATTTACGAGGGCACCCAGTACAAGATCGGCTCGGTCAAATTCACCGGCAACAAACTGTTCACCACACCGGACCTCATTGCCGGGGTGCGGGTCCAGCACGTACGCAGCCGAAGCAAAGCCAAAATCGGACCGAATGGGCTAACTATGGACGTGGGCGACACTTTCACGCCCGGGGGTGTGACCAAAGATCTCGAGGCGGTGGAGGATTTCTACGGCGCCAGAGGTTACGTCGATGTCCGTGCTTCCTCACGCAATCTGAATCTGGTCAAGGTCCCGAACACCGAAAACAGCACCATGGACCTGGAGTTCCAGATCGAGGAAGGCCAACAATTCCACATCGGGAAGATCGAAATCCACGGTAATACGAAAACCAAGGATAGGGTCATCCGGCGCGAACTGGCGGTGTCTCCGGGCGAACTTTTCGACATGGTCCGGGTCAAGCTCAGCAAGCAGCGCCTGGAAGGTCTGGGGTATTTCGAGCGGGTGGACACCCGGCCGGAGACGACGGATGTGACGGCTGAAAGAAACCTCATCGTGGACGTGGATGAGAAGACCACCGGCCATGTCTCGCTGGGCGCCGGATTCAGCACGGTGGACTCGCTGGTTGGCATCGCGGAGTACAACGAGTCCAACTTCAATTTGGCCCATCCTTTCGAACCGCCGTGGTTCCGGGGCGGCGGCCAGAAATTCCGGCTAAGGCTGACGGTCGGCACGGTGCGCCAGGATTACGAAATGACTTTCATCGAGCCGTGGTTCCTGGATCGCAAACTGCAGTTGAGCATTGATTTGTATTATCACGATTATGCTTTCCTGAGCCCCAACAATCTCTATGACGAGACTCGTGGCGGGGCGAAGGTCGGTCTCGAGCGCGCTTTAGGCAGCGACTTTCTCCGGGGAAGCATCAACGCCACGATCGAGGACGTGGGCATCAGTTTCAGCGGTTACAACAACTCAGCCATTCTGCCGTATATTCAGTCGCTGCCGGCGATCGGACGCGGGGTCCCGACGCTCGTAGAAAACCCGGGGAACGTTCCGAAGGTCATCCGGGATGAGGCCCATAACTACCTGTTGGGCCGCGCCGGCGCGTCGCTGGCCTACGACACCCGGAACAGCGTGCAACTGCCCGACAAGGGCCAGCGCACGGAATTAGACGGGGAAATCGTCGGGCTCGACTGGCAGTTCTACAAGCTGGAACTCAAGAGCGGCTGGTACTTCAAGGGTCTGTCCAAAGGCCACGTGCTGGAGTTGGCTGGGCGGACGGGGGTGGTCCACGCGTTCGGCAACTCGCCAGACGTGCCGTTTTTTGAACGTTATTATCTGGGCGGCCCGTACTCGCTGCGCGGCTTCAAATACCGCTACGTCAGCCCGCGCGAGCCTGGCTATAACGAACCCATCGGCGGCGACACCTATTGGTTTGGGTCGGCGGAATACAGCATCCCGATCTTCGAGCAGGAGCGCGGCATCGGCGTGCGCGCCGCGCTTTTCTACGACATCGGCAGCGTGGGCAGCAGTCCCTACAACTTCAACGTGAGCCAGTTCAGCGACAACTGGGGCCTTGGCCTGCGCCTCAACCTCCCCATCGGTCCGCTGCGGCTCGACTACGGCATCCCAATCCGCCATGACCAATACAGCGGCAGTTCCGGCCAGTTCCAGTTTACCGTGGGTTGGACCCGGCAGTTCTAATATGAGAAACGACGCGCCAACCCAAACGTTGAACCCATTGACTTTTCCAAAGAGCAGGGAACCGAAATCGCATGGGTGCCGCGGCCCAAACCATGCCGGGCGCTGCCGAAGCGTGCTGGGTTTATTGGTCCTGACGCTCGCCGCCGGGGCGGCCTCGCCAAGCGCAGGAGCAGCACCCCCCGCCCGTGCGCCGCTGGCCGGTCTGCCGCTGTTCTTCGAGGCCAACTGCGGCCAGGCGTTTCCGCCAGCCCAGTTCGTTGCGCACAGCCGGAGCGGAACTGTCCTGCTGGGTCCCGCCGAAGTGGTCGTCCTTCAGGCGGCAGCCCAACCCCTGGCCGGCCGGCATGATCGCGCCGCTGAGCGCAGCCGTAACCGCCCGGCCGAAGTCAGGACCCTGTCCTTCCAGTTCGTTGGGGGCAATCCCCTGGCCGCTATGACCGGCCTGGAGCCCTTGTCCGGAAAAGTAAACTACCTCCTGGGCGAGGACCCGACGAGTTGGCGAACTGAGGTTGCTGCCTTTGACCGGGTTCGCGTCGCGGAGGTTTATCCGGGTGTTGATTTGGTCTATTACGGCAACCAGCAGAAATTGGAGTATGATTTTATTGTCGCCCCCGGCGCGGATGCCGGCGCGGTTTGCTTGCGGATCACCGGCGCGGACCGGCTGGAGCTGGATGCGCAGGGTGATTTGGTGCTAAGCGTTGGCGCCGCTCAACTCCGGCAGCACAAGCCCATCCTTCATCAGGTCATCGGCCGTGCGCGCAAGAAGGTGACGGGCGGCTATCGGCTAAAAGATTCGCAGACGGTTGTCTTCGAGGTCGGGCGCTACGACCCTCAATGGCCCCTCATTATTGATCCGGTTCTCAGCTACGCCAGTTATTTCGGCGGCAGCGGCAATGATACCGGTTGGGATGTGGCGCTCGATGGAGCGGGGAATGTCTATATGGCGGGGGCAACGCTCTCCGCCGGGCTGCCGACAACGCCGGGCGTCTTGCAGGCCAGTTATGCCGGCGGCTACCCCAATGGGGGGGGCGATGCCTTTGTCGCCAAGTTCGACAGCACCTGCTCGAACCTGATTTACATGACCTACCTCGGCGGCAGGGGCGATGACGCCGCGCTGGCAATCGCCGTTGACACAAACGGCAACGCTTATGTGACCGGCGCAACCGACTCCCCCGATTTCCCCATCAGCAGTTTCGCCATCCGGACTAATCTCAGTGGCATACCCAGTCCGGTTTTCGGATTGCTCCCCTTCGACGCCTTTGTGGCTAAACTGAACACGAACGGTTCCGCGCTGGTTTATTCAACTTATGTGGGCGGTGATACTTACGACGAGGGCATCGCCATCGCGGTGGACTCCGCCGGGTGCGCCTACATCACCGGATTCACCGACTCCACCAATTTCCCGACGGTCAACGCGCTGCAAACCAACCTGGCTGGCGCCACGGACGCGTTCGTAGCCAAGATCAACTCTAATGGCACCGCATTCGTCTATTCAACCTACCTCGGCGGCACCAATCTGGACGAGGGCGACGGCATCGCAGTTGATGCGCTGGGCCGCGCTTGGATTACTGGCGTGACCGAGTCCACCAACTTCCCCGTCGTTAACGCGATTCAGCCCTGGCTGGGGGGCGGGCAGGACGCGTTCGTGGCGGCGGTCGCCCCGGATGGCAAGAGCCTGGTTCGCTCCACTTACCTTGGGGGCGCTGGCGATGACGCCGGTTACCGGATTGCCCTGGACGCTACAGGGAATGCTTATATCGTCGGCACTGAAAGCTCAAGCTGGGCCTTCGACGGCAGCTTCCCAATTACACCAGGCAATCTTAACCCCGGCGGCGTCTTCACCAGTTCCAACGCCGGCGCTTCTTGGAGTCGGTCCGTCGCTGGGCTGTATCATCCCGGTATTCTTTCCTTGGCTGTCGATCCAGTGACGCCCAACCGAATCTATGCCGGCACTGGGCACGGCGTTGCCCGAAGCAGCGACAGCGGAGCGACTTGGCAGACTTTCCTCCGGGCTCAGCCCACTGCCGATGACCTGGCGCCCTCGATTGCCATCGGCCACATTTTTGCCCTGGCGATAAACCCTATCAGCCCCTCAATGCTCTACGCCGGCACCTCTCAAGGTGTTTACTTGAGCCTCGATGCCGGCACAAACTGGACTTTGACCAGCACCTTACTCGTCACTTCGTCTTCGGGTCCCTATGTGCAGGCGATCGCCGTGGATCCGGTGACGCCATCGACTCTTTACGCCGGCACCTCGCTGGGCATTTTCTCCAGCACCAACGCCGCCGCCACCTGGGGACCCAACAGTGGGTTGTCCGGCTACGACGTGCGGGCCCTGGCCATTGACCCCCAAGACCGCGCGACCCTATATGCGGCCACCATCTATGGGGTTTACCGCAGCACCGACCAGGGCGGCGACTGGACGGCCATCAACAACGGCCTGACCAACCTGTTTTGCCTAGCCCTGGCAATTGATCCACAGACGCCCTCGACCCTCTACGTCGGCACGGCCAACGCGCTGTTCAAGAGCATCGACCAAGGGATCACTTGGAACCCCCTCTCCTTGACCCTGGGCTTCACCAACGGTCTCCAGATCAATGCCCTTGCACTCGATCCCTCGACCTCTGCTATCCTCTATGCGGGGACCGACCAGGGAACGTTCAAGAGCGCCGACGGCGGCGGGACCTGGAACGCTATGACCAACGGTTTGTCGGCTCTCGGCACGGGTGCCTTAGCCGTTAGCCCGTCCAATCCTGCCCTGCTCTACGCCGGCGCCACCGGTTTCCCCATCATCAGCATTAGGGACGCCTTCCTGACCAAGTTGGATGCGGCCTCGAGTTCCATCCTCACCTCAACCGTTCTGAGCGGCAACGACGTCAACGAGGGCTGGGCCGTCGCCGTGGATGGGGTCGGCAACTCTTATGTCGTCGGGGTTACCACTTCCACCAACTTCCCGACCGCCGCCAGCGCGGGCCCCCTCAGCGCGACCAACAGCGGCGGCAACGACGTCTTCGTGACGGTTATCAACGCCGATGCTTCCGCCTTCCTCTACTCCGCTTATCTGGGCGGCTCTGGCGATGACTTTGGCTACGGCATCGCCGTGGACCCGGCCGGCACCGCCTATGTCGTGGGCCAGACTTCTTCGACCGACTTCCCGGTCGTCAGCGGGCTGCAGACCAATCTGGCCAGCTATGCCGATGCCTTCCTCGCGAAGATTCAGCCTGGAATAACCCCAAACCTTGTCGCCGCGCTGGCAGGGAGCAACTTTCAACTCAAATGGCCGGCGTCTCCGTCCGGGTACGGGCTCGAAACGACATCCTCACACTCTCCAGGAGCTGTGTGGACGGCTGTGACCAACCAGACGCCGGTCCTAACGAACGGCTGGTACACGGTCACCCTCCCGGCCAACGCCGCCGCCGCCTTCTTCCGCCTGCATCGCCCCTGAGGCCCGGCCTTCAGCTTCAACTTGCTTCCCGGCCATCGGCGACCTACGATGTGAGGAATGTTCGACGCAATTACAGCCGAGCTGGCCACCGCGACCGACAAACTGGCCCATCTGCGGAGGTTTCTTTGACGTGCCTGGCGCGCAGAAACGCCTGGGGGAAGTCAATGCCCTGATGGCGGCGGAGAAATTCTGGAACAACCGGGAGCAGGCCCAGAAGCTTATCGACGAGGCCAATTCGCTCCGCAACAAGACCGAGCCGCTCCTCAAGGCGGAAAAGCAGCTCGAAGATTTCCACGTGATGGTGGAGCTGGGTGAAGCCGAGCCGGAGGCCGCCCAGGCCAAAATCCAGCAGGAGCTGGAGCAGGACCTCTCCAGGTTCTTCAAGGAGCTTGATTCGCTCGAACTGAAGGTCTTTCTCAGCGGCCGCCACGATAACAGCAATTGCATCGTTAGCATCAACGCCGGCGCGGGCGGCACCGAATCGTGCGATTGGGCGAACATGCTTCTGCGCATGTACCAGCGCTGGGCGGAGGCGCGCGGCTGGAAGGTGGACGTCACCGATATACTCTCGGGCGAAACGGCGGGTATCAAGAGCGCGACGATGGTCCTTACTGGCGAGAATGCTTACGGCTATGCCAAGGCGGAGCGCGGCGTGCACCGCCTGGTGCGCATCTCCCCCTTCGACGCCAATAAGCGACGGCACACTAGTTTTGCCAGCGTGGACGTGATTGCGGAGATTGAGGAGGATGACGAGGAGATCGCGCTTCCGCCCAGCGAGTTTCAGGTGGACACATTTCGTTCCGGCGGCAAGGGCGGCCAGAACGTGAACAAGGTCGAGACCGCCGTTCGCATCACGCACCTGCCTACGGGGCTGATTGTGGCCTCGCAAAGCCAGCGTTCCCAGCATCAGAATCGCGCCGCGGCGATGAAGCTCCTGCTCTCGCGCATCTACGCCCAGCGCGTGGACGCGCAAAAGGCCGAAATGGAGCGGTTCTATGGTGACAAAGGCAGCATTTCCTGGGGCAACCAGATTCGCAGCTACGTCTTCCAGCCGTATCGGATGGTCAAAGACCTGCGCACGGGCGTAGAGACCAGCAACGTGCAGGCGGTGATGGACGGCAACCTGGATCAGTTCGTGAACGGCTGGCTGCGCGCCGGCTGTCCCATCAAGCGGATGCAGGGGATCAGGGATGAGGAGGAAGGGTGAAATCCGAAGGCCGAAGGCCGAAGACCGAAAGAAGGCCGAAGCTCGAAATCCGAACCGGGTGCAGCATTCCGGAGCCGGTAGCCTGGAGCGGCGGATGCCTTGATCGCGCAGCGCCTGACTTCCGACTCCCGAGTCTGTGACCATCCTGGATACCATCGTTGAGGAGAAGAAGCGCGAGGTGGCGCGGCTGCCGCAACGCTCGCTCTCGGCTGCCGACTTGCGGACCGCTCTCGAGGCACGGGGTGAACGGCGGGACTTCACCGGCGCACTGCGGAAACCGAGAAGTGGCCCGGTTGCTCTGATTGCGGAGGTCAAGAAGGCATCCCCGTCTGCCGGGGTGATACGCCCAGACTTCGATCCAGTGCGAATCGCCCGGGAATACGAAGCGGCGGGCGCAAGCTGCCTATCGGTGCTTACCGACGAGAAGTTCTTCCAGGGGTCGCTGGATTACCTGAAGCAAATCCGCGCAGCGGTGGAATTGCCCTTGCTGCGGAAGGATTTCATCATTGATGACCGGCAGATTCTGGAGGCGATTGAGTGGGGCGCGGACGCAATTCTGCTCATCGTCGCAATCTTGAGCGATGCGCAGTTGAGGCGCTTTCATGCGCTGGCCACGGGAGCGGGACTGGCCGCACTGGTCGAGGTCCATAACGAATCCGAGTTGGACCGCGCTCTGACTGCGGAAGCAGAACTGATCGGCGTGAACAACCGCGATTTGAAGACCTTCAAGGTGGACTTGGCCACGACCGAGCGGCTCGCCGCGCGCTTGCGTTCTGCCCCACGCACCACGCACCACGCAACACGCACCATGTCTCCGCTCCTGGTCGCCGAAAGCGGCATCCATACCCGCGCTGATGTCGAGCGGCTGGCGAAGTGCGGCGCCCAAGCCATCCTGGTGGGTGAGTCGCTGATGAAACACGCGGACATCGGCGCCAAGACTCGCGAGCTGCTCGGAGGCTAATGGAGGGAAGCAACTTGCTGACACTCTCGAACGGCGCCGCGCGCCGAAGGCGGGAGCAAGCTTCGCGGACTCCTGTTCGGAAGCCATAACCCACGGTGAACAAACCCACGCTTGCTCGCGGCCTCATCAGACTTCATCGTTACCGCCGCAGATGAGCGAGCGAGACAAATTGATGCGCGCGGCGGAACGGTTCTTGAACCTCGTGCCGGTGCAAACCCGTGAGCGCGGCCGGTTCTACCACGCCACCGGCCACGTGATCAGCTTCACTAGCGTTAACCCCGATCAGCCCTACTCCGCCGTCGTGCGCGGCGGCCAGGACTACGCCGTCACACTGAAGTATTCCGACCGGAATTGGGCGTCGGACTGCTCCTGCCCGATGCATTACGATTGCAAGCACACCGTGGCCGCGATGCTCGAATTGCAGAGCCTGTGGGCCAAAGAATCGGCGGCTGCGCTCACCGTGGCGCCGGCCGCCAACAATAAACCAGCAAAGAAGAACTCCGCGCGCCCGCCCAGACCTTTAGTGCCCCAACCGGCGGTCTCACCGCTTTATCAACGGTTGGTGGAACAACTCGGTCGCCCGCTGGACAACGTCGAAGCCAGCTTCATCCGAAAGGTGCAGAACCTTTACGCCAATATCAACTTTCGCCAGCTTACTGAAGGGGATCTCAACCAGTTGTTTCCCCGGCATTTCGCTTATGGCTGGGCAGGCCTCGATCTATGGCCGAAGCTGCCCCAGGACGACTACGAGTTCTGGCTCTACCTGGCCGCGGAATTGCGTCGCCGGAAGATCCCCGTGCCCGACTACCTCGCGGCCATCACGGATTTCACCACGATTGAGCCCGACCTCAGGCATTGGGAGCGGGAGAAAGAAGTCGCACACTGGCAAGCCTGGTTTGAGAGCAACGAAACCAGCGTGCCCCCCGCCGCCGAGACGCTCGACCTGCGGTTGGCGTTTCTAGCCGAGGAAGCTCGTCTGCAATGGCGCACCCGGCCCGACACGGCGTTTGCCGATTTGAAGCAGGCGCAAGCCAAACGCTTCGGCGAATATATCGAGCGCGGCACGCTGACCCTTGCGCCGGACGCCATGCTGTTCTGGGGCGCCCTCCACAAGCCCTGGAGCTACGAAAGCTGGTGGAGCATCCGCTACTCCTCAGAGGCCTCCTGCCTGCCGCTCAATCGGCTGCTCCGCCTCCCGCTGCCTCCCGAGCGCTTCGTGAACGCCAACGGGGAGCCGCTCGCGCGCCCCGCCGAACCGCTCCGCCTCCAGTTGATTCCGCCGCCCGAGGGCGGAGATGATTACGAACTCCGCCTCACCACCGCCGACGGCCAGGAGCCGCCGCCCATTCGTTTCGTCCTGAACGGACACCCCACGCTCTACATCACCGACACGGCAATTTACGCCGGCCCGCCCAGGAACGCGCTCGAACATGAATCGCGCAAAGTCATCCCCGCCCCTGCGATGGAAACCGCCGGCGGCATCCGGTTTCTTCACGCGCTGAATCTGCCGCTGCCCGAACATCTCGCCGAAAGCATCAAAATCATTCCCGTCGCCGTCACGCTGGCCTGCGTGCTCAAGGAAAGTTATCCGGGCAGCAAATCGGAATCCATTGTCGTCCAGGTCACCGCCCGGGCGCAAGGAATGGAGAAGGAAGAGTTCGGCCTGAACGGCTGGCAGACGCCCAACCAGGGCTGGGGTCAGATCAAAACCCCCAAGCCGGTGAAAGGGTGCATCCCTGTCCACGACCGCTCGGCGCAAGCACACTTTCCCCGCGTGCTGGATGCGCTCGGCGGCAAATGGGCGAACTACGGCGGCGGCTGGATGGTCCGGCTCACCCGGAAGACGCCCGAGCTATTCGTCGCGTGGTTGCAAAGCCTCCCGCCGGAAATCACCGTTGAGCTCGACCCCGAACTCGCCACGCTCCGCGATGCGCCCATCAGCGGCACCGTGTCCCTCGACGTGCAGGAGGCGGGCATTGACTGGTTCGATCTCAAAGTCATCCTCAACGTGGCCGACCTCGTGCTCACGC
>ODAK010005137.1_pt1 | contig 13316 bp, 10 predicted proteins | sample 1539591 | NCBI WGS metagenome assembly ODAK01 (sample SAMEA3539303, study PRJEB22396) | soil metagenome | biome: tundra; feature: field; material: soil | place: USA | collected 2010-05 | depth 0.15 m | reverse complement strand
TGCACTCAACTGATTCGCAACAACTTACGCGCTAGCAAAAAAGTTTAGCCGGACAGCAGTGTTCCGCCATGCGTGCGCAGCACCCTGCGTCGCTTGGCATGCTTCTGTAGGCCCCGCCGGATTGAAGCGGCTTGACAAAATATCGTGATTTCACTATATTGATGATTACGGATGACCGACGAACCGCTCTTGAAGCCGGTGATCTGGGTCGGTTCTAGCCGTAAGGATTTGCGGGAGTTTCCCGATCCGGTCCAGGATCACGTGGGCTATGCCCTGTACGCTGCACAACGCGGCGGGAGGCACCGTGACACCAAGACGCTGAGCGGCTTCGGCGGTGCCGGGGTAGTGGAAGTGGTCACGGATTTCCGCGGCGACACCTTCCGGGCGGTGTAACACGCTCCGCTTTGTGGACGGAGTTTATGTGCTGCACGCGTTCCAGAAGAAATCGAAGACCGGACGTGAGATGTCTTGTCGCTATATGGAACTGATCGAACAACGGCTGCGCGAAGCCGAACAAATCGCCAAGGGGAGGGGCCATGAGTAAGAAGAAATTTGAAGTTGGCAGCCGGAACGTCTTTAAGGACCTCGGTCTGCCGAATGCTGAGGATCATTTGGTCAAGGCTCAGCTTGTGTACAAGATCGACGCCATCCTGAAGGACCGTGGCCTCACGCAGGTCGAGGCTGGAAAGCTATTCGGAGTCCCCCAACCCGATGTCTCGAAGATGCTCCGGGGCGAGTTTCGGCAATTTTCAGTCGAGCGGCTGCTGCGATTCGTGGTCGCGCTCAATCACGACGTGGAAATCGTAATCAAACCGCATCGTGACACCGGGAATGCGCCGGCATTGCATGTTTCCTGAAGGGGTAGTCCCCGCACGACATTAGCCCAACACTATGGCCAGTCCTTATTCAACTGGGGGAGGGGGAACCCAATTCGAGGCGCGCGTGGTCGCCTCCTGCATCGCCGCCGTGTTGTGTGAAGCGCCGGTCCGAGGACTTCCAGGTGATTTCGCGACCGCCGTTCAGACTCAGCGGGCGGCGTTCGACGATCCGCTCGACGACATCATCGTTAAGGGAATCCGGCAAGACGGCCGTGAAACCCAGCTCGATCTTCAGATCAAGAACAAGCTCACCTTTACAGAAAACGACGCCGAATGGGTTGATGCCCTGAAGCGAGCATGGGACACCTTCTCGAAGGATACTTTTGATCCCGCTCTGCGCCGGATCGGCGTTGGCATAGGCACCTACAACGCCCGCGTGGACCAGCATTATCAGTCGGTTCTAACTTGGGCAACTCATAGTACCGATGGGCACCATTTCCGGGAACGCATTGACAAGGGCGATTACTCGCACAAGGACAAGCAGGCCTTCGTGGACGCGATACGTTCCGTTCTCAGGGCGCACGTGGGGCGAGGCCCGACCGATGACGAACTCTGGCGGTTTCTGGCCTCATTCGTCATCATCCATTTTGATTTTCAGTCAGGTGAAGGTTCTCGCGACGCCGCGAGCGTCGTTGATCGGCTCAAGGGTTTGCTGGCACCTGAGAATCGAGCGCAGGCGGCGCGTATCTGGGACCACCTGAATAAGAAAGCGGGTGAGCTGATCCCGGTTGGAGGCGGCGCTATCCGGGCAACCCTGATTGAGCAACTGACTCGTGATGGCCTGACTGTTGGATCGGCACCGTCATTTTGGAAAGACATCGCGACGCTGCAACGAGAATCTAGCAGCGCCCTCGGTGACATCAAGTCACATATCCACGGCTTACGACTCCATCGGACTGACGCCTACCAGGAAGTTCAAGAAGCATTGGGCGGCGGGCGGTTCATTCAGATCGATGGCGAACCCGGTTCAGGGAAGTCTGCATTGCTAAAAGACCTCGCCGAAGAATGCCGGAGGACCGGACCGGTTCTGGTATTGAAGGACACCCGGATTCAACCGAGGGGCTGGGCAGCGCACGCCCACGTATTGGGGGTGTCGGCGGATCTGCCATCGCTGCTTCGTGAGTTTTCATGCGGAGGTCAAAGCATTTTATTCATCGACGGGATCGATAAGATCGTCGATCCTGCGATCCAACTCACTGTCAATGATGTGTTGAAGGCAATCGCGTTTGACGAAAGCCTTGCCCAGTGGCGAATTGTGGTCACGGTCAGAGAGCAGAACCTCCGGCACCTCGAAACGTGGCTCGATCCCGATGTTCTGAAAAAGCTGCCGCTCAGAACTGTGAGCGTTAGAGCGCTTGACGACAAAGAACTCGATATCGTGGCCGCGCACTTCGTTCGATTGCGACCTCTGCTCAACCAATCGGGCAATGCGGATATCATTCTTCGACGCCCATTCTTCCTTGACGCCATACTAAGCCTCGCGGGACGCGACGGAACGGAGCGGCTTCCAGCCACCGAAGTCGAACTGCTGAAGCTGTGGTGGAACCTCGGCGGTTCGGACCGGGCGGATTTCTTGCCAGCACAACACCGGCGAAACCTGCTGTTGCATTTGGCGGAACGATTGGCTGCGGCACCGAACAAGCCACTCACCATCAACGACGCCGCGCCTGAAACGGTTGCCGAACTGAAATCAGCGGGCATCCTGAGGGACAAGGATCTCGGCCACTCCGTCGTATTCACGCACGATATCTATGAAGAGTGGACCCTGTGTCAGCTTCTACTGAACCGCGGCCCAGATTGTGCCGCTTTCCTCAAGAGCCAGGCGGAGCCGGACACACTAGCACGGCCGGTTCAACTGCTCGGGACGTATTTGCTGGAGACCAAACCGTCTGCCGACTCGTGGAAGGCGCTCTACGAGAACACGGGCGATGCGGCTCTGCGTCCCATCTGGCAACGCGCGGTTCTGACGTCCTGCCTTCACTCGACGCGAGCCACACAATTACTGGGTGCCGTCGCGGATTACCTGTTTGAAGGCGACGGTGATCGGCTCCGGAAGATGTTGCTGGCGCTCGCCACGACTGAGGTCCTGCCGAATCCGGTGTTTCTCGATGAAAAACTGACCCCGGATGTGGACCCCGCGGATCGACCGAAGTACGCTCACCTTAACGCCGTGCCGAAGCCGCTGACTTGGGTTCGCTTCCTGGATTGGCTTATGCCCCTCATGCCGACCCTGCCGCATGCTTTAATTCCCGACGTTTTGCCGGTCTTCGCCACATGGCAAGGGGCCTTCGCGGGGAATCGAGTACGTCATTGCCGGCAGATCGGAGAATTGAGCTATGGCTGGCTTGTTGAGGTTGAGAAGGCGCGGCATGCACGGTCGTACAGCGAGGTGCGGGAGCCTTTCGGTGGCGCCCTGAATGGGCGCGATATCGAGAAGTCGATCCGCTCTCTGTTCTTGGCATCGGTCGGCGATGTACCTCAACTCGGGTCCGAGTACCTTCGGAACAAACTAGCTGACAAAAGCAGTTTGCATATTTTCAGGGGTCCGATCTTGTCAAACTGCGGGGCTCTCGTCCGGCATCTACCGGCCGATCTGGTTGACTTCTTCCTCGGTGCTTTTCTTCAAAGGCCCGAGGACCGAGTCGATCGCTTCGGCGGATACTCGGATCACCTGACGCGTGAACTGGGTCTGGCCGAGGACCACCAATTCTATCCAGCTTCGCCCGTCCAGCCTCCGTTTCTGGGCCTGCTCAATTCTAACGAGGGCGAAGGGCTGCGGTTGATACGGTCGATCTGCAATCACTCCATTTCCGTTTGGAAATGGGCGTGTGAGCAGGGGAGGCGGAGAGATCGGGTGCAGCCCATCCCTATCGCCTTGACCTTTCCGTGGGGCCAGCAGGGTTTTTGGGGTGACGGGCAAGTCTATTTATGGTTTCGGGGAACATGGGGGAACAACGCCGTCAAATCTGGTCTAATGGCGCTGGAACAGTGGGCTCTGCACCAATGTGAAAAAGGAGTTCCTTTCGAGGACGTGTTCAGAAAGGTCGTTGAAGGCAACGATGCGGTGGCCGCACTCGGTGTCGGCCTCAGTCTCTGTCTCGCCTACCCCGGAAAATCGCTCGAATCCGCGTTGCCCCTGGTAACCTGCCCGTACCTCTGGGACTGGGACATTTCTCGATTCGTTCAGGACACGCGATTTCATACCAATGAAATGGGCGACTGGCACCGCGATAGATTCCTGCTCAGTGCGGTCCACAAATTGAACGAGTACCCTCATCGTCGGTTCGAGGTTCGTAACCTTGTGCCCTATTTTGTCTGCTCCGGAGACGAAGATCTTATCAATCGATACGCGGCAGCCATTCGGGAATTTCCGCAAAACCTGCCACTCAGTTATGAAGAGGAGAAAGGGCAAGAGACGCACCTTAACGCGTTGCGCGAGAAGATGACACTCTTTTCCGAGCAGGGGGACCCCGCGCATTTCAAGGTTGAGCCAACACCGGACGGCAAGCACATCAAGATCTGGAATGATCCTCCCTCCCTGAAGCAAGAGAAATATCGTGTCCGACAAGAAGAGCACGAGCAGCTCAATCAATTCGCGTCCGTTGTCGTGTGGGCACAGAAGGCACTCGACGAAGGCACCGTCGGCACGCAACTCTCAATCGACGCGGCTGTCGTTAAAGTGAAGCAATGGGACCGGCCGGAGATCTTCGATAGCGACGACGCGGCGGCATTCGAAGACAAGCAGCTGACCGGTGCGATCGCCGGGGCGGCCTTCGTCGGCGCGAGATACACAGAAGGCGTGCAAGACGCCCCGCTTCTTGAATGGTGTCAGGGCGTGTTTGACAGGGTGCTGTCTGCAACTCGAAAGCCGAGCCAGTGGTCTTCCCGGGGAACCCTGCTATCGATGGACCCGCTTGTCTTTGCAGCGCATGGTTATGCCGCCCTTCTCGCGAAGGGCCACAACGTCCGGCACTGCCAACGAGCGCTTCTGAGACTAGCCCTCGATCCCTACGAAGAGGTTCAGGGCGCCGTTTTCGCGGCGGCACGTGCGTATGCATCGGCGCACGTTTATTGGCTGCTGCTTGACGCGGCGATCAGTCAATGCGTCGTCACGGACGATCAGATCCCCAATTATCATTCGATCTTGTTCGATGTCAAGGAGGCTGAGTTCAAGGAGAAGATCTTCTTGCGCGCGGAAGCGTTCATTGAGTCCGGATTGACGCCTGATCTGCCAACGATTCCCCTGCCATGGATCAAGTCAAGCACTCCACAAAAGCCCACGCACCGGGCTACCAAGGGCTACTCGCGAAATGGGACTGTATTTCTCCAGCATGTTGCGGCCAAGGTGCTTTTCCATGCTCCGTTGGAACCGGTCTTTGCCGACGCCACGAAGCGGGCGAAATTCCTGAAGATGGTTGGCGAACTCCTGGACTGGACCATTCAGGAGATCGCTCCGCCGTTCGCGGACACCCGCCGGGACCACGGCGGCAATACGCCGTTCGATTGGGTCTTTGGATTCGCGGGATGGTGCGGCCGTGTCTGTGCATCAATAACACCTACCGAGGCGCATGCGGCTGTGCTCGATCGAGTCTTCGGCCAAGACACGGACACGGCACTGATGATCATGCAGGGCGCAACGAAGTCCTTCATGGTCGAAGCGTTTCTCAGATCAACGGACATCACAGTCGATAGACTGACTCTGTGGTCGGACATTACCGATTGGATATTTGAGAACCGCGCATGGCATCCGGACAGCGACCACCTCGATCGGGAATTCGTCACTTGCGCATTTGCGGTGTTGTTTTGCGTCGCCCCAGATTTTTCTCCGTTGCTGTGCTGCATTGATCCTGGGTGGCCGCACCTCCCGAAGTTTAGAGCAATTCTGGAACGCGCGGTCCGGGAGTTTGGGCGACATCACACCCTGTACCTGGCCATCACGACTTTCCTGAAGAAAGGCGGGTTCGACCTGTTGCCGAGACCGGCACTGAGCTGGTTGGAAGAACTCGTGCAGGCGAAAAAGGCCGATCAAGACTTTTGGAAGGCGAACGGCGATAACACCGTCGAGCTGCTGCGCCAAGTCATCTCGCAAAAAGGTCTTGAGCTTTCGCCGGACGACCGAAAGTCGATCATCGTGGTTTTCGACATCATGACAGACAACGGCGTTCGGGGTGCCGGTTTTCTCCACCAAGAGTTGCTGCGGGCAGAGAAAGTTGAGCGATGATAGCTGCACGCGACCTGCCATATACTAGGTGGTTCCTGTAGCAGCGCTGAAAGCGCCCAGGGCGATCATTCTAGCGCCGAACGCTTGGAAGTTTGAGCCATGAACAAACTAGCGGAAAAGCACTTGAAGGCGCTCGAAGCGGTCGTAGCCGAGGCGCAGAGACTCATGGAGCTAGGGGGATGGCGTGAGGCTGAGGAGCAACTGGCGCCCGCACTGGCCTCTTTCGAAAATGCCGGTCTGATCCTAGAGCCGCAACATGAATGGCTCAGACTTCAGTCGCTCCACGCTGAATGCCTCTTCTGGCGAGGAGAATTCGAAAGGGCAGAGTCCGTTTTTGAAGCCGCCTCACATTCCAGAAAAGAGGCTGGTATTTTCGACTGGCAATTCATCAGACAGCGGCGGTATGTGGCATTGTCGAAACGCGGACTCTGCGATTTTTCCGGCTGCCAGACCGTCCTCGCGGAAGCGCGATCCGTCGCGAGCCAGAATCACTTAACCGAGGTCATCCCTCGCCTAGACACTGACATAACAACGACTGAACAGATCCGCCAGGGTACCTTCCACGACGTTGCCTTCGCCGCGCAGAATATCAGGCTCGTAGGGCGAAATGGCGTTGAGATTCTCGGAGACGACCGAATTCCCCTTCAGGGATGTGAGTCCCTCAACTATGCTTGCAAGGTGTCGGAATGTTGCTTCGGGTGCCGCATCGGATCGGGCACAAATTAGCCGGTTAAGTCCGCTCCACGTCAACTGGCCGGCTAGCGCGCAAACCGTGATTACAACGCCGGAAAGGTTGGCAAGACCGTCTACAGCCGATCTGGGAAGAACCTGCCCATCGGCCGCCCCAAGCGAATCTTCAACCGGGAGCGAGTAACCGAGATGCGAAGGAAGGGGGCCAGCATTCGGACTATCGCCAGGGAGCTTGGTGTGGGGCTGGGGACGGTTACCCGAATTCTCCAGGAGCGCACCCAAACAAGGTAGCGCGGTGTGCCGAGCCGCAGGCAAACAATTTCCGGCTAGTCCAAGCCCCAGATGGCCGAGCCTACTGGCCGGGCGATATCGTATCCGAGAACGTCGTGCTGGGGACGAGCAGCGACGGCCACGAACTTACCGCCGAGGAACTGGATGCCTGGGTGGCCAGCTTTCCCATCGAGCTGATGGAAACGGTATTACGCCCCTTCATTTTGCCCGCCGATATGCAGGCGCCAGCGGAGACGGCCCGCAATGAGGTCCTGTGAGATCCGTGGTATCCAGGTTGAGGCGCCTGGAGCGGCTCAACCGGATAAGCACGGCGCCGCAACGTCTCCGGATTCAGTACGGCTATCTGAAGACGCTGCCCGACGACTACATCGGACCCCGGCACGTCGTAACGGTGAAACAGCTACCGCCAGTGGAGCGCGGCGAAGATTGGTTCGAGTGGCAGGAACGCCCTGGGCCGGAGCCGGCCTCGGGGGCCGGCCGCCCCGCAGACGATCTCCTCGTCCGAGTCTGCTACGTGGAGAGAACGCTGGCCTGAATCCCCGCACTCGCCGGGCCAGACACGGCTAGCGATAATGGTTCACATCGTTCCGGTTCGTGTTGACCGATCGATGCCGTTTGTGGTGGGCGCCTCACTGGCTTTCGTCGATACCGTATGCCCGTTTGACACTTTCAACGTACTCATCGACAACAGGCCAACTCCGGATCCGTCTGCCGCTCTTGCGACGCTACCGCCGCTGCCAGGGGAGTTGCATTACGCTAGACTGGATCGAAATCCGATGAAGCTGTTGCTGCTCTACATTTCTCGAACCGGGCTGACCGCCGCGCGGACCTGGGTCTTTTTGGTGTCATTCGCCTTCCGGAGAGCGGCCAGGCCGAGAATTCTCCGGAGGTATCTGGAACGTTGCGGCGCCGGCTTCGTGAAGTTGGGTCAGGTGCTGGCCATGCGTCACGACTTCCTTCCGGCCGAATACTGCCAGGAACTCATGGGCCTTCTAGACCAGTTGCCGTCCTCACCCGCCGCGGAGATCGTGGCTACTATCGAGGCCGAACTGGGCAGACCCATCGGCGAGTTGTTTGCCGAGTTCGACGCGGCGCCGCTGAGTTCGGCTTCGGTGGCGCAGGTCCACGCGGCGGTACTGCACAGCGGAGAGCAGGTGGTCGTCAAGGTGAAGCACCCGGGAATCGACGCCCGCTACCGGATCGACCTGCTGAACCTGAGGATCATGGCTTGGCTGGGATCTCTTCTCGGGATCTTCCGCGGGATCGATGCCGGAGCGGTGGCACGGGAACTGGAGCGCATCATCCTGGAAGAACTGGACTTCCGCCACGAGGCGCGCAACATCTACGTCCTGCACGAACTCCTGAAGAGCGACCAGGTCGACCATTACGGGCCTGCCCTGCATCGGCAGTTTTGCGGGGCCTCAGTGATCACGATGGAACGGCTGCGAGGCGTGTGGATGCGCGAGATCCTGACCGCAAGCGACCAAGGAGACGAGGAGCGGCTGCGGCAGTGGAGTGCGCAAGGAATCACGCGCGCGCGAACCGCGCGGCTGCTGCTGCGGTCGACACTCGAACAATGCTTCAGCCATCGTATCTTTCACGCCGACCCGCACGCCGGCAATCTCATCCTCATGGAAGGAGGCACGCTCGGATACGTGGATTTCGGAACGATCGGCTGGCTAGACGAGAAGCTCTGGTCCGAACAGTTCGCCATGAACCAGGCCATCGCCACGGGACAGATTCACAGGGCGTACGAATCCATTCTGGACACGCTGGAACCGCTGCCGGACACCGACCTTTCGGGCTTCGAGATGGAAGTGAAAACCCTGCTGATGGATTGGCTGTTCGCCACCAAAGTCCCGGGCACGCCGATCCAGGAGCGCAGCAGCGCCGGCCTTTTTCTGCGCCTTTTCGACTTGCTGCGACGACAGGGTTTGAACATGTCCCTGCCGTCCCTGCGCTTGTGCCGGGCGCTGATGATCTCCGATATCATCTCGCTGCGGCTCGATCCGAATCTCGACCGGCTCAAGGAACTGCAGGATTACTTCGACGACCAGGCGCGCCGGGATTTCGAGCACGTTCTCGCGCAACAGTTGTCGTGGAATGCGGTTTGCGCCACCACGGCGGGCATTGCGAGGATGATGCAAACCGTACCCGACGCCGTGGCATTTCTCCGCAAGAGACTGCCGCAGTTCGGCCGGCAATATGAAAAAGCCGTGGGCGGTTTCGAACGGGCGTCGCTGATGGCCCTCGGAAATCTCCGTACCCTGGCGGTGCTGGTGGCGTTGGCAATCGCCGGGGGCCGGCTATTCGCGCTGCGTGTGTGGCCAGGCAGCTGGTGGGCGCGCGCCACCGGCTCACTCGGCGATTCGTGGTGGTTGGCGGCGGGAGCCAGCGCCTTGATCGCGTTGATGCTGGCGCGGATGATTCGCAAGTTTCGTTGAACATGTCCGCCAGCCGCACTCCCGCTGTGGTATAAAGTCATTAATCTGGGCCGGTTCCCCGGCCCGTGGAGGAGGACATATGGGAATAGCCGATGAATGCGCGGACACTGCGCCGCGTGCCGACACCCTGAAGAAGTCCCCGGAGACCGAACCGGTATTTACCGAATCCGCGCGTCTGACCGCTCAAGCGATGGCCGTATTTTGGGGCGGCATCGCCGAATCCGTCGCGCAGGCCTTCCGCGCATTCAGCAACGAACTAAAGCCGGAGAACGCGGCTGGCGTGGGATTCGCGACCGGCTTTGTGGACGGCGTCCTTGCCGGCAACGCCAGCTTCTTCCAGGAGATGGCGAAAACGTCGCGCTCCATCCTGGAAGACAGCCGGGCCTCACGCACGGAAGCTGCGCGCGGGGCCGAAATCGATTACGACCGGCTGGCGCGGTTGGTCGCAGCGGAGTTGCGCCGCAAGCAAGTGCCAGATGACAGCCAAGTATAAGGATTTCGCGATTCCCATCCCGTCGACCGCGCGGGCGCTGGCTCCGATCGATCCGGCCGCCCGGTCCGAGGCGTGCGTCGAGATGGTGAGCATACTCTACCACGCGGAGAAGGCCGCGCTCGATGCATTCGCGCGGCTCAACGATCCCAGCATCGTCGAGAATTGCGAGATCTTCCTGCACGCCCGGCCGATGCTGCTGGCCGACGAAAGCGCCCATATGCGCGACATGGAGGAGATCATCCGGGCTGTCGGCGGCGACCGGATTCGCCCCGCGCCGGCGGGATTTGAGGAACTCTGGGACCTGGAGCTGGCCCAGCGGAAACTGCCGTTTCCGCTCTCGGCGCGGGCCGCGGCGCTGTTGATTCTCATCACGGAGTCATTGGGCTACGCTTATTTGTATCACCTGGCCAATGTCACCAGAACGACCAACGCCAGAATCTCGGCGCTGCTGCGGAGCAATATCGACGACGAACGGCGTCACATCCAGGTGTCCATGAACATCCTGCGGCAGGCGCTTTCCGCCGCTACGCCACTGGACACCGTCGAGCTGGCCGTTTATTTCTACGCCTTCTTCTTGTTGAGCCGTAGAGCCGCGAGGACGATGCTGGCGGCCCTTGCGAATGTGGGCTTCAATCCCTACGTCATCGCCGCTTCGGGCCTCTGCTTCACCTGCAAGCTGCTCGAAATGGTGGTTGAGGACGCGCTGGGCAGGTCCGCGGGCGCGCGGCTCCTGGCCGGCTTTTCAAGTCTTTCGTCGCCCGGCCCCATGCGGCTCTTCAAGGCCGCCTGCTATCTGCCGGAACCGCCCTACGTTTGGCTGGCGCTGCGATGCTTCGCCCGCATGCGCAGGCGCTTCCCGGTTGAGCCGCGGCAAAGCCGGGGAGAGGCGAAATGAACTGCGTGGTGCTGGGCGCGGGACTGGCAGGCTTGACGGCCGCGCTGGAGCTGCAGCGCCGCGGTTGCCACGCGATCGTAATCGAGGCCGCCCCTTTTGCCGGCGGCCGGGCCTCATCCTGGACTACCAGCGACGGCATGGTATCGGGAACCGGACTGCACGTCGTGGCCGATCATTACGTCAACTTGCTGGACCTGCTCGGGACCGTGGACGGAACCGGAGAAATCGTCTGGTGGCGTGAGCACTGCCACCTGCATTCCGGCCGGCCGCCGATGACTTGGCGCTATTCCCCTCTGCCCGCCCCCTTCCATCTGCTGTACGCGGCGCGCTTATTTCCGGTCCCCCTCAAGTCCCGGCTGCGGCTGCTACGGGCGAGCTTGGATGCGGCCCGTTATCGCCAGCGGGACCTCGGTTCGCTGGACGAGCTTCCCTACTTGAGCTGGCACGATTCCCACGGACTGGGAAACGGCCCCATGCTGGAGATCGCGGAACTGGCGGCCGACGCAGCGACATTTCTTCCGATCGAAAGGGCGTCGGCCCGGGCGGTGCTCTCGTGGGTGAAGTACATGTCGCGCGGCCGGAGCGCGGCGCGCATCGGCACGTGGCGCGCTCCACTTTCGCGCGCCCTGATCAGTCCGCTGGTAAAGGCGATCGAACAGGCCGGCGGGGAGGTGCGGCTGCGTACCGTCGCGGCCGGGATCATTTGCCGCGACGAGCGTGTGCGGGCGGTCGTCACGGCCGAGAGCAGCGCGCGGCGCCCCTGCTATGATGCCGGCGGCCAACCGCAGTTGTGCGGACCGGAGGAGGAACTGACCTGCGACGCGGTAATCTCCGCTCTGCCGGTACAGGCGTTGCGGCACGTCGTGGATGCCGGCCTGGCGGCGCGAGCGGGCATCTCCGACGCCCTGAAGCTGACGACGGTTCCGGCCGTCTCGGCCGTGATCGCTTTCGACGGACCGATCCGTCCGGTTCCTCCCGGCGCCCCGCTGGTGACCGGCTGCGCGATGCGCGATTTTATCGACCTCACCAGCCTGTCCGGCGACTCCCAGGGGCCCTCGGTCTACCAGTTCTTGATGACCCGGCCCGAGGAATGGAGCGCGCGCACCGATGAGGAAATCGTGGACGCGCTGGTGCGCGACCTTCGTGCCGTATTCCCGGCCGCGTCCGGTGTGTCGCGCGCGAAGGCGGTGGTAGAACGTATCGGCGCCGCCATGTTTGCCGGCGTGCCCGGGTCTCACCGGCTGCGCCCCGCCACCGGAACGGGGATCCGCGGGCTGTTCCTCGCCGGGGACTGGGTGCGCCACGATCTGAATGCGTCCATGGAAGGCGCGGTGCTTTCGGGAAGGCTTGCGGCGCAGGCGGTGCTGGGCGGGCGCGCCAGTGTGCCGGTGCTGGCGCCGGGCGAGCCCCTGTTCCTGCGCGCTCTCCAGGCCGTGGCCCGGCCGCCTCTGCCCGCCGTATGACACCCCAACAGGAGCCGGGGCTCTCCATCATGCTGGCACACCTCGGTGTGTCAGACCGGCGGGCCATCGCCGGTTCGGTGCTGATCGCCGTGTTCGAGGTGACCATCATCGGCTTGGCCGTGGGGCAGGCTTTCCTGGAACGCGCTTTTCGCTGGCCCCCTTGGGTGGTCGTGGTTTGCGTATGGGTCGTGTGGACATTCTGGCATAGCTGGATATTCCCCCGAAACCGGCTGCGCTATCTGGCGCGGTGCGAGCACCCCTACCGGCGCGCCTTCCTCTTCGATATCTATCCCTGGGTGAGCGTCGGATTCGCGCAAATGTGGCGTCCGCTGGTGAACGGGAGCACGCTACAGGATCTGATCGCCGGGAGATTCGCGCTCCATCCCGCGCCGGTGGCGCTCGGGCTGGCGGTCTGTTTCGGCGCGCTCGGCATTGTGATCCGGGCCATCCGCACCATCGGCATTCACAACGCGGCTTTTCTGCGGGAGTTCGTCGACACGGAGACGTTCGTGCCGATTGAAACCGGAATATACGGCGCAATCATGCACCCGTTGTTCTGGGCGGGCATCGCATACTCCTGCGGCCTGACCATTGCCGTGTGGAGCGGCCAGGCGTTGTCCGTGGCCGGCGTCAACCTGCTCTACGGCTTCGCTTACACCCGGCTGGAGAACCGGCGCCTCGGACGCGTGTTCGGCCCCGCCTACGAGGCCTACCGCGGGCAGGTGCCCAGCGTCATCCCTTGGCGCCGCTTACCATGAAGTAGCCGGACCGTGTCCGGTCCAGGGTGAAGGCGATCAGCAGAAGGCCGGCCATCATGTTGCCCCAACGCTTCGAATGCAACCGGGAGCGTCCGACGACCAGCTCCTTCCCCAGGAACCTGGCAACGGTGTACGGTACGAAGAGAACCGAGGGCGTGACGTTCCTGGAAATGTTCACCACGC
>ODAK010005136.1_pt1 | contig 13316 bp, 11 predicted proteins | sample 1539591 | NCBI WGS metagenome assembly ODAK01 (sample SAMEA3539303, study PRJEB22396) | soil metagenome | biome: tundra; feature: field; material: soil | place: USA | collected 2010-05 | depth 0.15 m | reverse complement strand
AGGGGCCGTCGGCAACGTGATGGCCATCGAGATGCACGCGCACCTACCCGCCGTTATGCGGGGCGCTTCCGTTCGGCCGCGTGGCCATCCACGCCGTCCAGATCAGGTTGTTATGGCATCTTGGGGCCTCTTTGGCCTGTCGTCGTGGCCGCGGCGCTGGCTATCGCCAGCATGGCAGCTTCGGGCGTGGTTGCGTGTCAGGAGTCGGCGTTGCGGAGCGCCCAGGCTGCGAGTTCGGTCCGGTTCGTCAGCTGCAGTTTCGCTAGGGTGCTTCGTACATGTCCCTCGATGGTCCGCTCGGAGAGGACCAGCTGGTCGGCGATGGCCCGGTTGGTAAGGCCGGCCGAGACCAGCTCTGCTATCTCCCGCTCGCGCCGGGTCAGCGGATCACCAGCTTGGATGGCCTGCTCAAGCTCGTGGGCGAGACGTTCGGCGCGGTTAGCCGGCCCGGGCATCTCAAGGCGGCGCGCCTCTATGGCGGCTTGCCGGGCGAGCACCCGGGCCTGGCCGTAGTCGCCACGGGCAGCCCGCGTTCGCAGGGTGTCAGCCCACTCCAGCCTGGCGAGGGTGACGAATGGCCGGGCGCCAAGCCGCGTGTTGACCGTCACGGCCTGGGCGAAGTGGTCAAGGGCCTCTTCGGTGTGCCCGAGCAGTGCCGCGAGCCGACCGAGCGGCCAGTGCAGCGAGCCGGACAGGTTCACGAGACCCGTCCCGGTGGCACCGGTGTCAGCAATGTGGGGGTGAAGCAGGTCGTAGACAGCCTGTGCCATCTCGCTGTCGCCGAAGGCGATAATCAGGTCCATCATTTGGAGAAGCGCGCCGAGGGTCCGGGTGTCCTTGTCCCCGGTGGCGGGCAGCTGGCGGAGCGTCTCGTACACCGCCCGTGCCTCATCGGTCCTGCCGACGGCGAACAATGCCCTGGCCAGCCCGGATCTGACGGCCGGTATCGGCGGGGCGGCCGCCGATACGTCGAAGAAGTCCGGCGGGATCTCTGCGGCGTAGCCGCGGATGATCGCCAGCCAGAGGGCGAACGCGTATGACATCCCCGCGCCGGATGGGTCCTGGAGGCGGACCGCGAGCCGGCAGGCTTCCCAGGACCGGTCCCGTGCGATTGCGAGCTGGCCGACCAGGGCGGCCCGGGAGGCCTGCTGGCGCAGCAGGTGCCAGCGGGCCAGCGGCAGCCGGGTCGATTCGGCCAGCCGGGCGATCTGGCTGATCTCCGCGTCCACGGCCTCCAGATTGAGCAGCTGGTAGGCGGCATCGATCCGCCAGGCATGGGCGAGCACAGCGGCGAGAGGCTGGCCGGCCACGGTGGCAAGCTCAAGGGCGCGAGTGCCCAGCCGCAGCCGCTCGGCCTGGTGCTGCGGCGCCGAGAGCGCGGCAACCCGGGCCCGGATGGCATCAAGCTCCGCGGCCGGGTCATTGGTGGCGGCCGCAGCAGTCATCGCCGCCGCGGATTCCAGGGCGGCAGCTTCCAGATCGCCGAGCTCGGCCAGGGCGGAAGCCCGCTGGGCGAGCAGCCGCGCCCGCCGCGCGGGGGTGCACCCGGAATCGGCAAGCGCCCGGTCGCACAGCCCGAGCAGCGTCGCCGCGACCGGCTGGTGCCCGATGCCGCGCACCACGAGCGCTGCGCTGGCGACGAGGTCAAGCCGCCGGTCCCGTTCGGCGGCATCGGCGGCGGCGGCGGCGTGCTGCAGGCTCGTGGCGAGCTGACCTGCCCGGTACTCCGCGGTGGCCAGCTCGATGAGCAGCTCCGCGCGGTCCGTATCGCTGGCGCCTGCGCTTTCCGCCGCGGCAAGCGCAGTGGCCAGGTACCGGGCGGCGTCCTCGAAAGCAAGCGCGGCCGTCGCCGCCGTGGCAGCAGCAACTGACCAATCGGCCGCCCGCCGGAGCACGGCCCGGTCCGGTGCCGCCCGGAGCAGGTGCGCCGCGACCTCACCACCCCGTTCCGGCGCTTCGCGGGCCAGTGCCTCCAGCGCCACCGCGGCGCGGGCGTGCAAGGCGATCCGCTGGTCCTCGCTGAGGCTGGCGTAGATGCCGTCACGGATCAGGGCGTGCGTGAACCGCCAGCTGCCCGGGCGGTCCGGCCGCCTGGTGACGAGCCCGGTGGCTTCGGCGGCCGACAGCACGCGGGTCACGTCTTGGCTGGTCTCGCAGACCTCGGCTGCCAGGGTGGCGCCGAAGTCCGTCCCGAGCACGCTCGCCGCCGCCAGCAAGCCGCAGCAGCTGTCATCAACGTCGCGCAGCAGCGACGAGACCAGGCGGCTGATCTCAGCGCTGCCACCCGCGATCTGGGCCACCGTATCGGCGTCAGGTGCGATGCCCGGCTGTGTGGCCAGCACCCGGGCCAGCGTGGCCACATATAGTGGGTTGCCTTCCGAGCGGGCGTGCACGGCCCGCGCCAGCTCGGGGTCCATGGCAATCCCGGCTGCGTGCAGGATATCGGCCACCGCAGCCTCGTTCAGCGGCGCCAGCCGAAGCACTTGCAAGCCGGGCAGCCTGGCCAGGTCTCCCAGCGAGGCCCGCCACGGATCAGCAGCGGTGTCCCGGCAGGTAACCAGCACGAGCAGACGCGACCCGGGCAGCTCGGCCGCGAGCTCGCGGAGCAGGAACAGCGACGCATGATCGGCCCACTGCATATCTTCCAGCACAACGAGCAGGTCGGCGGCACCCGCTGCCGCGGTCAGAGCGTCGGCCGCCGCGGCCGCCGCGCGGAACCTGGCCGCGGCCAGATCGTCAGAGCGGGCGCTGTCGGCTACCCCGCTGCCGATCAGCCGGGCGCTTTCGTCAGCGCCGCCGACAGCGCTAAGTATTCGCCTCCATGGCCACAACGGCGGCGCGCCCTGCTCCTCCACGGCACGCCCCCACAGAACCCGCTGCCCGCTGCGGCGCGCGCCGTCAGCCAGCTCCTCTGCTAGCCGGGTCTTGCCGATCCCCGGCGGACCGGTCAGCACGACGAGCCGCCCGTGGCCAGCCAGTGCCTCAGCCAGCCACTGCCGCAGCGCAGCCAGCTCCTGGTCGCGCCCTGCCAGCCTGCCCGGGCCGGGCGCCGCATCAGCCACGCGGCAATCCTCCCGCGCTGGGTGAAGCGCCGTCCAGACGGCCGTGGCCCAAGTCAGGTGGCGACCCGCGTACTAGCACGCATGCGCGAGGCTCCCACCCTGGCCGACAGTCGGATCAGATTCCCGGTTGAGAAGGAGCTCGGTATGCACGCGCGCATGGATCACCTCACAGGTCAGCCCGGTCACGAGCAAGACGGCCCAGATATGGCGGCCCTCAGCGCTGGCGTGGCTAGCCTGCCCGGCCTGTCCGGGAGCATTACCTTCCGGCAGCTTGCCGGGCCGGCTGCTGTGTTCCTCACCTTGTGGGACACCGAGGACAGCGCAACCAGATTCCCCGGACCACGCCCCGGGCCAGCTGGCCTGCCTGGTCACATCTACGAAGTCGCCAAAGTCCAGCAAGGGCCGGCCACGGCGCAGGCACCGGCCTATGCGCGGCTGCTGTACCTCGACGGCCCGGAGACGCCCGAGCAGGCCGCCGCGGCGGATCTGGCCGGGCGGCAGCGGATCTGGCCGGCGATTCGCGGCCTCAGCGGGCTGGCCAGTGTCTACGTACTCCGCAGACGCGACCTCGGATCTGTGGTCATCACCCTCGCGACGTCGATAGAGACCCTCGACGCCGCCGAGCGCGCAGTGATGAGCACCGAGCTGCTACCTGAGGAGGACCCCGCGCTGCTGCCCGGGCCGGACCGCATCGAAATCCACCACGTCACTGGCTATCACCTGCCCACCGCCGCCCCAGCGGCCAGCGGGAAAGGACGCTGAGATGACAACCCACACTGAAGCCGGGGGCGGCACGTCACCCGAGGGTGCCGGCATGACTACCGCGATTGTGAGCGAGCGGGGCCGGCTGACGGCACTGCGGGCCGCGTGGCTGTTCGATGGCACCAGCTCCGCGCTCCGCCCCGATCCGGTGGTGGTGATCGAGGGCACCACGATCCTCGGCGTCGACTCCGGCGGCAAGGCCCCCGAGGGCGCGGCCGTGATCGATCTCGCCGGTGCGACCCTGCTGCCCGGGCTGATCGACACCCATGTCCATCTGGCCTTCGACGCCAGCGCTGACCCGGTCGGCAACCTGGCCCGCCGCCACGACAGCGAGGTCGCAGAGGCGATGGCACACGCCGGCCGGGCCGCGCTGCGCGGCGGCGTCACCACCGTCCGCGACCTCGGTGACCGCGGCTACCTGTCACTCGGGCTGCGCGGCAGGACGGACCTGCCGACGATCGTCGCTGCCGGGCCACCGATCACCACTCCTGGCGGGCACTGCCATTACCTTGGCGGCGCCGCGGCGCCAACCATCGAGGGCGTCCGGGCCGCAGTGCGCGAGCATGCTGCACGGGGCGTGGACGTCATCAAGATCATGGCCAGCGGCGGGACCCTGACACTCGGCTCCCGCCAGGACCTCGCCCAGTTCCCACCCGAGGTGCTGCGTGCGGCCGTCCATGAAGCACACCGGCTCGGGCTGGAGGTGACCGCGCACGCCCACGCCGTCAGCGCGATCGCGGACGCGGTGGCCGCCGGCGTAGACGGGCTGGAACACGTGACGTTCTGGACCGAAGACGGCGTAGACGCACCCGGCCACCTGATCAAGCTGATCGCCGGCCAGCGGATCATCGTCGGGGCCACCATCGGCATGGTGCCCGTGCCCGGCATGGCGCCGCCACCGTCGATGGCCACCCGCATTCCCGGCATCCTTGCCAACACACGGCAGCTGTATCAGGCCGGGGCAGCGATGGTCGCGGGCACCGATGCTGGCATCGCGCCCGTCAAGCCGCACGACGTGGTCCGGCACGCACCGGCCATGCTGCGCCAGCTGGGACTCGGCCAGGCCGAAGCGCTGCGCACGATCACCTCCGTCGCGGCCGGCGTCTGCGAGCTGGGGCACCGCAAGGGGCGCATCGCGCCCGGGTTCGACGCCGATATCCTCGCCGTCGACGGCGACCCGATCGCCAACCCGGACGCGCTGCACCGCATCCGGGCGGTCTATGCCCACGGCGCCGCTGTGCCGGGCGCGGGGACCTGACAGCCGGCCTCGGCCGCCGCAGCCCGGCGCGCCGGCATACCTTTGCCGTCAGAGAATCGCGCACGAGTAACCGTGGTCCGCGCGCAACTGCTTCGCGAGCGATGCCCATAATTAGCCGATATGGGCACAGACTGACGGCGTCTGCGCCTTATAAGCGTCAAGCGCATATTCGGCGTTATCTCGAGTCCTCCCGTCTATGCCGTGCCTGAGCTGGGCTTCTGCGCCGTAGACATGTCGCCGCCGAGCGTCTCGCAGTAGAACTCAAACCCTAAAAGCGGCACCGACAAGGGGATTGGCGCTGGCTACGGTGGAGACACCACTCCAGATAATGTGGCTCCACCGGCGCCCCGGGGCACCGCTAGATACAGAGGAGACACGCCCAAAAGGACTCTAGATAATCGGCGTTCTGTACGGGCTGAGCGTTGCGACGGCCTGCGGTTTCGTAACGTTGCGTGCTCGTGAGCTGTGCGCTGGCCCGCGATCGAAGATTCGCCGGGTCCTGCCGGCCACGGTGTCCTGCCGTTGGGCCGAGCTATCGCCGAGCGAGAGAAACCGGAGGACCGCGGCTTTGCGCGCCGGCGGCACTGCGCGGATGATCTTGGTTGCCCGGCCTTCGCTGTGCCGGTGGCGGATCTGGGTGATCGCGGCCATGTGCGCAGCGTCGTTCGCGGCGGCTCCGTGCTCGCGCGGCGCCTGCCGGAGGTCTTGCAGTCGCCGGGGGAGACCTCGACCGGCCGGGTGCCGCCGAAGGCGGCGAAGCGATCTGAGGTGACGGGTCGGGACACGCCAGCGACATCACCGATCACGGTGGCGGCGGTGTTCTGGAGCGTCGCGCGGCGTTCCCCCCGTGTGCCGTGCAGCGGGCCTTCAGGCATTCGAACAGATCGTGATCAAGGGAGACGGCGGACAGCCAAGTGGACAGCCAACATCCAGCGCCCGGCAGGCACTCACGAGGACGCCGGTGCACTTGATCAGCAGGTAGATGCCTATATCGTGCCTGGCAGGCGGGTTGCCTGACTTGCATGGCATGCAAGAGGTCTGGGGTTCGAATCCCCATAGCTCCACGCCTTTTTGGAAATCCTGTTCGAGTCGGGGAGCCAAACGGGGAGCCACTGGGTCATGCGGACTTGGCTTCCTTCCGCTGGTCAAAGATGGTGTCCATGGTCTGGGCACCCGTGGTGATCACGGGCTTGAGCTGGTGCCGGTAAACCCGCTCGGTAACCGTCGTGCTCTTGTGTCCGACCAGGTCAGCGATGGTCTCGATGGATACGCCGTGATCGCTCATGATGGATACGAACGAGTGGCGTAGCTCGCGCGGCGTCCAGCCTTCACCGAGGCCGACCGCTTTGGTGATCGCCCGGAAGGATCGGCGGACGTTGCCGGCCGCCAGGGGAGTGCCGACCCCGGTGCAGAACACTAGGCCGTGATCCCGCCAGGCAGCGCCGACCGCGAGCCGGCGGGCTGCCTGGGTCTTGTGCAGCGCCCGGAGGGCCGTGGCTGCCTGGTCGGGCAGTTCCAGGGTCCGCCGTGACTTCTCGGTCTTGGTTTCGCCGTCCTCGCGCACCGAACGCCAGACGTAGATCGCCAGCCGATCGTGACCCAAGCCGACCTCCGTGACTGGCTGCCATCCGGTCGGGTCGTCCACCCATGCCACGACGTGATCCCAACGCAGCGCCCGGGCTTCCTCGGTGCGGACGCCGGTCAGCAGGCTGACCACCACGTAGGCGTACAGCGACGACGTGCTGGCCTTGTCCAGCACGGTGGTGGCCTGCTCTAGGGTCAGCGCGCGACTGGGCCGGCCTGCCCGCCCCTTGGGCGTGGCGACCAGCTCGGCCACGTTCCGGCCGACCTTGTCCCGGGCCTGGGCCTGCCGGATGGAGCGCCGCAGCAGCGAGTGAACGGCTTGCAGGCTCCGGGTGGAGAGCTTGCCGGTCAGCCCGTCTAGCCAGTCGTCCACGTCGTCGGCGGTCAGCCTCTTGAGCTCTGGCCCGGCTGCCGAGCGTGCCGTCGGGCCTGGCTAGATGCCCCTCGCCGACGTCAAGAACCGGCTCTCAGAGGTCGTAGACCGCACATCGCGGTCACTGGCTTTCACCCCCTGGACGGGGCGCGCTACTAGATCAGCAGGTAGAAGCCGGTGATGCCGCTGGCAGACGGGCTGAGGCCGTACCGAGACCTCCAGGTTGTCCACCGTGCGGCAGAGCTGCAGCACAGCCGTCCCCACCCGCCGGCAGCCATATGCACCAGCACTCGCTCGCCCGGCCGGACGGCGGCGACACGAAACAGCATGTGGTAGGCGGTGACATAGTTGACTGGGAGGGCAGCGGCTTCCTCGAAGCTCATCGCATCCGGAATCGGCAGCACCTGCTCCGCAGGCACGCGCACCACATCCGCGTGTCCCCCGAAATGCGTCATGGCCAGCACCCGCTGGCCCGCCGCGAGGCCCTGGACGCGCTCGCCGAGCGCGTCGACCACTCCGGCCACCTCATAGCCGACCACGCACGGCGGCTTGGGAGCATCGGGATACAGTCCCTGTGCGGCCATCACCTCCGCGAAGTTCAGGCCGGCCGCCCGGACACGGATGCGCACCTGGCCCGGGCCGGGCTCGGGATCGGCCGTCTCTCGCACTTCCAGGGCCCCGGGGCCGCCGGGCCTAGTGATCCAGACCGCTCGCATTGCCATTCCTCCACAGGAGACCAGGCATAAAGGGCCGACCCGTGCCCGCCCGGCGCCAGATCTCCCAGGCACGGTACCGGCATAGCCAGACAGCCGCCATTTTCACACAGAAACATCCCGCATAATGCAGCCGACCGGGCGAGGCCGAGACGTCCGCTTTGCAGCCAGGTGTATTCGGCATTGTGACCACAGCCGGCCTGTCCCACAAGGGTCCATGGCTCCCCGGTCACCCCGCCGGTGTCGGCCGACGGTTTCCGCGGTCAGCCGACGCGCAGCTCGAGGCGGCGGGTTACGGACAGCTCGCCGAGCTGGTCCGGCCACAGCAGGACGTCCTTCCGCTCCAGCCGCTTGTACTTCGGAAGTTCCGGAGTACTCCGTACCTCCGTACTCCGTACGTCCGGAGTCCCAGCCCGGGCGCTACGGTCTGCGGCCGCCACGGCGGCCGCAGCCGCGGGAGCACTGCGGTCCGCGGGCGGGGGAGGGGAGGGGCGGCGGGCATCGGCGGAGCCACTCCCTGCTCAGATATGAGCGCGGCCAGGGAACCGTGCTTCCGGGTCGTCGTCATGGCGTCCTCCCGTTACCGGCGGCCCCGCTCGGCGCAGCGGACCCGCAGGTGCCCCTCACCGCCCGCGCAACTGCATGGCGTCCAGGACTGACGATGACGCGGCCCGGCGCCCACGGATGATCCCGGGGGCACGCCGCCGGGTAGCACCACCAGGCCGGCCGCTCGACACCGCCCACGAGCCCAGTATGGCTAGGAAAGCGTGAACGAAACAGGTCAGCTACCAGCTAGGAAAGCTCGACGAACACATGGCCATGATCGAACGGGTTCGCGCTGTTGCCCGCGGCGCCGCCCGCGGGCCGGGCCGGTCACGTGCTGGGGATCATGAGGCCGCCCTGGTAGGCGATGACAACGGCCTGGGCCCTGTCCCTGGCGCCGATCTTGGCGAGGATCCGCTTCACGTGGGTTTTCGCGGTGGACTCGGCGATCACGAGCAGGCCGGCGATCTCCTGGTTGGAATAGCCCCCGGCGACGAGCCGGAGCACCTGTGTCTCGCGCCCGGTCAGCCGGTCGAGCCGCCGCCGCTGGGCCGGCGCCGCGGCCCCCGTGCCTGGCTCGGCCGCGCCGTGCCCGGCGAACTGGCGGATGAGGTCGCGGGTCACCGACGGGTCGAGCAGCGCGTCGCCGGCCGCGACCGTGCGCACGGCGTCGATGAGCCGCTCGGGCGAGGACCGCTTCAGCAGGAAGCCGCTGGCACCGGCCCGCAGCGCCCCCCACACGTATTCGTCGTGGTGGAACGTGGTGAGCACGAGCACCCGGGCCGCGAGGCCCGCCCCGGCGATCCGGCGGGTGGCCTCGATGCCGTCGATCCCCGGCATCCGCACGTCCATCAAGACGACGTCCGGCTCCAGCGACCTGCACAGCTCGACGGCCCGCAGCCCGTCCGCGGCCTCGCCTGCCACCTCGATGCCGTCCGCGGTGCCGAGGACGACCGCGACTCCGGCCCGCAGCAGGGCGTCGTCATCGGCCACCAGCACCCGGACCGTCATGGCACGGGGAGTACGGCCCGCAGCCGGAACCCGTCCGGGTCGCCCCCGCCGTGCTCGACGCTGCCCCCGAACGCCGAGACGCGCTCGGCGATCCCGAGCAGGCCGCGGCCGGGGAGGTAGCCGCCGGAGGCGCCGCGCCCGTCGTCGCGCACCTCGATGTCCACGGCACGCCCGTCATGGTGCACGGTGACGCTCGCTGACCGGGCGCCGCCGTGCTTGAGCGCGTTCGTTAGCGCCTCCTGGACGATCCGGTACGCCGACAGATCGACGCTGCGGATGACTTGCGGCGCGGGCGGGTCGATCCGGACCGTCACCCGGATCCCGGCCTCGGTCATCCGCCGGGCCAGCCGGGGCAGGTCCGCGATACCGGGTTGCACCGTCAGGCCCTCCCCGCCCCGGGCGCTGCCGGGGCCGGGCGGGCCGGCGGCGACGCCTGTGTCGCTGGCGGCGGGCGGGCCGTCGCGGCGCAGCACGCCGAGCACGCGGTCCAGCTCGGTGAGCGCATCCCGGCCGACGTGTTCCAGGCTGGTGAGGATCTCACGGGTCTTCGCCGGGTCGCGGTCAAGCACCCGCCGCCCCGCGCCGACCTGCACCACCATCACGTTGACCGTGTGCCCGACCAGGTCGTGCAGCTCGCGCGCCAGCCGTAACCGCTCCTGCGCCACCGCCTGCCCCCGGATCGCCTGCCGGGCCACCGCCTGGTCCTCGCGCCGCCGCGCCCCGCCGTACCCTGCAGCCCAGGCCAGCAGCCAGGGAACCAGCACGTCGGCGGCCGGAGCAGCGGCGTACGGTCCGGCCGCGTAGGCGAAGACGCCGGAGATCACCAGCAGCAGCCCCCAGCGCGCCCGGCCCCGGGTCGCGTACAGGCCCAGGGAGTACACGCCGATCAGGTTCACGTAGGGCGACACCGGACTGGGAGCTACCCACAGCGCCTCCGCTACCAGCGCCAGCGAGCCAGCAACATAGGCCCCCAGCGGCACCCGGCGGCGCAGCGCCAGGCCACCTGCCATCACCACGCTCAGCGCGACCGCGAACGGCAGCCGGGCCCCAGGCAGCGACGCCGACCCGATCAGCTGGACGAGCATCGCGGCCAGGAAGACGGCGGCAAGCGCCACGTCGGCGACGCCGCCGGGCACCCCCCGCAGGACGCGCACGGCTGCCGCCGGCCACCGCGCGGCGGCAGCGCACGCGGCTCGCCGCACCCGGCCGGCGGCCTCCCGCACCCGGCCCTCAGGCGGCTGTGCCACGGCACTGATCATCTCATCACGCCCACCCTGATCACCTCGGCCTCCAAAACCGCCATCCTGCTCCAGACCCGCATCCCGACACTAGTGCGGGCGGCAGCGCCCGGCCAGCGCCCGCCGGTCATCAGCGGCCTGTCTCTCAGGAGACGACGGCCAGGACGAGGGCGAGGATGAAGACGCTCTCCGCGGAATGGATCGCGATGCCGAGCCAGGCGCTGTGGAACCGCCTGACCGGGAAGGCGAGCAGGAACACGCCCTGCACCATCGCCTGCGGAATGACCCATGGCTCGTGCAGGTGGTACAGGCCGAAGAGCACGCCGTTGACGATCCAGTCCGCCCTGCCGAACGCGCCCTGCATCCGGGGCAGCAGCAAACCGCGGAACAGCAGCTCCTCGCCGAGCACTGTGTTGAACAACAACAGGACCGCGACGACCGCGAACAACCCCCACGCGCCGTGGAAGGTGGCCTTGCCCGCGGCGGAGCCGAGGAACGCCCCGAAGTCCCGGTCAGCCGGCCCGGTGACCGGGATGAGGTCGACGATCCCGGTGCCGAGGATGAACGGGATCAGCCACAGCCACAGCCGGCCTCCGCGCCGCCCGGCCGCATCGGCGGGCGCCTCCAGCCACAGCGCCCGGCGCAGGACCGCCCACCGCAGGCTGTGCTGTTCCCGGCCGACCAGGACCAGCACCAGGATGAACTGCCAGACCAGCCCAGCGGTGAGAGCGACGATCAACGGAACGCCCAGCCGCTGATGGGTGGCAGCCGCCACCGCCGGCGCCACGACCCAGGCAAGCAGCGCCATCGGAAGAGCGGCCGCCGCCCAGACCGCGGTGACCCCCCCGCGTGAGTACTGCCGTACCGGCACCCCGGCCGGAGCCGGAGCCGGAGCCTGAACCAGTAAAGTCTCCATGCTGCCCACCTGCCATCGCTGACTTCAGGAACCCGGCGTTCACGCAAATACCGCCGCGATCGGCCGCCGGCGGGCGAAGGTCCCGGCCCCGACGACCTGGACTGAACGCTAACGACGGAGCACAACGGCCGGCGTCCCCCTGCAGAGGCCAGTTTCCCTACCCCGCCGGGGGCAGGCCCGGAGATAAGGCCCGGCGCCGTGCCAGTCCCGCCGAAGGCATCCGGCTGTTCCGCGCCATGCCCAGCCTGGACTCAACCCCGGCCTGGCCTGGTGTCGCGTTATGTCACGGGGCTTGAGGAACAACGGAACGAAAAGTCACGCTAAGTGTTGCGCGCCATTGATCATTCATACGCCGGTTAGCCGGGGACGTACGGCCGGCAGCCCTATCACGTTCGCATTGGCTGATGAATGGGCCAGCGCCAATGACGAAGGCGATGCCCGGTGTCGCGGGTCAGCCACGCGCTGGGCAGGCACGGCCCCGGCTCCTCCGTCGCGCCAAGCGCGGCGCAGTTCACCGGCGCAGGCACCGTCTGGTACGGCCTGACCTACTCAGGCCAGCGCCCCACTCTCGCGACGGCGCAGACGGCGGCCGGGACCAGGATCAACTTCGCCTGCCCCGATTTCAACTGCGCGCTCAGCTCAACCGTCGACGTTCCGCCGCAGGTGCCGGTGACGGTGACGAGCAACGGCGGCAACGTGACGGCGACCGGCATATCGGACGCGACCCTGGAGACCGGAGGCGGAGACCTGACCGTTGACGGGCTGACCGGCGACGTCAGCCTCAACACCGACGGATCTCAGAATGGTCCTTTCGGCGGCGGGAACGTCGCCGGCACGCTGGCGGCGCAGAACATCACCGTGGACAGCGGCGGCGGCAGCGTCGACCTCCAGCTCAGCACGCCGCCGTCGAGCCTGAACGTCACCACCGAGGGCGGCAACGTGACGCTGCAGCTGCCCGGCGGCTACAGCTACCGCGTCGACAACATCCCTGAGACGGCGGCCCAGATCGACCAAAACGGCCCCGCACAGCCGTCCGCGATCACGGTGACCACCAGTTCCTCGTCCCAGTACCGGATCACCGTCAACGCCGACGGCGGCGCCGTCACGATCGACTAGCGCGTAACGCGGTCTCGCCTCCGCCTGCTTCCCTGAGTGCGGTCGAGGGTCGGCGAACTGGCCGCGAGGCGCGGTGTCCCCGCTGGCGCGCGGGTCGTGCTTGGCCTGATGGTGAGCGGGCCGTCTCCGTCTCACAACTGTATGGTTCCCTCAATAATGAGTCGGCGGGAGGGGTGTCGGCCGGTTGGAGACTTACCGTTCGCCGCTCTGGCACCGGAACCCGCAATCACAAAGTGGACGAGCCTCGCGAGCGTGGATCGCTCGCGTCACTTTAAGAGAAAGCTTTCACTCAGGCACCTGGTCGGTCAGGACAAATCGATATGTTCCCATTTCCTGTCGTAATGTCCACGCCGTAGGCGAACCCGGACGGGCCGACCCGGCGGGCCGACAGCAGCACGTCGATGCCGCCGCCCGAGCCCAGGTCCAGGACCCGCTCGCCCTCGTGCAGGTCCGCGACCGCCAGCGGGTTACCGCAGCCCAGGCTGGCCAGAACCGCCTCCTCGGGCAGCCCGTCGGTCTCCCCGTCACGATCGTAGCCACGACGGAGAGCGGGGTGTAGAAAGAGCGTCGCCGTTGATCATGATTTGGTGTCCAGATAAACGTGCCGTCAACAACGTTGGTCCCTACCTGCGCTTCCCCTTGCGGTGGTAGGCACGAAGTGAGGATTGGGAGTGATTTCCATGAACCAGAACTGGCGGGTTGGGTTCGACCCGGCGTTTGGCACGTCGATCGGCTGGTCG
>ODAK010005134.1_pt1 | contig 13317 bp, 12 predicted proteins | sample 1539591 | NCBI WGS metagenome assembly ODAK01 (sample SAMEA3539303, study PRJEB22396) | soil metagenome | biome: tundra; feature: field; material: soil | place: USA | collected 2010-05 | depth 0.15 m | reverse complement strand
CGGGGTCGATCGGGAAGCACCACTCCTTCTGGGCGATGTACTCCTTGAGGATGTCGGCCTGGATCGTGCCGGCAAGCTGCTCCGGCGCGGCGTCCTGCGCCTCGGCCGCCACGACGAAGAACGCGAGCATGATCGCCGCCGGGCCGTTGATCGTCATCGACACGCTGACCTCGCGCAGATCGATGCCCGCGAACAGGTCCTGCATGTCGTCGAGGGTGTCGAGCGCGACGCCCTCCCTGCCGACCTCGCCGCGGCTGAGCGGCGAGTCGGAGTCGTGGCCCATCAGCGACGGCATGTCGAACGCCGTCGACAGCGCGCTCTGGCCGTGGTCGAGCAGGTAGCGGAAGCGCTCGTTCGTCTCCTCGGCCGTGCCGAAGCCGGCGAACTGGCGCAGGGTCCACAGACGCCCCCGATACATCGATCGGTAGACGCCGCGCGTGAACGGGTAGACGCCGGGCAAGCCGATCTGCTCGCTCGAGGGTAGGTCCGCCTCGGTGTAGAGCTCGCGGACCTCCTCTCCCGAGAGCGTCAGGAAGCGCTCGGGCCGCGGCGGCGTGGTGTCGCGGCCGGCGGTCCATTCCGCGTCCCGGGGTCTCGCCGCCGAGTCCTCCGCGGTGGGGGTGCGATCGTGCGCGTCAGAAGCCGATGATGCGATCGCAGAAGTCTCGCAGCATCTGCGGCCCACAGCGCGCGAGGGACGCGTCACTAGGCTGTGCGACGTGGACCTGGGTATCTACAGTTTCGCGGAGGTCGGCGCGGGGGCCGACTGGCACCGGCGTCTGCGCGACCTGCTCGAGGAGATCGAGCTGGCCGACCAGGTCGGGCTCGACGTGTTCGGCGTCGGTGAGCATCACCGCCCGGATTTCGCCGTGTCGGCACCGGCGGTCGTGCTCGCGGCCGCCGCGGCGCGGACCTCGCGGATCCGGCTCTCGAGCGCGGTCACGGTGCTCAGCTCGGATGACCCGGTGCGTGTGTTCGAGCAGTTCGCGACGCTCGACCTGATCTCCGAGGGTCGCGCCGAGATCATGGCCGGTCGTGGATCGTTCATCGAATCCTTCCCGCTGTTCGGGTTCGACCTCGACGACTACGACGAGCTGTTCGCCGAGAAGCTCGATCTGCTGCTGGCGCTCCGGGAGCACGAGCATGTGACCTGGTCGGGGCGCCTCCGCGCGCCGTTGCGCGATGCCGGCGTGTACCCGCGGCCGCTGCAGGATCGCCTGCCGATCTGGATCGCGGTCGGCGGCAACCCGCCGTCGGCGGTACGCGCGGGGACGCTCGGACTCGGGCTCGCGGTGGCGATCATCGGCGGGATGCCGGAGCGGTTCGCGCCGCTGGTCGAGCTCTACCGCGACGCGGCGCGACGCAGCGGACACGATCCGACCCGGTTGCCGGTCGGGATCAACTCGCACGCGTTCGTCGCCGAGCGCTCGCAGGATGCCGTCAGCGCGTTCTACCCCGGGTATGCCGAGGTGATGACGCGCCTCGGGCGCGAACGGGGCTGGCCGGCGATGACGCCAGAGCAGTTCGAGAGCGCGCGGTCGCTGCGCGGCGCGCTCGCCGTCGGCAGCGCGGAGGAGGTGATCGAGAAGATCCTCTTCCAGCACGAGATCTTCGGGCACCAACGGTTTCTCGCCCAGGTCACCGTCGGGACGGTCGAGCACTCGAGCGTGATGCGCTGCATCGAGCTGTTCGGCACCGTCGTGGCACCGGCGGTGCGGGCCGAGGTGGCGCGACGAAGCACGGCAGGCGCAGCACTCGGATAAGGTACGCCCAGCGCGCCCAGAGGCGCTTGTCCGTCATTGAGGAGGCAACTAGGAGCCATGAGCTACCGAAACCTGGAGGAAGTGCTGCAAGCGGCCGGAGGCCCAGTTGAGCTGGCGCGCAACTCGCAAATCGGACCGTACGTGTACCCGAAGGTGCCCAGCGAGTTCACGAACTGGCGAGATGAGCAGGTGGCCTGGGCGGAGACATGTGCTCTTTTCGATCAGTCCCACCACATGACAGAGCTGTACGTCGAGGGCCCCGACACGATCAGGCTGTTCTCCGATCTCGGGGTGAATACCTTCGGCAATTTCGCGGTGAACAAGGCCAAGCAGTTCGTTACGTGTAATCCGGACGGCTACGTCATCGGCGATGGAATTCTCTTCTACCTCGAAGAGACCAGAGTCGTCCTCGTGGGACGCCCTTCCGCCCACAACTGGGTGCAGTACCACGCGGAGACGGGTGACTACGACGTGAGTCTGGAACGGGACGAGAGAACCGCCGTCAATCCGACAGGACGCCGGAAGGTCTACCGGTTCCAGGTTCAGGGTCCCAACGCGAACGAGGTCATGAAGAAGGCGACCGGCGGGGACCTGCCGGAAATCAAGTTCTTCAACATGGGCGACCTCACCATCGCGGGTCGACACGTCCGCGCGATGCACCACGGCATGTCGGGCGCACCCGGACTGGAGTTGTTCGGTCCCTGGGAGGAGGCGGAGGAAGTCAGGGCGGCAATCGTTGAGGCCGGCGGCGACTACGGCCTGCGTCAGGTCGGCTCGAGGGTTTATGCCACCAACACGCTGGAGTCGGGATGGATTCCCTGTCCGCTCCCCGCCGTGTTCACCGGCGACGACATGAAGGCCTACCGGGAGTGGTTGCCGGCAAACGGCTATGAAGCCACAGGCTCTCTCGGCGGAAGCTTCTATTCGAACGATATTGCCGATTACTATCTGACACCGCACGACCTCGGCTACTGGCCGTTTGTCAAGTTCGATCACGACTTCGTTGGACGAGACGCGCTTGAGAAGATGGTTGACAACCCTGAACGCAGGAAGGTCACGCTGGCCTGGAACGGCGACGATGTGGCACGCGCCATGGGGACCTGGTTCAAGAAGGGAGATGCGGCGAAATACATTGATCTCCCTCTGTCGAACTACTCGACGTGGCCCTACGACAAGTTGCTTGTCGATGGCGAGATGGTCGGCATCTCAACGTTTTCCGGCTACAGCTACAACGAGCGTTCGATGCTCTCGCTGGGCATCGTCGACGTCGACGTCGATCTGGGCAATGAGGTGACGCTCGTGTGGGGTGAGGAAAACGGCGGGTCGGCGAAGCCGGTCGTCGAGCGTCATGCGCAGACCGAGATTCGTGCGATCGTCAGCCCCTGTCCCTACTCGGAGGTTGCCCGCACCTCGTACGCGGAGGGGTGGCGCACCAAGGCCGCGGTTGGATGAGGATGGCGGCGGGGCGCGATCGCGGCGCCCGAGACTGCTGAGCGCCGTGCGGCCCGCGGCCCGTTTCCGGGGCCGCGGTCGCACGGTCGCCGAAAAGTCGTCGCGCTCGGCCCGCGCGGACCTCACACAATCGGCTGCCGGGCCGTTGATTGGTCATGAGCCGATCATGGCGCACGCCGCGACGGTCCGCCCCCCGGTGATGACCCGCGGATGCTCGAGGCCGGCGTGACGAGCGCCGCGACCGCGTGGCCGATCAGCGAGGAGATCGGCCATCGCCACGTGCGTGAGAGCCCCAGGGTGCTGCTCGCGATCCTCATGACGACGCTGCTGTGGGCGTCGGCGTTCGTCGCGATCCGCACAGCGCGCACGCATTTCGCGCCCGCTCCGCTCGCGCTCGGGCGGCTGCTGGTGGGTTGCGTCGCGCTGTCGGGCCTGATGGCGGCGCGACGCCTGCCGCTCCCGCCGCGGCGGGAGCTTCCCGCGATCGTCGCCTGCGGCGTCCTCTGGTTTGGTGTCTACAGCATCGCGCTCAACCAGGGGGAGCGGCTGATCGATGCGGGCACCGCCGCGATGGTCGTCAACGTGGCGCCGATCATGATCGCGCTGCTTGCCACACTGGTGCTGCGCGAGCGGCTCTCGCGCTGGCTGCTCGGCGGTCTCGCGGTCGCGTTCGCCGGTGCCGCGGTGATCGGCGTGGCGACCTCCTCACACCACCACGGCGGCCTGGGGGGCGTCCTGCTGTGCGTGCTCGCGGCGGCCGTGTACAGCGTCGCCGTGGTGATTGAGAAGCCGGTCCTCGCGCGGGTCTCGCCGGTGGCCGTGACCTGGGCGGCGTGTGTGGCCGGCGCCGTCGCGTGTCTGCCGTTCGCGCCGGCGCTGGTCGGTGAGCTGGGCCGCGCGCCGGCGCCGAGCACGCTGCTGGTCGTCTATCTCGGCGTCGGGCCGACGGCGATCGCGTTCACCACCTGGGCCTACGCGCTCTCGCACTCGACGATGGCGCGCCAGGGAGCCACGACCTACCTCGTGTCGCCGCTGGTGATCATGCTCAGCTGGATAACCCTCGGCGAGGTGCCGGTCGCGGTCGCGCTGCTCGGGGGCGTGCTCTGCCTGGCCGGGGTGGCCGTCACGCGCCATCGGCCGGCGCAACGCGCGCCCGGCGCCGTGCCCCGCTGAGGCCCGAGCATCCGGACAAGTCGACCAAGCGAGGAGAGTTCAGTGGCTGACGCACAGGTGCAGACCGCGATGTCACATTGGGCGCCACGGTTCATCCAGAACGGGGTGGACTACAACGAGTTCGTCGTGACGACGGGACGCTGCGCGTCGTGGGCGCAGTGGCTGCCGGAGTGGAATCGCACCGCGGATGCCGCCGTCGAGGTGGCGCTCGAGGCGGAGGCCGGCGACCACCGGCGCACGGCGGGGAGTGCGTGGCTGCGCGCCGCGGTCAACCGGCACTTCGGGAAGTTCGTGTGGTTGCTGGACCGCGATCTGCACGCAGAGGCCACGTTGAGATCGGTGCAGGAGCTGCTGCAGGCGCACCGCTGCCTCGAAACGGGCGCCGAGCGCATCGAGGTCCCGTTCACCGGTGCGAAGCTGGTCGCCAACCTGCGCCGGCCGAGCGGTGAGGGTCGCCCGCCGCTGGTCGTCCTGATACCGGGCCTTGACTCGACCAAGGAGGAGTTCTTCCATCTCGAAGAGGCGTTTTTGCAGCGCGGGATGGCGACGCTGTCGATCGACGGTCCGGGCCAGGGCGAGGTCGGGCTCGAGCTGCCGATTCGGCACGATTACGAGGTCGGCGTGGGGGCGGTGCTTGACGCGATCGCCGCGCGCGAGGACCTGGATCTCGAACGGATCGGGATCTTCGGGGTGAGCCTCGGCGGCTACTACGCGCCGCGGGTCGCGGCACACGAGTCGCGGGCGCGCGCGGTGATCGGCCTGTCCGGCCCCTACAACTTCGGCGACTGCTGGGATCAGCTGCCGCCGATGACGAAGCTCACCTTCACGGTGAAGGCCCACGTCGACAGCGAGGCCGAAGCACGCGAGCGCAGCAGCGAGCTCGATCTGGCCGGCGTCTGCCGCGACATCGCAGTGCCCGCGCTGTATGTCACCGGCAGGCGTGACGGGCTGATCCCCTGGCAGCAGACGGAGCGCATCGCCAGGGAGACACCGAACGGGCAGTTGGTCGTCTACGAGGACGGCAACCACGGCTGCTCGAATCTGTCGTATCAGGTGCGACCGGCGCTGGCCGACTGGATGCGCGACCGCCTCGGCGAGGTGAAGGCCGACTAGGGCAGGTCGGCGACGATCTCGGCCAGCGGGCGGCGACGTCCCGCGTGGAACGGGAGCTCTTCGCGGGTGTGGCGGCGGGCCTGCGCTCCGCGCAGCTGGCGCATCAGGTCGACGATCGGCTCGAGTTCGTCGCACTCGAAGGCGAGCAGCCACTCGTAGTCGCCGAGGGCGAAGGCGCTCACCGTGTTGGCGCGGACCTCGGGGCGGCTGCGCCCCATCAGGCCATGCTCGCGCAGCATCTCGGAGCGCTCATCCTCCGGCAGCAGGTACCACTCGAGCGAGCGCACGTAGGGATACACCGAGACGTACTTGCAGGGTGCCTCGCCGCGCATGAACGCCGGCGTGTGCGACTTGGCGAACTCGGCCTCACGGTGCACGCCGATGCCCGACCAGGCCGGTCGCAGAGCGCGCCCGAGAGCTGTCCGCCGGAAGGCGATCAGGGCGTCCTGCACCTCGTCGGCCGTGTGACCGACGAGCCACAGCAGGAGGTCGGCGTCGGCGCGGTAGCCGGTCACCGTGTAGGCGCCGCGGAGGGTGGCGGCGGTCGATTCCAGCGCCGCCTGCGCTTCGGCCGCGGCGTGCGGCCGATCCTCTTCGGGCAGTGCTCGCGCCGGATCGGCCGCGAAGCTCGCATACAGCGCGTAGGTCGGTTCTGCGGGCTGGTCGGTCATGCTCGACGGCGTGCGCGGGCTCGCGCCGGGGCGGCGCTAGCTCTCCGTCTCGTCGGTCTGCTGGGCGACCGACTGCTGTGCGGCATCATCGCGATCGCGCTCCGCCGCCTCGGCCCGCTCGCGGGCGCTCTCGAGGTCACGACGGGCCTCGCCGCGCCGCTGCGCACCACGTGTCTGGCGCCCGCGCATCGACAGCGCGACGATCAGCACCACCGCCACGACGGCGGCGGCGACCACGATGACGACGACGCCCGTCCCGACCGCAAGCGGCATCACCGAGGCCGTCCGCGCCTGCTGCTGCCATTCTGGGATCGCCGCACACCGTGATGCTACCTCGGTCGCCGTGCACGCATCGCGACGGTGGCGCGGACGGGCTGGCGTTCAGCGCCGGCGCGCGGCAGGGTCGAGCGCCGGGTTCGTGAAGCCGTCGTCTCCAGGGCTCACGGTGACACCCGGTGGCACGATCTCGTCGATGCGGTCCAGCAGGGCGGCATCCAGCGAGACCTCGGCTGCCGACAGCTGGGACTCGAGGTGCTCCATCGTCCGCGGGCCGATGATCGCCGCGGTCACCGCGGGATGGTTGATCACCCAGGCGATGGCGAGCTCGACGAGCGACAGCGCGGCCTCGTCGGCGAGCGCGCCGAGCGCATCGGCGGCGTCGAGCTTGCGCTGATTGGCCGGGATCGAGAGGTCGAAACGGTGCGGCAGACGCCCGGCACGGCTCGACGTCGGCAGTTCGGCGTTCTTGCGGTAGCCCCCGGCGAGCCAGCCGCCGGCGAGCGGGCTCCAGGGAATGACGCCGATGCCGTGGCGACGAGCGCTCGGCAGCACGTCCGTCTCGACGCCCCGCACGAGGATCGAGTACGGCGGCTGCTCGGTCACAAACCGCTCCAGGCCACGTTCGCGTGATACCCACTGCGCCTCGATGATCTGGGAGGCCGGGAACGTCGAGGAGCCGATGTAGCGGACCTTGCCGGCGTGCACCAGATCGGTGAGCGCGGAGAGCGTGTCCTCGATATCGGTGTCTTCCGCGGGGCGGTGGATCTGGTAGAGGTCGATCCAATCCGTCTTCAGGCGCCGCAGCGAATCCTCGACCTCGCGGATGATCCAGCGGCGGGAGTTGCCCCGCTGGTTGGCGTCATCGCCCATCACGCCGTGGACCTTGGTGGCGAGGACCACATCGTCGCGGCGCCCGCCCGCAAGCGCCTTGGCGACGATCTCCTCCGACTCCCCACCCGAGTAGACGTCGGCGGTGTCGATGAAGTTGATCCCGGCGTCGAGTGCTCGGTGAATGATCCGAACCGAGTCGTCGTGGTCGGGGTTGCCCCAGCTGCCGAACATCATCGTGCCGAGGCATAGCGGGCTGACCTTCACGCCTGTCCGGCCGAGAGTGCGGAACTCCATCGGGGAAACCTATCGCAGGCCGCCAACCGCGTGACGGCGGCGGCTCGCACGTCCGGCGGCCGTGCCGGCGGCGCGCAGGGGCGAACGCCGCCTCCGCGATCGAGCGACTTGCTAGCGTGACGGAACACGCAAACGGGAGACGCTGATGGCGAGATGGTCGCTCCGCACAATCGCGCCGCTGGCAGCCGCCGGCTGCGCCGGACTGGTCGCGACGAAGGTCATCGGTCGGCGCCGCGCGCTCGACAGCCGGCTTGCACCCGATCCTCCGGATCGTCACCTCGCCGAGGAGGAGATGGAAGCGCTGGCGACCAGCGAGGGCATGCCGGAAGTCGACGAGGCTGGCTAGGCGCCGGAGCGTGGCCCGCGCGGGCACGGACAGCGTGTTCATCGACCGTCGCGACGCTGGGCGCCAGCTTGCCTCCAGGCTGACGGGGCTGGCCGAAGATCAGCCACTGGTCATCGCGCTACCCCGCGGCGGCGTGCCTGTTGGCTTCGAGGTGGCGCGCCAACTCGGCGCGCCACTGGACGTCCTGGTCGTCCGCAAGCTCGGGGCGCCCGGCAACCCCGAGCTGGGCGTGGGCGCCATCGCAGAACACGGCAGCGCCGTCTTCGATGCGAGGACGGCGCGCCGTGTCGGCATGACGCAGGAGGCACTCGATGAGACCGTGGAGCGCGAGATGGCGGAGCTGCGCCGCCGCGTCGAGCAGTACCGCGACGGGCGTACGCCGCCGGATCTCCGCGGGCGGACCGTGATCGTCGTCGACGACGGGCTCGCGACGGGCCTGACCGACCTCGCCGCCGTGCGCGCGCTGCGAACGCAGGGAGCCAAGCGGATCGTGGTCGCCGTTCCGGTTGGCCCCCGCCAGGCGGTTGCGCTGCTCGGCGCAGAGGCCGACGAGGTCGTCTGCCACACGATCCCCGACGAGCTGCTCGGCGTCGGCCGCTGGTACCGCGACTTCTCACCGGTGTCCGATCAGGAGGTGCTGGATCTGCTTCGGAGTGCGGCCACCGAGTCAGCCGCGGGACAGCCGCTGCCTGACCGGCCCGCTGAGCCCGCCTCGAACCCGCCTGCTTGACGCCGGCGCGGCCGCCGGGCGCGACCGGCACGCAACAGGGGTAGCCTCGAGTCATCGTGACCCCGAGATCATCATCGGTCCCGCGGCGCCGCCGGAGCGCAGGGGCGAGCGCGGCGCTCGGCCTGGTCCTGCTCTCGCTGCTGGCCGGCGCGTGCGGGCGCTCCCGGCGCGTGCGGGCGCTCCGGCCGGCTCGCCGCCCCCGAGTCCGGTGCGGCCGCAGTTGCCCACGCCGCCGTCGCGAGCGCCCACGCAGGCACGCGCGGGACGCGGCTGATCGCCGTTTCGCACGCGGCGAAACGCTCGTCATCCGCGTTGCTCCCGGCGCCGCCGATCGTCAAGGACTTCATCCCCTTTGGAGCCAAGCGCAAGCAGGAGATGCGCCGCTACGCGCTCGAGCACTACGGAATCGACTCCTACCGCCTGATCGATCCGCACCTGATCGTCTGGCACTACACCGAGACCGCCACGTTTCAGAGCGTCTTCAACACCTTCGCCAGCGACGTCCCGGATGTGTCCTACCACGAGCTGCCACAGGTCTGTGCCCATTTCGTGATCGACAGCAACGGCACGATCTACGAGCTCGTGCCGCTGGAGGTCATGTGCCGTCACGTCGTCGGCCTCAACTACACCGCGATCGGGATCGAGAACGTCGGCTTCTCCGATCAGCAGGTGATGGGCGACCCCGCCCAGTTCCACGCCGGACTGGAGCTCACGCGTTGGCTTCGCTGTCGCGAGCACATTCCGGTTTCCAACGTGATCGGTCACAACGAGAGCCTCTCGAGCTCCTACTACCGCGAGCTCGTTCCCGCGTTCCGCGGCCAGACCCACCTCGACTTCAATCGCACCGACATGAACGTCGTGCGGGCCCGCGTGGCCCAGCTTCCCTGCCGGGGCTGAGGCGTCGGCAGCCGGGCATGGCTGGCGCCGCGAGCGGCCGAGGCGCAGGCGCCGGGGACGGCCGAGCTGCCCCGGCCGTCCGGGTTTTCTACTGACGATCCCGGTGGCTCGCGCCCGATGGCGCCCCGGGGGCGACGGCCTAGCGTTTGCGCCGGTGCAGCCGCCCGCCGGAGATCAGCTCGATCCCACCGAGCAGGTCGACCTGCTGATGCGCGACCTCCGCGCTTCGCCGGCGGGCCTGTCGGCGGCCGAGGCGCAGCGGCGGCTGATTCAATACGGCCCCAACGAGCTGCGACGGCGCGGCGGCCGACGGTGGCCGCGCGAGCTGGGGCGCCAGCTGACCCACCCGCTCGCCCTGCTGCTGTGGCTCGCCGCCGCGCTGTCGTTCGCGGTCGGCAGCGACACGATCGCCATCGCGGTCCTGCTGGTGATCGTGCTGAACGCGGTGTTCGCCTTCCTGCAGGAGATGCAGGCCGAGCGCGCCGTGGAGGCGCTGGCACAGTTCCTGCCGCAGCAGGTCAGGGTGCTGCGGGGGGGGAGGCCGGAATCGATCATGGCCGCGGCGCTGGTTCCCGGCGACATCGTGATCGTCGAGGAGGGCGACCGAATCGCGGCCGACATGCGCCTGATCTCGGGCGCCGTCGAGGTGGACCTCTCGACGCTGACCGGCGAGTCGGCGCCGGCGCTGCGCTCGGCGGAGCTGGTCGATGCCGGCGTCGCGCGGATCGCCGCTCGCGATCTGCTGTTCAGCGGCACGAGTGCCACCGGGGGCGAAGCTCGGGGCGTCGTCTTCGCGACCGGAATGCACACCGAACTGGGCCGGATCGCGGCGCTGTCCGAACGCGTCAAGGAGGAGCCCAGCCCGCTCGAGCGGCAGGTCCGCAGGGTCGCCTGGCTGATCGCCGGAATCGCCGTCGGCATGGCCGTCGCGTTCGTTCCGCTCGCGATCTTTGGTGCCGGCCTGTCGTTCAAGAACAGCGTCGTGTTCGCCGTCGGTCTGCTGGCGGGCAACGTGCCGGAGGGGCTGCTGCCGGTGATCACGCTGGCGCTGGCCGTTGCGGTCAGCGCGCTGGCTCGCCGCGGAGCGCTGGTCAAGCGCCTGAGCGCCGTCGAAACCCTCGGCTCGACCGACGTCATCTGCACCGACAAGACCGGCACCCTGACCGAGAACCGGATGCGTCCGGTCGCGGTCTGGACGATGACGAGCGAGGTGGCGCTCGATGCCGGCGCCGAGCAGCGGCCCGCCGAATCGGTCCCCGGCGCCGCGCTCACGGCCCTGGCCGAGGCCGCGGCCGCCTGCAACAACGCCCAGTTGGAAGCGGGCGGGCAGAGCAGCGGAGACCCGACGGAGATCGCGCTGCTGACGACCGCTGGGATGCTCGGCGTGTCGGTCGACGCTGCCAGCCGCGCGCGCCGGCGCTCCCACCAGTACAACTTCGACCCCGAGCGCAAGCTGATGTCGACGCTCGATGGGGGCGAGGCCGACGATCGACTGCACACCAAGGGGGCCCCCGAGGCGGTGCTCCGGCGTTGCACCAGCGTGCTCGCAGCGGACGGTGAGCAGCGTGCGCTCGAGCAGGCTGATCGCGACCGCGTGATCCAGCAGGTGGAGCGCTTCGCCAACCAGGGCCTCCGCGTGCTCGCGCTCGCACGCCGGTCTCTGCCGTCCGCCGCGCAACCGCCCGACCGCGACGAAGCGGAGCGTGAGGAGTGCTTCCTCGGGTTGGTCACGATGCGCGATCCGCCCCGTCCCGAGGTCCGCGACGCGGTCGCGCGCTGCCACAGCGCGGGCATCCGGATCGTGCTGATCACGGGCGACCACCCACTGACCGCTGCGGCAATCGCGCGCCAGGTCGGGATCGGCGGCGAGGACCCCGTCGTCGTCAACGCCCAGACGTTCGACTATCAGCACGAGCAGCAGGTGACGGACATCCTGGCCGGCGGGCGCGAGGTGATCTTCGCGCGAGCCTCGCCGGAGACCAAGCTGCAGATCGCCGAGGCCCTGCGCAGCCAGGGCCACGTCGTGGCGATGACCGGCGACGGCGTCAACGACGCGCCGGCGCTGCGCCGCGCGGACATCGGCGTGGCGATGGGACGCTCGGGAACCGACGTCGCCCGCGAGGCATCGACGATGGTGCTCACCGACGACAACTTCGCCACGATCGTCGTGGCGATCGAGGCGGGCCGCCAGGTCTACGACAACGTCCGCAAGTTCATCCAGTACATCTTTGCCCACGCCACCCCCGAGGTCGTGCCGTTCCTCGTGTTCGCGCTCGCGGGTGGTGCCATTCCACTCCCGCTCACCGTGCTGCAGCTGCTGGCGTTCGACGTCGGCAGCGAGACGCTGCCATCGCTGGCGCTGGGGCGCGACCCGATCGAGCCCGACAGCATGGACCGCCCACCGCGCCCGCGTTCCGAGGGCGTCATCCAGGGCCCGATGCTCGTCCGCGCGTGGCTGTTCCTCGGTGTGATCGTCGCGGGCCTGTCGCTGGCGGGGTTCTTCTACGTGCTGACCCGTGCCGGCTGGCACGCCGGTGACCCCGTCGGCGTCGGGCACCCGCTCCATCACGCCTATCTGCAGGCCACGACGATGACCTTCCTCGGGATGATCGCGGGCCAGATCGGCACGGCGTTCGCCGTGCGGACGCGACGGGCTTCGCTGCGGTCGATCGGTGTCTTCAGCAACCGCTACCTGCTTGGCGGCATCGCTGCGGAGCTGCTGCTCGCCGCGGTCTTCATCTACGCGCCCCCGCTGCAGTCGCTGCTCGGAACCGCGGCGCTCCCGGCGCACGACCTGGTGTTGCTGATTCCGTTTCCCTTCATTGTCTGGGGGGCTGACGAGCTGCGCCGCTGGCTGCTCCGTCGCCACGAGCTGCACGCGGCGCGTCCGGCGTGAGCGTTGTCCTCAGATGACGGCGCTGACGACGAGGGTTCCGATGACGATCAGAACCAGCGCGGTGCAGGCGTTGCCCCACCGCTCGAGCCACTGACCGCGGATCTGGTAGCCGCCGAAGCACGCCGCGAGCGTCAGCCCGACGATCGTCGCGATCGTCACCGCGGCGAAGATCACGAGCGAGCCGATGGCGGCCGTCAACCCGGCGGTGGTGGCTGCGAGGAACACCGGCAGGATCGTCAGATCCGGCGATGCGGCGGCGCCGAAGGGCACCATGACCGCGGCGAGGCCACGGAGCCGGCCGTCCCTGGCGGCGCTGGGCGCGTCGAGCTCGCTCGCGGCCGACTTGGCTGCGGGTTGATCCGAAGGGCCGCGGCCGTGCCCTTGAGCGTCGCGATGACCGTGAGCGTGGCCGTGTCGCGGTGCGCGCTGGTGTCCGCGTCCGGTGAGCTCCACGATCGCGAACCCCACGCCGGTGGCGATCAGCAGGCAGCCGATGATCGTGTCCTGCGCACCCTGGACGGTCGAGCGAAACTGGAGACCCACGGCGATGATCACGCCTCCCAGCACGATCGACACGAGCACGTGTGCCACACCGGCCAGGCCTGAGAGGCGCGCCACGCGGGTGAGCGGGTAGCGGCGTGTGCGACCGAGCACTGCCAGCGGTACCCAATGGTCGGGCAGGATGGCGTGGCCGAAGCCGACGCCGGCGGCGGCCGCGAGCAGAGCCGGGGTGGTGGCACTCATGCCGAGAGCGTGCGCTCGGAGGGACGGGATGCGAGACCCAGCCGAAGGTGCTCGGCGTGCGAGACGGCCTCGGCGAGCAGCACGCCGACGTGATCGTCGTGCAGCGCGTAGACGATGCTCTTGCCCTG
>ODAK010005133.1_pt1 | contig 13321 bp, 15 predicted proteins | sample 1539591 | NCBI WGS metagenome assembly ODAK01 (sample SAMEA3539303, study PRJEB22396) | soil metagenome | biome: tundra; feature: field; material: soil | place: USA | collected 2010-05 | depth 0.15 m | reverse complement strand
CTACGGATCAGAAGGTTGGGGGTTCGAATCCCTCCGAGCGCGCTTGTTGGTGACGTGACTCTCCCTGATTCGGGCATGAATTCGGACGGAGGCCGGCTCGATTGGTGGTTCAATCTGCCGGGCTTCGCCGACCGCTTGAACCAGCCGGATCATCGCATCGGCGGCCCGTTGCCCATGCGTGCGATCCTGGAAATGCCGACAACCGATCGAGTCCGCATCTTCGCAGAGAAGTTCGGCTTCGGCTCGCAGGAGCGCCCTTTTCAGCGGCGCGCCATCCTTCGGCTTCAGCGTGAACGATGCGCGGCACATACCGTCGGCGTCGACGGTCATGGAGTCCCCAATCGTAAGCAGCCCTGGGAGGAGGTCCTCAATACGCTCGCCATAGATGGTGGACTTGCAATGTGTGCTCATAGCGGCACCGTACCGACAGGCTGTGACGGCCACAATGTGGGCTAAACTAGGCACATGCGTATGCACATAGCTTTGGAGGACGAGCTGGTCGCTGAGCTGGATCGACGAGTCGGCCCCCGAAAGCGGAGTGCGTTCATCGCCGAACTGATCAAGCGCGGCCTGGACGACGAACGACGCTGGGATGACATCGAGGCGACACTCGGAGTGCTCGCCGACACCGTGCACGAGTGGGACACGGATCCTGCAGCATGGGTTCGTATCCAACGTCACGGCGACGAGCGTCGCTCAGGCTGACGTGGGTCGCCTGGTACTCGATTCGACCGTTCTGATTGATGCACTTCGGGGCAAACCCGTGGCGGAGAGGATCGTCGGACTGCGTCGGACAGGGACCGAACCGTGGGTGTGCGTGATCTCAGTCGAGGAAATCTGGCGAGGGCTGCGCCCCTCGGAGGAACAGAAGGTACGTCGCCTCTTCAACGGACTGCGAGTCGCTCCTCTTGGTTTGGCTGAGGGCATCCGGGCGGGGACGTGGCGCCGTGATTTCGCTGAACGCGGTGTGACACTTCACCAGGCGGACTGCTTGATCGCTGCCGCTGCGGCTGGCATCGGCGCGTCTCTCGCGACAGCCAATGTGGACGATTTCCCGATGTCCGAAGTGGAGGTCGAGCACTGGCCTTCGACCGCTTGATTTCGCCAGTCGCTTTACTTCAGGAGCGGGTGACCACTGTGGCCGACGCGTATGCGACACCGCGTTCGCCCTGAAAAGTCCCTTAGCATCGACACTGTGCCTTCCGACTCGATGCCAGCAGCCGTCTACGTGGGCGACGGCAGGATCGCGGTCGAGGGGCGTGTGCCGGCCCTGCCGACGGGGCCGCCCTTCGGTGTGCCTCACGCGTGCCTCGGTGGCCTACCTTGGCTACCGGGGTGCGTTCTGCCGTTACAAGACCGTGGCGGCCGACGGCTTGATTCGGATTCCCGATTCTCTCCCGACCAGAGTGGCCGCTCTGGCCGAACCGATGGCGATAGCCCTACACGCACTTCGGGTGGGAGGCGTCGGCCCTGATGATCGAGTGCTCGTCACCGGGACGGGCCCGGTCGGGTTGCTCATTATCGCTGCGCTACGCGCACAGGGGATCTCCGACATCACCGCGAGTGAGCCTTCATCTGTCCGGCGCCAACGGGCGCTCGACGTCGGGGCCACTCGGGTGGTTACACCAGACGCGCTGGTTGAGCCACCCATGGGCGCACCGGTGGCGGAGCCTTACTCAGTGATCTTCGAATGCTCGGGACATGCCAGCGCCGTGGAGGCAGCCTTCGGCCAACTCGACTATGCGGGCACCCTGGTCATTGTCGGTACCGGGTTCGAACCGCCCCGATTCAACCAGAACCGCTTGATCATCTTTGAGCTCGAGATCGTCGGGGCCTACAATTACGATGAAGACGGTTTCCAGTCGGCGGTCGACCTGCTTAATAGCGGGAAGTTGCCGCTTGGGTCATTGATCGAACCCAATGACATTCCGCTCAGTGAGGTGATGGACTCGATGGAACGGCTTTCCCGAGGTGAGATCGCCAGCAAGGTGATGGTCCGACCGAGCATGTCGTCATGAGCACGACATCATTTGCCCCCCGGATCAACCACGTGGCGATCAGTGATGCCGACGTCCTCAACGATGAGGGACGGGCTGCGCTCCTCGACTTCTACTCCGAGGTCTTCGGATGGAGCGAGGGAGACAACAGTACGGAAAAGGGCAATCGCCTTATCCTCGCCACCGGGGAATGGCGCCAGTTCATCTACCTGCTCCCGGCAAAGGGCGAATTCATGGTCACTCCGGACATGGACCACTTCGGAATGGAGGTGTCTTCCAAAGAGGAGTTGATGGAAATACTGGAACGGGTAAGGGTGTACCGATGCAAGGACGACCGTGTCCGCATCACCGACGTGGGCACCATGGTCACCCACCACAACGACGGTGAACACACTCTCACCAACGTCTACATTGAGTTCTTGATCCCGCTGTGGATTGAGCTCCAGCACATCGAGCGACGTTCCGAAGACTAACTTCCCGCCCGGCCGGTCTGCGCGTTGCAGGGTGCTCAGGGATGGATGCGCAGGAGGCGATCGTCCACCAATGACACTCCGGGCGCGGACCAAGCGGCGTCCTTCACAATGCGGGCCTCGTCAAACGAGTGAACATGACCACTCAGCACGGCCTTTGTGCCGGCCATGGTGACGTGGATCTGCCGGGCGTCAAGAGCGGCGTGTCGAGCAAGGGCATTCGTAATTTGCTTCTCCACCCGTGATGCGACGACGCGTGGTTTGACCGTGATGCGATTGCTGACGGATGTCACTCCCAATAGGTGAGTCACCATTCGTTGGGCTTCATCGCGTTGGTAGTTCCAGTCGACCGCTCCGGTCAATATCACATGTCCGCTCGATACCTTTGCCCGGATGTCCTGATTCGCCAGGGCTGCGTTCCACTCGATGCCTTGTGCGATGGACGCGGCGATATCGGAGTCATCTTTGGCATGCAATTGATGAAGGTGGACTTCTAGCTCGTCAGCGACTGCCTTGACCCCGTGTACATGTTGGGCAGCGGTCACCGCACGCAGCTTGTCGAAATAGGTCGGAACGTGCCCTGACAGGGTCACGGCCCCCTCAAGCGCGCTGACAGCAATATGACGTGCGTCGACCTTGGGGTCCCATTTGAGTTCCTGCTGGACGTCAATCTGCAATTGGCTGGTGTCCATGTCTTCCTGTGCCTCCTGATTCAAGCCAACGGCATTGGCCACCATCGACGACTTGAGGCCATCATGCGGTTGTCTGGGAGGTCCGGTCAGGGCCGAAGGTCCCGAATTGAGTTCCAGGCCTGTTCTGAGCCGCCGACCGGAAACACCGTGCGTTGGAGCGGGAACGCCAGTTCTAAGGGGGAGGTGAGGTGTCCGGGTTCCGATGACCTTTGGCCCTGTCTGAATCCCACTTGCTCTGATTTGCTCGTGACATGCGAACTGGCGGTGCAGCGCGTCAGCGTCTCGACATCCCGGCGATTCACCGGAATCTGGTGCTCGCGGTGCTCTGCGTCTCATTGTTGATCGTCTCGCTCGACGACACCATCCTGAACATTGCCCTGCCCGCACTCGTCCGCGACTTGCGGGCTACGGAGTCACAGCTCCAGTGGATAGTCGATGTCTACGCCTGCGTATTCGCTGGTCTCTTGCTCGTCGCCGGCGGGGTGGGTGACCGAGTCGGGCGCAAGAGGGTCCTGTGCGTAGGGTTGATAGTTTTCGCCGCCGGTTCCGCCGCCTCGGCGTTTTCCACCTCGGTCACCGCTCTGATTGCAGCGCGGTCAGTGATGGGTCTCGGGGCCGCATGCATCATGCCAGCCACATTGTCGATCATCACGGATGTGTTCAGAGGTTCTGAGGAACAGGCCCGGGCGATCGGAATCTGGTCGGGCACCACTGGACTGGGCATCGCCATCGGCCCCATCGCTGGTGGCTGGCTGCTCGCCCACTTTTGGTGGGGATCGGTCTTCCTCATCAACGTCCCCGTAGCGCTCGGCGGCATGCTGGCAGCGTTCCGCTGGGTTCCGGAGTCCCGTGATCCGGCCCGCCGCCCGGTCGATGCATTCGGTGCGGTGCTCTCAACGACAGGACTGGCCATGCTTCTCTGGTCGATAATCGAGGCTCCGTTGCGAGGGTGGGGTTCCACGCTCGTACTGGGGGTCGGGGCCGGCGCACTGGCAATTCTGGGCTTGTTCGTGGCCTGGGAACGTCGCAGTCGGCACCCGATGCTCCTCCTCCCGGTGTTTGGGGACCGGCGATTCTCCGTAGCTATGTCGGCGGTTGCCTTGGCGGTGTTCGCCCTGATGGGTGCGCTCTTCGTCTTGACCCAGTTTCTCCAGTTCTCGCTCGGCTACTCGGCCCTGTCCACGGGCGTCCGCATACTGCCCATCGCCGCGGTGCTCGGCGCTTCGGCTCTCGTCTCGACCCGCCTGGATCGATGGCTCGGCACCAAGGTGGTCGTGGCGGCCGGCCTGGTTCTTGTGGCGGGAGGCCTATGGCAACTCACCACCATGACCACAGCCAGCGGTTTTGGCGATGCCTTGATAGGCATGATCTTGCTCGGTCTCGGTGCCGGTCTGATCATCGCGCCGGCCACGGCATCGGTCATGGGGTCGCTGCCCCGCCAACGGGCAGGGGTGGGATCGGCCACCAACAGCACGGCACTGCAGATCGGTGGGGCGCTCGGCGTGGCGGTCATAGGGTCCGTGCTCTCATCCCGATACCAGAGCGGGATGACGGCCGTTCTGCGCGACCACTCGATCCCGGCTGCGGCAGCGCACGCCATCCTTGGCTCAATCGGGGGAGCGCTGGTGGTGGCGCACATGGCCGGCGGTGAACTGGGTCACCAACTTGCCTCAGCGGCCCGGCTCTCATTCGTCGACGGAATGGACCGCGCGTTGCTGATTGGTGCAGTCGTCGTGGCGGTGAGCGTCGTTCTGGTACTGATTGCCTTGCCGTCCCGAGCCCGAGGGCTGTCAGGGGGGCTTGGGGACGCTTCCGACAGCTCGATCCCTTCAGCTGAGGCAACCGGGGACGAACCGGCGGGGCCTTCGGATCAGACCGATACGGACTGGTCGCGTGGAGCGAATGGTCGGAACGTGAGAGTGCCGTTGTCCGATGAGGATGGGCCGAGCCTGCACGCAGGACCGTCCGGAGGGTTCAATGCCGTCCAAGGGCCCGATCGCCAGCGGATGGACCCTCTCGAAGTTCGGGAACGCCACCCGCCCCCCGCGGAGCATGGGACCTCTGGCCCTTTGCACGAGCCAGACGAGCACGTAGCCTCCTGAGATGGACATCGGCGACGACCTGGTCATGGATCGTCACGGTTTCGACCTGCTGCTGGACGTCCTGCGTCGACGAGGCCTTCGGACCATTGGGCCGGTCGTGCGCGATGGGGCCATCATGCACGGAGAGGTCTCGTCAACCGCCGACCTACCCGAGGGCTGGCACGACCACACTTCGCCCGGAAACTACCGGCTCACCAACGACGACGGTCCCGAGCTGTTCGGCTGGGCCGTAGGACCTGAATCTTGGAAGTCCGAGTTCTTCCTCCCTACAGAGACGGTGTGGCGGGCCACCGTCGACAACGGCGAGGTGACCTTGTCCGACGTGAAGGATAAGCCGAGTCCCGTAGCAATTGTCGGGGCACGGCCTTGCGAGATTGCGGCACTCGGTGTTCTCGACCGGGTTCTCCGCAACGGAGCGGTTCCCGACGACCGCTACGCCGCACGTCGAGACGGCGCGTTCGTCGTCGTGGTCGAGTGCGGTTCACCTTCGGGCACCTGCTTCTGCACCTCCATGGGGACCGGGCCGGCCGCCAGCTCTGGCTACGACCTGGCCCTGACCGAGTTGGCTGGTTCGGGCCAACTCGAGCACGAGTACTACGTGCGGATTGGCTCGCTCGACGGGGCGGAGGTAATGGCTCTCGTGCCCAATCGTCCCGCCGATGACGTCCTACGCTCCCGCCGCCAGGCGGTCGTCGACCGGGCCACCCAACGTATGGGGCGCACCCTCGACACGGATGGCCTACCCGAGCTCCTGGCCCGAAACCTCGAACACCCTCGGTGGGCCGAGGTGGCCGAACGCTGTTTGTCCTGCGGCAATTGCACCCTGGTGTGCCCCACCTGCTTCTGTAGCGACGTCAAGGACGCCACTGATGTCAACGGGGCGGTCGAACGTCGGCGGCACTGGGCGTCATGTTTCGACCTCGATCATTCCTACCTGCACGGCGGCGCGGTCCGACCCTCCACATCGTCGCGCTATCGACAGTGGATGACCCACAAGCTCTCCACCTGGTGGAACCAGTTCGACGAGTCAGGCTGTGTCGGCTGTGGACGCTGCGTCGCATGGTGCCCCGTCGGCATCGACATCACCGAAGAGGCTGCGGCCATTCGGGCGAGTGATGGTGCCTCGCTCATGCATACGATCGCCGAAGCGAGGAACGAGACGTGAGCGAAACGGATCGGGCTATCACCCAAGCAATGACCGGGCACGAATTCCTTGCTGGAGTTTCTCCTCGTACCGTGGAGCTGATGTCGAACGGGGCGAGGCTCGTGGAGTTCGAGACGGGTGCATTGCTTCTTCGAGAGGGCGAGCACGCTGACACCCTTTATCTCCTCACCCGGGGACGGGTGGCCGTCGAGATCCATTCGCCGTCGCAAGGACCTTTGGTGATCGATATCGTCAATCCGGGTCACGTCGTCGGGCTCAGCTGGGCGGCCCCTCCCTTCCGTTGGCAGTTTGACGCTCGGGCACTCGAACCTGTCCAAGCCGTCGCTCTCGATGCGCCGCGTCTGTTCGAAGAACTGGCGACCCACCCTGAAGTGGCGGCCGAATTGCACCGGCGACTCAGCGCAGTCATGTTGTCGCGGCTACAGGCCACACGAATCCGACTCCTCGACCTCTATGCAAATGCCAGCCGTCACTGAGCGCGCCGCCGGACTCCCGGCCTGGGGCGGCCCGCTCACTCCGTCGCCGTATCGGATCGTGGAGCGGCGGGTTGAGCTCGACGACGTCGTCACCTTGTCGGTCGCCCCGTCGTCGGCGCAGTCCATCGAACCCGCATCCTTCCTACACGGGCAATTCAACATGCTCACGGCCTTCGGGGTGGGTGAGGCGGCCATATCCATCTCGAGCTCGCCGGGCGCGCACGGACCCCTCGAGCACACCATACGCGACGTCGGTGCCGTGACCCATGCCTTGTGTGCCGCTCCTGTGGGTTCGACCATCGGAGTCCGTGGTCCCTTTGGACGCGATTGGGACCTGGCCTCCGTCGATGACGGGATGGATGTCGTCGTGGTGGCCGGCGGGATCGGTCTGGCCCCGCTCCGCGGCGCTGTGCGGGACCTGGCAGGGCAATCTCAACGGCGGGTTGGCCGGACCTTCGTGCTGGTTGGCGCTCGTTCGCCCGATCAGATCCTGTTCCCCGAAGACCTCGAGGAGTGGCGCGCCGCGGGGATCTACGTTGACGTGACGGTCGATATCGGCGCGCCTGGTTGGTTCGGCTCGGTCGGCGTCGTGACCGTGGTGCTCCCTCGGGCGCCCTTCGAGCCCACCAACACTGTGGCGTTGCTCTGCGGGCCCGAGATCATGATGCGCTTCGCGGCCCGACAGCTCGTTGACCAGGGCGTCGACCCGCGACGCATCCGTGTGTCACTCGAACGAAACATGCAGTGTGGGGTGGGACTCTGCGGCCATTGTCAGCTAGGCCCTCTCCTCGTCTGCCGGGATGGGCCGGTGGTGACCTATGGAGGCGTGGCCGACAAGCTGTTCATGGAGCGGAACCGGTGACCGAGGGAGAATCCGGCGCACTCGAGACCCGTCCGACGTTGGCCGTGTGGAAGTTCGCGTCCTGTGACGGGTGCCAGCTCAGTTTGCTCGACTGCGAAGACGAACTACTTGCCCTCACAGGTATTGTGCGTATCGCCCACTTCACCGAGATGTCGCGGGCGACCGTTGACGGACCATACGACGTCTCATTAGTTGAGGGTTCCATCACCACGCCCGACGATGCGGTGCGGATCCGCGAGATCCGGGCCAGCTCCCGTCGGCTGATCACAATTGGGGCATGCGCGGCGGCCGGGGGTATTCAGGCCCTGCGAAACTTCGCAGCGGAGGGCGCATTCGTGGGTGCCGTCTATGCCCACCCCGAGTACATCTCTTCACTGTCGACCTCGACGCCCATCTCGGCACACGTGGCCGTGGACCTCGAGGTCCAGGGCTGCCCGATTGACCGCCGCCAGCTGTTGGAGGTGATTACGGCGGAGCTTGCCGGGCGTAAACCGTTCCTTCCTACGCACACTGTCTGCCAAGAGTGCAAAGGTCGCAACACCGTGTGTCTCCTGGTGGCCCACGGGACGGCCTGCATGGGACCGGTCACCCGTGCCGGTTGCGGCGCCCTGTGTCCGGCCGTCGGCCGCGGCTGCTTCGGTTGCTTCGGTCCGTCAGAGGGGGCGAACACTGCCGCTCTCGCGCAGCGCCTGCGCGAGAGCGGCCTGGAGCCCGTGGACGTATCGCGCCTGTTCGCCACCTTCTACTCTGGCAATTCCGTGTTCGCTGAACAATCCCGCACCCTGGCCGACCGTATTGAGCCCGGTGCGGACGCAGGGACTGAGGTGCATCCATGACCCACGGGTCGAGTGTGCACCGGACCGTGTCGGTCGAAGGACTCTCACGCGTAGAGGGCGAAGGCTCGCTCCACGTGGAAGTACGCGATGGCGTTGTCGAGCAGGTGGCGCTCAATATCTTCGAGCCGCCGCGCTTCTTCGAAGCGTTCCTGCGGGGACGTGGCGCCATGGAGGCACCTGACATAACGGCCCGCATCTGCGGCATCTGCCCGGTCGCCTACCAGATGAGCGCATGCGCCGCGGTCGAAGACGCCGTCGGAGTGACGGTGAGCCCTGCGGTGACGGACATGCGCCGGCTCCTCTACTGCGGGGAGTGGATCCAGAGTCACGCCCTGCACATCTATCTTCTTCACGCTCCAGACTTCCTGGGCTGCGCTGACGCGGTGGAACTGGCAGAACTGGATCGCGCTGCCGTCGAACGCGGTCTGGCTATCAAGAAGATCGGCAATCTCCTCATGGCCACCGTGGGCGGCCGTGCCATTCACCCCGTCAATGTGCGGGTGGGGGGTTTCTACTCCGCTCCCGCACCCGCGGAGATTGCCGCGTTGGCCGATCCGTTGCGACGGGCTCGTGATCTGGCCCTCGAGACAGTGTCTTGGGTGGCGGGATTCGATTTCCCCGACATGGCGGGGGACTATCACTTTGTCTCGTTGCGCTCTCCGCACCACTACCCGATCGAATCAGGCCGCATCGCCTCGAGCGATGGGCTGGATCTGTCACCGTCTGCCTTTGATCAAATGGTGGTCGAGGAACATGTGGCTCGATCCACTGCGCTGCATGCTCGGTTGGCTGGGCAGCGCGACTACCTCACCGGCCCGCTCGCCCGCTACGCACTCAACTCATCCGTCCTTCCCGAAGTGGCTCGCGAGGCCGCAACCGCGGCCGGGTTGGGGCCAGTGGTCACCAATCCGTTTCAGAGCATTGTGGTCCGTGCCGTGGAGCTCGTCTTCGCGTGCGATGAGGCTGTCCGATTGGTGGAGTCCTATGAAGCCCCGAACCCGCCGGCCACCCACGTTCCTCTCCGGGCCGGGATCGGCGTCGGGGTCTCCGAGGCACCGCGCGGCTTGCTCCTGCACGCCTATACGCTCGACGCTGCCGGCGACATCACGACCGCCCGCATCGTGCCGCCGACTTCGCAGAATCAGATCACGATTGAGGCCGACCTGAGAAAAGTGGTGCAGGGCGCACTCGATCTGTCCGATGCCGATCTGGGCTGGCGTTGTGAGCAGGCAGTCCGCAACCACGACCCGTGTATTTCCTGTGCTGCCCATTTTCTCGACATTACGGTTGTTCGGTCGTGAGTAGCGCGGTGACAGGGGAACCCGTGTCGACCGTAACTCCGAACGAAGTCCTCCCGCGCGTGGTGGTTGCCGCAATGGGAAGCGAATACCGCCGCGACGACGGTGCCGGGCTGGCAGCAATGGCCATGGTGGCTGAGCAATGTCCGGACGTCGTTGTGGGGGGTCCTCTGTGTGACCCGCTCGACTTGCTCGGAATGTGGGATGGGGCCGACCTGGCGGTGATTATTGATGCCGTGTCTTCTGGAGCCCCTCCAGGGACGGTCCAACTAGTGGAGTTGGATCCCGCTCTCTCGAGGCCGCCCGGCGACCAGCGCTCAGTCGGTCCGAACAGCACCCACGGTATCGGGCTAGCCGGCGTCTACCGCCTGGCTCGGGCAATCGGGCGAGCCCCGGCAAAGGTGGTGGTGGTCGGTATCGAGGGCCTGGATTTCGGGCAAGGGATGGGGCTGAACGTTGCCGTTCAGGAAGGGGTCACCCATGCGGCGCGTCACGTTGTGGAGCTGATCGGGGAGGTGGGCTGATGTGCCTGAGCAGGCTCCACAGGGTGCGGTCGGTGACTGGACCGGGCAGGGTGACGGTGGAGGACATGAACGGGCGACGGCACGAGGTTTCGCTGTTGGCTCTCGAGCCGAGAGAGCCCGACCCGGTGCCGGGGGACTGGCTGGTGGTGCACAGCGGATACGCCATCGACCGAGCGGAGGCCGCCGAGGCGGCGATGGTCCTGGCCGAGCTCGGACAAAGCGGAGCGGCCACGCTCCCTTCGGCAGGCCGACATCCGTGACGACCGTGCTGCGATGAGTCAGCCGCCGCTGGGCCCTTTGCTCTTTGCGCGTTACGCCTACCCGCCCAACGAGCTCGGATATTGCGGGCCGCCTGACCCGGCTTCCCTACTAGAAGCGTCGGAAGGCCTCGATGTGGCGCGGCTGTACCAGCTGGCCACCAAGTTCTCCGGCGCATGGCCTTACCTCGAGCTCATCGCCGATCGCAATGGGATCACCGATCCGCTGGACGCCCGAGTGGTCGAGGCCTACTGGGTCGGCAATGCGTTGCTCGAGCAGGTGCCGGTTTCGGCTTTGGCGTCTTCGCTGCGAGACCGTTTTGGAGGAAGTGCCGGTCACAGGTTCGGGGCCATGGCTTCGGCCGTACCCCTGGGAGGAGTGTGCAGCCACAGCCTCCACGTCTTCGCCGTCTATCCGTGGCTGGGATTGTTGCGTTCGGGGATAGACGGCCCCTCGCTCACGGTGCTCGACCGGTGCCGGATCCGGTGGGGTCGCGTCGAATCGGTGACGGGTGACAACGTGACAGTTCGGAACCGGGTCCTGGTCTTCCAGAAGTCACAGCTCGTGCTTGGACCTGAGCGGTCGGAGGTGGCCCGCCGCAGCATCGATGGCATCGGTCTCGCTCCCGATGTGGAAGTGGATGACATCGTCTCGCTCCATTGGGACTGGGTGTGCGATCGGCTTTCACCAGAAGGGCTGGCCTCCTTGAAAGGGTGTACGGCGGTCAACCTGGCTGCCGTGAATGGCCTTCCGGTATCGGGGATGGCCGGCGCGTGCGAATCGTGAACCACGGGTGACCTTTGGCCCTACTCGGGCCGCCGATTGCGTCGCAACCTTTGAGGAGAGCAGCCACTCTCGAAAGGAGGCGAGGCCAACCATGAAGACCGTGTTCATCAATCCGGAGCGGTGTATTGGTTGTCTCCAGTGCGAGTTGGCATGTGCCGTCGAGCATTCTGAGAGCAAGGACGAGAAGCTTGCCTTCCTGGAGACGCCCGTACCCCGGAAACGTGTTCATGTCCAGGCCGGTCCCCTTCCCACTTTCGCGTTTCCCAACCGATGTCGGCACTGTGACCCCGCCCCTTGCCTACAGGTGTGCCCCACGGGAGCCATCTCTCGAGATGAGGAGCATGCCCTCATCCTGATCGATGAGAAGAAATGCATCGGGTGCGCCATGTGTGCCGTGGTCTGCCCCTTTGACGTGGTGACCTTCCACCCGCTGGCCGAGGGTCCAACGCCGCAAGTGACCGTGGCCGTCAAGTGCGACGGGTGCGTTGAACGGGTAAGCCGCGGCGATACTCCCGCATGTGTGGAGGTTTGCAAGGTTGACGCCCTTGTCTTCGGGGAATTGAACGACCTCGTCGCCGAGGGCCGTGTGCGCGAAGCCGGAGCGGTCCTCGCCGCCGCGGGGTTCACCCCTACGCTCACGCCGGATGGCGACCCCCTCGCCCTCTGGCACGCGTGGGGCTTGGCCGAGACGACCGCTGCACGTGCCGCATCCGCCCGCGTCCAGCACGCTGACGCTATGGGAAACGGCCGTGCCGGAGCCGCCCCCACCCCAAGAGTCGAGAACGGAGGAGGACCACAATGAGTGGAACCAGTACAAACGGCCGCTCCAAGAGTCTGTCCATCAATAGGGACGCCCAAGTCATGATTGACCAGGCCAGGGCGGAGGGCATCGCTACCGTCTGGGACCGGCTGGCCGACCAGCAGCCACAGTGCGGGTATTGCGCGCTCGGGTTGAGTTGCCGCAATTGTGCGATGGGTCCGTGCCGGATTGACCCGTTTGGAGAAGGTCCCCAAAAAGGCGTGTGCGGAGCGGACGCCGATGTCATCGTCGCCCGCAACCTGGGTCGGACGATCGCCGCAGGATCGTCGTCGCACTCGGACCACGGGAGGGACATTCTTGAAGCATTCGGTCATTTGGCTCGCGGGGAGACCACCGGGTACCGCATCGTCGATGAGGAGAAATTGCGCCGTATCGCCGGCGAAGTTGGGGTGACGACCGAGGGCCGTACGGTAGAGGAAGTTGCCATTGATCTCGCCGACGTGCTCCAAGATGACTACGGCACGCGCCGCGGATCACTCTCGTTCACTGCTCGTGCACCCGACGCTCGCAGGGCCAAATGGGAGGCGGCAGGGATTACGCCGCGGGGGATCGACCGGGAGAACGTCGAGATGTTGCACCGTACCCACATGGGTGTCGACAACGACTACGTGAACACCCTGCTGCACGCGCTCAGGACGGGGTTGTCGGACGGGTGGGGCGGATCGATGATCGCCACCGAGCTGTCCGACGTGATGTTCGGGACCCCGAGCCCGGTGATGTCGGAGGTGAACCTTGGCGTATTGAAGACGGATCAGGTCAACATCGCCATGCACGGGCACAATCCTCTGCTCTCAGATGTGATCTGCGCCGCCGCCCAAGACCCCGATCTTGTCGAGCTTGCCAAGTCGGTCGGTGCCAAGGGCATCAACATCGTCGGATTGTGTTGTACGGGTAACGAGATGCTCATGCGCCGTGGCGTTCCAATTGCCGGCAACCATCTGATGCAGGAGTTGGTGCTCATCACCGGAGCTCTTGAGGCGATGGTGGTCGACTATCAGTGCATCATGCCTTCGATCGTCGACGTGGCGAAGTGCT
>ODAK010005130.1_pt1 | contig 13322 bp, 13 predicted proteins | sample 1539591 | NCBI WGS metagenome assembly ODAK01 (sample SAMEA3539303, study PRJEB22396) | soil metagenome | biome: tundra; feature: field; material: soil | place: USA | collected 2010-05 | depth 0.15 m | reverse complement strand
GGTCTTGACGATGACGTCGGTACGATTGGCGTCCTGCACCGCCTTGTCCGCCATTTCGGACGACTGGGTCACCTGGCGGGCGATCTCTCCGACCGAGGCCGACAATTCCTCAGCGGCCGAGGCGACGGTCTGCACGTTGACGCTCGCCGCCTCAACCGCACCCGCGACGTTGGCCGCCTGCCGGGTGGTCTCGCTGGTGGTTTCCGACATGGACCTGGCGGTGGCTTCAAGTTCGGTCGCCGCGGATGCGACCAACCCGACCAGGCCGGCGGTCTTTTCCTCAAAGTCGCGCAGCAGGCCATCGACGCGTTTCGAGCTTTGCGCCCGCTCGGTCAGTAACGCCTCCTGATAGGCGGAAATCGCGATGTCCATGTCGAGCATGACGCCGGCGTTCATCGCGGCGATGAGGGCCGGGAGCTTGCCGGGCGACCAGCGATGGGTCCGCAGTGCCAACGCGATCAGGCGGTTGAGCACAAACGTGTAACCACTGATATACCAGCGCGGCTCCAACCCGATCCGGTGATGCACGAGACCGATCGTCCGCACGCCGGAGAGGTAGTCCGCATCGAAGCGACCGGAGAAAAGCCGCCGCCAGTGCGCCGTCTGGGTCTGCTTCAGGCGAGGGATCTGGTCCCCGACCAACTGCCTGAGATGAGGGATCGTGACGACGTGCTGATAGAACGCTTCAACGATCGCCGGCAATTCCGGCTCGATGACGGGCCAGAACGCCGTCAACAGCCGGCAAGCGGCGGAATCAAGGCCAATGAAGCGTATCCGTATCGCGAGATCGTCGTCGTCTGACATTGCCATGCCGCCACGCTCCTGTTCGGCCATTTCCCCGGGAACGCTGGTGGCCCGCCGGTTGCTCGCGCCAGTATCGCGCCGGTTCATGAACATGTGGTAAATGCGTCGGCGATGACCGGAAAATGGTGGTCCCATATTCGGGGTCGCGCGGGCCACCTGAGCCCAATCGGTGTTCCGGAAAGTCGCCGCCGCACCCAAGGCCGAGAGAGCGCCGATCCGATCTGCCGGCGGCCCGGTCGGGGCTTCCCCGATCAACCGGGCAAGACCAGGATGACCACGTCGCGGCATGAGTTCATCAGCGCGCGGGCGGCGATCCCGAGGAGGCATCCAATGCGACCCATCACCCGCTCATGCCAGTTCGCCAACCGGCTGTCCCGGAGAACCACGCGGTGACCAGGCGCCGCATCGCGAACCCCGCCAGGCCCGCCGACCCACCGCCGCCGCCACATCCGACCATACGGCGGTCAGCTCTGCCCTGGCACCAGCCAAAATCCGTGGAGGACGACGCGACCGCGGCCGACGCGATTCGGGCGATCGTGCGGCACCCGAGTTATCGGGAAGCCGACCGGGATGTCGATTTCCTCGACCGGAACGATACCAGGGGGGTACGACTGCAGCTCGATTATCTCAAGGCGGAGCTGCTACTGAAAGAACACGGCGTCGCGCACACCATCGTCGTGTTTGGCGGCACGCGCGTGGCCGAGCCGCGGGCGGCGCGACGCCAGGCCGATGCATGCGCGGCGGAGCAGACGGGTGACGCCGCCGCGCAACGCCGGCTGGCGATCGCGCGGCGAGTCGTGGCCAACAGCCGGTACTACGAGATTGCCCGGGCGTTCGGTGGCCTGGTGGGCGCGGCCTCCGCGCGGGCCAGGGGCGGGCGTATCATGGTCATGACCGGCGGCGGGCCCGGCATCATGGAAGCCGCCAACCGCGGCGCCCACGACGTGGGTTGCCCATCGATCGGGCTGAATATCACGCTGCCGCACGAACAGTACCCGAACCCGTATGTGTCACCCACGCTCTGTTTCAGCTTTCATTACTTCGCCATACGGAAATTGCATTTCCTGTCACGCGCCCGGGCACTGGTGGTCTTCCCCGGCGGCTACGGCACGATGGACGAGCTGTTCGAGGTGCTGAACCTGGTGCAGACCCGCAAAATCGCCCCACTGCCGGTGGTGCTGGTGGGCGAGGCCTACTGGCGGCGCGTGCTCGACCCGGAATTTCTGGTCGAGGAGGGCATGATCGACCCCGAGGACCGCGAACTGTTCTGGTTCGCCGAGACCGCCGAGGATACATGGCAAGGCATCCTGCGCTGGTACGACGCCGCCGGGTCGCCGCTGCTGGGGCCCGGCGCGTGAAACTGTCGTTCCATGGCGCGGCACGGACCGTCACCGGCTCCTGCCATCTGGTCGAGGCGAACGGCCGCCGCGTTCTGATCGATTGCGGAATGTTACAGGGCAGCCGCGAACTGGAACGGGACAACGCGGAGCCGTTCGGCTTCGATCCCGCGCGCATCGATACCGTCTTGCTCACCCACGCCCATCTCGATCATTGCGGACGGCTGCCGTTACTGGTGAAGCAAGGCTTTCGCGGCGACATCATCGCCACGGCGGCGACCCGCGATCTCGCTCGCCTTGTGCTGCTGGATTCGGCGCATCTGCAGGAAGAGGAAGCGCGGCGGCGAACCCGGCACAATCGCCATCACCAGGAAGAGGCTCCGCTTTACGCACTGTCCGATGCGCTGGACACGATGGATCGTTTCGTTCAACCCGGCGTTGGCTATGGCGATACCGTGACACTCGCGGATGGGTTGAGTGCCACGTTTCATGACGCCGGACACATCCTTGGTTCGGCGAGTGTCCTGTTGGAATCGACGGAAAATGGCGCGCCGCGGCGGATCTTGTTCTCGGGCGATATCGGCGGCGCCGGACGGCCGCTGCTCGGGGCGCCCGCTCCACCGCCGGCGGCGGAGGCCGTGGTGATGGAAACCACCTATGGCGACAGGCGACATCGGTCGTACCAGGAGTCGGTGGAGGAGTTCCTGACCGCGATCGAGAACACCTTCACGCGCGGTGGCAATGTCATCGTGCCCACCTTCGCGCTGGAGCGAGCCCAGGAGATTCTGTACGTGATCCGGGGCGGGATCGACCAGGGGCGGGTGAAGCCATCGACACAGGTGTTCCTCGACTCGCCGATGGCGATTTCGGCCACCGAGATTTTTAAACGGCATCCGGAATGTCATGGGCCGGAACTCGCCGCGTTGTTCCGCAAAGGCATCGACCCCTTCGCCGTTCCGGGGCTTCATTTCACGCGCGAGACGTCGGAATCGATGTCGATCAATCGGATCGTTGGCGGCGCGATCATCATCGCCGGGTCGGGCATGTGTACCGGCGGGCGAGTGCGGCATCATTTGCGGCAAAACCTGTGGCGGCCTCAGGCGGGGATTGTGTTCGTCGGTTTCGCCGCGGCCGGAACGCCGGCGCGTCAGATCATCGACGGCGCCAGCGACATCAAATTGTTTGGCGAAGAAATTCCGGTGCGCGCGAAGGTGCACACCATCAACGGGTTCTCCGCTCATGCCGATCAACAGGAGTTGTTGGCCTGGCGCCGCGCGGTCAGCGGTGCCGGCACGACCTTCCTGGTGCATGGGGAGCCACGGGCGATGACGCTGTTCGGCGCTCTGTTGCCGGACGGACGCGTCGAGATGCCAGTATCGCACCAGCAATTCACATTGTGATCGTACGTATCAGGCGACTGTTCGTCTGATGCCGACCGGCCGCGACGTTGACCTGTGGTCGTGATGCCCGCGGTTGCGTCATCCTCGGATCGGCCCGTGTGTCGTTGTTTTCGCCGGTTCGTCCGATATCAGTCGAATGTGCCGCTTGCCGTGACATGTAACAAAGTACCAAAGGTAAACTCACCGGGAACACATTCAAGGCTCGCGAACCCTCACGGCGCCAACCTTGTTGGCCATCCGCGCGAACCTCCGGTCGAAACTCACGAACGCTTCGCATCCCGTTGCTTTCGCGAGATGCAACGCATCCGCGAAATCCATTCCACCGCCCGACCAATCCAACGCCTGGGCCGCCAATCCCGGATCTTCCATCGTGACATCCGAGAGCCCGGCGAAATCACGTAAGGCCTTCGCGACCTGAGCGGGGGCGAGCCCATACACGCTCCTCAGAACCCACTCGGTTTCAAGCAGAACGGTCGTGCCGACGAATACATCGTTGTCATCGATTAACTTTCTCGCCCGCGCGGACTGACCGGGATGGTCGCCGGTCAAATAGCGGACAATTACGTTAGTATCGATCGCGAGCATGGCGCCGCTTCACCTCGGCCTCGATCCCGGCGTCCATCTCTTCCAGGCTTTTCGGCGTGCCGCGCCAGGGCAGGGAAGCATACACGTCCTCCGCCCGGGTCGGCGCGAAGATCGGCGTCGCCTTGAGAAGGACACCATCATCCGTGTTTTCGACCAACAGGCGCGTGCCCGCCTGCCAATGATGTTGCTCGCGGATCGCCTTTGGCAGGATGACCTGACCCTTGGTCGAGACGGTGGTGGTCAATCGCCTGGATGCGGCCATGCTTCACTCCACTCCCGTGGTAAGACACTGGTAAGATAAGCCTTCGCCATGGCGAATGCAAGCCTGCGCCGCGAGGTGTCCGCGACCCAACTTATCCCATCAGTCCGCCCGCCAAGGCCCCGCTCATGCACGTCGCCAATGTTCCGCCCAGAATGGAACGCATGCCGAGAACGACGACCTCATGGCGGCGTTCCGGCACCATGGCGCCGAGGCCGCCGATCATGATCCCCAGACTGCCGAAATTGGCGAAACCGCACAGCGCATAGGTCAGGATCATGCGTGTGCGCGGCGCGAAACTGTCCGGCGGCATGCGGGAAAAGTCGAGATATGCGACGAACTCGTTCAGCACGGTCTTGCTCGCCATGAGCGTGGCGGCGGCCTGGGTTTCCGCCCATGGCACGCCGATCAGCCAGAGGATCGGACGAAATGGGAGGGCGAACAGGCGTTGCAGGGTAATTGGCGCGTCGTTCCAGTCCGGAAACAAGGCGAGCCCCATGTTGATCAGGGTCACCATGGCCACCGTCACCAGCAAGGTGGCGATGATGGCCGCCAAAATCGGCATACCATCCATGGTGCCTTTGACCAGCGCGTCGATCGGCCCGGTCGGTTTGTTATCGATAAAGAACGAAGCCTCCGCCGGCTCGGGTTGATCGAATGGCACCATAAGTGCCGCGACCGCCAGCGCGGCGGGCGTGGAAATCACCGACGCGATCAGGATATTGCCCATTGCGTTGGGCACGAGTGGGGCGAGGAAGGAGGCGTAGATCACCATCACCGTCCCGGCGACTCCGGCCATGCCGCAGGTCATCAACGCGAACAACTCGCCGCGCTGCATGCGGGCGAGGTACGGGCGCACCAGCAACGGTGCCTCGATCATGCCGACGAACACATGCACCGCGGCGCCAAGAGCCAGCGGGCCGCCAATGCCAAGCGCCTTGCGCAACAATCGGGCGAACAGTCCGGTCACGAACTGCAAAACGCCCCAATGGAACAGTAGCGATGCGAGCGCGCTGATGGTCAGCACCAGCGGCAGCGCCTGGAACGCGAGAATGAAGCTGGCGCCCGGATGCGATTCCACGAACGGCAAGGGCGGCCCGGCGAGGTAGCCGAACACGAACCGCGTCCCGGTCTCGGTCGCGCGTTGCAGCGCGGACGCCGCGTCGTTCAGCAGGAACATGACGCGGTTGGCGCCTGGAATGCCGATCAGCACCAGCGCCGCGGCGAGTTGCAGCAACAATCCGCCCGCGACGGTGCGCCATCTGATCCGGCGGCGGTTCTCGCTGCAGAGCCACGCGAGGCACAGCAGCGCGAAAATGCCCAGATACGCACGTGCCATGGCTTCCGGTTCCTTTGGGCGGACACCGAGATCGGGTTTCAGTTGGCGCGCCATCGCGGAGTATGAAAGGCGCGGACCTCGCCTGATCGATGCAACAACCGAGGTCCGCCAACCGTGGCGAACGTGATGTCGAATGGCCGGAACAAATACCCGTCACGCGAAAATCGGGCCAGAGTGCGTCGGGTGCTCATGGAAGCCTGGGACCCTATGGGCCTGAAGCACAGGACGAATACGAGGCGTATGTCAGCGAAGTTTATGTTGATGGACGAACGGGCGACCGAGGAAGCGCTTGCCGTCTGTCTCCACGATATCGCGGCCAATCACACGGGATTTTCGCCCAGAGGCGAACTGGCGGCGAGGAGTGCACGCGCGGCGGATTTGATCGTGGAGCTTCGGCCGAGTTTCGAGACGCACTGATTGGTCGGCCGCGAATACAGTCAGACGAGGTCTTGCGAATGATTTCCGCCCGATGGTGGGACCCGCCGCGGATGACGGGTCCCTCGTTGTCAGGCCGCCGAGCGCATGCCGCGCTGGCCGGACGGACGCGATTGCCAGCGTCCCGGACCGCCGCGGCGGTTTTGCGGCGATTGCGGGCGGGATTGATAGGTCTCGGCCGGGATGTCGCCCACTACCGGGATCTTCTCGCCCATCAGCTTTTCGATCTGGCGCAACGTGGACCGTTCGGCCGGATCGCAGAACGCGATCGCGATGCCCTCGGCCCCGGCGCGCGCGGTGCGGCCGATGCGGTGGACATAGCTCTCGGGCTCAGCGGGCAGGTCGAAATTGATGACATGCGATACGCCGGTCACATCGATGCCGCGCGCGGCGATGTCGGTGGCGACCAGCACCCGCGCCCGGCCCGTGCGGAAGTCGCGCAAAGCGCGTTCCCGTTGCGGCTGGCTTTTGTTGCCGTGGATCGCGTCAACCTGCACACCGGTCGCTTCCAGCCGCTCGGCCACCTTGTTGGCGCCGTGTTTGGTGCGGGTGAACACCAGGACGCGCTTGAAGTCCGGTTCGCTCAGCAGTTCCGCCAGCAGCGCCTGCTTCCCGGACGAAGTGACGAAACGTACCGACTGGGCGATCTTCGGCGCGGTGGCCTCCACCCGGGCGATTTCCACCCGGACCGGATCGCGCAGCAGACTGGCGGCGAGCGAGGCGATCTCGGCCGGCATGGTCGCCGAGAACAGGCACGACTGGCGGCGCGAGGGCAGGGCGCTCACGATGTGGCGGATGTCCTTGATAAAGCCGAGATCGAGCATGCGATCGGCCTCATCGAGCACGAAGCGCTCGGCGGTGGCGATCGACAGTTCCCGCGTGTTCATCAGGTCGCGCACCCGGCCTGGCGTGCCAACGACGATATCGGCGCCGCGGCGCATCGCCTCACACTGGCGGAACCGGCTGGCGCCGCCGATGATCACGACGGTGCGCACGCGCGACCCGGCGCCGAAAGCGCGGATCGCCTCATCGATTTGCAGCGCCAGTTCCCGTGTCGGCGCCAAAACCAGCGCCCTGGTCTGGAACGGTCCCGGACGGCGAGGCTCCGCCAGCAGATGGGTCAGGATGGGCAGTGCGAAGGCCGCGGTTTTGCCGCTGCCGGTTTGGGCGATGCCCAACAGATCGCGCCCCTTGAGCAGCGGTGGGATGGCATCGACCTGGATTGGCGTGGGAATGGTGAATTTATGCGCGGTCAGCGCATGCAACAGGATATCAGGCAGGCCGAGGCCCGCGAAGTTTGGACTTGTCACGAGGGATGAATGCTCCAGCACCAGCCACGCCGGTGCCTGTTGTCCATGTCCCAGCGTGATCCAATGGGGACAGACGGTCGGTAGATGAGAAATTCCTGGAAGACGGCCGGACCGGAGCGAGCTCGGGCACGGGACGTCAATCACGCGATCCTGGAATGACAAGGCGGTATATCGTTGTGCGCCGCGGCGAATGCAAGCGGTTTTTCCGCGGGCGGGAGGAAGGGTCATGGAAATGTCGCCAAAACACCGGCTTTGGCGCGATGCAACGACGGCCCGATGAAACCGCTGGCGCGATGAAACCACTGGCGCGATCATGCCATTCAACCAACAAAACATTCCGTTTCGTCCAAAAGCGCGAAGATATCCGCGCCGGTGTGTCTTTATTTGCCGCGGCTCGGCGCGCGCTCGCTCATCCGCGAAGCAGGCGTGGCACTTTTTCCGCACCGCCGAGGTCGGGTTGATCGCCGCGGCGATGTCGGCCAGACAGTCGTTTTGCTTTCCGACTCCGTGATGATAGCGTGTCGATGTATGCCGGACGTTCGAGCATACCGCGTAAGGCGGCGATACGAATGGGCGATCCCGCGCCCGCGAAACCAGGTGAGGTGCCCGCGTCATGTCCGGCCAGAATTCCGCCGATGCTTCGCTGCCGCCGATCAACGGTGAGGTGATCCCGCCGGCCGAGGCGGACGCAACGCGTGCCGTGCTTGCGCTGGTCGAGGCCAAGGTGCGCGAGGCGGCGAGGACCGACCCTCCGGCCCGCCGCGACGCGCATCCGAAAGGGCATGGCTGCGTGCGCGCGGAATTCAGAATTCTGGACAATCCGCCGCCGGAGCTTCGCATCGGCTTGTTCGCCACGCCGCGGCGTTATGACGCCTGGATCCGTTATTCCAATGGCAATCCGACGCCTCAGGCGGACAGCAAAGGCGATGGCCGCGGTATGGCGATCAAGCTGATGGGGATCGCGGACAGCCCGTCGACAACGCAGGACTTTATCCTGATCAACCACCCGGTCTTCGCGGCGCGAAACGTGGTCGATTACCTCGCGCTGGAGCAGGCGGACCCATTCTGGCGGTTCTTCGTTCCTGGGCTTAATCCATTGAATTTCCGACTACATGAGGCGGCGATCGCGTTCGCCATCCTGCGGAAGAAAGTGAACAATCTGCTCAATATTCAGTATTGGAGCATGTCGGCCTATCGTTTCGGTGACAGCGCGTGCAAATACTCGGCCCGTCCGGCGGGACCGGAGTCGCCGTTCACCGCGACGGACGATGCAAACTTTCTGCGCGCCAATCTGGTGCGGCATCTGGCTGAGCGGGACGCCGAATTCGACTTCATGGTGCAACGGCGCACCTGGCCGGACGCCATGCCGGTCGAGGATCCCACCATCGAATGGAGCGAGACCGACGCGCCATTCGTTCCGGTGGCACGCATCACGGTCCCGAAACAAACTTTCGACAGCCCCGCGCAGATGATGTTTTGTGAGAACCTGTCGTTCACTCCGTGGCATTGCGTCGATGCGCATCGGCCTTTGGGTGGACTGAACCGGTTACGTCGTTCGGTGTACGAAACTATATCGCGGGTGCGGCATGAACTGAACCATGCCGCGAGGAAGGAGCCGACGGATTTCACGATTGGGTGACAGAGGGTGACAAAGCCGCACCGCGCCTGCCAGCGGCGCTCGCCGTTTTGGCTCAAGGCGAAAGTTGAAAGCCGAGCGAAGGCCGTCAGCCTCGGCGTCAACCGGTTCGTCGGCACCATGGACACCGTCGCGTTCCTGGCGGAACAGCGCGAGAACCCTGAGGTCGCAACGGCCGGAACCGCCGTCATTCGATGATATGCCCGGGTAACGCCGCCGATCGGACTTCGCCGGAACTCCTGTCCGGAACTCCTGGAGAGTGTCGCGAAACCGTGTTAGTGTGCCGGCATGAGCGCCACCCTTCACAAGCCGTTGACGCTGACGCAATTCCTCGCGTGGGAGGAGAGGCAAGAATTGCGGTACGAGTTCGACGGGTTCCAGCCGGTCGCCATGACCGGGGGGACAGTCGCCCATGACCGGATTACGTTCAATCTGCACAAATGTTTGGACGCGAGGCTCGCGGGAAAGTCGTGCCGGCCGCTGGGACCAAATATCAAGATCATCGTTGATGGCCGCGCCCGTTATCCGGACGCCGTCATAGTGTGCCATCCGGTTTCTCCCAACGCCACGGTGGTTGACGATCCGGTGGTGGTGTTCGAGGTACTCAGTGACGGCACGGCCAACACCGACCTGATCGACAAGAACCGCGAGTATCGCGCGACACCGTCCATCCAGCGTTATGTGATCCTGGAACAGACCCATGCCGCCGCGATTGTCTTCGTGCGCGCGGAGCCGGATTGGTTGTCCGAAATCGTCGCGGGTGACAATGCCATCTTGCATCTGCCGGAGATCGGCGTCGACCTGCCGCTGGATGAGATCTACGCAAACGTCGGCCTGAGCCAGGATCGGGCTGACGATCCGCACGGGTAACGGACCGCCCGCCAGAGGCATTCTCCCCTCTCGGACGCCGTGACGCGTGCGGTCACCAGCGTTGGCAACGAGACCGCGCGGCGCCCCCGGCCTACCCGATCGACCTGCGCGGTCTCCAGCCCGTCCGGGGCATCCGCCTTTCTGCTGCTCGCCGCGCGCCGTGCCCAGATCACGATGCTGGCCTATGTTGCCTTGGCGTTGGAATATGAGGCCACTTGCAAACGGCTCGAGCACGTCGCGGCGTCTGGTCTCAGCCTGACCGAGGTCGAGGTTTTCATCGCCGCCGTCGTGGCGATGGCCGAGCCGGTCGAGAGCCACTTCGTTTGGCGCCCTCGGCTACGTGACCTGGGCGATGAACTTGTGCTCAAGGCGGCGGTAAATGGTGGAGCGGCGGCCATTGTCACTTTCAACCGGCGTGATTTCGGGGTGGCGCCGCATCAGTTTGGGGTTGACGTGCTGACACCCATCGAAGCCGTCAGGAGTATCCGAGGATGAAGAAGCCACACAGCACCGATCCGCTGCGCTTGCCGCTTTCGGTCAAGGCGGAGGTCGAGCGCCGTGCGAAAGCGGACGGCATCAGCGTCAATCAGTTCGTCGCCACGGCGGTGGCGGAAAAGCTCGCCGCCATGAATACCGCCGCCTTCTTCGCCGAGCGGCGCGAGAGGGCCGACTTCGCCGCGTTCGACAGGATCATGGTCCGTGCGGGAGGAGAACCGCCGCGGCCTGACGACAGACATGAATAAGATCGACTGATCCAGGGAGCCTTCGAACCGGAACCGGGTCGCGCCGCGGACCCTCCCACCTACCCGATCGACTTGCGCGGCCGCCCGCCCTTCTGTCCGTTTCGGCGCGCCACTTCAGCCTTGAGCGGCGACGTCGCACGGCCGGCATGAGAAGCGCGCATCCGATCCATGTAGGTCTTGGTGGCAAACAAGCCCGCCAACAGGCCGGGGATGCTCAGATCGACGTCGAGTGTTTCCCAGTGCGGGCCGTACCCGGCGCCCAGGAGTTCAACTGAGGCAAGGTCGGCGTCGGATGCGTGTTCCAGCCCTTCCGCCAATCGGCCTGGAAAGGCGAATGTGCAGCCGTTCTCAAGGTCGACCAGTATGCGCCCTGTCTCACGGTCGTAGCGGGCCGCTTTGGCGCGCGGTTCGGTTGCCGCCTTCTCTCGTCCGCGCTGTTTGGCCGTCTTAAGCATCACATCCAGATTGTCAGCCATGGATCATTCTCCACGCCGCCAGTAACGCCGTGTGCCGGTCGCGCGTTTCGGCCAGGAAGTGCCTGAGGTCGGCCCGCGAAACGCCCCTCTCCCACGAGATCGATCTTTGCTTCTCCGCCGTGCCCAAATACATGCACATGTGGAGGTGCATGGCCGTTGGTGAAAATCACAAATCGAAAGCCGAAAACCTGGTGGACTGTGACCACGCGCCAACATAACCCATCAACGTTGGGTTTTCAACGCACAGCGCGATCCGGATCAAGGTGCTCCGCCTCGCCGCCGCCACTTTCAAGCGCCAGTTCCTCCCGCCGCCGCCCGCCGCGCCGCCGCGAACGGCGGCACCTCCAACCCAACTCCGCGTAAGTGGCTGAACAACGTCCGCAGCTTCTCCCGATCCGCCTCCGGCAACGGCGGCTTCAGAATCGAGGAAATATTCGCCTTCAGATGCTCGGGATCGCCGGTGCCGAACAGCACGACGTCCACTCCCGGCTCATGCCGGACATACCGGTACGCCGCGTCAGTCACCGAGCTCGCCCCGTCCGGATGCACCAGGAAATCCAGCGGCTGATCTTTCGCGGCCAGCTCCGCCGGCACCAGACCCTTCGCCGCGAGGTCCCGCATCGTGTCGGCCAGTTGCGCCGGCCGAGCGAAGATGCTGCGCACCGCGAACATCATCAGCGTGCCGACCTTGTTCTTCAATGTCAGGGGAAACACTCGCTCCCGCGCCACCTGGTCCATCAGGTTGAAGGCGAACATCGCGGTGTCCCAGGGCGTATCCGCCGCCGCCTTTTGGAGCATCACCTGCTCGTGATCGTTCGGCGACGTTTCGGTGATGCCGAGGAACCGGAATTTTCCCTTTTTCTTCTCGCGCAGCAGCGCCGGCACGATCTCGTTCCGCACGTAATCATACGCGGCGGGCGGCACGGCGTGCAGTTGGAATACGTCGACGTAATCCAGGCCGAGTCGGTTCAGCGACCCATCGAGGCTCTCCAGGATCTTCGGCACCGTGAACGCCGGATCGCCTTGCGGCTTCGACGCCTTGGTGCACACGACGACGCTGTCGCGCGCGACATCCTTCAGCGCCCGGCCGATCACCGCCTCGGTGCCGTAGACCGCCGCCGTGTCGATCAGATTGACCCCCAGGTCGAGCGCCTGGCGAATGATCCCGACCGCGTGATCCTCGGATTGGCCGATGCCGATCCGGCTGAACCCGCCGGTGCCGAGACCAGCGACGCTGACCCGCAGGCCGGTGCGGCCAAGAGTGGTATAATCCATTATGGGCTCCCCCGTTCCGATTGATGAATGCTGATGCGGGCAACTCTATCAGGGACACAGCCCCCAAGGACATACCATGACGCGACAGGTTGAGGTCATTGGCCATCGCGGAGCCCGCGGCCTGTTTCCGGAGAACACCATCGAGGGGTTTCGCCAGTGCCTCGTACTGGGCTTGCGGTCGTTTGAACTGGACGTGGGCATGACCGCGGACGGCGTGGTCGTCGTGAGCCATGATCCCGCGCTCAATCCCACCATTACCCGGGACGCCGCCGGACATTGGTTGAGTGGCACCGCTCCGTTGATCCATCATCTGACGTTCGATGCCCTGCGGTCGTATGACGTTGGCCGCATTCGGCTCGGGACGCCGTATCGGACGCTGTTTCGCGCCCAAAAGGGCTGCGACGGCGCCCGCATCCCGAGGCTGGCAGACGTCCTGCGCCTGTCCGCCGAGGCAACATTCATCATCGAGTTGAAGACCGATCCCAGGCATCCCGATTGGACGGCGGACCCGGTGACGTTGGCGCGGGCGGTACTGGGCGTCGTGGACGCGGCGGGCGCGGCCGGGCGCGTGATCCTGGAATCGTTCGATTGGCGCGGCCCGCGGTATGTCAGGCGCACGCGGCCGGAGATCCGGCTGGCCTGGCTGACACGGGACGAAACGGTGCGGGACGCAACGCGGTGGTGGGATGGGATCAGTCCGGTGGATTTCGGACACTCCGTTCCGGCCGTGGTCGCCGCGCAAGGGGGACATATCTGGGCTCCCGCGGCCGACAGTGTGACGCGCGTGTCGGTCGCCGAGGCCCATGCTCTCGGGCTGGGCGTGATCCCCTGGACGGTCAATCGGCGCGCGGCG
>ODAK010005128.1_pt1 | contig 13322 bp, 18 predicted proteins | sample 1539591 | NCBI WGS metagenome assembly ODAK01 (sample SAMEA3539303, study PRJEB22396) | soil metagenome | biome: tundra; feature: field; material: soil | place: USA | collected 2010-05 | depth 0.15 m | reverse complement strand
AGCCCGTAGCGGCTAGCCTCTCGGGCATGTCCGACGTCGACGCCGCCTGCGACCACGCCCTCGCCTGCACGAAGGTCGCGCAGCAGACACACGACCCGGCGCACCACCAGGTCGCCAAGCAGGCGCACGAGGTCGCGCACGCCGCCGCCACCGCGGCCGGCCGACCCTCGCTCGCGCAGAGCCACCTGCAGCTCGCCGCGGGGCACGACCAGTCGGCCGACCCTACGACTCCCTCGGGCAAGGGCGAGGTCGCGCACAACCTGACGCTGAAGGCCCGCCAGCCGGGCTCCAAGCCCGAGGCGCACGACGCCGCAGCGCAGGCCCACCAGGACGCCTCCCAGGCGCACCACGATGCGGGGAACGTGAAGCAGTCGAACAACCACTCGATGATCGCGAGCGACCACCAGAGCGCGGCGAGCCGCATGCGCCAGCCGCCGCCCCCGCGCAACGACGCGGGAGGGCCCGCGCGCCCCTGGTGAGCGGCGTGCAGTTCGACGCCGCCAGCATCACCGCCCTGACGTCGCAGCTGACGGCGCGCGCGCTCGTCGGGCAGCTGACGGTGACGGTCGCCGGGACGGCTCTCCTCTACATCGCGAACCGCGTGCCGGGCGCGGACCTCATCAAGCCCAAGGCGACGGACTCGCGCGTGATGGTCAGCGTGCGGGCGACGTACCGATCGCCCGACCGCAGCGTCCCGATCCCGACGGACAACCCGGGGCTCGCGGGGTGGGTTCAACGATACGACGTCGCGGGGGGCCTGCAGAAGGACTTCGGCCCGGTGCGCGACACGAACGGCCGCACCCTCGACCCGCTCTGCTTCAGCGTGGTGTGCGCCAACGACCCCGCGCAGGTCCTGATCGCGACGGGCCTCGTGCTCGACTTCATGCGGATGAACTTCGACCGACTGGACGCGCAGAGCAACGCGGGCAGCGCCCCGGTGAGGTTCCCGTGAGCCGCTCGTACAAGGCGGCCCTGCTCTGGGCGATGGTGCTCTACGTCGTCTTCGGGCCCGTGGTGGAGGTCGACGACTGAAAGTCGACTTTCAGTCCGCGGCATGAGTACCCGGGCGATGAAGAAGGCCTACGCATCCCCCGTGCTGCAGAGGATCGACGGGGGCGACCCCCGCGTCGGGGTGGTATTGCGGGAGGAGCTCGCGCGCCTGCGCGGCATCAACCAGACCATGAGCCAGTCTCCCCCCCACGAGTGCGCGAAGCACAAGGAGATGGACACCCTCGTGCAGATGCCCGACGGGACGTCGCGCTGCTCCTGGTGCGAGGTCGGCGAGCTCCGCCTCCTGCTCCTGAAGTCGGAGGAGCGCAACACGCAGCTCGAGCTCGAGTGCGCCCAGCTGCAGATCAAGCTCGACGCGCGGGCGCCCTGATGCCGACGGATGCCGACGAGGAGTTCGACGAGGCGACGCGCAAGAACCGCGCGGAGTTCGTCTCGAGCTTCGTGGACGACTTCGTCCACGAGCGCACCGGGCGCAACCTGGACGAGCGCGAGAGGGCCATCGTCGAGGGCCTGGCGCGCGCGATGGTGGAGCTCCCATGAAGATCCTGTTCAGCGTCCCGGGTGTCGGCGCCGACGCGGTGCGCGCGGGCGAGGTCGTGCGCCGCTTCATCGAGGGCTCGATCGCGAAGCACAAGGCGACGGGGATCGCCTTCTTGCTCCAGGGTGTGACGCTCAAGCAGAGTGAGTTCTGCGTGGAGGTGGACGTCCGCCCGGGGGACGACCCGGAGGAACTGCGTCGCACCGTGCTCGAGATCCTGCGGGGTGCGGTGGTGGGTCTCCACCTCTCCGTCGAGGACGAGGGGCAGCTCCTGTGAGTGGCTGGGCCTTCGACTCGGACAAGAACGAGCTCACCCCCGCGCAGCGCGCGAAGGTGCGCCAGGAGATCCTGGCGATGCTCGCGCAGTGCCAGACGTGGGAGCAGGCGACGATCCGGCGCGTCGCGGACAAGGTTGGTCGTCGATGAACTGGTCCTTCGTGGTGAGCGTCGCCAACATGGCGGTCTGCTTAGACGTGTTGCTCGACAAGCGCCCCTCGTACCTGGGGTCGAAGTGGTGGGTCCTCTTGTTCGTGGGGAACCTCGTGATGGCGGTCGTCACGTTGGCGAAGGTCCACACGTGACGTGGGTCCGCCTGTTCCTCATCTGCGTCCTCATCTGCGTCCTCATCGACTTGGTCGCCATCGGGGAGGTGTCAGAGCTCTATGGGTGCGCGTGGCTGGCAGAAGTTGTCATCGCGGTGGTGGTGGTCGGTGTCTGCCGATTGACGGGGGATCAGGCGGAAAAGATGGTTAGGGCATCCTCGCCCGGGTGAGTGACGACTACTTCGTCCAGCCGGACGCCCCCGACCGCGCCTTCGTCGGCACGGGTGGTAAGCGCAGTGAGCCGTCGAACGACCTCCTCCGCGGCGTGACGCTCGTCGACCGCCATGGCAAGGTGACGGGCATGAACGCTCCTCCCCCTGGGATGTTCGGGCGCTGCCCGCACGGACAGAACGCCAACGCCTGCCTCGCGTGCTTCCACTCGAGGGGCCAGCCGCGCCCCGTCAACGTCCCGCCAGAGCAGCGGACGATGCCCGCGCTCCACCCCATCGTCGCGGCGGTGAGAGCCCGCGCGGGCGTCCCCGACGTCGTCCCCGGTGTCCCCCAGGTCGCCGGGCCGGTGCACGTCGGCGTCCAGCCCGACGGGACCCCCGTCGAGGCGCCGAAGCCCAAGACGAGGATCGTAGGGACGATGCCCGTCCCCGTGCAGGCGGGTCAGGCGGGCGTCGGCGCCGCGCAGTCGAAGAACTCCCTCACCCCCTTCGACTACTCGGAGAACCAGGGGCGCACGGACAGCAGGGGCAACTGGCACCCGCCGAAGCACCGCAGCCTCATCGACAGCAAGCCGCGGCACCCGAACGCGAACGACCCCCCGTTCCGGCGGTGACTCGTCTGCGGCATCATCCGCCGCATGTCGTATTCAGGGACGGGGCCGGCAATGGATGCGGCGCTCTCGATATTCTTCCAGCAGGTGGTCGGCCCACCCAAGTTCAAGAACTTGGAGGAGGAGCGCGACTACCTGAGGCGCGAGCTCGAGAGAGCGCAGAAGGACCTCGAGCGCGTCGGCACGAAGCCGACGGCGAACGCGGTGGTCATCCACGCGGACGGGGACCGACTCACGGTGCGCGCGGGCAACCAGGTGGTGAACATCCCCGCCCCCCAGGGCGAGCATGGGATCCGCTCCGGCAGTTTGATCGAGGTGGCGGTCGAGGGGTGCGCGGCCATCCGGTCGTTCAAGGGGATGTACGGCACGGGCGCGGTCATGACGGTCAAGCGCGTCCACCCCGAGCGCAACGCCTACGAGCTCGAGGGTCCGGGGATGCCGGGGACGGTGAGCGTCTTCAGCGCGATCGACGGCGTCAGGGTCGGCGACCGCGTGCTGACCGACGAGTCCCACTGCACCATCCTCACGAACCTCGGCAAGGCGCCGAGCGAGATGGCCTTCGCCGAGGAGACGGGCGTCGCGTGGGACGACGTCGGCGGCCAGGCCGAGGCGAAGCGCGCGCTGCGCGAGGCGATCGAGGAGCCCTTCACGCACGCGGCGACGTACAAGAAGTTCGGCCAGTCGCCGTCCAAGGGGATCCTGCTCTGGGGCCCGCCGGGCAACGGCAAGACGATGCTCGGCAAGGCGGCGGCGAGCGCGGTCTCCAAGCTGCACGGCGCGAGTGGCAAGAGCGGGGGCTTCATCTACGTCAAGGGACCCGAGGTCCTGAACATGTTCGTCGGCGCGAGCGAGGCCGGCGTGCGCCGCATCTTCCAGGCGGCCCGCGCGCACAAGGAGGCTCACGGCTACCCGGCGGTCGTCTTCATCGACGAGGCCGACGCGCTCGTCGGCAAGCGCGGCGCGGGCCTCCACGAGGGGATGGAGAGGACGATCGTCCCGCAGTTCCTCGCGGAGATGGACGGGCTCGAGGAGTCGGGCGCGTTCGTGCTGCTCGCGACCAACCGACCCGACGCCATCGACGCGGCCGTCCTGCGCCCGGGGCGCGTCGACCGGAAGGTCGAGGTCGGCCCCCCGTCCAAGGACGACTTCGCGGACATCATCCGGCGCGCGCTCGGGGGCAAGCCCGTCGTGGACAAAGTGACCCCGGAGTACCTGGCGCAGCTCGCCGCGGAGGACGCGTTCACCTCGTGCCCGCTCTTCAAGTTGATGAGCAAGTCCAAGGAGCCGTTCACCGTGCACCTCGGGAGCTTCGCCAGCGGCGCGATGGCGGTGGGCGTCGTCGCGCAGGCGACGCAGGAGGCGCTGCGGCGGCACCTGGCGGGCCCCTCGGAGGGGGACGGGATCTCGAGCGACGACGTCCTCGCGGCGGTCAAGCAGGCGGCCGGCGAGACGCGCGTCGTGGACCCGGGCCGCGTGCTCGCGCCCATGGCCCAGATGATGGGCAAGGACTTCGCGGGGGTGGAGGCGTGGACGGAGTGAAGCCCGTGGACGCGGACACGCTGCAGCGCTGGCACCAGATGGCCACGCGCGGGGGTGACAGGGTGCGGCTCGAGGAGGAGCTCTTCGAGGCGTACCTCGACGCGCTGCGCGCGGAGCTCGGGACGGACACGGAGAAGCCGCCACCGCTCGAGGAGCCGGTGCTCGGGGAGTGACCTACTCTCCGGCCGGAGATGGCCGGATACGAAGAGGGCTCGCACCCGCGGGACGACCACGGGAAGTTCACGGCCGGCGGCGGGTCGGGACCGCGCCGCGCCGCGCGCAAGGCCAGCAGTGCGGCCAAGGAGAAGAGCCAGGGTGCCGAGACGCAGGGCGAGCACGCCGAGGCCAGGGGGGCGCACGAGAGGGCCGCGGGCAAGCAGCGCGCCGCCGCGCAGTCCCACAAGGAGGCGGCGGCCAAGGCGCACGACCCCCAGGAGCGCGCCGGGCACCTCGCGCAGGCCAACCACCACGAGGCCAGGGCGCAGCAGCACGACGCCAAGGCCAAGGGCCACGAGGAGGAGGGGAAGACCGCCCCGAAGGAGGGGGGCGTCGGCGCGTGGGCCGCGAAGAAGCTCGAGGGCCTGACCGAGCACCTCAACGAGGCGCGCGAGAAGGTCGCGGAGGGCGGCGAGCGCGCGCAGGAGAGGGAGAAGGAGGCGCTCCACGGCGACGCCATCGAGCAGGTGGTGGGCGCCGCTGCGAAGGTGGGGGGTCACCTCGTCTCGTTCAAGATGATGCCCACCATCAAGGGGGGCCTCGTCGCCACCAACCTCCTCGGCGGCTCGAAGAAGAGGGAGGGTAAGGAGCCCGAGGAGAAAGAGGAGTGAGCCTAGCGGCGTGGGCGGACCGCAAGGCGGCGACTGGGGACGCGGAGGAGCGGCTCGCGCGGCTCCCGACGAGCTCCACGAAGAAGGGCGCGGCGGTGCCGTTCCCCTTCGTGGACCGGAAGGTCATCCACGACGCGCACACGGACTCGGAGATCAACGCGCGCATCTCCAAGGCCCCCGTCGTCGACGTGCCGCTCAAGGGCCTGCGGTCCATCCAGCACTCGGTGAAGCCGGACCGCGTGCACCAGTACCTGGAGGACCCCGGGCTGAGGCCCCCGGGCGACGTGCACAGCAAGGCGGGGACCCCCGTGGACCACCCGATCGTCATCGTGCAAGGGGGCCAGCGAATCCTCTGGGACGGCAACCACCGCTCGACGGCGAGCTACCTCCGTGGTGACAAGACGATCCGCGCTCGGGTGGTCGACTTCGACAAGCATCCTTGAGGGTCGGCTACGGTCGCGTGCCAGGAGCACGATGGCCAACACCAGCTACATCCTGCTAAACGCGGTGGTCATCGGGGGCGCCAAGCAGCTGCGTCCGGGTGAGACCATCACGACACCGTCGCCCACGTCGGCCGCGGACGTCGCGGGCATCGAGGCCGCTGGCGGCATCCTCTGGCCAGCGACAGACGCCACCGTGGCTGCGGCAGCGGCCATTGTCCTGAAGTACGTACAGCGCGGGCGCGACGAGCTGCGCGACTCGTGCATCATGCTCGCCGCAGCGGCGTCGAGTGCACTCACCAATGGCGGCGGGGGAGGGGGCGGTGGAGCGCAGACGGTCGTCAACGTCAACGCCGCGGCGTCGCCCTACGCGGCAGTCGCGGGGCAGACGGTCGTCGTCGACGCGAGTGGAGGCAACGTCGTCGTCAACCTCCCGGTGCTCACCGCGGGGCAGTTCGTGCAGGTCGTTCACGACCCGAACACGAGCCTCGCCGTCCACACGATCACCATCAACGGGCCGGGCGCCGTGCAGCTCTCGCAGCCCCCACCCACCAACGGGACGTTCGGCAACAACTACGTCCTCAGCGGGGCGCAGAGCTCTGGGATGAGCGTCATATGGTTCAACGGAGGGTCGGCCGGTGGCTACCTACTTGAGTAAGAAGCTCCTCGCCGCGTTCTTCCTCCTCTGCAACCTCGTGCTCGTCGGGTGCGGGACCTCGGAGGGGTCCGATGACGGGGGGTCTGATTCGGGCGCGGATGGCGCTAAGAAGTACGGCGCGAGCTACCCCTTCGCATACCCCGTAGGGACGGCTACTGGGGACCTCGGAGGCAGCTTCCCAGCTCCGACGGTGACGGGGTTGCAGGGGCACGCGGTCCCGGGACCGACTGGGACCGCTACCAACCTGCAGTGGAGTGGGTCGGCTCTCTCTTGGGCGGCCGGCGGGGGTGGGAGCTTCACCGCGGCGAACGACCTCTCGGGCACGAGCTCTTCGCAGACGGTCGTCGGGCTCCAGAGTCGGGCCCTCCTCTCCACGGCCCCGAGTACGGGCAACGCGATCGTCTGGGACGGCTTGGAGTGGGCACCGAGCCCTATGAATTTGGCGGGCGGTGCAGCTTCGATCACCGGGACGCTGCCCGCGGCGAATCAGGCGGCGCAGGCGATGGGAGGGGACGGGTCAGGCACGACGGGCGCGCTGGTGGTCAACAAGGTCTCCGGCGCGAGCGCCATCTCGATCTCTCAGCCGGCGTTCACGTGGACGCTGGGTGCCGGGGCCCCGACGCTCTCGCAAGCCACCGCGGCCAGCGGCGTCAACCCGACCAACTTCATCATCGCGTCGCAAGCCCCGAACGCGGGGTCTACGACACTCCTGACGAACACACCCGGGAGCGTCTTCTTCAACGTCGCGGTCCCGGGGGCTTCGGGCACGGCGGGAACTGAGGCGGGGTTCGGCGGGCAGCGGAACGGGACGAACTTCGCGCTCTTCGTACCGCGCGTCGGTGCCGCGACGACGAACGCGTACGCCTACATTGGACCGAACGCCAACGCCCCGAGCGGGACCAACTACCTGATTCAGGCGACGAGTTCGGACATCTACCTGAATGCCGCTTCGTTGGCGACTCACATCCAGAGCGGCGCGTCCGACATCGTCGTCATCAACGGCACGACGACGCAGATCGGCGCGAACGGCAACGCGCACTCGATGGCTCTCTTCGGAACGGCGGCTTACGGCGGCGGCGCCGGAGTCGTCTCCTTCCACAACGCGGGCACCGTCCCGACGACGAACCCGTCCACCGCGGGCATCGAGTACGCGAGTGGCGGGGCGGGGAATTGGCGAGGGAGCGGTGGCGCGACCACCAACTTCGCGTGCACGGGCACGGGCACGAAGAACACGCAGACGGGTCTCGTCGACCTGTTCGAGAGCGTGGTCAGCACCACCGCCAGCGCGACCCCCACTGCGTTCCCTGGCGTCTACACGACGCTGGCGAACACGGGCGGCTTCCTGACGTGCCGACTGGTGACGAAGGCGACGACGACGGGGACGGGGATCGCGGTCAACGACACGGCGGCGGGGAGCTACGTGCTCGGGTACAAGAACACCTCCGGGACCGTGACACTCTCTACCGCTGGACTCACCGCATTGGCGGCCGTGCAGACGACGGCGGCGGCCCAGACGACGGCGCTCACGGCGGCGGCTGCCACGAACACGATCGTGTTCAGCGTGACCAACGTCTCACTCAACAACGACGACTCGCAAGTCAGCTGCCAAGTCGACGTGAACTGATGCCCGCTACGCTCGCCCCGTGAGCTGGCTCGAGAATCAGACCCGAGAGTCGTGGGAGGAGAGCTGGCGCGAGCGTTGGGGTGACTGCTCGCGCAGGCGCAGGCCCACGTCCCGCGAGATGTACCGTGGCGACTCGCTCGTCTTCAGCGGTCAGGTGGTGCGACCCGCGCCCGGTACGACCGCGCACAGCGAGGACCCCAAACCCATCCTGCGACCGTTCCCCGACGCGTACCCACCGAGGGGGCCGGTGGTGCCGGTGGACATCACGCTCTACGCGATACACCTCACTGCGAAGTACGAGCTGCCTGACTACGACCAGCAGGCCGTCTTCGCGCTGAGCAACGCGGCGGGCGGCGGCATCGTCTACACGACGCCGACGGCGGGCCTGGTGGCGTTCACGGGGCCGGCGTTGGCCACGCGCTCCTTCCCCGACGGGCCGGTGCGCCTCATCTACGACGTGCAGGTGACTGACTCGCTCGGCGTCGTCTCGACGGTGGACTTCGGGTACCTCCTCGTGCGGCCCAACGCGCGGAGGACGACACCTTGACCGCCTACTACCTGCTGAACAGCGTCGTCATCGGTGGTCCGAAGCTGGTGAAGGCGGGTACCCTCATCTCGACCCCCACGCCGGTGTCGGCCGCGGACGTCGCTGGCATCGAGGCCGCGGGTGGGCAGCTCTGGCCGGCGACGGACACGGTGGTCGCTGCCGCCGCCGTCATCGCGCAGAAGTACAACGTGCGAGGTGACGGCGAGAAGGCGGGCTCCGTCATGTTCGCGGCGGCGCTGCAGAGCCTCGCCGGCGGCAGCGGGGGGGGTGGAGGTGGTGGGGGAGGGGTCATCGGCACGACGACCATCGGTACGAGTCTCTTCGGGGAGGCGGGGAGCGACTGGGGTGCCGTCCCGGCTGGGCAGACGGCCACGGTGTTCTTACTCTCACTTCCGCAGCTCCAGTTAGGCGAGCAGATCACGATCGCGTGCTTGGTCGACGTGCAGTCGGTAGCGCCCGCGCAAGCCATCTCGGGCGCGACCAACGCGAGTCCAATCGTCTGCACGATGCCGAGTACCGCGGCCTACCAGACGGGCTCGATGGCCAACATCGCCGGGGGGCTCGGCAACACCGCAGTGAATGGACCGCAGACCGTCACGGTACTCACCCCGACGACGCTCTCACTCAATGGCACGACGGGTAACGGCGCGTACTCCGGCGGGGCTGTGTTGAACCCGCTCGACTTCGGTCACTTCGAGCGGCGCGCGACGTTCCGCAACATGTACGGCGTGGTCCTCAACGCCCAGGGTGGCACGACCGACACCGACCTCACCAACCCCGGGGGCCCGTTCAACAACGTCTTCCCGTCGCTCGTCGGGACGGTGGCCAAGCTCTCGGTCGTCGGCAACACGGTGCAGGTGATCGTCACCGCCCCCACGAACACACCCGTACGCGCGGCGGTCTCGGTGAGCTACGTGCGCCGCCCGCTATCTGGACCGCTCGGGTCCGCACCCGTCGTCACGACGACTACCGCCGCTACGGGCCCGAGTGCGGGGGGAACTCCGCTAGTTCTCAGGGGAGAATTCTTTACGGGCACCACGCAGGTCACGGTGTGCGGGGTTCCCGCGTCGTTCTCGTTCGTCGACGACGCGACGTTGAGTGTGACGACGAATCAGTACGTCGGTCTTGGGGGTGTGGGGGACATCGTCGTCACGAACGCGAACGGGTCGGGGACCCTCCTCGCGTCCTTCGCCTACGTCCCGGACAGCTTCGCGATCTTCGGAGCTGTGTCGCACGTGTGGAAGGGGAGTGCCCTCACGCAGAGCGCGGGCGTCGTCACCGGGTGTGGGGATCAAAACGTCGCGAACCCCATCGTCGCGACGGTCACTGGAGCGCCCGCCTACAACGCGAGCTCCGCGACGTGGACACCAGCGCAGCCGAGCGCCACGCTCGTCTCGACGCACCCCGACACGTTCACGATGGCGGCCGTGCCCGTGGGCGCCGGGAACAGCCTGTTCGGGTGGGTGATCGACAAGCAGGTCGAGACGGCGACTCACTCGGCGAGCCTCGTCATCACGATCTACTCGTTTTTCGGCCTTCTCATGAATTCGTCGGGCCAGTACGAGGCTTATGCAGGCGGACGCGCCGCCGCCGTACAGGCTGCCGTCATCACCGGGCAGAAGCACCTCAAGACGCTCTTCTCCGATGCACTCGGCGTGGGCTCGGGGGGGCAGTCCTCCGCGGCGATCGACAACGACGCCGCCGTCACCGTGGCGGGCACGAACTCAACGGCGACCCCGGCGACGACCACTGTGTATTTCGGCGGATCGGGGCCGGGAACGTTCCCGTATAGCGGCGAAGTCGTCGAGTGGGGCCTCTGCCCGTTCGCCTCTGGCACGTCGCCGTCTGGTGCGCAGCTCGCAGCGCTCCACGCGTACGCGACGCGCATCTGCGGGACGCCGTGAGGTCGGTCTCCGGCGGGTGCGGCATCGCGAACGGCGCCAGCACCCCCCCTCCGGCTGACGAGCAACTGGTGATCGGCAACGGCCAGTCGCTCTCGACAGGGACGAATCAGGCTCCGATAAGCCTCACGCAATTTCGCAACAACGGGAAGTTGTCCGACTCGCTCGGTACGACGTCTGGATACGTGCTCGCGTCGCCGACTGCGCCGACGCTCTCGCGCGTCCCACTGGTCGCGCCCCAGAAGCCGATCCCAGGAGGCCTCAACAGCTACCCGAAGAACACCACGGGCGAGTCGATCGAGATCTCGCTGGCGAATCAGCTCACGGCGCTCGCACTGGCCGACGGGTACCGGGATTGGGACATGAGCGCGAGCTGCACGGGGATGGCCTCGCAGCCGATGGCCAATATCCAGAAAGGCGGGAACTCGCACGCCTACGAGGCGGGGATCTACGAGGCCCTGGCCCTCCAGAACCTCGCCACCCTCGCGGGGCGATCGTTCAGCGTGTTCGCGGTCTCCCTCAAGCACGGCGAGACGGACGCGGAGAATGCGCAGGGAACGCACACGACGTCGCCCGCGGCGTACCTGGCGCAGCTCGTCGCGCTCCAGGCGAACTATCAGGTCGACGTCCCAGCGAACGGGATGCGCATATCCCACCCGTCAGGCGTCCTGCCGATGGTCATGTCGCAGCAGAACGCCGCACCGGGAGCGCTCGGCGGGCACAACATCACCGCCGACGCGATGCTCCAGGCTGCGCGGCTTTACCCTGCCCTCTTCATCCTGACGGGTCCGACGTACCCGTATCCCAACGATGGGATCTACCACCCGAACGAGTACCGACCGCTCGGAGAGAAGGCCTCGCAGTTCCTCTACAAGTGGTGGAAAGGCCTCGACTACGCGCCGCTCTGGCCGACGTCGATCGTGCGCTCAGGCACCAACGTCACTGTCAACTTGCACGTGCCCGTTGGTCCGCTCGTCTGGGACACGACGACGATCCCGGCGCCTCACCAGACGGGTATCTGGTCGATGTGGGCGAACGCGATGGGGTTCGAGGCCTGGGACAACCCACTCGTGGTCGCGAGTGCCACCAACGCGAGCCCGAGCGTCGTCGGCTTCACGACGACGCACAACCTCACGACGGGCGCCACGTACGCGCTCGAGGGCATCTGCGACTCGACCGCGACGGCTGGCAACAACGCTGTGAACGGTGTGTGGACCGTGACCGTCGTGGACCCCACGCACGTCAGCCTGAACGGCAGCACGGGGAACGGGACGTACGTGAGTGGCGGCGTCGGGTTCGCGCCGATCGCGTTCGCGAGCGCGCCGACGATCAGCGGCAACAGCGTCAACCTCGTCCTCTCCCGCGCGCCGACGACGGGACTCAAGATCGCATACGCCGGGCATGCGGACGGTCCGTACAACTCGATCGGCGGGCCCTTCCGGTCGGGGAACCTCAGGGACTCGGACACGTACGTGGGTAGGAGTTGGAAGCCACCGATGCCGCGCGCGTACTACGCGGACTGGTGCGTGGAATTCGTGCAGGATGTTGCGTGACCCCCTCAGGTACGCTCGCCGCCAAGAGGGATCCGACGACATGTCCAAGCTCGTACTGCTGAACCCGACCATCATCGGCGGTGCGGCGCCCAAGTCCGTGTCGCCCGGCACGATCTTCGACACCGTCACGCAAGCGTCGGACCTCGCGGCCGTCGTCGCGTCGGGCGGGGTGCTCATGCCGCAGGGCAACGCGATCGTCTCGGCGCAGCAGGCCCTCGCCGCCTCGCGCAGGCTCAACAAGGGCAGCAACGAGAACGAGCTCGCGCTGCTCATGCTCGCCGCGAGCGCTGCGTCGCTGGACACGATGCAGGTCGCTGTCGCCGGTACCACCAGCGCGGACCTCGCCGAGGCGAACGCCTTCACCCTCTCGGGGGCCGGGACCATCGTCGCCGCGTACTTCCTGCCGTCGGCCACGGCGACGTACACGGGAGGTAACCAGCAGGTACTCCTGCTCAACATCTACGACCAGACGGGGACGCTCGTCGGGCAGCTCGCGAGCTTCACGCTCGGCAACGGCGTCGCCGCGAACCAGCCGACCAAGTGGGTGCGCCTCAGCCTCGGCGCGATCACCAACCCCATCTTCGGCGACGGCTACACGGTCACGCTGACGAGCACGCACACCGGCGCGATCACCCTCGCCGCGGGCACCCTCGTCCTCGTCACCAAGCCGACGTACTGACCGCGCGCCATGGGCGTCGACAGCTGGGCCAAGAAGAAGAGCGGGGACGACGACTCGGGCTCGACCGCGCCGTCGCTCTCCGCCGGCTCGGCGTCCAAGGGCAGTCGGAGCGTCCTCAGCGTGAGTGCCGCCTCGAGCGCGAGCTACGAGGACGACGAGGACAAGTTCCACCTGCCGGCGGACCACCAGCCCCTCATGCTCCTGCCGGGCTGGGACAAGGCTCCGAAGCCCCCCGAGCCCCCTCCCCAGGCACCGGCGGCTCCCCCCGCCGCGGGAGCTCCCCCGGGGGGCCCTCCCGGCGCTCCCAAGCCCCCGCCGAAGCCCGGCGCTCCCTCGGGTGCCCTGAAGCCACCGCCTCCCCCCGGGGCGGCTGCCGCGCTCCCGGTGGCGCCTCCCCCGCCGCCCGGCTTCAGCTGCCAGGACTGCGCCTACTTCCGCGCGCACGGCAACGGCGGCTTCGGGTGCGAGAACACGGACTACCAGCGGTGGAGCGGCGTCGACCGCCTCGTCGAGACGAAGAGCGGTCGACCCGTGCTCGACCCGACGAAGGCTTCGTCGGATTGGTACAAGCCCGCTACGGGCGGCGGCGCGGCGAAGGTCGCGACGCGCCACTCGAAGCCCT
>ODAK010005127.1_pt1 | contig 13322 bp, 16 predicted proteins | sample 1539591 | NCBI WGS metagenome assembly ODAK01 (sample SAMEA3539303, study PRJEB22396) | soil metagenome | biome: tundra; feature: field; material: soil | place: USA | collected 2010-05 | depth 0.15 m | reverse complement strand
CCGGTGGTTGGCGGTCGGTCTGCTGGCGATTACCGTCGCCGGCGCTGCGCTTAGCTCGCGCACATCGGACTGGCGGCCGCTGTGGCTGTTTGCGGCGCTCGCGGCATTGGGGATTCTGGGTGATCGCGTGCACACCCGCCCGGGCCGAATGCGCCTGTCGGCCGGCTTGACCAGTGTCGCGCTGGCGATGGCGCTGCTGGGACCGGCGCCCGCCGTGGTGATCTGTATGGCGTCGCGGATCGTCGACGCCGTCTGGAACGATGGGATCCGGCTGCGGGGACGGCGGCTGGCACTGATCTGGAATCTCGGCATGAACGTCGGCGTGCTCGCCGGGGCGCTGGTGATCCGGGCGGCCGTCCACAACGGCGTCATCCGCGGCAGCGCCACGTTCGCTTTGGTGGTGGTCATCGCGATCAGCGCCGCCAACGTGATCAACTTCCTGCTGGCGGCGAGCTGGATCCGCGCGCACGGCGGCACCCCGGTCATCGCGCAGCTGCGACGCGACTTCGTCCCCGCCCTGCCGTGGATCGCGGCGCCCAATTTCCTGGCCGCCGCGCTGGCCACGGTCTACATCCAAACCGGGCCGGCGTCGCTGGTCCTGTCTTTGGCGCTGCTGGGAGCGTTCTACGTGCTGTTGGCCGAGCTGCTCAGCTCGCAGACGCGACGCGACCAGCTGGAGCAGCGGACGTTGCAGCTCGCGTCGCTGCAGGTCGGTGTGCTGGTGACGATGGTGCGCACTCTCTCGCTGCGCGACAAGCGCACCGCGCGCCACTCCGCTGCGGTGGCCCGTTACGCACGGGCGATCGCCCGCGCGGCGGGATGCGTCGAGGATGAGCTGCGGATTGTGCATACGGCGGGACTGCTGCACGACATTGGCAAGTTCGCGTTCCCTGACCGGATCCTGTTCGCCGGGCGCGCCCTCAGCGATGCCGAGATGGAGATCGTGCGCGGCCACCCCGAGCGAGGCGCCGAGCTGGTTCGCAGCGTCGAGGGCCTGGACGAGATCGCCTCGGTGATCCTGGCCCATCACGAGCGCGTCGATGGCACCGGCTATCCCTACGGCCTCGACGGCGCGGAGATCCCCGCACTGGCGCGGATGATCTCGGTCGGCGATGTCTATGACGTGCTCACGGCACGGGACACCTACCGGTCTCCGGTGTCGCGCACGGAGGCGATCGCCGAGCTGCGCCGGGTCTCCGGCAGCCAGCTCGACGCCCACTTCGTCGAGCTGTTCGTGGCGATCCTGGAACGCGATGAGATCGGCTTCGCCCACACCGAGGACGTTGACTTCGAGGCCGAGCTGGCAATCGAGCAGCGCATCCGGGAGCTGGCCCAGCCCCGAGTTCCGGCTTCGTCGGAGCGCCGATGAGCGGGCTGCGCGCATCGCTGCGGGTGCCCGAGTTCCGCGCGTTGCTGGTCAGCTACGTGATCAACCGCGCCGGAGACGTCGTTGGTGCGCTGGCGCTGGCGGTGATCGTGTTCGGTGCGACGGGTTCCGCGCTGGCCACCGCGATGCTGTTCATGGCCACCCAGTTCGTGCCCGGGCTCGTGGGCCCGCCGATCGTCGCCCGGATCGACCAAGCAGCGCCGGGACGGATCCTGCCAGGGCTGTACGTAGTCGAGGGCGGCCTGTTCGTCCTGCTCGCGGCGCTCGTCCACCACGCAGCGATCGCGCCGATCGTCGCGATCGCTTTCATCGACGCGACGCTGGCGTTCTGCGCCCGCACGATCACCCGGTCCGCCGTGGCATCGACGTTGATCCCCCACGACCTGATGCCGGAGGGCAAGGCGGCCTTCAACCTGGCCCTGGCGACGGCGATGATCGCGGGACCGGTGGTGGCGGGGCTGGCGATCGCGATCCTGGGCGGGCCCGTGGCACTGCTCGTCGACGGCGGATCGTTCCTGCTGGCCGCAACGCTGATCGCCCGGGCGCCGGCGCTGCGGGCCGGAGAGCCCGCCCGACCGGCCGGCCTCGCCGTCCGCGGACGCCTTCGTCAGGGGCTGCGCTACATCGGCGACCACCCGACGCTCCGCGCGCTGATCGTCGGCGAGGGCCTGGCGTTCGTCTTCTTCTATCTGGTGGTACCCGTGACGGTGGTCTACGCCACGCGCTCGCTGCATGCCGGAGCCGGCGGTTACGCGGCGATCCTGGCTGCCTGGGGTATCGGAATGGCGCTCGGCTCGGCGGCCCAGGTGCGCCTTGCCCGACGGGTTGGCACCGCGCTGATCCTGCTCTCCACGCTGGCCGTGGCGACCGGATACCTCGGCACCGCGGTGGCCGCGACGCTGCCCATCGCGTGCGCCGCGAGCGTGGTGGGGGGCCTCGGCAACGGACTGCAGTGGGCCTCAGTCGAAACCACCGTGCACCAGCTCGTGGAAGAGGCGTTCCGTACCCGCGTGGCGGCGGTTCTGGAGGCGCTCGCCGCAATGGCGCCGGGCGCCGGGATCCTGCTGGGCGGACTGCTGACCTCGCTGTTCTCCCCCCGCGCCGCCTACCTGGCGGCCGGGCTCGGCCTGGTCGTGCTGGTCAGCGCGGCCGCCGTCAGGGCGCTGATCAGGTCTGTGCCGGCGGTCGGCGTGTCGGCCGCGGCTGGATCGAACGCCCAGCTCTCGGTGAGCGCGGTCGGCGTGCCGGCCGCGGCTGGATCCCGCGCCCAGCTCTCGGTGGGCGAGGTCGACGGGCCCGCGGCGGAGTCGACCGGCGCCGGCGGTGCCGTGAAGTAGCCTCGGCGACGCTCAGCCCGATCTGGCGCCGCCCGGGTCAGGTCACGTCAGTCGGCGGGCCGGCGGACGGCGGACGGCGGACGGCGGACGGCGACACAGGAACACGTAATCGGCCTCCAGCAGCCGGTGGCGCCGGGCGAGCTCGGGGCCGAGCTGCGCCGCGACCCGCTCGATGGACACCGTGAAACCGGCCGCCGACAGCCGGCCGACGATGTCCGGCGCATACAGGCGAACGTGGTCATCCTGCCAGTAGGCCAGCTCACGTTGCCCGGGCGTGACGACCGCCGGGTCCTCGTAGGTGCTCGCGCGTCCGGTGTCCAGCGGCACCATCACGATCGCCCAGCCCCCGGGCCTCAGCACCCGGTGAAGCTCGCGCATCGCCGCGGCGTCGTCAGGCACATGCTCCAGCACGTGGCTGCAGATGATCGCGCCAAAGCTGGCGTCGGCCAGCGCCAGCGCGGTGATGTCCAGTTCGAGCTCCCCCTTGCCGGGATCCAGGTCGGTGGTCACGTAGCGCAGCCCGGGCACGCGTTGCAGCCGCTGCTGCAGGCACCACTCGGGCGCGAAGTGCAGCAGCGAGCCGGCGTCGCCCAGGAGCTGAGGGTGACGCTGCAGATACAGCCACAGCGCTCGGTGGCGCTCGTGTGATCCGCAACGCCAGCAGAGCGCGTTGACGCGGTTCCAATCATCGCGCAACACGCTGAACCGATGGCCGCAGATCGGGCACTGAACCGCGTCGCCGCGATGGGCGAGCGCGCGGGCGCGGAGGCGCAGCGCGGCGACGAGACGCTCGGGCAGGTCGGTGAGCGCGACCGTCAAGGCTCGCGGGCAATCCCGCCGCCGGCCCCGCCCGGGATCCCGCCGTCGGGCACGAGCGCGATCCGGCCATCGGCGCCCAGCCCGAACTGCGGCAGGGCGAACCGGGTCGCCAACAGGTCGGGCACTTCCTCCCAGGTCACCGGGGTGACGCGGGTCTCAGCCGGCGTCTTCTCGGTGAGCGCGAGCTCCGTCCAGTCGCTCAGCGAGGTGCGCAGGCCATCGGCCCGCTGCGCGGTGACAATCAGGCCGGTCACGAACGGCGAGCGGGGGTGGGTGCTAGTGAACCAGCTGCTCGTCTCCAGGTCGATCAACGGTACCCCCTGCGCGACGAACCCGTACAGATCGGTCCACCCGTCCTCCAGGTCCACCTGCAAGACGCATTCCGGTCCGTCGGGCACCACGCGGAATCTCCATCCGGCCTGTTCGTGCTCGTCACCGGGACCGAACGGGATCGGCTCCAGCGGGCTCATGGGCCCGAAGCCGACGTCGGCATGCCAGGTGTCGCCGTCGATCCGGACGCGCAGCACCAGGTGCGTGCGCGGGCGCACCGCCCCCGGCGGCGCCCCGTACCGCACGCGAGCGAGCAGCAGCTCGACGTCGGCCCCCATGGCTTGCAGGCTGGCCCCGAGCAGCAGATTGTGCTCAAAGCAGTATCCGCCGCGACGCTGGGCGACGAGCTTGTGCTCGATGTCGGCCGTCGCCAGCGACACGGGCACGCCGCGGTGGGGATCGAGGTTCTCGAACTGGATCGAGGTGGCGTGGCCCCGGTGCACGGCCTTGATGTCGCCGCCCTCGGGCAGGCCGATGCGCTCCAGGTAGGCATCGAGGTCGAGCACGGGTGAACTTTAGCCGGGACGCTTCCGCGAACGTTGGTGCTATTACTGGCGCGGTGTTTCTACGCGCGATGCCGGAGGTGGGCCGTTCGGTCCTGATCATCTACCTCGGAACCAGAGTCCGCGGCACCGTCCGGCGGGTCGAGGACGACGGGCGCCGGTTGCTGGTCAGCACCGAAGACGGCGAGATGCTCGGCTTCGCGCTGAACCGGGCCACCGCGACTTTCACGGCCGAGGGCAATCAGGCCGGCGCACGCCTGTGGTTCGGCGCCAACTCAGGCTCACCGGACTGAAAGGAGCGCGAGGGCCGGCCGGGCTCTCTGATCCCCGATCAGGCGATACTGACGGCGTGGACGACCGCAATGTGCTGGGAGGCAAGCTGGAGCCGTGCGGCACCGACCCGGTCACCGGCTTCTATCGCGACGGATGCTGTCGCACGGGCCCCGAGGACCGCGGCAGCCACACGATCTGCGCGGTGGTGACGGCCGAGTTCCTGGAGCATCAGCGAATGATCGGGAACGATCTGGTGACCCCGATGCCCCAGTACCACTTCCCCGGGCTGGCGCCCGGCGACCGCTGGTGCGTGACGGCGATCAACTGGCTGCGAGCCCATCAGGACGGGGCCGCCGCCTACGTGGTCTTGGCCTGCACCCACGAACGTGCGCTCGACTACGTCCCCCTGGCCACGCTGCGCGAGCATGCCGTCGACGTTCCCGACGACCCGGGAGCGCTGAAGGACTAGGTGCTCGCGCGGACGCCGACGATCGGCAGAATCGCACCGTCAAGGAGTCGCTGATGTCGTTAAAGCACGAGACGATCTTCACCCTCGAGGCCACCCCGGTCAAGTTCGGCGCGGGCGCGTCGGGCGACGCCGGCTGGGAGCTCAGGCGACTGGGCGCCAGGCGGGTAATGCTGGTGACCGACCCCGGCGTGGCGGCGCTCGGCGTGCCCGCGCGGATCCAGCGCCTAATCGAGTCAGAGGGAATCGAGGTCGTCGTGTTCGCGGACAGTCGGGTTGAGCCGACAATCGATTCGCTGCAGCGGGCGGCCGAGTTCGCCGTCGAGCACGGAGTCGACGGCTTTGTCTCGGTTGGCGGCGGCTCGAGCATCGACACCGCCAAGATCGCCAACCTGATCGCCACCCATCCCGCGCCGGTGATGGACTACGTCAATCCACCGGTCGGCGAAGGCCGCCAGCCGCCGTCGCCGCTGATGCCACATCTGGCGATCCCGACCACGGCGGGCACCGGCTCGGAGGCGACGACCGTGGCGGTGCTCGACATCCCCGATCTCAAGCTGAAGACCGGGATCTCGCACCGCTACCTGCGACCGACTCAGGCGATCGTCGATCCAGAGCTGACACGCTCGCTACCTGCCGAGGTCACCTCCTCGACCGGCCTAGACGTGGTCTGCCACGCCGCCGAGTCGTTCCTGGCCCGTTCCTTTGACTCGCGCCCAGCACCCAAGTCACCGGACGACCGCCCGCCATACCAGGGATCTAATCCGGTGGCCGACGTATGGTCGACCAAGGCGCTGGAATACGGGGGGCGCTATCTGCGGCGCGCGGTCGCCGATCCCGACGACGTGGAGGCGAGGGGATTCATGATGCTCGCCGCCACGATGGCGGGGGTGGGCTTCGGCTCGGCCGGAGTGCACATCCCCCATTCGTGCGCGTATCCGATCGCCGGCCTCAAGCACACCTATCGACCGTCCGGCTATCCGGCCGATCACCCCTTTGTCCCGCACGGGCACTCGGTGATCGTCACCGCGCCGGCTGCGTTTGCCTTCACCTACGACGCGCTGCCCGAGCGCCACCGCCTCGTGGCTGAGCTGCTCGCCGGCCAGCCGATCCCCGACGCCGGCCCCGACACTCTGCCGGACGTGCTGCGCGAGCTGATGCAGGACATCGGCGCACCGCGCGGGGTGGCCGAGCTGGGCTACAGCGAGAATGACGTGCCCGCGCTGGTGGCCGGCGCGAGCAAGCAGCAGCGGCTGCTGGCGGTGGCGCCCAAGGCTGTGACCGACGCCGACCTCAGCGCGATCATCACCGCGTCGATGTTCAACTGGTGACCGATCAGCGCAGCAACAGGCGAAGGATCGATTCGGCGCGGCGCGCGTCGGGCTCCTCTCCGGTGATCCGGTCCAGGTAGACGTAGGACTCGACGATCCGCACGATCGTGTAGGCAACGTCGTGCAGATCGGCGGGGAGTTCCAGGCTGCCGCGCCGCACCTCCTCAGTCAGCAGGTCTTCGACGAACGCGATCAGCCTCGGCTGAAAGCCGGTCTGGCGGCGGGTCAGCAGGCGCATGGCCAGTTCCCCCTCCTCGGCGAGGAACCGGCTCATGCCGGGGTTGGAGAGCACCGCCGCGACGAACGTGCCGACGATCTGCACGATCCGCTCGGCCCCCCGCTTGCGCGTCCGCGCGCGCTCGCGCGCCAGGGTGGTCGCGGCCAGCGACCAGAGGATCTCCACCAGCAGGTCATCACGATTGCCGATCCAGCGGTACAGGGTCACGCGGTTGATCGAAAGCTCCGCGGCGAGCGCCGTCATGTCGACGCGCTCGCCGGCCAGGAATCTGCGCCGGGCCAGACGGAACGCCGCGTCGGCGCTGCGCGGCACCGTGGGCGGCACGCCGGGTTCTGGCCCGCGCGAGCTGGGCGCGACCGGATTTGTCGAGCCGGCCAAGGCCAAGCTCACCGAGCCGGTATCAACCGCTGCAGCGCGCCGCGCAACCGCGGCGAGATCTCCACCGGCCGGCGGGATTCACGGTCGACGAACACGTGCACAAACCAACCGACGGCGATCGCCGGCTCCTCGCCTTCCCGGTAGAGCGCGAGCTCGTAGCGAACGCTCGAGCGGCCGAGGTGAGCCACGCGCAATGCGGCCTCCACGGTGTTGGGGAAGGCGACCGCGGCTCTGAATTGGCAGTGCGATTCAGCGCACAGGCCGATCACCTCACCGCGGTGGACGTCCAGGCCCCCCTCGGCGATCAGCCACGAATTGATCACGGTGTCGAAAAACGAGTAGTACTCGACATTGTTGACGTGGCCGTAGATGTCGTTGTCGGCCCAGCGGGTCGGGATAGAGCTCAGGTGCGCGTAGGCGCTGCGCGACTCGGCCTCTGAGACCATCGCAAGAACTTACACCAGCCCCGAGCCCGCGACACACCGCAACAAATCAGCACAATGTTGCGTTCCGGGCGCAGCCGGCGTTACTCGATTGGCGCATCCGCTGCGCGGCGAGCGGGCAATGCGCCGTGACTACGGCGAGCGGCTGCGCGCAGGAGCTGGGCTTCACGCCGGTCTACCTGCGCTACGACACCGGGCTGCGCGTCTCCGACAACGGCCGCCGGCTGGCCGCGATCCTGGAAGCGCTGGTGACCGAGTGGCCCGTCGAGATGCAGGAGATGGTGCTGGTGGGACATTCGATCGGCGTGGAGGAGGACTGGCGCGATCACGACCCGGACGAGTTCATGCGCGACGTCTGCCGGGAGGAGGTCCCGTTCCTGCCCCACGCCGGCCAAGCACGCCATCAGGACGATCGGCATCCGCGGACACCCTCATTGGGCGATTTGTATGAATTACTCAGCGTTTCATCCCAAGCTGAACGCGTGCTCCTCCCAGTCGGCGAAACGCCGGTAGCCGACCTCGGCGTAGATCTTGTTGGAGGTCGGGTTGGCCAGGTCGGTGAACAGCACGCAGCGGCGGGCGCCGTGCTTCAGCGCTTGGCGGCTGGTCACCGCGACGGCGCTGCCGGCGTATCCCTGGCGGCGATGCTGGGGAGGGGTGTAGACCGGTCCGATCCGCACCACGCCGGCGACCTGGGGCGCAGTCCCGACCATCGACACAGGACCATCGTGGTCCCAGACCAGCATTCGCTGGTGGGCGATTCGCATCTCCACGATCGCCCGGGCCTGATCGCCGGCGACCAGGCCGGCCTCCTGGACGAACGCCTGCATCCAGTCGACCAGCCGGTCCAGCTCGGACTCGTCGGCCAGTCGGAGCCGGCCGCGCGCCGGGCGCGGCGGATCGCGCACCTGCTCGAGCTCGTGCATCGCCTCGCGGATCCGGCACTCAGTGCTGCCCCCGGTCTGCGCCGCCCAGGCGGCACAGATCGCCCGCGCGGTGCAGGGCGGGGCGGTCACCCCGTCGACCTGTGGATCCTGATGCAGCCAGGCCCGAATCAGCTCGCCGGCCTCGCGAGCCTCCAGCTCGCTGGTCAGCAGCCGCCACGGAGGAGTCCGCAGAGCCGCCGCGCGAACCTGATCCGCGTCGTCGCAGACGTAGGCGAACAGGTTTTCGGCGCCCACATGGAACCCGTCGAGCACGTTGGCCAGCACCGTTCCGAGCATGTTGCACTCGACCCGCCCCGCGATGAACTCGCCCGCCCGGGCGGCGAACTCATGCGGATCACGCGTTAGCACGATGGTCACCGCTAAGAGGATGGCGCAACTAGTGCGCCAGGATGGCTTGAGGCGGGCTGACTGCCCCGAGGGCGTAGGCTTGGCCTGCCGGTGGCCACCTCTGCGGACAATCCTGCCTCGCCCCGTAAGCGTTACGCGCTGGAGTTGTTCGCGGGCCTGCCCCGCCACTACGCACGCGCCGGGGCCGCGATGAGCTTCGGCCAGGATCCGCGCTGGCGCCGCGCGATGGTCGCCGCCGTCGATCCCCGTCCCGGTCAGCGCGTGCTGGACGTCGCCACCGGCACCGGGCTGGTGGCCTTTGAGCTGGTGCGCCGCGGCGGCTGTGAGGTGATCGGGATCGATCAGAGCGAACGGATGCTGGCAACCGCGCGTGAGCAATTGGCCCGCGACGCCGCGCTGGCCGGGCACGTCACGTTTCAGAGCGGCCAGGCCGAGCGGCTGCCGTTCGCCGATAACGCATTTGACGCGCTGACGTTCACCTACCTGCTGCGCTATGTCGATGACCGGGCTGCGACGATGTGCGAGCTGGCCCGCGTGGTGGCCCCGGGCGGGCGGATCGGCATGGTCGAGTTCGGCGTTCCACCGGCGGCGCCGCTGCGAGCGCTGTGGCGCGTGTACACACGCGTCGGGCTGCCGCTGCTGGGCCGCCTGCTGTCCCGGGCATGGTTTGAGGTCGGGCGCTTCCTGGGGCCCAACATCGAGCAGCTGTACGAGCAGACGCCGGATCTGGCGGCGCTGTGGTGCTCGGCCGGAATCGATCGGGTCCACCTGCGGCGAATGAGCTTTGGTGCGGGCGTCGTGATGTGGGGGGTGAAGGACGGCGACGGCGCAGCGTGAGATCGACCGGCCGGCGTTCTACGCCCTGCGGTCCGGCGGCTGGCGCGACCTCGTCACGCTCCTTCATCCGCCCTACACAGCCTGGCACCTGAGCTACGTGGCGCTGGGCGCCGCCGCGGCGCCGACGGTGCATCTGGACCGGCTGGGTGCCGCCCTGGGCGCGTTCGCGCTGGCGGTCGGGATCAGCGCTCACGCGCTGGACGAGCTCAACGGAAGGCCGTTGCAGACCAAGCTTTCGCCTCGGTCGCTGATCCTGCTGGCGGTCGCCGGGCTCGTCGGAGCGCTGGGCATTGGCGTGGCCGGGATCTTCTTGGTCTCGCCGCTGCTGATCCCGCTGGTGATAGCCGGGGCGCTGCTGGTCCCCGGCTACAACCTGGAGGTCGCCGACGGGCGGTTTCACAGCGACAACTGGTTCGCGCTGGCCTGGGGCGGCTTTCCCGCCTTCACCGGCTACTTCGTCAATTCGCTCTCGATCCGGCCGGCGGGACTGGCGGTGACCGCGGCCTGTGTTCTGCTCAGCCGCGCCCAGCGCCAGCTGAGCACCCCGGCGCGCCAACTGCGGCGCGAGACGGCCGCGGTGACCGGCGAGCAGGAGCTGACCGACGGACGCGTGCTGCCCCTGACCAGCGCCCGGATCGCCGCACCGCTGGAGGGAGCCCTATCGTCGGTCTGGCTGGCGTTGGTGCTGCTGGCGGCCGGACTGATCGCCGTGCGGGCGTAGACCAGGTGCAACAAAGAAGGGACAGGGTCGACAATAAAGACGCGGGCCAGACGCGCTCACCGCAGACAAGCAACAATTCTCTTTACTTATGTATTTACTTGTGGTATGCTGGCTTCCGTAAGCAAATACAGGAGAGAACATGGATACCAATCCCACACCCACCAACACGCAGTACCAACCCGTGACCGTCCAGGTTCCCGAGGACCGGATCGCCGAGTTCCACGCCTTCTTCGGGCGCTTTCTCGCCGGGCCGATGGGCCGCGGGCGCCGAGGACGGCACGGCCGTCCGCATCGCGGACACAATGGCCCTCACGGCCGCGGTTGCGCCGGACGCCGGAACGCCGAGCAGGCGAGCGAGGCAAGCGGACAAGCGGCCGGCACGACCGAGGTCTGATGGCCGACAAGCAGGTAACGGTCGCCGTACCGGAGGAGCGCGTCCCGGAGTTCTACTCCTGGTTCGCGGTCTTCCTGGCGGCCGAGCCCGGGACCCTGCCCCTGATCGGGGGGCGGGGTCGCCGGGGCCCACGGGGATCACGGCATCACGGCGAAGCACACGCCTGGTCGGCGGAAGACGCCGAGCTGGCCGCTTGGCTTTATCGCAAGCTCGCACCGCCGGCCCGCGAATTGGTCGACCTACTGACCGGGTCTCCCGGGGAGCGCTTCGGCGGCGAGGAGATCGCCCGGCGACTCGGACTGGAAAAGGGTGCCCACGGCGTCGCCGGGATCCTCGCGTGGCCCGGGCGCTACTGCCGGCATCTGGACCGCGTCCTGCCGATCGCCACCGAAGGCCGCGCCGACGGCGGGACCGACTACTTCATGGACCCCGACGTGGCGGCGCTGTTCGCAGTGGCCGCGTCTGCGCCCCAGGAGCGCAACCGCGGCGGCCGTCATCGACGCCGGCTCGAATAAGCGCCAACCACGAACCCTGACCGGCGCTGGCACGGGTGGCTGATGGAGGCACCGGAGAGCCTTGAAGCCGGTGCGCTGCGCGACGCCAAGGCCGCCGTGTTCGCGGACCTGCGCCCGTTCGATCCTCATCAGACGGTGCACGAGCTCGACGAGCACGGCCTGGAGGCTTACGAGCGGCTGCTGCACGACGTGATGCTCGGCGACCAGCTGCTGTTCACGCGCGCCGACGAGGTCGAGCGGCTGTGGGCGTGTGCCGCGCCGGTCCTCGCCGATCCGCCTCAGTCTCTGCCCTACCCGCAGGGCAGCTGGGGCCCCGAGCCAGCCGCCGAGCTGGCGCCCCCCACCGGCTGGGGCTGCCTGACGATGGCTGATCGCTCACCGCCCACTTGATCGCTCACCGCCCACTTGATCGCTCACCGCCCACTTGATCGCTCGCCGCCCACTTGTGCCATGGTTGCCCCGTGAGCACAACCCTGCAGCGCCACGCACTGGGGATCACCTGGACCGAGCGGGGCGGCACGGTCCGCTCGGCGCACGCCGTGGTCAGCGCTGGCCGGGTCTGGCTGATCGATCCGTTCGAGGATGAGGCCGCGCTGAGCGCGGCCGCCGAGCTCGGCGAGCCGGCCGGCGTGCTGCAGCTGCTCGATCGCCACAACCGCGACTGCAAGTCGCTGGCCCAGCGCCTCGGCGTCGCGCTGCTGCGACTGCCCGAGCGAACTCCCGACACCCCGTTTAAGGTGGTCCCGATGATCTCACGCAAGGGCTGGAGAGAGATCGGGCTGTGGTGGTCGGCCGAGAACGCCTTGATCGTGGCCGAGGCGGTGGGCACCGCCCCCGTCTTCACGGCGGGCCGCCGGGCCGGCGTGCACCCGCTGTTGCGCCTGACGCCTCCCCGCCGGCAGCTGTCGGCCCACGCGCCCGAGCGTCTGCTCGTCGGTCACGGCGAAGCGATCGAGGCCGGCGCCTCCGCCGCCCTCAAGGACGCGCTCGATCACGCGCGCTCAGACATCCCGCGCCTGCTGCTCAAGCTGCCCTCGCTGCTGCGCAAGAGTTGAGCGTCGGCGGCGCGATCAATCTGAATGAGTCCGATCAGCAAACTCCTAATTGTCCCGGTGGCGGTCCTGTCCCTCGCCGGCTGCGGCGGGTCTAGCACGAACGGCAACGGCGCCACGTTCGTCTCGCAGGCCAACCGCATCTGCGCCGAGGTCAACAGCAAGCTCGCATCGCTGCCCGCGATCAACACCACAGCCGACCTGCTCAAGACCGGCCCCAAGGAGATCGCCATGACCAACTCGGCGCTCGCCAAGCTCAGGGCGCTGACGCCCCCCTCGGGCAAGAAGGCGACGGCCGACCAGTTGATCTCCGGCCTGACCCAGGAAACGGCGCTGATTCAGCAGGTCGTCGCCGCAGTCCGGGCCGGAGACCTGAAGAAGGCGCAGTCGCTGGCCGCTCAGGGCAGTGCGCTCAACGCATCAGACCATGCCAAGGCGACGAGCCTCGGCCTGACCGAGTGCACCAAGAGCGTTCAGCCCGGAAGCGCGAACGGCTCGAGCACCAGCTCCGGCTGACGGCCGACTTCACCGTCCCGCGCCTCGCTGGCTCGTGGTCAAAGCGACGCGTTAGTGGATCGACATCCGCTCGTCGGAGAGGTACAGCCGGGCCGCCCACGAGATGGGGTCCAAGGCGAAGTAGCGCTGCAGCGCGCCGCCGTTCAGGGCGTCGTCGAGCGCTGCCATGATCATCGACTGATCGAGTACCAGCCGTCGATGGCCGATCGAGCCGGTGCTGGGGCTGACAGCATCGTAGAAACCGCCGTCGGAGGAGTAGATGCCGGGGTAGCGGGCGAGCAGGGCCTCGATGTTCGCGTACGCGTCCTGTGGCAGGACCGGCAGTACGATCACCGAGGCGTGCGGCGTCACCGTGTCCTCGGTCGCACAGGTGGTGCACTGGGCCAGGCCTTCATCCTTTGGGAAGGCGAGCCCCTCCACTCCGTATCCCGCGTAGTTGCCGGTGTCGTCCGGGGTGCTGGACGGCGACATTCCCCAGACCGAGTAG
>ODAK010005126.1_pt1 | contig 13329 bp, 9 predicted proteins | sample 1539591 | NCBI WGS metagenome assembly ODAK01 (sample SAMEA3539303, study PRJEB22396) | soil metagenome | biome: tundra; feature: field; material: soil | place: USA | collected 2010-05 | depth 0.15 m | reverse complement strand
CATATTCGAATTCGGCGTCGCGGATGCGCTCGCGGTAGAAACGCGAAAACAGCGCTGCCGAACAAGCGCCGTCGAAACACTTATCGTGGTAGAAGACCCGTACCCTCACAATGCCTTTCCCTTACGTGGAGCTCTGCGTTTGAAGCAAGCCTGACAGAATATCGCTTTGGCGAAAGAAAGAGTAGGTGGAAATGACATTTTGGAGAGGTAGGCGAGCGGAGGCTGGCAACAGCCTTCCACCGGTAATTCGAGTATGGAGGGGCGCAAAACCAAAAGGCGGAGCACCATCGGCCCCGCTAATGTCCTGGTACGTGATGTCTACGCGTTGGCCTGTTTCTCCGCCAAGTCTCCCACGATGGGCAGCTTGAACATGTTGTGCTGATAGGCCTTGACCACCAGCAACACCCATAGGGCAAGTTCAGCCAGTCCCAGCAGCCCCCAGATGGGCAACATCAGCAGCGGCAAAGCATAACTGACGAAAGACAAGCAAACGTGCAGCACAATCAGCGCGCCTGCTGTAAACAGGCACTGGAACGAGTGGAAACGGACGAAGCGATTGCGGTTGTAGGGCTCGATCAGCAGAAATATGATCGCAGGGATGATCGTGAAGTAAGCCAGCATGCCTGCGACGTTCTCTGCAATTGGCGACGAAGCAGCGGGAGCTTTGTAACCGGCGGGTGGGGCTGGGGCCGGAGCAGGCGACGCACCTGCACCGCTTGCCTGACCCGCCGCCTTCCCGCATTTGGGGCAGAACGCCGCATTGTCTGCCATTTGGGTACCGCAGGACGCACAAAATGCCATAATGACCTCCTGAATTGCCGAACCCGTGGGCCCGTTCGCGGCGCGAGCCATAATACGAAGCCCAGCGCGGGTACTCCTAAGGCCTCTATTCGGGGCGAACAATAACAGAGTCGCGTCTGGAACGCAAAGCAATAATAGCCTTACTACGGCTGTGGGAAACCAAAAGGGGAAAGTTACAGACGTAGAAGAGAAAGCTCTGAATTGTCATCACGAACGGCCGAACCGGGGCCCCCAACGAGCGCCCCGCCGTGGCGGGCTTGTTGGGGTGAAGTTCAGGCCGCGAGGGATCTGCTGTTTTCGCCGACCGTCGTTCCAGCCGCAAGCAACAGCAGATTCCTCGCTCCGCTCGTAATGACAATTTCAGCGGCGAAAAGCGAAGAGCGAACAGCGGCTCCTACTACGCCCCGCAACACTTCTTGTATTTTTTCCCGCTGCCGCATGGACAAGGATCGTTGCGGCCAACCTTCTCGCCGCGGACCACTTGCTGGACGGTTCCGGCGTCGCCTGCGCCCGCCATGCGCGCCTGTTCCAGTTCGCGACGCTTGCGGCGCTGGAAGGCTTCTTCCATGTCGTCCATCGAGGTAGTCGCGCGATGGCGTCGGGGGCCGGTGCTGAACGCTGCGACCGCCTGATCGTTGCTGTCGAAATCACCCGCGGAAATCGCCTGCTGCACAGCTGGAGATGGGGCTTCGATGACTTGCATAAGGTACAAGTAGCGTACCGTCTCTTCTTCGAAGCGCCCCATCATGGCCTCGAACATATCGAACGACTCGCGCTTGTATTCCACCAATGGATCGTGCTGGCCATAGCCGCGCAAGCCGATGCCTTCTCGCAGGTGGTCCATGCTGAGCAAGTGGTCCTTCCATTGCTGGTCGATCACGCTCAACATGATGATGCGCTCGTGATGCCGCATGGCGTCGGGGCCGATCAACGTCTCCTTGGCCTCGTAACGCTCCTTCAGCTTGTCGAAGATGGTGTCGCCAAGTTCCTGGCGGTTCAGAGTTTCAGCCCGGATGCCTTCGGCTGCGATGTCCACCCCAAAGCGGGTGAAGAGCTGGTTCTTCAGGTCCTTGATGTGCCAATCTTCAGCGTGCGTCTCCTTCGCGGCGTACTTATCAAGCAGTCCGCCAAGAATGTCGCGGACGTAATCCTCAAGAATGAGCTCTTTTTGGTCGATGCCTTCCAGGAGCTGCCGGCGCAATCCGTAAACCGCCTGGCGCTGCTTGTTCATCACATCGTCGTATTCGAGCAGATGCTTACGGGCTTCGAAGTTCTGGCCCTCAACCGCCTTCTGCGCGGCCTCAATGCGCCGCGTGATCAGCCTCGATTCGATCGGTACGCCTTCTTCCATGCCCAGCCGCTGCAGCAGGTTCGACACCCACTCCTTGGCGAAGATGCGCATCAGGTCATCTTCCAGCGACAGGTAGAAACGCGATGCGCCGGGATCGCCCTGGCGGCCAGCACGGCCACGCAGCTGATTGTCGATACGGCGCGCCTCGTGGCGTTCTGTGCCAAAGATAAACAGGCCGCCCAGCGAAACAACTTCATCATGCTCGGCGTCGGTAACTACCTTATGGCGGGCGTTGGTCTCGTTCCACTGCGCCGTGGGAACCTGATATTCGTTGCCACCGTAGTAGAAGTAGGAGAGGTTTGGATCGTCAGGCTTGGCCGTGACTTCGCCTGCCACCACCTTGAGCGGCTGCGCCAGTCCCTTCTTGATGCACTCCTGCTTGGCCATGAACTCGGAATTGCCGCCCAGCAGAATGTCGGTGCCGCGGCCGGCCATGTTGGTGGAAATAGTAATTGCACCTTTGCGGCCTGCCTGGGCAACGATCTCGGCTTCCTTCTCGTGGTACTTGGCATTCAGCACCACATGCTTGATGCCCTTCTTCTTCAGCAGGTCCGACAGACGCTCTGACTTCTCCACCGAAGTCGTGCCCACCAGAATGGGCTGCCCTTTTTCGGCGATCTTCTGGATCTCGTCGGATGAGGCGAAGAACTTTTCCTTTTCGGTGCGGTACACGACGTCGGAGTTCTCAACGCGTAGCAAGACCTTGTTCGTGGGAATGACAACAACTTCGAGTCTGTAGATCTTGTCGAACTCGGCCGCTTCCGTTTCCGCCGTACCGGTCATGCCGGCCAGTTTCTTATACATGCGAAAGTAATTCTGGAAGGTCACGGTGGCCAGCGTCTGATTTTCGCGCTCGATCTTTACGCCTTCCTTGGCTTCCACCGCCTGATGCAGTCCATCGGACCAGCGGCGGCCTGGCATCAGGCGCCCGGTGAACTCATCCACGATGAGCACTTCCCCGTCCTTCACCACATACTCGACGTCACGGCGATAGAGAGAGTGCGCCTTAATGGCGGTATCCACGTGGTGCTTCAGGTCCCAGTTCTCGGGATCGGCGATGTTACCGATGCCCAGCAGGCGCTCCACCTTTTCCCAGCCCACATCGGTGACGGTAATGGTGCGGTGCTTTTCGTCCACCACGAAATCGCCGGTAAGGACTTTGTCTTCGCCGAGGCCCCTTTCGATCTCTTCACCTAGCTCCAGTTGAGGAATGATGCGGTTCACGCGGTAATACTTGTCGGTGGACTCCTCGCTCTGACCGCTGATGATGAGCGGCGTACGCGCTTCGTCGATCAGGATCGAATCCACTTCGTCAACGATGGAATAGTTGTGCCCGCGCTGCACGCAGTCGGTGAGATCAAACTTCATATTGTCGCGCAGGTAGTCGAAGCCGAACTCGTTGTTGGTGCCGTAGGTAACGTCGGCGGCATAGGCTTCGCGCCGCTCGCGATCGTCGAGATCGTGCACGATGACGCCGACCGTTAGCCCGAGGAAGGTGTAGAGCTTGCCCATCCACTCCGAGTCGCGCTTGGCCAGGTAGTCGTTGACCGTGACCACATGCACACCGCGTCCGGAAAGCGCATTGAGGTAAACCGGTAAGGTTGCAACCAGCGTTTTACCTTCGCCGGTTTTCATTTCAGAAATCTTGCCCTGGTGCAGCACCACGCCGCCGACCAACTGCACATCGAAGTGCCGCATCTTCAGCACGCGCCAACCCGCCTCGCGTGCCACTGCGAACGCCTCGGGAAGAACCTCGTCCAGCACCGCCTTTAGCTCGCGGTCCTTGTCGTCGGGGTCCTCGACTGCATCCATGCGCTGTCGGATGCGCTGCCGGAATTCCTCCGTTTTGGCCCGGAGTTGCTCGTCGCTGAACTGCTTGGTCTCGGGCTCAAGCGCATTGATGAGCTCCACCATCGGCATAATCCGCTTGAGTTCCCGTTCGTTGCTGGTGCCAAAAACCTTGGCGATAAGCTTGTTGATCAACGCTGCGTTCCTTGAGAGGGACCTGCTTAGACTTGTATTCGACGGGTCTGGAAACACCCATCAGGCGCACTCCACCCACGTAGAAGGCTAACACATTGGATGCCGGGTCGAAGCCGTGGTCGCAGGATTGCGACGTGTGACATGGGCAGAAAAAACGAAGGCGGCACAGAAAAAAAAGGCGCGACCTTGGCCGCGCCCTTCTTTGCTAACGGTCGCCGGCTTACTGCTGCTTTTTGACCGGCTTCTGCATCTTGTTCTGTGGATTTGGCTTCATCGAGGCGCCCGCGGTACCGGTGATCTCGCTGGCCAAAGCATCGGCGTGGTAGATGTTGCGCAGCGATTCAAGGATCGCCCGCGAATCTACTTCGACTGAACGCGCCACCTTGTCGCTATACTCGAAGTCCCACGGCAGCGACTCGATGTTTCCGTCGAAGACAATCCCCACCACTTCAGCATTCTTGTTAATGACCGGACTGCCGGAGTTACCGCCGATAATATCGGGGGTGGAAACCGTATTGAACGGCGTGTTGAGATCAATCGATGACTTCGCCTTCAACCAGCTCTCAGGAAGCTGATAGGGAGGCTTGCTGCCATGCTTAGCGGCATGCTCGTAAGACCCGCCCATGGTTGTAAACCACGGCACGTTCTTACCGTTCAGCTTGTAGCCCTCCACCGCGCCGTAGCTAAGGCGCAAAGTGAAGGTCGCGTCAGGAGGAACGCTGAGCCCTTCCTTGGCGAACAGGGCCTTGCCAATGGACCCGCCATTACGGCGCAGCACCGATTGCACTTCATCCTCATCGCGCTGGTGGACGGCGAGCGCGTCCGGCTCGATTTGTCGCATCAACGCGATCAAGGGATCGTTGCTGGCTTCCACGGCAGCTTCTCCGCCTTCGTAAAGCTGCTTGCGGACGGCCACATCGTCGAGCTTGGTGCCGTCAATAAGTTCCTTGGCGCGCTCGTCTGGAGTCTTGCCAGCCAATGCCTTCTTCACGTCGGCATTGTCGGCGCCGAGGACATCCTGCACTTCGGCCAGACTCTCAGCGAGCAAAGCCTGCTCCAGCGATTTGTAAATGGGAGCGGTGGAGAACAAGCGCTGTTCCAGCGTAGGTAAAGCAGAGTCCTGGAAACCGCGGATCCGCTGGTTGCTTGGCTTCTGCTTTTCCCCTGCCGCGCGCACGATGTCGCGGGCATAGCGGGCGAGGTCGCCGCGGAAGCTACCTAGGTTGTCGAGGTAGCCCAAGGGCTTGTAAATCTGCTTCTGAACATCGACCGCCTTGGCTATTTCAGCCCACGGGTCGCCGAATTCGGACTTGAGCTTGGGATTGGAATTGACAAAACCTTGCAGTGCTTTCTCGTCAGCCGCTTTCCTGGCCATCAGATTCTTGTCGCGCAATCCGCTCTCATAACCGGTGACGGCCTTGAAAGAGTTCTGCAATCCGAACATGTCGCTCTCGGCTTCGCGCGCATTTTCTTCCGACACTGCGCTGAACTTCTGCAACATGGCAACGCGACGAGAGTAGGACTTGACCTGCATGGGGTATTGGTAATCACGCAGGAAGCTGAGCTGGTCCACCGTAAGCAAGCGGCCAGTGCGGCCAGGGTGACCGGAGACAAAGACCAAATCGCCTTCCTTGACGCCCATGGGCGACCATTTCAGATAATCGTGGACCTTAACCGGTTCTCCGTTTTCATAGGCCCGGAAGAACGAAATATCGAGATCGTAGCGGGGATATTCGAAGTTGTCGGGGTCGCCGCCGAAAAACGCCATATCGAATTCGGGCGCGAAGACCAGCCGAATATCGTCGTACTTCTTGTACTTGTAGAGGTGGTACATGGCGCCCGAGTACAAGGTGACCACGTCGCACCGCATGCCGTTGGTTGAGCACTCCTTCTCCAGCGACGACATTTCTTGGCGCTGGGCCTTGCCGGCATCGGCGGTTGAAATGTCGGGCTTGACTGCGGCGTTCACCTTGGCAGTGACGTCCTGAATGTCTTGCAGTACGACGAACTCAACGCCGGGACACTTCGGCTCCTCCGCCCTGGTCGGGGCATAGAACCCATTCTTCATGTAGTCCTTGCCGTGGGTGGAAAGATCGTGGATGCAATCCTGGGCAATGTGATGATTGGTGAAGATCAGGCCGTCAGGAGATACAAACGAGGATGAGCCGTTGGGAGCGCGAGCGGAGGAAAGCCGCACGTGATCGAGCCAGGCCTGATCGGGGGCAAAACCGTATTTGGCCTGGACTTTGTCTTTAGGAAAAGCGTTAAACAACCACATGCCTTCGTCGGCGCAGGCGAAACTGCCCAAGCCGAGCGCAACTAGGCACAGCAGAAGAACGAAACGTTTAATCATGATGACTCCGAACGCGAGACCCGCGTCAGTTATTTCCGGTACAGGAAACTCCGGATGGGATTAGCAAGTACCCTTAACTATAGCGCGGGTGAAAGCAGGAGACAATGCGTCCTTGCTTTCTGATTCAACCTGCATGTGTATGGCTTTTTCCTTTGCTGAGGGCCAGAAGCAGTTTTCTCTTGCTTCTGACCCTTCTTTGTATTCTGCTTTTCCCTTATGTCACATAAGAACCCCAAGCTGGGAAAGAATCAGCCAAGATCCCAAAGCAACGAAGCCACATCCAATCAAAGTCGTGACCAGAGCCAAAGCAACGTTCGCGTCTGGATCGAAACGGACTCTCTTCAAGGTCTGATAGATGAATACAGAGCCGCGCGTGAAAAACGCACACCCACCGAGAATTTGCAACTGTTGCTTGGGGCAATAACCCTCACGGCCATAGTCGTTTATACAGTTCTCACTGGTTGGTACGTTAGGACGGCCAACAAAACCTACACGGCGGCATACAGGCCATATGTGGGCATTCAGAACATCATGCATAGTGAGAACCCCAAAACCCATGATGTGGGAATCCAAATTGAAATCAAAAATTCCGGAACCGTCCCTGCGGACGGAGTCGAGTCTGAACTCACTACGTTTGAAAACGGGGTAAGACAATCTAATGAGTCAGATGTTACGCCAAAGCCAGCAAAACGCATTATGATCCCCGGACAAAGCCAGTTCATTAGGACTCTGACGGATCAGCAGGGATGGCTTAACATCGTCTCCGGCAGAGTCGTGCTCGAATTTGAAATTCGACTCCAATACAGCGGGCCTGATGGGGCTGTCTACAAACAGTGCGAGAGAGACAGGTATATGCCCGAGTACGACTATTTTCCCAATCTTGGTCAGAACTGCGAGAACCAGAACTACTAGAACCACTGTGACTGTCCGAGTGTGCCATTTCACGCACAATCAAGCAGTGGGCCAGTCTTCAGCCCGGCCCACTGTTATCACTCGGGAGTGTGACAAGAACAACGACACCGCACAAGGCTGCCCGCGAAGCAAAAGTCCGGGCTCATTGATTGATGTCCTGCTTCGCTTGCAGACGCTTGATTAAGCCCTGCACGCCTGTCTTCGCCTGGTCGGGCGCGCCGGCCAGGGCCATCTCCATTTGCTTGGTTGCGTTGTCAAAGTCACCCTTGCTGCTGTAGACCCGCGCCAAACCGGCATGCGAAAGCCAATAATCGGGATACTTTTTCGCAGTCGATTGGAAAAGCGCAAAGGCTTCGTCCTGTCGCTTCTCGCGTTGCAGTTGCCGGCCATAGCCATATAGCTGCTGCGCATTGGCGATTCCCAGAGCTTTGTTGCGCGCGGCCGTGGCTTCATCTTTGCGAGCTAATGCATCCAGGATTTTGGCCTTGGTCATCAGATTTTCGAAGCGCTCCTCATTCTGGATTGACTTGTCGGCGTAGGTCAGCGCTTCATTCAGGTTCATTTTGTTGTCGACCAGGTAGGTAGCGGCATCGTCCCACGCGTCCCAGGTGTACTGCACCAACCCGCGCATCTGCTTCTGCAGACTTGCCTCGACTACCTCGTTCACATTGACTGCGACTTTGAAAGGGACGGCAACCTTGTCCCAACGCATGGTTACCACGGCAGAGTCAGGTTTGAGTTGGTCGAAATCGTAGACCAGGGCATCATGAAACTCCGCCGCCTCGGGCTTGACGGTGACTCGCAATGCGTCTTCGGCCTGGTTGTAGCTGAAGCTCCCCCACGCGGTGTGCATCTTGGAGAAGATCACCGTCCACTGGTCCTCGGCGGGGATCATGTGCAGACCGTAGGTTCCCGCCGCCAGTGGCTTGCCTTCAATGGTGACAGCGTCGGGAAAGGTGATGGTCGTATTCTCATTCGCGCCGGCCCGCCAGACCTCTCCGTAGGGCACCAGGCCGCCGAAGACCTTGCGTCCATTCACCAGCGGGCGATGGTAATTGATTTTGATGTCGGTTATGCCAACGCGCTGGATCACGATTGCGTGTTGGCTGGCCCGCGGTAGGTCCACAAGTGTGGACTGCGCGTTGCAAAGCACTGCAACCAACAAAAGACTTGAGAACAACAGGACCAAACGAAGCTTGTACATGGAACAACCCTCCTTGAATGGCGGATTCTGCAAGGAACATCGCGCCTGCAGGACGTGGCGATTCGTCGCCGCGGATGTGACGTGGCACTTAGACGCGGGCGGGGCTTTGGGGTGAGCGGTTAGCGGGACGAATGCACGGCCATCAACTGCCGAGTTGCACGCCAACGTGACAGGAGGGCATATATCAGCTGCCATCGTGCGGGACGATGCTTTGGGCTGATGGACGAGTCCGGAAGCCCCGGAGTATAAAAGGAAGTTGCACTTCAGCGCGGCTTTTCGGCCTGTCAAGCGCGCAATCCACGTTTATAGGTTTCCGGGCGGTGCAGTCAACCGCCAGAGGTATTCATGTCTACGACGGCGCACAGCGGCAAGGGTCTGGAAGGCATTACCGCTGCCAACTCCAGCATTTGTTTCATCGATGGCGATCAAGGCGTCCTCGCCTATCGCGGCATCGACATCCACGAACTGGCCGACCATTCGAACTTCGAAGAAGTGTGCCATCTGCTCTGGTTTGGGCACCTGCCGAACCGCGCCGAGCTGCAGGAATTAAAGTTGAGCCTGGCGCGCGAGCGCAAACTCGATGCCTCCATCATCAGCCTGTTGCGGCAAGCTCCCAAACACGCGCTGCCCATGGATGTGCTGCGCACCATCGTTTCCGCCCTTTCTTATTACGACCCCGAAGAGAAGGTGAATGACCACGAAGCGAACGTGCGCAAGGCGATTCGACTGACGGCGCAAATCGCTTATGTAGTCGCCGCCTATGATCGCATCCGCAAAGGCAAGCCGCTGATCGAGCCCGACCGTTCGCTGTCCCACGCGGGCAATTTTCTTTACATGCTGACTGGCGAGATCCCCAGTGCGATGGCAGAGCGTGCCTTCGATATCGCGCTCATCCTGCACGCCGACCATGAACTGAATGCCTCGACCTTCGCGGCGCGCGTGGTGGCAGCAACTCTCAGCGACATGCACTCCGCCGTCACCGCCGCCATTGGGGCGCTTAAGGGGCCGTTGCACGGCGGAGCCAACGAGGCGGTGTTCCACATCCTCGAAGCTGTGGACGCATCTGGTGCGGACCCGGTTGATTACGTGAAAGGAATGCTGGCGCAGAAAAAGAAAGTCCCGGGATTCGGGCATCGCGTGTATCACACCGAAGACCCGCGGGCCACGCATCTGCGCACGATGTCGCGCGATCTCGGAGCATCGAGCGGCACCAGCAAGTGGTTCGAAATCTCGCGCAAAATCGAAGAGTTCATCGTCGCCGATCGCAAGCTCAACGCCAACGTCGACTTTTATTCGGCTTCGACCTATCACACGCTGGGCATCGACATTGATTTGTTCACGCCGGTGTTTGCCGTGTCGCGCGTCTCCGGCTGGACGGCACACGTGATCGAGCAACTCAGCGACAACCGCTTGATTCGCCCGCGCGCCGAGTATAACGGCCCGCTCTATCCGAATAAGTACGTGCCGATGGAAAAGCGGTAGAAAAGTTGCCAGTTGTCAGTGGCCAGTTGTCGGTTGGAAGATCGGAGGCCAAACCGACCAGTCCCGCTCGCGGGACGGAAAATCTTAGCCCAGCGCTTCAGCGCTGGGTAAGCATGCATTACGAATCCGAGTCCCGTAGGGACGGCACAAATTCTAACTGTTGCGTGCTCTGCCGTGCCTACGGCACTCAGATTCTTGAGATATCGCTTACTTTTTCTTGCTTTGGGACACCAGCATATCCAACCTGCGCCCATGCTGTGAGGTTTCGATCAATGTAGCCAGCCGCTTGCCTCGGGTTTCCTCCCGTTTCGCGCTAATTACCCACCAGGTCGCGGTTCGCCGATAACCTGGGGGTTGAGCCTGGAAGAACTCCCACGCCTTCGCGTTCCCTCGGAACTGTTTTTCGTGCCCGCCCTCCAGTTTGCAAGTGGCTCTCTCGTACGAATACTGCATGGCTTTCTGCTCGTCGCGCCCGGCAAAAGCCTTGAGTCCTGGCGCTGTCATTCGTCCGAGCCGCTTCAGTTCGCCCACGCGCTTGATGTTTACCGCGCTCCAAAAACTCTTCAGCTTTCGCGGGGTGAAGCGGTTGGTGTAACTGACATCATCGACACCCCTTTTTATTCCGTCGATCCAGCCGAAACAGAGTGCTTCATCCACGGCTTCCGGATAGCCCATGCCGACTTTGCCCGACTTTTTCTTGTAGAACCCAACCCAAAGCTCGTAGATTTTGTCGTGATTCGATACCAACCATTCTCGAAAGTCAGACGCAGATTGGAAAAACGAAATTTTCATGACAAGCTCCGGCCGGCCGAATGCGGGAACTGAGGAGTCTTCTCCGAATCCCCACTTCCCCGCCTCGAATCTAACTAAACCGTTAGAATAGAGCCAGAAATGCAGCGGGTCTACCTCGACAACAACGCCACCACTCCGCTTCTTCCCGAAGTGTTTGAGGCCATGCGTCCCTACTTCTTCGAGAAGTTCGGCAACGCGTCGTCCATTCATCAGCAGGGACAGCAGGCGCGCTCGGCGGTGGAGCACGCGCGCGAGCAGGTTGCCGAGTTGCTGAACTGCCGCCCGGCGGAGATCGTCTTCACCAGCGGCGGCACCGAGGGCGACAACCTGGCACTGTTTGGCTTGATGAAGCCGGCCGATCACATCATCACCTCGACCGTAGAGCATCACGCGGTGCTAAACGCGTGCAAGCGGCTCGAAGAGACGGGCTGCACCGTGACCTACTTGCCGGTGGATGGGCAGGCGCTGGTCGATCCCGATGATGTGCGGCGCGCGTTGCGTCCGGAGACCAAGCTCATCAGTATCATTCTGGCGAACAACGAAACTGGTGTGCTGCAGCCGGCGAGCGACATTGGCAAGATTGCTCAGGAAGCTGACGTATATTTTCACACCGACGCGGTGCAGGCCGCCGGAAAAATTCCGCTCGATGTGAAGGAGATTGGCTGCGATCTGCTCACCATCACGGGCCATAAGATGCATGGCCCGCAAGGCGTAGGGGCCCTGTTCGTGCGCAGGGGAACTTTGCTGCAACCGATGATATATGGCGGTCGTCACGAACGGTCCCGACGGGCCGGAACGGAGAACCTGCCGGGCATAATTGGGCTCGGCAAAGCGGCGGAGATTGCTCGCCAAGGATTTGCCGACGGCAGCGTCGAGCGAATGGCCACAATGCGCGACCGACTGGAGCGCCGGATCGTCGAGACCGTCGAGCAGATTGGCGTGAACAGCAGCGGTGCGCCGCGGGTGCCCAACACGACCAACGTTTACTTCGATTGCATCGAAGGCGAAGCCATGGTGATCGCGCTCGATCTGAAGGGGCTGTCGGTTTCGACCGGGGCTGCGTGTTCGTCCGGAGCAATCGAGCCGTCGCATGTTCTGACTGCGATGGGCCTCTCGCCGGACCGCGCGCGCGCCAGCATCCGCTTCAGCCTGGGCAAGCAAAACATGGCGGACGATGTGGAGTTCGCGTTGTCGCTAGTGCCGGAAGTTGTGTCGCGGCTGCGAGAGATCAGCCCAGTCTACAAAGGTGCGCACGCTTGAACGACGCGCCTAATTGCCAACTGCTAAATGCCGAATTCTAAGACCATCGCCGTTGCCATGTCGGGAGGAGTGGACTCCTCCGCCGTCGCCGCATTGTTGTGCGAGCAGGGCTACACCGTCGTCGGGCTCACGCTTCAGCTGTGGAACCAGCGCCGACTGGCCGGTCACGAGGGCATGCCGGAGTCCGTGCAGGGGCGCTGTTGCTCCATCGACGATGTGTACGATGCGCGCCGCGTGGCTGAGACGCTCGGCATTCCGTATTACGTCGTCAATCAGGAGAATCGTTTCGAGCACGACGTGGTGCGCCCGTTCGTCTCGGAGTATCTTTCCGGGCGCACGCCAATCCCGTGCAGTCTGTGCAATAACCATCTGAAGTTTGATCAGCTATTGATCACCGCGCGGCAGATTGGGGCGGACCTGCTGGCTACCGGCCATTACGCGCGCAACGAGTTCGACGAGGGCACCGGACGCTGGGTGTTGAAGCGCCCCGCCGACCGCGCCAAGGACCAGACGTATTTCCTCTTCGGCCTAACACAGGAGCAGTTGAGCCGCACTCTGTTCCCGCTTGGGGAGATGCGCAAGCCCGAGGTGCGCGAGGAGGCCAGGCGCGCGGGACTTCGCCTGTTCGAGAAGCCCGACTCGCAGGAGATCTGCTTCATTCCGGGCGGCGACTACAAGCAGTTCCTCGACGCCTATCTCGCGGAGCAGGGGGAAGAGTTTCCCGACACCACAGGTGAACTGGTCACCACGACCGGCGAAGTGGTCGGCACGCACCAGGGCATCCACAACTTCACCGTGGGCCAGCGCAAGGGACTTGGTGTGGCCACGGGCTCGCCGCTGTACGTGTTGGAAATTCGCGGAGACAAGCATGAGGTTGTGGTTGGCCGCGGCGACGAGCTGTTCTCGCGAACGTTGCGCGCCCAGCGCCTGAACTGGATTGCGATTGACGATCTGCGCAGGCCCATGCGCGTGCAGGCCAAGATTCGCCATCGCCATGAAGCTGCGGACGCGGTCCTCGAAAAGAGCGGCCACGACGAGGTGCTCGCCACGTTCGACGAACCGCAGCGCGCCATCACCCCCGGTCAGGCGGTGGTGTTTTATGACGGGGATGTGGTTGTGGGCGGCGGCTGGATAACCTAGGGCGTGTTAACACTAATTAGATACCTAAGGGCCTCGACGATAAGAGCAAAG
>ODAK010005124.1_pt1 | contig 13336 bp, 14 predicted proteins | sample 1539591 | NCBI WGS metagenome assembly ODAK01 (sample SAMEA3539303, study PRJEB22396) | soil metagenome | biome: tundra; feature: field; material: soil | place: USA | collected 2010-05 | depth 0.15 m | reverse complement strand
ACGGGGCCGTAGCTTGACCTTTGCGCCGCCGTCCATCCGCTGCTGCTTCCACGAACAGGCACAAGCCGCCAGCGGGCGTGAAGCAACGTCACGAGGCTTCCGCTCTCCGCCGAATCCGACCATGAATACACCTGCTTTCGCTCGAGCATGGGCATGCGCCATCGCCTGAGCTTCGACCTGCTTCGCGCGGTCAGGAGGGCAACCTTCCGCCGCTGACGGCCCTGCATCGCAACGGAGGCCGGGGCCTGCGCGTGATTTGTACGCGTGGGCAGATGTTCTCCGAGGCGCTGCTCAGAGGCCTCGAGACGGCATGGAGCGCTGTCGCGCGGCGGCCGCCGGCGGCGCTCGTGTCAGCGGTCGTGTCCGAGCGCGCGAGGATCGACGTGAAGCTGTCTCTCGATGGCGTTCGTGTCCAGGGCGAGACGACCTACGCCTGGGCGAGTCCGTACGTGCTCAGCGTCCACACCGTGATCCCGCAGCCCGACCTCGCGATCGAGCTGCACTCCACGTTCACGGGGCATCCCGGCACACCGACCGCCGTCGCACACCTCGCGAACGAGGTCAGCGCTTTCCGCGCCGGCGAGAACCGCGGCGCGATGAAACGAGGTCTCCAGAGACCACATCCTCGTCTTCGTAGCCGCGCACGGGGAGGACGCTTGCCTTCGCATCAGTCATGCGTTATACCCATGTCGCAATGGCCGCGGCGATCATTCCTCACCTCCCGCCCGAGGAGCTGCGCTTCCACTGGAAGAGCGGGCGGCGGTGCCTGGACTTCGTGGCGACGATCGGCGAGCGGTGGCGCCGCTCGTTTGAGCGGCTGCTCGGTCCTGAGGATCTGGCTCGGTGGCTGGTGGAGAGCGGAATGCTCCAGGAGCGTCCGCGCGTGTCCGAGCGCGAGCTGGAGTCCGGGCGTTCACTTCGCGAGGCGATCAACCGCTTGGCGCGTCCCGGCGTCGTGCCCGAGCCGGGAGATCGACTGGAGCTGAACCGGTGGGCGGCGCACCCGCCGCTGGCGTCGCAGCTCACCGCGCAGGGCCAGCTGGTCTGGGTCTCCGAGCGGCCGGTCGAGGCGGCGTTCGCGACGATCGCCCGAGATGGGATCGACCTGCTGACCGGGCCGCTTGCCGGGCGCATCCGCGAATGCGCTGCACCAGATTGTGCGCTGCTGTTCGTGGACAGCTCCCGGCCGGGGCGGCGGCGCTGGTGTGCGGGGGAAGCGTGTGGCAACCGCACTCGTACCAAGGCATACCGACAGCGACGAAAGGAACGGGGATGAGCTATCGCGTTCTGGCGGCCGCGGAGGCGTTCTGGCGGCCTTCTAACCAGATGGGCGTGCTGAACACCGATCTGGCCAAGCAGCTGGAGGCGTCGACGCTGGGCGCGCGGCTGTGGCGGCTGCACCCCGGTCAAGCGTCCACGCGCCATCGCCACCGGCGCACGCACGAGCTCTACGTGCTGCTCGAAGGCACTGGCCGGATCCGCATCGGTGAAGAGCTTCACACGCTCGAGCCGCTCAGCAGCCTAATGGTCGACCCCGCAGAGATCCGGCAGCTGTTCAACGACACCCCGGCCGACCAGCTCTGGCTCGTCGTCGGGGCGCCACCGGAGCCCGCGAACACGCTCCAGATGACACCAGAGGACCTGGATTGGCTCTATCCCGACGGACCGAAGGTGCTCCCGCCCGAGCTGCAGGCCGAGCGGCCGGACCGAGCCACCTGACGCCATGCCCGCCGAGACGCAAAAGCAGGGAGGAACGCGCATCGACTGACGGGACCCGCATCTCGCCAGATACGCGACCGGCGCGAGCGCGCCATTGCTACTGGGCCCCGCCCGGTCGCCAGCGGTAGTTATCCGAACAGAGACGGCAGCGCCCCCTTTGAACCCTGGCCTCCGGCCAGCAACTTTTGGGCTTATGTTGGCTGTACGCCTTCTATCCCGGATACGAGTTCTTCCAGCGCAACGCCAACGCTCGCAAGATCCCAATCGTAATCCTCGACCCTCGACTAGGGGAGAAACCCATGTCCACCGTTCTGGAACGCCTCGACAGCCACCGGAGCCAGGTGCACACCCGGTCAGGTTCCGCGAGCTACATCGACACCGGCGGCCCGGGTCGCGCGGCGCTGTTCGTCCACGGCGCTGGCACCAGCAGCTACCTGTGGCGGCACGTGATCGACCAGCTCGACGACCAACGCCGCTGCGTGGCCGTCGACCTGCCGCTGCACGGGCAGACTCCCGCGGCCGCCGACCAGGACTTCTCGCTGCCGGGCCTGGCCCGCTTCCTCGCGGGCTTCTGCGACGCGCTCAAACTGACCGACGTCGACCTCGTCGCCAACGACACCGGCGGCGCGATCGCCCAGGTGTTCGCGGCCGGAAACCCCGAGCGGCTGCACACCCTGACCCTGACCAACTGCGAGGCACACGACAACCTCCCGCCCAAGGCGCTGCTGCCCGGGGTCCTGCTCGCCCGCATGGGCCTGTTCGCCCCCATCGCACCCCGGATGGTGCGCAACATCCCCCGGGCCCGCAAACGCGTCTTCGGCAGCGGCTACCAGGACATCACCAACCTGCCCGACGATGTCGCGCGGGCCTGGCTGGAACCGCTGTCCACCGCGGAATCGGCCCGCCAGTTCCAGCGCCTGATGACGTCACTACACGCGCGCGACCTGCTAGCGATCGAGCCCGCCCTGGCCCGCCTGGAAGTCCCGACCCTCATCGTCTGGGGCACCGGCGACCGCTTCTTCCGCCGCAAGTGGGCCTACTGGCTGCGCGACACCATCCCCGGGGCCACCGACGTCGTCGAGATCGACGGTGCACGCCTGTTCTTCCCTGACGAACGGGCCGCCGAACTCACCGCAGCGCTGCGCCGCCACTGGGACGCCCACCAATGACATCCGCCTGAGCTACCGGCAGCCGGAAAGGCGACATTCTGGCTCCCTCCGGGGGTTGGAGTCTGGCGCGGCCACACGAGACGGCCCTTGAGGAGCATCGGAACGAAAAGTCACGATAAGGGGTTCCGGGAGCAACGGCGCGGGAATGGCGGCCAAGTGTTAGACGCGGTTGGCGGCGATGCTGACGACGGCCGCTCGAGCTCCTCGCGCGGAAGCCGAACACAGCGTCGACCGGCGACGAGGGAGAGCGCTTGCTGCTGCTTCCACCAGAAGGAGGAGCGTGACGACCCCGCCGTGTCGCAGACCCGGATCTGGTCACGAGCCGCACGGGGGTGCGTCGCGGCTGGGTTCGGCCGAGAGCGGCAACCCTCGGCGAGCGTGCGAGATGGCTCCTTCAGCGGCGAAGCAGCGATCTGCCAATCTTGCGCCTCGCCTGCCATTCTTGGTCGAACGTACAAAGGCGCCCAACCCCGGCGTCGCCACCGGTCGCCGACTCGCGTCGCGCCCGTGCGATCGGGTTCGTGGCGGAGCAGGCGTCGGCCCGGGGGCACGGACCGGGGTGCGGCTTGTGCGCCGCTACAAAGTCGGTGAGCACCTCGACGCTCCAGCGACGCGGCTCCGGGAGGAGCCCGACAGCCGGTCGTTCGTCCATAGCCCTGCCGAATAGGTGCCTTTACCCGGACGGATTCCCGATCGTGGTGTCAGGCGACACCGGTCTGTCAGCGGTTTGCGACAGGTCGTGGCACGGATTGCCTCACATCTGTCAGCGATCAGGGGGTCTGGAACAGCGCGATTGGGTTGAGGGCGTGGAAGATGTTGCGTCCGTCGAGGTCGGGTTCGTCGCAGTAGTCGTCTGATGCTCGGTGTCCGACGACGGGCAGTTGGCACGGGGACCGACGCGAGCACCTGCTGCCGCTCATGTCGAGGCCGGTTGAGAATTGAGGTTTGGCGCGGGTTGAGAATGACCCCTCTCAGATTATGGGCGACGATGAGCGTGTCTGTGTATTCTGCATACATGCAGGTGGCGAACACGCTCGGGGCGCTGACCCTGGCGCTGCATGACCGGATCACCCGCGAGTTCGTCGAGCGAACGGGGAACGGATCCTCGGGTGCGGGCGCGTTGGCTTCGCTGTACGTGCGCGGCCCGATGAACATCGAGGCGCTGCGGCGCATCCTCGGCATCACTCACTCGACCTGCGTGCGTCTGGCTGATCACCTCGAAGCGGCCAGGCTGGTGCGTCGTGGCTCATCGGCGGCGGACCGCAGGGTCGTGGAATTGGAGCTGACGGGCGCCGGCGAGGACGCGGCCCGCGAGCTCCTCAGCGCTCGTGCCGACACCATCCGCTTAGCGATGGCGCCGCTCTCGCCACGCGAGCGCACCCAGCTTGAGCGCCTGGTCACCAAGATGTTGGGCGCGCTCACCGCGGATCGGGCGAGCGCGCGACACATCTGCCGGCTGTGTGATCACGACGCCTGCGGACACGACCATGCCTGTCCGGTTGACGCCGCCGCCACAGCGCTCGGCCAATGACCGCGGCGCTCGATCACCGCTTCGGGCCCTTCGACGGCGGCGTGTGGCTGAACTGCGCCCACCAGGGCCCGCTCCCGCACTCGGCACGCGACGCGGCATTGGACGCCGTGGCGGCCAAGGTGGCACCGGCGGCGATGATCGATGAGGCGTTCACCGACGTGCCCGCACGTCTACGCGGCGCGCTGGCACGGCTGATCGGCGCAAGCGCTGACGATGTGCTGCTCGCCAACAGCACCAGCCACACGCTCAACGTCGTAGCCCAGGGACTGTCGTGGCGAGCGGGCGATGAGGTCGTCTGCGTGGATGGCGACTTCCCGGCGACCGTCGTGCCGTGGCGGGCGCTGGAGAACAAGGGCGTCCGCGTCAAACTGATCGGCGACGGTGATGCCAGGATCGACGCGGAGACGGTCGCCGCAGCGATCGGGCCGCGTACGCGGGTGGTCTGCCTGAGCTGGGTGTTCTCGTTCTTCGGCCACGCCGTCGACATCGCATCGATCGCGCACGCGTGCCGACAGCGCGGCGTGTGGTGCGTCGTCAACGCCTCCCAAGCGATCGGCGCACGCCCGCTCGATGTCGGGGGCCTGGACATTGACGCGCTGGCGTGTTGCGGCTTCAAGTGGCTCTGCGGGCCGTACGCAACCGGCTTCGGCTGGCTGCGCCCGCAGCTGCGCGCACAACTCGACTATCCACAGCCGCACTGGCTACGCGTGCAAAGCGCCCGCAGCCTCAACCGCGCACTCGACTACACGCTGCCCGACGAAACGACCGCCTCGGCATTCGACGTGTTCGCCAACGCCAACTTCTTCAACTTCGCGCCACTCGCCGCCGCCGTGGAAATGCTCGGCGACATCGGGATCGAACGGATCGCGGCGCACGACCAACAGCTCATCGACGAACTGATCGAAAGCCTCAACAGGTCGAAATACAAGGTGCTCAGCCCACGCTTCGGCGAACAACGCTCCACGCTCGTCTATCTCAGCCACCAAGACCCCGACGCCAACGAGCGCATCGCGCAAGGACTCAAACAACGCCGCATCAGCATCGCCCAGCGAGAAGGTAAACTCCGCGTCGCCCCGCACCTCTACAACAGCGGCAACGACATCACCCGACTAACCGAGGCGCTCAGCGAACTGGGGTGAACGGGCCCGGACGACTGACGCCACCGATACGACAAACACAGCATCACTGCGACGCGCCGAATCAGGCTCGCACCCGGATGCGGTAGTCCCATATCGGTCGGACGCGATCGCTGCTAATCGTCCGCAGCGAGAGCCTGTCGGGAGGGCGCTGGGGACGCCCGCATCCGTCTGACAGCGGGAGCGTTGAGTGTCGCGTTAGAGGATCCCTGGGTTCTCCGATCCCTAACCGGGGCGGAGCGCGGCGTGCAGCGCGGCCAGTGTGGCCGGGTATTCGTGCTCGGCGGGCGCGGCGTAGCCGAGCACGACGCCGGGCGCACCGCCCGCGTCGCCATGCCAGTAGGCGTGCAGTCCTTCGAGGGCGAGCGAGTGGTTGGCCGCGCGCGTGATCAGCTTCTCCTCGCGCAGGGTGTCGGCGGCGGGCTCGAGGACGACGTGCAGGCCGGCAGCGATCCCGCGCGGGCGCATGGCGGGGGCGCGCTCGGCGAGCAGCGCGAGCAGCTGGTCGTGTCGGTGGCGGTAGCGCTGGCGCATACGCCGGACGTGGCGGTCAAAGACGCCGGAGCGGATCAGCTCGGCCAGCGCGAGCTGCTCGAGCGTGTGCGTGGCCCCGATGAGCTGCTTGGCCTCGATCACGCTCTCAAACAACGCCGCGGGGAGGACCAGCCAGCCCAGCCGGAGCGCAGGGGCGAGTGTCTTTGAGGCGGTGCCGGCGTAGACGACGTGGTCGGGGTCAAGGCCCTGGAGCGCGCCGACGGGCTGGCGGTCATAGCGAAACTCGCCGTCGTAGTCGTCCTCGATCACGACCGTGTTTCGTGAGCGCGCCCAGCCGACGAACGCGGCGCGGCGCTCGGGCGCCAGCGTGGCGCCGAGCGGGAACTGGTGCGCCGGGGTGAGCACGACCGCACCCGCGTTGGCGGGTATGTCGGCGACTGCGCCGTGTTCGTCGACGGCCAACGCGGCGACTGTCAGGCCGTTCGCCGCGGCGATATCGCGGTGGTGGTGCAGGCACGGGTTCTCCATGGCCACGGTCGGCGTCCCGCGGGCACGCAAGGCTGCCGCGAGCAGCGCCAGGCCCTCGGTGAACCCGGCGCAGATGACGATCTGTTCGGGGTCGGTGAGCACGCCACGCGCCCGACCGAGGTAGCTGGACAGCGCGGCGCGCAGCTCGGGGCGTCCTCGCGGGTCACCCGGTCCCAGCGCACGGTCGGGGGCGCTGGCCAGCGCGAGGCGCAGCGCCGTCTGCCAGGCGGCGCGCGGGAAGGCGCTGAGGTCGGGCACCCCGGCCTCCAGCGAGAAGCGCGGCGCCCGGGCCGGCAACGGTGCAGTGGCGCTCGCTGCCGGTGTCCGGGGTTCCGGTGCCACGCGGGTCGGGGCGCCGTGGCTGGTGCGCAGATAACCCTCGGCGGCCAGCTGCGCGTAGGCCTCGGCCACCGTCCCGCGTGCGAGACCGAGGTCGCGGGCCAGCGCACGGGTGGACGGTAGCCGCTCACCAGGCTCCAGGCGACCGTTGCGGACCGCGGCGCGGATCGCTCGCTCCAGCCCCACCCGGCGCCCACCAGCCGCCAGCGAGACATGCAAGTCGACAGAACTGGCCCAATCGCGAGACCTCAAAGTGGCCCTTCCCGGTAGCTCACTTGAAATCTACCGTGTTGGCCATGACAACCACCACCCAATCCCGGAGCCGGGTCGACATCAACCGCGACGCCCGCGACCTGTACCGCGCCTACCTCGGCCTGGACCGCGCCGTCGGGAACTCCGTCCTGCCGCGCGAGCTGGCCGAGCTGGTCCGGATCCGCGCCTCGCAGCTCAACGCCTGCGCGTACTGCATCGACATGCACACCCGCGACGCGCTCGCCGGCGGAGACAACCCGCAGCGGCTGTTCGCGACCGCCGCCTGGCGCGAATCCCCGCTGTTCTCAGACCGCGAGCGCGCCGCGCTGGCGCTGACCGAGGCGGTCACGCTGATCGCAGAGCACCGCGGCCTCGACGACGCCTACGAGCAGGCCGCCGACCACTTCGCCGCCGATGAGCTCGCCGCGCTGCTGTACGCGATCGTGACCATCAACGGCTGGAACCGCCTGGCCGTCACCACCCACATGATCTTTCAGCCATGAACGACCGATACGCGCCCATGCCTGAACCCCAGGTTCTTGCCAGTCCTGACCCCGAGCCTGCCGTCGGTCACGCCAACCCGCCGTCCTTGGCGCCAATCGAAGGAGAGACAGCCATGCCCGCCACCGAGCCCGAACCCGCTGAGCGTCTGCGCACCGAGGACATGCCGTGGATCCCGACCAGCCCCGGCAAGTCGTTTCGACCTCTGCGCTTTGACGCCGGCGGCTGGTCAGAGCTGATGCGCTTGGAGCCGGGCAGTCTGGTCGCCCGCCACCGCCATACCGGTCACGTGCACGCTTTTAACCTGTCGGGGTCTCGACGGATCCTGGAAACCGGGGAGATCGTCGGCCCGGGCGACCACGTCTATGAGGCCGCTGGGCTGGTCGATGCCTGGGAGTCCGTCGGTGACCGTCCCTGCATCGTGCATCTCAAGATCCTCGGTGCGGTCGAATATCTCGACGCCGAAGACCAGGTCATCGACATCGCCGACGCCGGATCTCAGCGCCGCACCTATCTGGCCTGGTGTGAGCAGCACCACACCGAACCGGTCACCCAGATCATCGGGCTCACCAGCCGGGATGAAGCTGTGCTGCCGGCCGGCGCTAACCAGTCGGTAGGGGCCTGACCATGAACAACGATCCGCGCACAGTCGCCGCGACTTACTTTCGCGCGTGGAAGGACAAGGACTTCGCCACGCTGCGCTCGATCCTGGCCGACGAGGTCACCTTCCGCGGGCCGTTGGCAGCCTCGACGACGCCAACGCGTGCGTCGACGGGCTGCAGGGGATGTCGCAGATCATGACTGACATCGCGATCCACCACACGTTCGTCGACGGTCCCAATGTGCTGACCTGGTTTGACCTGCACACCACGGTCGCGCCCCCTTGCCCGACCGCGAACTGGAGTCACATCGAGGACGGCAAGATCACCGCGATCAGGGTGACCTTCGACGCCCGACCGCTGCCCCCCCAGAGCAGCAATGACATCGATCCCGGTAGCGGCCCCAACCAGCCCACGCCAGAAAGGAGCCACCCAATGAGGACCAGGACCACGTCACGGGCCGGCCGGATCTTTCATCGCGTCAAGGAGATCTGGGCCGAGCTTGACTACGCGCAGCGACGCACGCTGGAGATCCGGACAGGCATCCCCCTCACACAACAGGCGAATCCCGACATGACCGCCAGCGTCAGCGACCTGGAGTCGCTCTACGCGCTGGAGGACCACGATGGGCTCAGCGACCGACACGCGTCGCCCGCTCGGATCCGTCCGTCGGTCGACAGGCGATCGCGCCAAGCGGGCAGCCGTCAGCGCGTATGACAAGTCGCCAGCCAATAGACCACAGAGGATCTGATGCACGTCAGGCTGACGAGATGACGTCGAGTGCCAGCAGCGATCAGCCGTCGGGACCGCTTGCCGATGAGCAGCTCGCCGAGTTCGTCGCAGCACCGGCCCCGGCGTTTGCCAAGCTCGACGTGGCCGCGATGCGCGAGGGGATCGCCACGCGTGCGCGGGCGCGTCCGCGCGGCCCCGAGATGCACGCGGTGCGTGAGCTGTGGATCGGTGAGCTTGGCGCGCGGCTGTACCGCCCTACGGCTGGTCGGGCTCCGCTGGTCGTCTACCTGCACGGCGGCGGCTGGACGATCGGCGATCTGGAGTCCTTTGACCGGATGTGCCGGCGGCTCGCGGACGCCTCGGGCGCCGCGATCCTCGCGCTCGAGTACCGCCTCGCGCCCGAGCACCCGTGGCCGGCATCGGTCGATGACAGCGTCGCCGCGCTGCGCTGGGTGGCATCGACGCCCGCCGAGCTCGGCGAGGCGCCGAGCGCCGTGGCCGTCGCCGGCGACAGTGCCGGCGGCACGCTGGCGGCGCTCGCGTGCCTGCGTTTGCGAGATGAGCAGCCCGAGGCACTGCCCGACCTGCAGGCGCTCATCTACGCCAACACCGACCTCACCGGCGCGTGCCCATCGATGTGCGAGAAGGCGACCGGCTGGGGCCTGGACGCCGACACGGTGCGCTTCTTCAACACCCAGTGGGTACCCGACCAGGCGCGCTGGTCAGACCCGGCCGTCAGCCCGCTGCACGCGCCCGACCTCACCGGGCTGCCCAGCGCGCTGATCGTGACCGCCGAGCACGACCCGCTACGCGACGAAGCCGAAACATACGCCCGCCGACTGCACGAGGCAGGCGTCGACGTCGAGCTGCGCCGCGAGCCCGGTCTGATCCACAACTTCATGCTGCTCGACGAGATCTCCCCCGCCTGCGCCGCGGCCGCCGACCGCGTCGCGGCAGACCTGCACCGTCGCCTCTCGTGATCGAGATCGAGCTGTTCACCGATCCAGCCTGCGCGTTCGCCTTCTCAGCCGAACCTGTCCGCCAGCGGCTGCGCTGGCACTACGGCGAAGGGCTCCGGTGGACGCCGAGAATGATCGTGCTGACTCGCGAGCCGGGCGAGGCCGAGAAGCTCGCGCAGGGCGCGCCCGGGCTGCAGCGGCGCTTCGGGATGCCGATCGACCCGCGGCCCTACAGCCGGCCGGCGTCTTCAGAGCCGGCGTGCCGCGCCGTGGTCGCCACCCGACTGCACGCTCCCGAACGCGCCGATGCACTGCTGCGCCGCCTGCGCGTGCGGGTCATGCAAGCCGCAGCGGCCGTCGCGGCCGCACTGGAAGGCGATGTCGCCGCGGCCCGTACACCCCCGCCCGCCGCCCGGGCGCTGGACCACAAGCTCGGCGGCCCACCCAAAAAGCGCCGCTACACCGCGCCGAGCTACATCATCGGCGGCGTCACCATTCCCGGGTTCAACCCAGTCGAAGCCTACGAGACAGCGATCGCCAACCGCGATCCCGACCTACCGCGCCGTCCCAAGCCCAAGTCCGTGCACGAACTGCTCACATGGACCGACGAGCCCCTAGCCACCGCCGAAATCGCACTCATCATGCAACTCGACCTCGAACAGGCACGACAAGCACTCCACGCGGCGACCGCCCAATGGCATCCCGACGGCGCGCGATCAGACTCCAGCTTGACCGAAACAGTGCCTCGACCGCCCGGTGGCCGAGCTGTCGTACAAGCGGAACGTCGGGGGGACGCCTCGATCAAACCGCGCGCGCCGGCGTCGAGGCAGTCACGTGCGCCTCTCACAAAAGGCGGAATGTAAAGTGTGGCGGGATTCGGCGGACGCTGGGCGAAAACCATGGCCCTGATTGGCGTCACGACTGGCCGGGTCGCTCGTCGGCTAGCTCCGACTTCGGTAGCTACGGCAGCGGGTGCGCCTTTGCAGGGCTCTCATCCCCGAGGAGGATGTCATGGCTCCGCTGCTGATCGGCTATGCCCGCGTTTCTACAGACGAGCAGGACCTCACCGCACAGCGAGACGCGCTCGCCGCTCTCGGCGTGACGCCCGAGCGAACCTACGTTGATCACGGCCTGACTGGAACCAACCGCGAACGCCCCGGCCTGCGCGAAGCGCTCGCTGCCTGCCGCGCCGGGGACACGCTCGTAGTCGCCGAGCTCGACCGCCTCGCGCGCTCACTTCCCGATGCCCGCGCGATCCTCGAGGATCTCACCAAGCGAGAGGTGAAGCTCAGTCTCGGCGGATCCGTGCACGACCCAACCGATCCGGTCGGCAGGCTGCTGTTCAACGTCCTGGCAATGGTCGCGGAGTTCGAGTCTGATCTCATCCGGCTCCGCACCCGCGAAGGCATGAAGGTCGCGAAAGCCAAAGGACGCCTGCGCGGAAAGCAGCCAAAGCTCAACCCTCGCCAGGAAGCTCATCTCGTAGCGCTGCATCGAGCCGGAGAGCACAGCACGGCCGAGCTTGGCGACCTGTTCAGCGTCGCGCGGTCCACCGTCTACCGCGCAATCGAACGCGACGCCAGGCGAGAACGAAGCCAAGCACATGCCCGCCGCCCAGCGAGCACGCGTCACCGATAGAGGTTCCCGGGATGGGAGCGCGCCCCCGACGTGCAATGACGCCGGCTGATGCCGCGCTGGCTCGATCCGCTGTTACGAGTGCTAGCGCCGCGAAGCCACCGTAGGAGTCTGGGATCATCGAGAGGCGTTATTCATCCGTGCTCAGCGGCGCCAGGGGCTGAGCGAGAGGAGGCCTGATCGACGTGGAGCAACCGAGTACGCGTGTGGACCGCATCGTCGGGGGGATCTATCGCATCGCGACCTGGGTGCCGGCGGCGGGGATCACGTTCAACCAGTTCCTGATCGACGACGAACGTCCGGCGCTTGTCCACACCGGTACGCATCAGCTCTACGAAGGGGTAAGGCGCGCGGTAGCCGAGGTGCTTGACCCGGCTCAGCTGGACTACGTCGCGCTTCTGCATTTCGAGGCCGACGAGTGTGGGGGGATGGATCGCTTCCTGACCGCGGCGCCGGAGTCGACGCTTGTTGGGAGTGCGCTGTCGGCGGGCCTGAACCTCGCCGGTTGGGACTACCAGGGCAAGGTGCAGGGTTTCTCGGACGGGGAGGTTGTCGACCTGGGCAAGCATCGGCTGCGCTTCCTGGAGACGCCGCATGTTCACCACTGGGACTCGATGATGATCTTCGAGGAGACCACCCGCAGCGTGTTTCCCTCCGATCTCTACATCCAGCCGGGCGAGCAGCCGGTGACCGTCGATCAGGACCTCGGCGAGGAGATGTGCGCCTACTACCGCGAGATCGGGATCTTCGCTCACGAACGCCCGGTGCGAGCGGTCGTCGATCGCCTCGAGGCGCTCGCCCCGGAGTGGATGCACGCCATGCACGGCGGCTCGCTTACCCGGGAGGCCATCCCGCGCTACACGCGGGCGCTGCGCGAGCGGGAGTTTGCGTATGACGGCAGGCTCCTCGGACGGGACGTGGTGAAGCCCGACGATGCGATCTCCGACGTCGATCCTGTACCGGCCGACGCGGGCTAGGACGATTCGCGGACACAGGCTCGCACCGGTAGCCGATCCCTGAGCGAAACGTTTGTCCTGCTCTGGGTCGCTCACGCGCGCGATAAGCGCTATACCGGTGAGCGATGGTGGGCTCATGACGTTCACCGGTTCGACGCCCACTCGGGTTCGGGGGCCGGCTGGGGGTGCCGAGATGCCGTCTGCCGTCGATCTGCGCGGCGTGCGTAAGTCCTTCGGTGCAGTGCTAGCCGTTCGCGGGATCGATTTGGTGGTGCGGCCTGGGGAGGTGATGGCTTTCCTTGGCCCTAACGGTGCCGGCAAGACCACGACGATCGACATGATCCTGGGCTTGTCGCGGCCTACCGCGGGCGAGGTCGAGGTGTTTGGCATGATGCCGCGCCAGGCGATCACCCGGGGATTGGTCTCAGCGGTCATGCAGAGCGGTGGCCTGCTCAGGGATCTGACTGTGGCCGAGACGGTGCGGTACACCGCGGAGCTGTTCGCGGCGAGCCGTCCGGTCGACGAGGTGCTAGCGCGGGCTGGTATCGCGGAGATCGCCGGGCGCCTGGTTGGCAAGTGCTCGGGCGGTGAGCAGCAGCGGCTTCGTTTCGCGATGGCGCTGGTGCCTGACCCGGAGTTGTTGATCCTCGACGAGCCGACTCAGGGCATGGATGTGGAGGGCCGTCGGGAGTTTTGGAAGGCGATCCGTGAGGACGCGGCCAAGGGCCGAACGATCCTGTTCGCGACGCACTACCTGGAGGAGGCCGATGCCTACGCCGACCGCA
>ODAK010005123.1_pt1 | contig 13337 bp, 22 predicted proteins | sample 1539591 | NCBI WGS metagenome assembly ODAK01 (sample SAMEA3539303, study PRJEB22396) | soil metagenome | biome: tundra; feature: field; material: soil | place: USA | collected 2010-05 | depth 0.15 m | reverse complement strand
CCCCCGCATTAGGTGCGTCAATTCCAATCTTCCCTATGTCTGGGGGATAAACCCCTAAAACATTTTGCCGTCAATCAAAACATCAAATTGCATGGAAACAACCACCTATCGTTATTTGGCGAATCTGCCTGGCGTTTGTGGTGGCCAGCCGATCATTGCAAACACCCGCATTGGCGTTCACGATGTCATCGGCTTAATCGTCAACGATGCGGCGATTGAAGACGTGCTGCGCAGCTTTCCCGATTTGACCAAAGCGCAAGTCTATGAATGTCTGGCCTACTACGAAGATCACCGCACGGAAATTGACGCATTGGTGGCCGAGCAAATGAGCGAGACTTGGTAATGAAGTTTCTGCTCGTGGCTGCGTTCGTGAGAACGCGGCTGACGGTGGCGAGCCAAGGTTTGCCGCCGCTCCGCCGCCACAGCACAACTCCCTTTTTTCAGTTGAAACAAGAGCAGGAAAGGAGTAATGAAGGAGCATGTTCAACGCAAAACAGTTGAAAGATTTTATGGACGCCAAGCCCTTCCGGCCCTTCAAAGTGCTGATGTCGGACGGGCGCAGCTATGAAGTGCCCAATCACGATGCGGCGTTCGTGACGCAAAATAAGATTGAAATCGGCTTGGACTTGAACCGGGATGGGATTGCGCGGCGGAGTGTCTATTGCGCCATCCTGCATATCGCCAGGGTGGAAGAATTGCAAACGGCGTAAAGGCGCTTGCCTTCGTTATTGGAAACACGACGTGCAACGGCTGCGGGAAGCCCTACCCATCAGAGTCACGGACGAGGTGGTCTTTGAATTTGCACAACGGGAGCAACGGATCATCGTCAGTTGCAATCGAAATCATTTTCTGAAACTCGCGCGTGACGCCGTTGAAAAAGGGAATCCCTTTGCCGGTTTAATCATTCTCATTCGCCGGCGAACCCGCCAGGCCGAATGCGCCCACCTTTTGTCCCTGCTGCGCCGTGCCGGAGAAACGGGGTTGACGGAAAACATCAATCTGGCATGATCACCACCATGAAAATCAATTAACTTGGAAAGTTCCGGAACCCGGCCCGTTGGCACTGGCCGCGCTCGGTGGGGCCGCGCTGCTCCTGTTCCGCCGCAAGAAATAATCCCGTTTAGTTTTCGCAAACCCCGCTGGTTCGCCAGCGGGGTTTTTTAACTTCCAAAAAAAAACGTGCAACCATCCTTCCGTTCAACGACGTTGCCCCATGAAGTTTGCCAAAATCGAATTTAATTCCGAGTCGGATACGGCCAAGGCACTCTACGGCATCATGCAACGCGGTCGGATCACCGGTTTGCGCGACGGCACCTTCATCGTGCCGGAACCCGCGTTGACTTGGCTTGACACGGAAGAAATTCCATACAAAATCGTTCAGAAGCTAAACCACGACGATGTCGTTCAGACATTACGAGATCCTCTTACCCACGCGATATAACGATGGCGCAAAAGTGGAACGGGAAAAAATTCTGCTGACCAATGGCGATCTGGCACGGCAATTTGGTGCCGTCAGTTTTTTCCCGGAGACGTTTCGTGGCATTTGGATTCATGAGGAAAAGCGATACGAAGCCGAAAACGTCCGCCTGTTTGTGGACGTGGAAGACACGCCGGAAAACGCGGCTTTCTTCCGTGAGTTTAAAACGAAATTGAAACAGCGGTTTCGGCAGATTGACATTTGGCTGGTTTCTTATGAAATCCGAATTGATTAACGGTTCCGGAACCCGGGACGTTGGTGTTGGCCGCGTTGGGCGGGGCGTCGCTGCTCCTGTTCCGCCGCAAGAAATAATCTAGTTTAAGTTTCATTCAGCCCCGCCCTTGCATCGCCGGGGCGGGGTTTTTAGTTTTTTCCAGACCGCGAGTTGTCTCAACTCGCAGCATAGCGTCAGCCCTTGCCTCGTAAACATTATCAGGCCGTCTCCGCCTTCCACGCACTGCGGTTTGAGACAAACCGCGGAGCTTTTTTTGTTTGCAATACCGTGTTAAAGAAACGAAGATGCATCCGTGACAACTGAACAGTTGAAAGAATATCTTGAAGGAAGTCCTTTTCAGCCGTTTAAAATCGTCTCGGCAGACGGGCATGAAATTGAAGTGCCGCATTCCGATTACGTCAGTCTTGGTCCCGGAGGACGCACCGCCGTCGTCTGGAAGGCCAATGACGCTTTCAGCGTTGTGGACATGGCCTTGGTGACCCGCCTCGAATTCGCGCAACCGAAATGAAAATTTCCAGCTTGAATCGTATGCAACCAAAACAAACCACAAGTTTTCCATTTTTGAAATTGTTCCGGAACCCGGCACGTTGGCGCTCGCCGCACTCGGTGGTGCCTCGCTGCTCCTGTTCCGCCGCAAGAAATAATCCAGTTTAGTTTTCGCAAACCCCGCCCTGGCCATGCCGGGGCGGGGTTTTTCATAAAAACGTTCATTTGCAAATCCTGGCCGTCAGCCTGTCTTCACCCATGAGTTTTACCGGAACAGTCGAGCGTGGCGTAGTGAAGTTGCCACCAGAAATAGTGTTGCCCGATGGCACGGAGGTTCGCATTGAGCCGCTGGAAAAATCCCGCCGCCAATTTGCTTCCGCCGATTTGGTTGGCAGTGTGGATGGTGACGGCATTCCCGCGACCAACGAGCGGGTCAGAAAGATAATGGGATGCAACCGGTAGCGGACACCGGATTGCTCAAGGCGCTGTTGGATCGCAACGATCCGTATCACCTTTGGGCGGCTGAAGTATTCCCGCAACGCGTGCCGTGGACCACCTGCGAAGCGGTGTTGACCGAGGCGGCCCATTTGAGTGGCACACCGCAAAAGATCATGCAGTTAATCGTGCGCGGCGACTTGGAAGTGCGATTCGTGGCGGAAACCCAAGCCGAGCGCTTGCTGGAGTTGCTCCAAAAATATCAGGACCGCCGAATGGATTTGGCCGATGCCTGTGTGGTTCGCATGTCGGAGCTCGAGTGGGATGCTGTCGTTTTTACAATTGACCGCAGCGACTTCACCGTTTATCGGAAATATGGCAACGAACCTGTGCCGTGTGTTTTTCCTGCGGAAATTTGATTTGACTTACCGGTGGTTGCGTTTGTTTGTTGAAAACTGATATGTGCCGTGGAACCTTGTTCGGATGAAAATCATCATTGAAAAACACCCCGATGGTTACGTCGCCTATCCCCTCGGCATCCAAGGCGTCATCGTCGGCGAAGGTGATACCTTTGACGAAGCATTGAAAGATGTCCAAAGCGCCATCCGCTTTCACATCGAAACCTTCGGGCGCGAATCGTTGGAAACCGAAAATCCCGCATTGGACGCCTACGTCGCCGAAGCGGTGCTATAGCTTGTGAAATTTCCGGTGGATGCCCCCAAGGCCAAAGTTTTGGCCGCGCTGCGTTTGCTGGGTTTTGAAATGGTTCAAGAGCGCGAACACATTGCGTTGCTCCGACAAAATGCGGACGGCCGCGCACGCCTTTGACGATGCCGAATCACCGACAGATCAAAAGTTCAACCCTGCGGGCTATCTGCCGTCAATCGAACATCAGCCGCGAAGATTTCTTGCGAGCGTATGAAGCTGCTTAGAAGCCGAAAGGAGTTTTTGAACCCGGCCCGTTGGCGCTCGCCGCGCTCGGTGGTGCCTCGCTGCTCCTGTTCCGCCGCCAGAAACAATCCAGTTTAGTTTTCGCAAACCCCGTCCTGGCCTTGCGGGGGCGGGGTTTTTAGCTTAAGAAAAAATTGAAATGCCAACACCTTGCAGGTAGCTTAAGCCATGAAATTCGCGAAAATTGAGTTTAGTTCCGAATCCGACGCCGCCAAAGCCTTGCATGGCCTGATGCAGCGCGGCAAGATAACCGTATTGCGGGATCATTCGTTCATCGTGCCGATGCCGGCGTTGGAATGGCTCAAGGCGGAAAAAATCCCGTTCCAATTGCTGGAAGACCTAAATCACGACCATGTCGTTCAGACGCTACGAGATCATCTTGCCCACGCGGTATAATGATGGAACGCCCGTGCCGGAAGGCGAATTTTGGGAAGCCGCCAAAGAATTAGTCGCCGAATTTGGCGCGACTTCATATTTGCCCGAACCGTTTCAAGGAATTTGGATTCATCAAGGGCAAACTTACGCAGACCAAAATGTCCGTCTATTTGTTGACGTGGAAGATACGCTGGAAAACAAAGCCTTTTTCCGCCAATTCAAAACGACCTTGAAACAGCGGTTCCGGCAGCTTGACATCTGGCTGGTTTCCTATGAAATCCAAATTGATTAACTTTCCCGAACCCCGGCAAATTGGCGCTCGCCGCCCTCGGCGGTGCCTCGCTGCTCCTGTTCCGCCGCAAGAAATAATCTAGGTTAGTTTTCGCATACCCCGCTGGTTCGCCAGCGGGGGTTTTGCTTTTTATCATTCTTCAAATTGGCATTTCAACTTTGTTTAAGATCGCGATTTACGACCTTGAAGACTTTCACTTTTTCTTCCCCTGCACCTTCGCCGCGACTTTCAGGCGCAGGGCGTTCAGCCGGATGAAGCCGGCGTCGTCGTCCTGGTTGCAGGCTTTGGTCGGGTCGGCTTTCATCGTGGCGATGGGCGGTTGTAGAGGCTCTACGGGCAATTTGTGTCGGGTAAAATCTCCAGCGTCAAACAATAATCCTGGTAGCCGACGGCCTGCCAGAACGCAACCGCCGCTTTATTTTGAACCAGGACTTCAACCGTCAGCCGCTTGTTTGCCGGCCAGATTTTTGAGCGCAGAATTTTCATGGCTTCCTTGCCAATGCCTCTTCTGCGCCGGTTCCGCACGACGAACAGTTGCCGCAAATAAATTTCCTCCGGCTGCTCGCGATACAAAGCGTAGGCGACCACTTCCCCGGCGTTTTCAAAAAGCACCGCCGCATATTCGGACGCCAGCCAGCCTTTCATGCGCTGTTCCAATTCAGGAACCGTCATTTTGTTCCGGTGCCCCTCATCACGGATCAACTGATGATTGAGTTCCGCGAGCAAGGCGCAGTCATCCAAATTGGCTCGGCGAAAAGTCATGCGAAGGCAATCACTTGTGCGTTTCAAGTCCGCTGCCCTGCACATTTGTCAGCGTGAGCAACGCGCCAGAATAGCCGTTCACACGGATGCCGCGCAGTTTCGCGCCGGAGATGTTCGCGAGTGTAATTCCATTCGTGCAATTGCCTGTGATGTTTGCCAGCGACAAGCCTTCAAGCGGTTTCTGCGGAGAAATATCTTTCGCATCAACCAACCTCGTGCAATTCGTCACGCGCACATTGGTAAAGCGGAAATTCCTGCCGAACGGATAACCGGCGAGTCCTTCCACTGGATCGTCCGCCGTGTTTAAATTGCCCGCGCTGATCAGGTTGATCTTCAGAAATCCACCGGCAAGGATATCGAGGTCGTCGCCCGAAATGTTTTCGATGATTCCACCACGACCAATGCGCGTCTTGATGTAAACGCCGAAAGTCCGGCTGGTCATTTTGCATTTCTCGATCCGCACATCGCGGATGCCGCCGGAAGTTTCGCTGCCAATGCCGACGCAGGCGAAGCGGCGGCCGCGCAAAGTGCATCCGGTGATGAGCACCTCCTCCGTCGGCTTGCCGATGCGCGCCCCGTCCAGGCCGCGACCGGATTTGAGGCTGATGGAATCGTCGCCTGTGTCAATGTCGCAGCCTTCGATGCGGACGTTCTTGCAGGAATCAATGTCAATGCCATCACGGCTGCCGGTGATGTTCACATTTTTGATCACGACATCAGTGCAGTAAGTCGGGTGCGTCGCCCAATTGCCGCCCTGCGTCACGGTGAAACCTTCCCAGCGAACGTCGTTGCACGAGATGGGTTCCAGCACGACCACGCCGCGCGGATTTTGCGGCGCGGCAACGGCAGGATTTCCTTCAATGCGCCCCGGCCCAATGATTCCGGTATGATCCACGTTCGCAGAATAAATGAGCGCGCGACGGCCCGGCTGCCAGCGGCCTTCCCAGCGGATGTCCAGCATCGGATAATCGTTAGTATCGGAACTGCCAACGATGATGCTGCCTTTTTCGAGCCGGAGGATGGTGCGGTTGCCAATTTGCACGCTGCCGATGAGATATTTGCCGGCGGGCACGAAGACTTCACCGCCACCAGCGACGGCGCACGCATCGAGCGATTTTTGAAAAGCAACGGTGTCCTTGTTCGTGCCGTCGCCCACCGCGCCAGAGTCGCGGACGTTGACCAATGCGACGGTCGCGCTGCTGCCCCGGCTTGACCCGATCAAAAAAAAACATACTGCGGTCAGAATGAGAATCCGCTGAAAAGTATTCGCTCGTTGAATCCCCGAACTGTAGCAGCCGACGTAAGGAGGCTCTAACTCGAAAGAATTCAGATGGAGCCTCCTTACGTCGGCTGCTACGAGGTTCAGAGGTGGAAATTTCATGGCGAGACAACCGCTTTTGTTCTTGCCGGTGCTGCCTCCGGCGTTTGTTCCGGCGAAAATTGATCGAACCGTCGCTGGTGATCAATCCCGCGAAGTTGCTGGTCCGCGAAATCCAGCGCGGCTTTCCAGTCATCCGCCGTCAATGCGTGCCGGTGAGGTTCGTAGTTGACGCCCACTCGATCCGCACTCACTCCAAGAAACTCATAGACCGGCTTGGCCGCGAGAATGGTTTGCTTCACCACGTTCGGCACGCAGTTCTGGTCATCCGTTCCTTCAATGGAAATCCAAGGACGTGGTGCGGTCAGCGCGACGAACCAGTGCGCGTCAAACGGCAGCTTCTCCATCTGGCCGGTGAACTCCGCCAGTCGCGGCACGAAGTAATACGGGAATTTCCGCGTCATGTCCTCGATGCCTTCCTTGCCGCCGCGACCCGGCCCGCAAAAACGATAAGCGCCCGTGCCCGCGCCGCTCGACCCGGCGGGCGCACCGAGCGAAATGCGCTCGTCGAAAGCCGTCGCCACCATCACCAGTTTGCCGAGCCGCGAATGTCCGAGCGCAATCAGCTTGCTCTTGTCGGCGAACGGTTGCGTCTCCAGATAATCCACCACGCGCGACAGTCCCCACGCCCAGCCATACAACACGCCCCAGTCGTAGCCGGGATACGCGGGATAGAATGATGAGTTGAGGAAATTCGTGTTCTCTTCGCCGCATTGGGTGTAGCGATACGTCACGATGGCGTAACCGCGATTGAGGAGGTTGGTGAAACCGCCCGCCGCTCGTTCCGGGTCAACGGGTGCAGTGAAATTAAAGCGCGGACGAGCGGACGAATTCGTTGTGGCGTTGTTTGTGGAAATTTCGGCGGCTGGCGCAGAAGAATTGTTCGGGAAGTTGACGCCCGGCGTCATGAAGAATGACGGATTGATGATGGTTGGAAACAACCCGCCATTCGTCGGTGTGAAAATCGCGATGTCGAATCCTAGCTTCTCGCCCGGTCCGAACTTCAAATGCACCAGCCGGAATTTTGCCGCGCCATCAAGCACGAGGCGCGATTGAATTTCTTTCCCGCTCACGTTGCCCGGCGGCGGCGGCGCGTGGCCGAGTTCGTAATGCTCCAGAACCGCCTTCATCTCCTCGCGCCGCGCGCGCCATTGCGTGACATTCGTGACATTTGAGCCGTCGGCCATCGTCATCACGTCAGGCATTTTCGAGCGGACGGGCAAATCCTTCACTTCGGGAAATGTTGCTGATGAAGCGGCTGCTGCCGCCGTGATCACGGCGAATAAAGCGATTGCGCGCCACGTTTTCATGCGGATTGGGACGATGATTAAACGCAAACCGCGCAGGCGCAAAGGAAAAATCCTTTTTAAATTGTAACCTCAGCGGCCATAAAACATCCTTCCGATAATGAACCCCTACAAGTTGGCCCTCGCAGCTTTGTGCTGTGCCCAAGCGTTCACCTCCCTGAAAGCCGCCGACACGGCAACTGATGTCAAACTGACTCCGCTGGCTGACCGTGTGCGCGTCGAGATTGGCGGCCAGCTTTTCACCGAATACATTTTCGGCGATGGCGCGACCAAGCCCTACTGTTATCCCGTGCTGGCGTCTGACGGCATGCCGATGACGCGGAACTTTCCGATGAAGAAAGTAGAAGGTGAAGACACTGACCATCCGTGGCATCGTTCGCTTTACTTTGGACACAGCCTCGTCAATGGCGTTGATTTTTGGAACGAAGGCAGCGGCGACGCCGGCCGCTCGCCCAGTGCAAAGGGAAAAACGGTTCACGACAAGCTCGTGGAAACAACCAGCGGCAATGTCGGCGTCCTCCGCACTTCTGACCGCTGGGTTGCGCCGGATGGCAAAGTCATCTGCACGGACGACCGCAGCATCCGCTTTCACGCGACCGCTGATGCACGCACGATTGATTACGAAGTCACGCTCCGCGCGCTGACCAAAGAACCGGTCGTGATGGGTGACAACAAGGACGGCACGATGGCGATACGTCTCGCGCAATGGATGACCATGCCGCACAAAAGCCAGGGCGGCGGCACCAACATTACCGGCGCCAGCAGCAATGTTATGAGCGTCAGCAGCGATGTTACCAGCGCCGGCCACATCGTTACCAGCACTGGCCAGCGCGACAACGACGCGTGGGGCAAGCGCGCCGACTGGTGCGATTATTTTTCCGAGCACAACGGCAAGACTTACGGCGTCGCCATCTTCGATCATCCGGACAACATCCGTCACCCGACGTGGTGGCAGGCGCGCGACTATGGATTATTCGGCGCGAATCCGTTCGGCAAGCACGACTACGAAAACCTGAAAGACCAGCCGCACGCCGGTGATTACACCATTCCCGCCGGCGGCAGCTTGACGTTGCGCTATCGTTTCTACTTTCACAACGGCGACGAGAAGGCCGCCAACCTCGCTGAGCACTACGCCGATTACGCCGCCGGAAAATAATTTCAACCCGCAGCTAATAAATCTCCCATGAACCAATTCACCCGCCGGACATTTCTAAAAACTTCCGCATTGGCTGCGGGTGCGCTCACTGCGCATTCATGGGGACAGGTTGCCGGCGCGAACAGCGATATCCGCGTCGCCGTCATCGGCCTCAATGGTCGCGGCAAGAATCATGTCGCGAGCCTGTCTGCCATCAAGGGCGTGCGCATCGTAGCGTTGTGCGATCCCGACACGGCGGTGCTGGACAAGGCCAAGCACTACGAAGGCATTGACGCCGCGTCCGTCAAAACCTACACCGATCTGCGCGAACTGTTCGCTTCACCGGATGTTGATGCCGTCACCATCGCCACGCCGAACCATTGGCATTCGCTCGCGGGCATCTGGGCGTGTCAGGCGGGCAAAGATGTTTACGTTGAGAAACCCGTTTCGCATAACATCTGGGAAGGACGCCAGTTCGCCGCCGCCGCGAAGAAATACAACCGCGTCGTTCAGGCCGGCACGCAAATCCGTTCCGGCGAAGGTATGCAAGAAGCCGTCGCCTGGGTGCGCGCCGGAAATCTCGGCAAGATCATCGCGTCGCGCGGGCTGTGCTACAAACGGCGCGACAGCATCGGCAAGACCACCGGCACGCAGCCGATTCCTGCCACCATCAACTACGATGTGTGGAGCGGCCCCGCGCCGATACTGCCCTCGCGGCGCAATTCCAAAAAGAACGGCCCGGTGCATTACGAATGGCATTGGTTCTGGACTTACGGCAACGGCGACGTCGGCAACCAAGGCATTCACCAGATGGATGTCGCGCGCTGGTTTCTCGGTGAGGCCGGATTGCCGCGTCACACGTTCAGCATCGGCGGACGCGTCGGTTACGAGGATGACGGCGAGACGCCCAACACGCAGGTCATCGTCCACGATTACAAAACTGCGCCGCTGATTTTTGAAGTGCGCGGCCTGCCGTCGAAGCCGGGCAACGCCGGCGACGTGGACACGTCCAAAATGAACAGCGCGGACGCCGCCGATGCCGCCGCCACCACGATGGACAAATATCACAGCACGTCCATCGGTATCGTCGTTGAATGTGAAGGTGGCCAGGTGGTTGTTCCAAGCTATTTCAACGCGACCGCGCAGGACCGCGACGGAAAAGTCATCAAAGAATTCAAAGGCCGCGACCGCCACATGCAGAACTACATTGATGTCATTCGCAGCCGCAAGACCGCCGACCTGTATGGGCCGGTTGATGAAGGCCACGTCTCCAGCGCGCTCTGCCATTTAGGCAACATCTCGCATCAGGTTGGCCGCGCCATGACGCCCGGTGAATTGACCGAACGCACGCAGGGAAACAACCTGACGGCGGAAGCCACCGGCCGCATGGTCGAACACTTGAAAGTCCACGGCGTGGATTTTGCGAAGACGCCGTTGAAGCTTGGCGCGCCGCTCACGCTTGCCGATGGAAAAGAAGAATTCACCGGCGAATTTTCCGACGCGGCCAACGCATTGCTCACCCGCAAATACCGCGCGTCGTTCACCGTGCCGGAACTGGCTTGAGCGTTTCATAGTGCGGGAGAATTCAGTTTGAACGACCGCCCTCATCCCGGCCTTCTCCACCGAGGAGAAGGAGAAACGTTCGCCGGTTTCTTGGAATGGTGTGAGTCGGCAATTGGCGGATGCGCGTTGAGTAATCAGAAAACGGGCGGCGGCTGTTCCCTCTCCTTTGGGAGAGGGTTAGGGTGAGGGAGGTCGTGAACACAAATTAAAAATATCCCGAAAGGATTGCGTCATTCAGCCCGGCGTTGTAGCGGCGCTCTGTGAGCGCCGGGGCGACGGTCACAGACCGCCGCTACAAAAGAAAAGCGCGGGGAAACGGGAACAGCGATGCAACCGCGTTGCGGTTGATGATATTTTGGATGATGACCCAGGGTAGTCGCTCCTCGCCCGTCCGGCTCGGGCCGCCAAGCATGGGCTGAGGGATGGAATCAAACGAAGTAAGGATTCTTCACGCCGCGCTCGGCGTAATCCTTCAGGCAGACGAGCAGATGTCCCCACGTCGTGTTGCAGAAATAGCAATGGTCGCCGCCGCGTTCCCAGCCGCCGTGACAGAATTTCAGCAGCACCTCGCCGTCATCCTGCGGTTCGAGGATGAATTCCTGCGTGGTGCCGATCCAGTCCGGCGCACTGCCGCCGGTGCATTGCCAGCGCACCAGTGTGAACGGTTCAACGGTGCTGATGCGCATCTGAAACTCGGTCGAATGGCCGAAGAAGCCGAAGATCGCGTTGCCGCCGGCGTGGGCGTCCATCTTCACATCGGTCGTCCATCAAGCGCGGATGCCGTCCTCGGTGGTGAGGGCGCGATAAATCGTTTCCGCCGGCGCGGCGATGCCGATGCGATGGATGAGGTCGGTGGGCATAAATCTAACAAACCAGCGATTTTAAATAATTAATAATTTCTTCGGGACGACTTAAAATCTTCGTCTCATAAACTTTTTCAAATTGTATTGGATTATTACGAAGCCGCGTCGCCATAGGATTATCACAAAAAAGCGCATCGCAATAAGGAATTGCTAATGCCGAGTGACGATAATCAAGAATATCATTGGCAGTGAAATTCTTTTTCGAAAGCATATCGGCTGCAATAATTGCTGCCAAGACTTGCAGCGAAGGAGAATTATGAGGGCTGTAATCTTCTGGAACGGGTTGTTTTAATTTAGTGACATCTCGAAATTGTGGAAACAAATCCCAAATCTCTTGGCCAATTTTCGGCAGCTCTTCCATCAATAAACGACGCCCTAACAGCGCTTTCTCTCGTTGCAAAACCTCTTCAAAAGGTAAAGTTGAAGTTCGATAAAAAACTGCATCTGCATTTGCCGCATCTGCGTATTTTTGCCAATAGGAAATGTCGAAATTAAAAGTTTCTCTTAAACTCAAGAAAAATTCGAGACTGATCATCCACATGAAATCTATCCATGCTTTTTGAATGACTTTGTTTTCTTCGCCGAAAGCGGGATGAGATGGAAGCAGTTCGCCACCCAAAAACCCCGCTTTTGTCCAAAACCATTTATTAAGTTGAGGGGCTTTTTCACGAAACAAGTTGCGCAATAGTTGTTCTTTTAATTCCAATCTGTCTAATTCAAATGGGAATTGGAAACAGACGCCTCCGCCAAACAAATCCATCAGTTTCGCAGTAGGTAGTCGCGTGTTCGGATCGCTTTGCTTCATTAGTTCGAGAAAGAGCACAAAACTAATTGGGCAACAAATGCGTTGCTGTTTGCTTAAAATTTTAAGCAATTCGAGTATGTCGCGATAGCCAGGTCGTTCTTGGGATTTTTTCAAAACAACATCCCGCAAATGAATCCAATGATTTATGTCGAGATATAAAAGTGTTTTTGTGTTTAATTCACTTTCAAGTTCCAGATGCTTTTTAAAGAGATGGATTTCTGGTGTTTCGGCCTCGTTTGCCCGATGTGCAGCAAACGACTTTCGCATGAATTTATCAAATTCAGGAGAAGTGAAAAATGCGGGAACATTTTTCTGACTCATACACTAATTATTTTTCCTCTGCACCTTCGCCGCGACTTTCAGGCGCAGGCCGTTCAAGCGAATGCCGTCCTCGGTGGTGAGGGCGCGATAAATCGTCTCCGCCGGCGCGGCGATGCCGAGGCGATGGATGAGGTCGGTGGGCATTTATTTAACCGGAGGTTTGCCGGCATCCGTAAGTTTTTTATTCAGCGAATCCTTTCGCGCTTTTGTTTTGGCAGGAGCAACAAAATAGAAATCAAAAAGAGATTCGAGCACATCCAGATTCCATTCTGCTTCGCCCGGCTCAACTGGAACTATGTCTCCGGTTGATTTGCTCTTCATTGGATGCGCGGCAAAATTGCCAATGTTTCTGACAGCATCCAGCCCTTCAGCAATGTGAGATGGAAGTGTGTTCCTATTGATCAACTCTTGAATTTCGTTGAAGAGATCTTGATGCTTCACTTTCGCCTCCCCTCTCAATAAATGCTGAAGACATCGCCTACTCAATGCAGCGCTTGCCTTTGGACTGTCTGCAACAACTAAACAAGCTTCTTTATAATCTTCAGCGTAAGTGTTTGGAACTTCTGGAGGCACTGGCGAACGCCCTGCAACTTTGGGACGAACCAAATAAGAAATGGAATCTTCGGCCTTGCCGATATTTCCACTCGTTGAAGCTAGACGAACAATTATTTTCTGACACGCAGAGCAACGACATACTCCCACATACCAATTTCCTTCATCGTCTGTCTCCAGATATTGTTCATTCTCACTATCGTGAAAATCAATTAAACAATGTGGACATTTCATTTTTATCCTCGCGTTTATTTCTTCCCATGCACATTCGCCGCGACTTTTAGGCGCAGGCCGTTCAGCCGGATGAAGCCGGTGGCGTCGTCTTGGTTGCAGGCCTTGGTCGGATCGGCTTCCATCGTGGCATCAGCGTTTGCTGGCGTGGAGCACGGTCAGGCCCACC
>ODAK010005122.1_pt1 | contig 13340 bp, 12 predicted proteins | sample 1539591 | NCBI WGS metagenome assembly ODAK01 (sample SAMEA3539303, study PRJEB22396) | soil metagenome | biome: tundra; feature: field; material: soil | place: USA | collected 2010-05 | depth 0.15 m | reverse complement strand
AGTGTCTCTACGGTATTCAAGAGTTGCTGTGCAGCCAACTCATCTGATGCGCTAAAGATTTGAACCACTAATTGCCGAAGAGCTTCTGGTTTTTGAAGTAAGGCTGCTTGTTGTTGAGCCAGGGGAGCTAGTGATGGGAAGCGGTTTTTTATGGCATCTAATACCATTTGTTGTAAAGCTCGTAGCTCGGCTTTTGCCTCGCTTTTGGCAATACGTTCTTGAACATCAGGGTTGTCATCGATAAACCAATCGTAAGCCATATGCATGCGAATTTCCTCCTCTACAAGCTGTTTGTCCAGTCCAGACAACGTTTTTGACCTTTGTGTGATGCGCTTAAAACGAATAAGATGATGCCCAAATTGTCGGCGCGTATAATGTTCCTTCATGTCGTGCAGTGCCTGGATAAGCATAGGAGCATTTGCACCTTTCATGGCGGGCAACAATGTGTACATGCAAATTGCACGCTGTCGTACAAATTTTTCTGCTTCTAATCTCCATAATGCCAGGACACGATAATGAAGCGTTAAGAGAACTTCGTTACCACTCATTTCATTATATGGAGGCTCTGGAATTGTCGTTTCAAACGGGTATAAAATGACAGTAAGGACAGGCTTTTTGTGTTTAGCATGCAGCCCGGCATGGTACTGAAGAACCCGCAGATCGATTTTTGAATCCGACGCTGTTTGCAATTCCATATCAAGAATGTGTGGCTCTCCATTATATAAAATATTATACACCAGGTCGGCTTTCAAGATGGTGCGATCAATCTCAACGTTTTTATCATCAAGTAGTTCTGCTTCAGGTATAAGTTGCGGCAAAATCTCCTTTGCCTCATTGCCAAAAAGCGCCTTCAGAGTGTTGTCGAACTCTTGTGGATCACGTTGCTGCATACCCTACTACCCCTTCTTGATTAGCATTTCTACAAATATACCACAAAGTTTTTATAAATGCAAATTACAAACTTTTGGTAATGCATTTGGATTTTATGAGTAATGCTTATAGAGTTATGTATTGATTAATATGCCATAACTATCGATAAAAAAGATGTGTTAGTAGAGTTCTTTTTTAGGGGAAAAACTCTTTACATCTTCAACCACTTATGCTATGATGAACGAGATCAAGAAAAAATAATAGTGCACACGTGAGACATATTCCTTCCCAGAGGTATACAGAGAGGTGACGCCAGCGGCTGAAAGCGTGCCTGCCAGCAAGAAATGAATACCCCTCGCCAGCCTGTACCGAGCAAGTAAGGTACACGGTTCGACCCCGTTAAACGTCATGAAGAGCGTGCTATTCATACATAGTTATGTTGTATTGAGTGCCACGAAATCTGGGTGGAACCACGAAATGTGTATATAGCCTTTTCGTCCCATTGGGGATGGAAAGGTTTTTTTGTGTATTGAATTTGTGTATTGAAAAGGAGAATATTCTATGTCAGAGGCAATAGAAGTACAGGACCAGGAATCGGTCAACTATACGCCGCTTCAGCGTATGCGCCACTCCAGTGCGCACGTCATGGCCGAAGCTGTGCTGGAGTTGTTTCCTGATGCACAGTTAGGTATTGGACCAGCTATTGAAGATGGTTTCTATTACGATTTTGACTTGCCGCGAGCGCTCACGCCCGAGGATCTGCCTGAGATTGAGCAACGTATGCGTCGTATTATCGCTGGAAAGTATGCGTTTAAGCGTGATCGCTGGCCGCGTGAGAAAGCGTTGGAGTACTTTAGTGCTCACAATCAGCCCTATAAAGTCGAGTTGATCGAGAATCTGCCCGATGCGGAAGTTGGCATCTACACGCAAGATACGTTTCTTGATCTGTGTCGTGGTCCGCACGTCCAGAACACGGGCGAGATTGGTCCCATCAAGCTCATGCGTGTGGCCGGAGCCTACTGGCGTGGAGACGAGCATCGCCCGATGTTGCAGCGCATCTACGGTACGGCCTGGTTCACGCAGGAAGAACTCGATCAATACCTGTGGCGGCTGGAAGAGGCAATGAAACGTGATCATCGTAAGCTTGGTCGCGAGTTAAAGCTCTTCTATCTGAGCGATGAACTTCCGTCGGGCGTGCCGATGTTCTATCCACGTGGTGAGATGTTGCGTCACCTGATGGAGACGTACGTGCGCGAGGCGCAGGAGAAATACGGGTATCAGCATGTCTGGACCTCGCACCTGGGCAAAGTGCATCTGTACAAAACGTCCAGGCACTGGTACACGTATCGCGAGAATATGTTCCCGATTATGAAGGGCGAACAGGAATCATCTGAGGACGATGCATATATCCTCAAGCCGATGAATTGCCCACATCATATTATATTGTACAAGTCGCAGATACACAGTTACCGCGAACTTCCTGTACGTTATGCCGAGTTCGCAACGCTTTATCGCTATGAGAAGGCTGGAACGCTGACGGGCCTTGCGCGTGTGCGGAGTCTGACGCAGGATGATGCGCACGTTTTTATGCGCCCGGACCAGGTTCAGGACGAGTTCAACAATGCCATTAATCTGACGTTAGAGGTCTTTGAGACGTATGGCTTGACGGATTATTGGGTACGTCTTTCGTTGCGTGATCCAATGAAAGCGGAGGAATATATTGGCAGTGAAGAGGTCTGGAATACGGCTGAAGCGGTCTTGCGCAGTGCTGCTGAACGCAAAGGTATTGCCTACGAAGTGGGCATTGGCGAAGCTGCATTCTACGGTCCTAAAGTTGACTTTATGGTACGTGATGCGCTTGGTCGCGAATGGCAGTGCTCAACGATCCAGCTCGATTTTAATCAGCCGGAGAACTTTGAACTGGAATATATCGGTGAGGATGGGCAGGCGCATCGTCCGGTCATGATCCACCGTGCCGTGACGGGTTCAACGGAGCGTTTCATGGCATTGTTGATTGAACACTATGCTGGAGCTTTTCCGGTCTGGATCTCGCCAGTGCAGGCAATGGTTATTCCCATTGCTGACCGCCATGTCGAGTATGCCGACAAGGTGCTTCAGAAGCTCAAAGCGGCAGGTATTCGTGCGGAGGTTGACTCGCGCGGTGAGCGCATGAATGCCAAGATTCGTGATGCACAGATGCAGAAAATCCCTTATATGCTCGTCGTGGGTGACAAAGAAGCCGCAGCCGAGGCCGTCTCCGTGCGCCTGCGTACCAATGTCGATCTCAAGTCAATACCGCTTGCGCAGTTCATTGAGCGCGTCTCTACCATTAGTAGCAGCAAGAGCCGCGAATTGTGGGATTTATAACGGGTATTATAGGAAATTGACGGTAGGGACGCAATTTATTGCGTCCCTACTTTACGCGCATCGTTGGAGTTAATAGATTTATAATCCAGTCTATACTAGAAGAAGAGCGCTATCAGCAGATGCGGCATCTTTTCCTATAGGAGTTCCATTTTTATACATATTGATAACCTTGTCGTAGATCTTCTCATAGTTCTGGGCCATTGCGCGTGCAGAAAAGTGTTCATCTACAAATGTTGGCAAGGAACTTCTGTCGATCTCGCCGATGCGAGGAATATATTCAACCATTTCCGCTAGATTTTGTACCAGGAAGCCGTTTTGTCCATGGACGACGATCTCTGGAGCGGCACCGCGCGCAAACGAGATGACGGGGCAGCCGAATGCCATTGCTTCAATCATGACGATCCCAAATGGTTCTTCCCATTCAATCGGATTAAGGAAACCACGCGCATTGCGCAGCAAATTTGCTTTCTGTCTCACATTCACTGGGCCAAGATACTTGATCTGCTCGTTGTCGATCTGCGGCTTGATGGTATCCTGGAAGTAAGAGACCGATTCTTTGACATGACGGTCAATGGTACCGGCCAGAATAAGTGGCACATTGGCCTGTTTTGCCGCTTCAATTGCTAGGTGTGGTCCCTTTTCGGGCATAAAGCGTCCTAGCCATGCAAAGTACGTAGAATCTTTTCTCTTGCGTGTAGGATGAAGCTGTTTCACCTCAATGCCATTATAGACGACGCCCACAAAATTGAGTGGTTCCTGTGTTTGAGCGCGCGCAGATGCGCTGATTGCCACGATCGGCACAGAAGGAGCCCAATCCATATAATAGCGATCAGCATCCCCAACCCAGCCCGCCACGCCATGATCGAAGGGAAAACGGCTATGCAATGTTGTTACATGGGGTATAGTAAGAGTGGCAGTAAGAGGAAATGCGTACATGTCCGAACCGGATGAGAGATGGGTATGGACGATATCGAAATCTTGTTCTTTTATTTGTTCCAGAGCTTTTTGTAGATGATAAAATGCTTTGAGATGCATTGTCCAGGGGACACCCTCTTGCAGCAAAGATTTGGGGAAGAACGCTTTATGCTTTGCCGATGTTTTGGCGTCACCTGGCGCAAACAATGTGACATCATGGCCCTGCGCTACCTGTTCTTCCACTAAATTATAGAGAACACTCTCTGTACCACCATAATTTTTGGGTGGAATAGCAATCCAGGGAGGGGCGATCTGTGCTATTTTCATCGGTTTTTTCCTTTTCAATTAACCATCTCTGCCGTTATTACGTTTAAGTACAGCGGAAAAGATACAATCGTAGTTGACCGTAGAGGGTTGATACATTAGAATGAATAGTAGCCAGTGATGGTGTGTCAGGAGTACAAACAGCAATTATGCTGTCTATTGTTTAGGAGAAGAAGTGATGCGTATTCGTAAAGCGGTATTACCTGTGGCGGGACTGGGAACGCGTGTACTTCCAGCCAGCAAGGTCATACCTAAAGAGATGTTACCTCTTGTCGACAAACCGACATTGCAATACATTGTGGAAGAAGCCGTCGAGGCGGGAATCGAAGAAATCATTTTCGTAACAAGTCGTAGTAAACGCAGCATTGAGGATCATTTTGACGTTTTTCCAGAGCTAGAGCAGGCTTTGGAGCATAAGGGGAAGCACAAAGAACTGGAAGCATTACGTCATGTACAAAACATGGCGACCTATACTTCAGTGCGACAACCTGTAGCATTGGGTCTGGGGCATGCGATCCTCTGTGCCAAAGCGCTGGTGGGCAATGAGCCATTTGTTGTGATGTTGGGGGATGAGCTTGTTGCGCCTGAAACACCCTGTCTTACACGCATGATGGAGATACATGAAAAATATAATAGTTCCGTTCTTTCCCTATTCACCTCGCCGCGTGAGCTTATCTCTTCTTATGGCATTGCATCAATCAAGAATGTTGAAGAGGATGTAGCACAGGTCACGCATCTGGTCGAGAAGCCGCCGCTAGAAGAAGCTCCCTCCGATCAGGGGGTTGCTGGCCGCTATATTCTGACGCCGGATATCTTTGAGCTGCTTGAAAAGACACCGCCGGGGCGCGGAGGCGAGATTCAAGTCACCGATGCTATCCAACTACAAGCGCAGGCCGGGCGCTGCTATGGTCTGCGTTTCTCTGGCATCCGCTACGATACTGGTAACCCCCTGGGCCTGCTGACTACCTCAATCGCCTATGCCCTGAAGCGCCCCGATACCGCTCCTGGCCTACGCGAGTACATACGTAGCATAATGTAGTGCTAGCTCGTATTTTTTAATATCCGTTTATAATTCCGTGCGGCATTTTATTTTGCATGGAATTATAAAATGCCACACGGAATTATAAACGGCTTCCCTACCATGATCGCGCTTTTCTAAGACAGACCTGACTCAAATGTTTATTTATCGTAAATGCATCTCCTGCATTATTGTGGATTTGCGACTGAACTGGTTGGTACCACAACATTGCCTAATGTTCCGCATCCGTTGAAGTGCAGCTCATTTGACGCATTGACGAGGCCCGTACAGGTATAGGTGCCTATTGTTTTAGCGGGGCGTGGGATAATGCGACTTTGCACGACATCTGAGATTGCACAGTTCGTGTTCTGCTTTTGTAACGTGAATGTATGTGTTGTAACAGTATCAACGCTGCCGAAGCTTACAACTAACGAAGCTGGTTGGCATTGCTGAAACGCTTGCCAGAAGCAAGTGCCTGCTACACTGGGTGTGACGGTCGAAGATGCACTTGTTTTGGCGATAGATGCAGGTGCGATTAGTACGGGCTGGTTGCGTACAACACCGATTGACCCGCATTTCTGGATCGCTGCGGATGTGGGAGGTATTGTAGATGGCATCGAGCCTACCGTACTTGAGCCGCAACCTGCCATGAGGATGCCAAAGAGCGCAAGCGACAAAAGTGTTCCTAGCAGTGAAGGGAACGCCAGGGCTTTACGGGAATTCATGAGATTTCTCCTTTTCCACAAGAAACAACGTTGGGGGCGCAAGTTTTGGCGCGACACCCTCGTACTCTTATGATCAGTTCAACGACAATTATAATTGCATATACCATAGAGACGTTATATTTTCCCAAAAGTTCCATGGGCTTGTCCAACCGCGCCCTTACATATTCAATCGGGTACGTGGGCTTGTGGAACTGCGCCCCTACTTGTCTTTCGGGTGTACTCGCGCTATAGTAAGGCAGGAAGAGTTCCGCTATTTTGACGCAAGAAAGAAATTTCTCAATAGACATATCACTTGAGATGAAGGAGCATTGTACGTTGGACGATTTTATTCTTACCCTACATTCCTATAATGTTTACCTGGTAATCCTTGCAGGCGCAATTACCGGAATATGGGGCCTTATTCTCTTTTTTAGTACCAAAAAACTTGTTCAGAACGTGAGCAAACCCGATGCAAAGGATGGCGATGCCACCACAGGCGAAGGCCAGCCAGTTGCCAGCGAAACGGCTGTAACGAGCATCAGCGTTGCTAATAGCGCTATGAGCGAACGCGCGAAGCCATGGCGTCGAGCCTTAACCGTCACCGTTGTATTGTCGCTTTTACAGGGACTACTCGGCATAATTATGGTTATTATGGGCAAGAAGCCAGGACCTCCGGGGGATAGCCTGTACTATCTACACTTTGTTTATGGCGGTATCGTTGCGCTGGTCATTCCGGTTGCTACTACCTATGCGACCGGGGGCAAGAACGTGCGGCGCGATGTCCTCATTTATAGCATTGCTGCCCTGATTCTCACTGCCGCTGCCGTTCGTGCCTGGATGACTGGTCCGACTGTATTTGGCCTGCTACCCTGATTGGAGTACTAAAACATGCGAGCTTCTTTTATCCACGTCGCAGATACGCACCTTGGCTATGAACAGTATGGTGTGCGCGAGCGCTTTAATGACTTTAGCCGTGCATTCTGGGATATTACCGACGATGCCCTCAAGCGTAGAGTCGATTTTGTAGTCATTGCTGGCGACCTGTTTAATAAACGCGCCATCGATGCGCAAACGCTCATTCATGCCATCGAAGGACTGAAGAAGCTCAAAGATAACAATATTCCCGTGATTGCTATCGAGGGCAACCATGACCGTAGCTATTATCGCGATGGCGTCTCCTGGCTCCAATTTCTGTGTTATCAGGGCTTCATTACCTTGCTGGCCCCGACGATGCGTGAAGGTATACCGCAGATGACGGCCTGGGATCCACAAACGATGCTGGGAGCTTATGTTGATCTGCTGGGAGGGCGCATACGCATCTACGGCCTTCCCTGGCAGGGAGCTGCGACTGTGCGTACGATGGAAGGTATGGCGCAGTCAATGACGGCTATCCGCGCAGAAGAGGACGAACAGGGGGTTGAGTATCGCTTGCTCATGATGCATACCGGCGTTGAGGGGGTCGTTGCGCGTGTGCAAGGTCTACCCTCAAGATCCCATTTCCAGCCGTTGCACGCGTGCGTTGACTACCTGGCGTTGGGCCACGTACACAAACCCTACGAGTTTGAGGGTTGGATGTATAATCCTGGTTCCACTGAAACCTGTGGTGCCGAAGAGGCGCAATGGGATGATCGTGGCTATTATTATGTCGAGATCGATAGTGATATGCCTGAGCGCATTATCGATCCTGAGCGGAAAGAGCGCATCCATCATGCTGAACATATCAAGAGCAAGCGGCGTCCTTTTGTGCGTCACAATCTGCGTATAGATGGTCTTGCGGAACCGGATCTGCTTTATGATCGTCTGGAGGATTACTGTCGGCGTGATGGTGTGCTCTATCAAGGGGCCGAGGTGCAGCCTCTGGTCCTGGTCCAGCTCACTGGCACGCTCAGCTTTGATGCTGGAGCGCTCGATATGCCGCGTATGGAAGAGATGGTGCGCAACCATTTCCAGGCGCTTTATGTGCGCATCGATAACAATACAAATGACCAGGATTATGTGCCTGACGATAGCGAGTTTGATGGCAGCAATCGTTCGCTCTGGCATGAGCTGGAGCGGCGTATCTTTGAAGAGTTGGTTGCACGCGATAGCCGTTACCTGCCAGCCAAGGAACAATGGAGCGCGGTGGTGGCCGAATTAAAGTTGAAGGCACTGGAGCAGGATAAGCCGGAGCGCATTGCACAGTTGCTGCGGGAGAAGCGGGCGGAGTTATTGGGTATGTAAGTAGAAGGTTCCTTCTATTCCTGCCCGCCTACATATGCTATACTCAATCCCATGAAAATCGCACTGAAAATTACACCACAACGCAGCACGCAATATGCACACATGACGAGCGCACTGGCAATACCGGAACTGCTAGCCAGTCCATGTGCCCCGTTCATCACGCATGTAGATCCCGTAACGCTGGCGGGACAGAATTACCTGTTAGTGACTGCTGATGATAACCTCCTATCGTCTTCCGACACCCTCAATATACTGGCACGTCTGGGAGCAACAAGCGAGGTTTATGAATATTTTGATCAGATCGGAGACGTATCAGGACCTCTGTTGCGTCCGATAGAACCGCAATTTACTCCGTTTGTGCCATGGGAGATGGCTGAGGCGCGGCGCTATAAAGGCAAGACGAACGAGGTGTTTACGCGTGTCTTGCTTAATGTGGCGCTTTTTGCAGGTGGCTACGCTCAGCGCTACACTGAACGCTTGCGCATTCTTGATCCCCTGGCAGGTGGCGGGACTACGCTTTTTCTCGCGCTGGCTGCTGGCTATGATGCGTTTGGCGTGGAGATGGAGCGGCAAGATGTCGAGAGCACTGCTGTATTCGTACGCCAATATCTGGAAGGTGAGCGTATCTCGTATAAAGAGACGGACGAGCATGCGCGCAGAGCTGGACGGCGCTACCAGTTTGAGATTGGTCCTAGAGATAATCGCCATCTACTGGTCCTGGCTCAGGGTGATACGCGCGAGGCCAATCTGCATATGCGTGATATCAGCGGTGGCCCTCGTATGCATGCTGTCGTAGGCGACTTGCCTTATGGCATCCAGCATTTCGGCGAACTCTCGTCCTGGCTTAGTGCCGCGTTGCCTGTATGGGAAAGCATGCTCCTGCCCGGCGGAACGTTAGCACTGGCATGGAATGCAACACGTATTGAGCGCGCGGTGATGATAGAGTTAATAGAAAGCTGTACAACGCTGCATGTACTCAACGATGAACCATATACGCAATTTGCGCATACTGTGGATCGCGTGATTAAGAAAAGAGATATTCTCATAGGTTTGAAAGCGTAGTACCCTGATAGGGTCATCGCTTTCAAAGCCTACCTATACAACACCGTCTCCGGTCGCTTATAATGGACAGGAATTACCGTGCATGTTTAGCGAAAAAATAGAATTGTAGAATTGTGCATACATTGCAACGTTGCAGGTTGACCCAGGAGTCGGGGGAGCAGCGCAGTCGACGACTCCATACCAATCTTCAGGGCAAAGAGGTTCTGCAAGCGGTTGGTAACGCAAAGGTTTGAGGTGTTACTATGCAAAATGTTCCCAATATACTGAGTATTAGTCGGCTAATAGCTACAGCCGCAGTGTTCATATTAGTGCTCGTCAATCATCCCTGGGCTTTTCTTGTAGCCACGCTGCTGTTCTTTCTGGCGTCTGTAACAGATCTGCTCGATGGGTATATCGCGCGGCGTTTCAAGGTTGTCTCTTCGTTTGGTGTTTTTCTGGACCTGACGGCTGACAAGGTGTTTGTCTCGGCGATTCTGGTGGCTCTGGTGCAGATTGGTCTGGTGCCGTCATGGATTGTGGTGATTATTATCGCGCGTGAGTTTCTTGTGATGGGTCTGCGCTCGATGGCTGCCGCGAAGGGCAAGGTGATTCCAGCGGGAAAGTGGGGCAAGCAGAAGACCTTTATTACGCTATTAGGCATGGGAGGCCTGCTACTGGCACGTGGGCTGGGAGCGCACCTTCTGATGCTTTTCCCTCCCATGTTGGTGTTTAGCAGCCAGACGCTGACAATTCCAGAGCTGTTGCAGCTTGTGGCCGATGTTCTACTCATTCTGGCGACCATCTGGACCATCTTTTCCGGTATCGAGTATACGGCCAGTGCGCTTCCGCTTTTCCAGAATGAGCAAGCGGCAGGGCATTCCAATGCTTAACGGATAGGCTCATCTGCAGGTGCAGGAGTGCTGGTCGGAGCCGAAGTTTTTTTGCCTAATCTGCTTTCGGTGCCGGCCAGTAAGCGGCGAATGTTGTCGGAGTGGAAAAGAATGACGAGTCCAGGTCCGATGAGCATAAAGACCATCTGCGGAAGGCTGACACGCACAAAAAAAGTTGGGTCGGAGCGACCGATAACAAAGAAAATTACGCTGCATATCATGATCGTTGCTGATCCTACAATAGAACCAAGCGAGACATAACGCCAGATTGCCATGGTGCTAAAGGATGTAATCGCGGCAAGCAATAATGTGAATGGTGAGAGAACCAGCGTTGTGCCAGCTCCGGTGGAGACGCCGCGCCCACCCTTAAAGCCGATAAAGATAGGAAAACAATGCCCAAGCAGGGCGGCTAATCCAGCAACTGTCGGTCCCCAACCACCCATATAAAGCAATGGTACAAGTGTGGCGATGAGTGCTGGCCCGATGCCTTTAGAGAGGTCGACTAGGAAGACGACCAGAGCTGGTCCGTTGCCCATGGCGCGGCGTACATTGGTTGCACCGGTTTTATGACTACCATAGCTGCGAATATCGAAATCTTTGCCACGTAAGAACTTGCCCATCCAATAGCCAGAAGGAATAGAACCCCACAAATAGGAGATGATTGCAGTGAGTAAAAGTGCGCCAATAATACCAGGCATCGTAGCCTCCTTCTTCCATCGCGCGTGTTTTCAGGAAAGCCCTGTAGCTGCAAAAACTCTACTGAGAGCTATCCCTGGCCCCATTATAGACTGATTTCTGCCAAAATACTAGCATGCATCTGGCGACTAGATTCTTACTCGAATGTGATAGTGTGGGAGGATATGATACAATAATGGCACCAAACTACTGTTTAACAACGAAATGTTTACTATGAAAATATATCCACAACTCAAATACCGCCGTACTCTACTCCTGTGCGCGTTTATCATTGCCCTCATGCTAGCCGCGTGTAGCACTACAACCAGTACCCAATTAGCACAAAAGGTCGCCACGCCAGCTCCCACACAACCTGTTTCTGGAGCGCAACTGCTTGCGGGACCAGTAACCTATGTGGCGTTAGGGGCTTCAGATGCGGTCGGTGTTGGCACGGATCAGCCTGCAACGCAGGGATATGTCCCTCTATTGGCACAGAAATTGCCCGCAGGATCGCATCTCATTAATCTTGGTGTAAGTGGCATTCATCTGCATGAGGCGCTCAGTGAGGAATTGCCTGTGGCGCTTCCGATAAATCCTGGCCTAGTCACTATCTGGCTCGTGGCAAACGATTTTATTGCTAATGTCTCTTACAATAGCTATATGCAGGACTTAAATACATTGTTGCAGCAGCTACGTAATGGAACACATGCGCGTATTGTGATGGCTAATCTCCCAGACCTGACGCGGCTACCTATCTTCGCGCGCCTCAGCAAGCAGCAGAAGGCCACCACGTTAGCAACAATCCTGCGCTGGAATGCTGGTATCTCTAGCATTGCCAGTCGCTATAATGTAAGTATTGTGGACCTGATGGCGGAGACAAGCCTGCTTACGTCGCATCCTGCCTATATAAGTGGCGATGGCTTTCATCCAAGTGCGGCGGGTTATGTTCAGTTGGCAAATCTTTTCTGGCAGGCGATAAATGTTTAGAATGGGAACGCCCTGTCTTGAAGTCCTATTGCGTTGCAACCTTAATCGACTGTGTTATACTACGGACATGGTTATAGGTGCATGCAAAATCACGTTACATTTGCCTGAGTGCCACACCTTAAAGGAAAAACGGCAAATCGTTAAGTCTGTTCTTGCGCGTGTGCGCAATCATTTCGAGGTCGCAATTGCCGAAGTCGATGAAAATGATCGCTGGCAGATTGCTGTCCTCGGTATTACCTGTGTTAGTAATAGCGGTCTACACGCCAGCGAAGTGCTTGAGCGTGTGCGACAGTATATCGAAGAATCACGTCCCGATATCGTTCTTTCTAATATCGAAAGCGATATTATTCATTGGTAGCACTGGTAGCATTAGTAGACAGAACACATAGAGTTTTTGAGAAATATATATGTCATTATCAATAAATATGTCTGACCTTCATTTACCCACGCCTGCCCAGGTTGCAGGCGTGCGCGTAGATCGCGTTTCGCGTTTGCAGGCATTGGATGCAATCGAGCAGATGATAGAACAGCGCCAACAAAGTGGTAATCTGACGCAGTGTCAGCAGGTTGTAACGGTCAATCCCGAGTTTTTGATGGCGGCACAACGTAACAACGAGTTCCGCCGCGCTATAAATGAGGCAGCTCTGGTTGTGGCTGATGGCATGGGCATTGTATGGGCCACGCGCTACCTGCGTGAACCGGTTCCTGAGCGCATTACCGGGACTGACCTGCTGCCCGAACTGGCAAAACGCTGCGCTTCAAAAGGATACAGAGTGTACCTGCTTGGTGCAGCTCCTGGTGTAGCAGACCTAGCGGCTGACCGCTTGCGTGCGTTGGCTCCCAATTTGATGATTGTAGGAACCTATGCGGGATCACCTGCCCCTGCCGAAGAAACAGAGATTATTGAACGCATCCAGAGTACACAGCCCGATCTGCTCTGTGTCGCCTATGGAGCGCCTGCACAGGATCTATGGATCCACCGCAATCTCTCACGTTTGCCTGCCGCAGTAGCTATCGGCGTTGGTGGAGCATACGATTTTCTTTCCGGTCGCAAGTCACGAGCACCTGAGATTATGCAACGTAGCGGACTGGAATGGCTCTATCGCCTTTATCGCGAGCCGTGGCGCTGGCGTCGTATGCTTGCACTACCCCAAAGTGCTATCGTAGTTTTATTGAAAGGGCGTGGTAAACAATGATACTCGACGCCTCTATCCCTGAAACTACGCCTGCCCGCTTGCGTGCATTGATTGCATCTTTTAAAGGCAAACGCATCCTGGTCATCGGCGACATGGTAGCCGACCAATATCTTATTGGACGCCCCACACGTAT
>ODAK010005120.1_pt1 | contig 13343 bp, 14 predicted proteins | sample 1539591 | NCBI WGS metagenome assembly ODAK01 (sample SAMEA3539303, study PRJEB22396) | soil metagenome | biome: tundra; feature: field; material: soil | place: USA | collected 2010-05 | depth 0.15 m | reverse complement strand
CGAGCGGCGATTGCCGGGGCCAGGGCGCTTGCCGCGGCAGCGGAACGCCGCGCGCAGGCCGTGCAGCGCGATCGACGTCACGCCAGTCGAAATCCGACAGCAAAGGGGCGGGAAGCGTGCCGGCGTCGGTAAAGACGAAATTGGGAATTTTCGGCCAGTGCGAGATCGCCACGGTTTCCGATGGCGGATGCAACTGCCATTGCTGTGGCTCGGTCGGCGTCGCTGCCAGCTTCGACGTCGCCGGCACCACCTGGACTATGCGATAGCCTCGCGCCTTCAGCTCATGCAGAATCCTCGGCAATGCGGCGACCGTTCGCGCCTGGATGTCGTGGAGCAGCAGAATGCCTCTTCCCTTTTCGTCGAGCCGCTTGATCGCGAGATCGTACACACGCGACGACGGAATATGCCGCCAGTCGTCAGCCAGAAAATCGGCGCTCCAGGTCTGGATGCCCTGGGAGGCGAGATAGTCCTCGACGTCTTCGGCGCGCAGCAGGCCGGGGATGCGAAAGAACGGGGCAAGTGCGGCGTCATCCCCAAGCGCTGATTTCACCGATGCGATTCCGTCGTCGATCTCCTGCCTGGCGCGCTCGACCGACATCCGATTCATGCTCAGCGGATGATTCTGGCTGTGGGTGCCGATGGTCTGGCCGGCGGCGCGGAGCTTGCGCACGCCTTCCGGGTAGGCCTGGGCCATGCGGCCGATCGTGAAGAAGGTAGCCTTCACGCATTGCGAGGCGAGAATGTCCAGAATCTGATCGCTATAGCGCGGCAACGGCCCGTCATCGAACGTCAGCACCACCTCGTGATCTTCAAGCGGCAGCGTTTCGGCATATTGCATGGTGCCGATCCGCGGATGTTCCAGCGGATCGACCACCAGGGTTCGCGAGGTGCCGAGCGCGTCGGGATGGCCGGGACAATCGGCGGCCGACGCAGTTTGTGCGGCGATGCAGGTAAGTAACCCCAGGCAAGAGGCGGCCCATGGCCGCGTCCGAACACCGATCAACACCTTACCGATCATGAAACACCGTCATGCCTTCCCATTTGCGTAGATAGTTACATGCTGCGCGATGAATGCAGCCTGAATTATTTGACTTCCGCACATGATTTCCGGTTCAGGGGACGCCGTCAAAATCGCCGGCGGGTCCGGTCGGAACCAGATGGACCACGCGATAGTGATTGTCCCGGAGATAGCGCAAGAATGCCGGCAGCATGACAGCGGTTCGCGCCTTGGGGTCGTGGAACAGGATGATCCCCCTGCCGGCGATCTTGAGCCGATCGGTGATCAGCTTCAATTCCTGCTGCGGCGTCATCGAATTCCAGTCGCTGGCCCAAAGGTCGGTCCCGAACACCACGATGCCGCGCGATTGCAGGAGGTCAAGTGTCGCCGGTGTCGACTCAAAGCCGGGAAAACGAAAGAACGGCGTGCTCGGAATCCTGGTCGCGACACCGTGAAGCGCCATTTCAACCGCTGATATGCCGTGGTCGATTTCTTCAGTGGTCTCGCTTGGCGGGATTCGCATCAGGCTGCGGTGCAGCCAGGTGTGATGTCCGATGGTGTGGCCCTCGGCCGCGATCCTTCGCACCAGCTCCGGATGTTCCGACGCGGGTTTGCCGATCAGGAAGAAGGTCGCCCGCACGCACTCTTGCGCCAGTGCCGCCAGCACCTTCGGCGTCGTGAGAGGCCATGGGCCGTCATCGAACGTCAGCACCACCTCGTGATCCCCGAGCGGCAGCGTCTGCGGAAAGTGTTTCAACCCCACCCGCGGCGTGGTGGCGGCATCGACGCCAAGAATACGTGAAGTGCCGAGCGTCCCCTGGCGCGGACAGCCCGCAGCCTGCGCCGCCGCGGTCCACGCCATCGAGGCGACAAGGCCAGCCGCCAGCACGTTCATGAACTTCCGAGCCCGTTTTTGCCGGCGCATATTTATCATTGCGCTTGGTATTGCCTATTGGGTAATGCGTGAAGCGATAACTCAGACGAGTTGAGCAATTCTGTCAAACCGGCGAGGCGCGGCATGGCCGAAGATATGGACGTTGCCCCACCCGCCGACGTGCCGGTACTCGACCGTCTCCCGATGCGCGACGAAGATGGTGAAATTCGCCGCGAATTCGTCGAGGAAATTGCGCGCGCGATACATGCCGCAGAAACGCCGTTGTTGCGCGCGGTCGTCGCGGAACTCCATGAGGCCGATCTCGGCGATCTGATTGCCGCACTCGAACCGGACGAGCGTGTCAGCCTCGTGGAACTGACCGGCGCGGATTTCGACTTCTCGGCACTCAACGAAGTCGACGACTCCGTCCGCGAGGAAATCCTCGAGGAACTCGAACCCGAGACGGTCGCGGAGGGTGTTCGCGAACTGGAATCCGACGACGCCGTCGAATTGCTCGAGGGACTGGACGAGGAGGAGCAGGAAGAAATCCTCGGAAAGCTGCCGCGATCCGAGCGCGACGCGCTCGAGCGCAGCCTGCTTTATCCGGAAAATTCCGCCGGACGGCGGATGCAGACCGAATTCATCGCGGTGCCGCCGGACTGGACCGCGGGACAGGCGATCGACTACATGCGCGACACGCCGAACCTGCCGGACCGGTTTTACGAAATCTACGCGGTCGATAGCGCGCAACACTGGCAGGGCGCGGTGTCGCTGGACGCTCTGCTGCGCGCGCGCAGGCCGGTGCCGCTGGCCGATCTGATCGATGAAGACCGCCGCCGCGTCTCGGTCATGGACGATCAGGAAGAGGTGGCGCGGCTGTTCGGCAAATACAATCTGGTCGCTGCTCCCGTTGTCGATACTGCAAACCGGCTGGTCGGCGTCATCACCATCGACGACGTCGTCGACGTGATCGAGGAAGAGGCCGACGAGGACCTGAAGGCGCTGGGCGGCGTTACCAGCGACGAAGAATTATCCGACAACGTCTGGACCATCGCCAAGGGCCGTTTCAACTGGCTGCTGGTCAATCTTGCCACCGCCTTTCTGGCGTCCGCCGTGCTGGGTCTGTTCGAAGGCCAACTGGAAAAAATGGTGGCGCTGGCGGTGCTGGCCCCGATCGTCGCCAGCCAGGGCGGCAATGCCGCGACCCAGACCATGACGGTTGCGGTGCGCGCATTGGCGACCCGCGAACTCGGTTCCAACAACGCGTTTCGGGTGGTGGTGCGCGAGGGCCTGGTCGGCCTTGTCAACGGCCTCGCATTTGCTGTTATCACCGGTGTTGCCGCGGTGGCCTGGTTCAAGATTCCAGCACTTGGCGTCGTGATCGGCCTTGCGATGGTGTGCAATCTGATTGCCGGCGCGCTCGGCGGCATTCTGATTCCGATGGTGCTGGAGCGGGTGCGCGCCGATCCGGCGGTGGCGTCGGGCACCTTCGTCACCACGATCACCGACGTGGTCGGATTCTTCTCGTTTCTCGGCATCGCGACGCTATGGTTCGGGCTTAAATAGGCCGATACGCCGGTGCCTGCGCATCGTTAAGCAAACCTTAACGCGCATCGCCGACCATAGCCGCGTGGGGTCGGATATGCAGCGCTTGCGGCTGAAAGCAGACGGACGGATCGTCGAATTGCGGGATGGGCGGGAATTTCCGCTTGTGCCGGCGACGCCTCTCGCCGCGCTGGCGACGACTTCCGTGGCGCCCCCTCCGGCGGTGCGCGACCTTCGCCGACGCGCGCGGCTGACGCAGCAGGAATTCGCAGCCAGACTCGGCGTGCCGGTTGAGACCATTCGCAACTGGGAGCAGGGCAAGCGCATGCCGCGCGGACCGGCGCGGGCGCTTCTCGCCGTGATCGCCCATGCCCCGGAGACGGTGTTTGCGGCTTTGGCCAAGGCTTGACTAGAACCAGGCTTGATCCCGAAAAGTGGGAACCGGTTTTCGGCCCTCCCGGCAATGTTGGCAGCGCGGCGCCGGCGGGACATAATGGGGCTCGGCTTGCCAGAGTAGGCGCAAATGCAATTCGTCGAGGCCAACGGCGCTAAAATCCCCGCGATCGGGCTGGGCACCTGGGAGCTGCGCGGGCGAACCTGCGCGCGTCTGGTCGAGCAGGCGTTGAGGCTCGGCTATCGCCACATCGACACCGCGCAGGTCTATGAGAACGAACGCGAGGTCGGCGAGGGCCTGCGCGCTTCGGGGACCAGGCGCGACGACGTGTTCGTGACGACCAAAGTCTGGACCACCCATTTCGCCCCGAACGATCTCGAGCGATCCACCAAGGAGAGCCTGGCAAAGCTGCGCCTTTCCGAAGTCGATCTGTTGCTGCTGCATTGGCCAAATCCGCAAGTGCCGCTGGAGGAGACGTTAGGCGCGCTGGCGCATGTCAAGAAACTCGGCATGGCCCGGCACATCGGCGTCTCGAATTTCACCGTGGCGCTGATCGAGCAGGCCGTCGCGGCCTGCCCGGAGCCGCTGGTATGCGATCAGGTCGAATACCATCCCTATCTCGACCAGACCAAGGTGAGGGAAGCGTGCGCGCGCCACGGCATGGCTATGGTCGCCTATAGTCCGATTGCGAGGGGCCGTATCAAGAACGACGAGACGCTGGCGCTGATCGGGCAGACTCACGGCAAGACCGCGGCGCAGGTTTGCTTGCGCTGGCTGGTGCAGCAGAATGTTGCCGCGATACCGCGGACCTCGAAGATCGAGCGGCTATCGGAAAATATCGACATCTTCGACTTCGCGCTGTCGCCCGACGAGATGCACCAGATATCCCAGATGGGAAGCGCCAAGGGCCGGCTGACCGATTTCGGTTTCGCGCCGAAATGGGATTGAGGCTGACCGGCCGCCGCCGTCGATCGAAAACCGCGACGGTAGGCAAAAAAAGTGAACCGCGCGGCGCCGTTGCCCGCTATGCTGGAGGCCGGGGCGACTTCGAAAACGTTGATTGAGTACGGTGGAACCACGGCGGTTCATACGCTCGGGCATCGCAGCATCGGCGATAGGCCATCTGTCAGCTCTGACAATGGTCCTGGTCTTCGCCGAGGTGCATCCGTTCAGTTCGGTCACGGCCGAGCCGATCGCGGTCGATATTGTCTCGCCGGACGAGGCCGCGCCGACGTCGAAGAAGGAAGAGCCGCTTTCGGCGCCGAAAGCGCAGCCTTCCGACGCCTTCGACCTTTCCTCGAAAGCCGCGGCGTCGGGTTCAACGGAGCCTGCCGCTCCACAGGACGCTGCCATGCGGCCGCAAAAGCAGGCGGCGCTGTCTACGCGGTCTCCCAACACGCAACAGGCCAACGCGCAGCCGCAGCTGCCGGCGACATCCCCGGTGCCCGCCTTCGTCCCTCCGGAGCCTGATCTTTCCATCAAATATCACGTGATGCTTGGCCTGCCCCCGGAGTTGCCGCAAGGTCTGCCGCAAGACAGACCCGGCGACGGCTTCGATGCTCTGGCGTCAGACAAAGCCGATGTTGCATCCAGTCTGGTCACGGAGTTTCGGCGTCATCTCAAGACATGCTCCAAGCTGCCGGCATCGATCGCACCCACCGACAACATCACGATCAAGCTGCGGGTGTTGATGACGCCTGAAGGCAAGATCGCGGCCAAGCCCGTTGTGGTGGAGGGCACCGCGAACCTGAAGGGCCTGAATCTGGGGCAAAGTGCAATCGACGCGCTGGCGGCTTGCCAGCCCTACACGATGTTGCCGGTGGACCGTTATGGCGAATGGAAAGTGCTCGACCTCAGCTTCACGCCGCAGGATTTCTAGAGCGCGATCAGCAAAAGTGGTTGCCGGTTCTTGCGTCCGATCGCGCTCAAATATTATAGTTGCGCATGATCTTGTCGCCAAACCGCTTACACTTTGGCGGATCATGCGCCGCGTCCTAACTCCCCATCGCGCGCCAGGCATTCGAGGCGAATTGCCTGCGCCAGGTGACGATCACGACCGCCGCCGTCGTCACGAACAAGACCCACGGACTGACGAACCAGCCGAGATAGCCCAGCGCAAAGAAGAACGCGCGCTGGCCGCGATTGAAATGCCGGCCCGCGGCTTCGAACAATCTTGTCGTCCTGATGACATGCGCTTCCGCCTCTGGCGTGTCGCGTTGTTGGACCGGCGGCATCGCCCCGAGCAGGATGGCGACGTAATTGAACAGCCGGTACGACCAGGCAAATTTGAAGAACGCGTAGATGAAGATCAGAATCAGCCCGACGCATTTGATTTCCCAGAGCGCCGGCGAGGGGTTGAGATCGATCGGCAGGGCACCAAGGACGGCCAGGGCTTCGTTGGTTGATCGCAGCAGAGCCAGCGCGCCGCCGACCGCGAGCAGGCTGGTGGACGCAAAGAAGGCCGTGCCGTTTTGCAGCGCCGCCATGATCTGCATGTCGACCATGCGGGCCTCGCGGTCGAGCAGGCGCCGGATCCAGACCTCGCGGTAGACATGCATGCGGGCGGACAGGCTGTCGCGTCCATAGGCGGTATGCTCGAGCGTGACGGCGTACACCATCCATTCGAGAATGAAAAAGCCGACGGCCAGAATATCGACCGAATATGCGCCCATGTTGCATCCCTTCGTGGCTGTGAATGCTGCCATGCATGATCATTCGCGGCAACCGGCACGATGGTGATGGTGCGGGTTGAACGATTCCGCCGCGCCATGGCAGGATGACAAGCCAACAAGGATTCCTTCGCATGGCTTTGAAGCTCGTGATCGGCAACAAGAACTATTCGTCGTGGTCGATGCGGCCGTGGCTGGCGCTGAAAGCCAACAACATCGCCTTCGAGGAAATTTTCATCCCGCTCTATACCGGCGATGCCGACAAGGAGCGGATTTTGAATTTCACGCATTCGGGCAAGGTGCCGGCGCTGATAGATGGCGACGTCACGATCTGGGATTCGCTCTCCATCATCGAATACGTCGCCGAACGGTTTCCGCAAGCGCGGCTGTGGCCTGAGGACCGCGCCCGCCGCGCCCACGCGCGTTCGATTTCGGCGGAGATGCATTCGGGCTTTGCGGCGCTGCGCAACGAATGCGGCATGAACCTGCATCGGCCGGTCGGCGCGATAGTGCTGTCGGCTGATGCGCGCGCCAACATCGCCCGCATTCAGCAAATCTGGATCGAGTGCGGCGAGCGCTACGGAAAGCTCGGGCCGTTCATGTTCGGATCCTTTGGCGGCGCGGACGCCATGTTTGCGCCTGTCGTGCATCGCTTTCGCACCTATGCGATCGAGGTGGCGCCCGAGGCGCGGCACTTCATGGATGCGATGATGGCGTTGCCGGCCTTTCAGGAGTGGACCAAAGCGGGCGTTGCCGAAACCCTGGTGATCGAGAAGTTCGAGACGGTGTAGTCCGAACTGCGGAATGCTGGTCGTAATCGCGGCTTGACGGAGGCCTGCGAACGCGGTCTGAATTTGGAACCGAGGCGGATTTAGTGAAAGGAGTTTTACCATGGGAATTCTCGATTCACTGGAAAATTCAGCGGCCTTCAAGGGCGCCCTCGGCCAGCTTGAGGCCGCCGTGGTCCCGGTCGTGCTGAGCGAAGTGCTCGGCAATGGCAGCCAGGGCGGGCTAAACGCTGTTGTCGCCAAGCTCCAGCAGGCGGGGTTCGGCGATCAGGTCAAATCCTGGATCGGAAACGGTCAGAACCTGCCGATCACGGCCGAGCAATTGCAGCAGGTGCTGGGCAGCGACACCGTCAAGCAATTGGCGGCGCGGTTCAATATTCCGGTTGATCAACTCGCCAAGGTTTTGGCGCAGCAACTTCCAACGGCCGTGGATCACGCCAGTCCGGACGGTAAGCTGCCGCATACGGCCTGAGGCTTCCGAGCGACGGTTCCGGACGACGCCAGGGCCAATTGCTCCGGAACCCCCGAAATCGCGTTTATCGTACTGAAAAACCTGCAAAATTCGCGTATTTGCTATGTCCCGATGTAACTGGCCAATGCTGCCGGCGCTGTGCTATAGATCCGCCGGGTTTTTCAGTCGGCCGTTGCTGTGGGACCCTGAGCGCAGCCGACATTTCTTGCGTGATGGAGAGGGCGTTGAAGCACAAATACAACGTTGGTGAGACTGTCTATTTTACGGCCAGCAATGTCGCGCGTCCGGCCGCCAGCGGCACCTATGAGGTGATCCGGCTGCTCCCGACCGACGGTGATGACTGCCAGTATCGGATCAAGAACTCGACCGAGGCTTTCGAACGGGTGGCCAAGGAAAGTCAGCTCGACATTTCCTAGAAGATTGCGCGCATGGCCGGGTGAAGCGGATTCTATTTCGCCCGCCGTCAAAAGGCCCGGTTCGCAGAACCACTCTGCGCAAGCCAATCGGCATTCGCTTTCGCGAAATGCGTTTTATGCGGCGTTGAGGGACATCGCGCATGAACTGGGCCTGGGCTACATCGCTCGACCAACTCTGGCGTTCGCCGGCCTTTCCGATGTGGCTGACATTGGCCGCGGCGGGATTCTTCGCGATCATCGTTCTCATCACGCTGTTGCGCGCCGAGAAATCGGTCGCCAACGGCGCGCTGACGGTCATCACGCTGCTGGCGATCGGCATCGCGGTCGCCGCCACCATTCGCGGGTTCGGTCTGGGCGGCCGCGGCGGGTCCGCCGAGACCCGATCCCCCCAGCCGATCAGCGCTGCGCTGCCGGCATTGTCGTGTATCGACGACCTGGCGGGCGATACCGTTTTGACGGCGTGCGAAAAGGCGTTGTTTGGCTCGGCCGAATCTGCCGCGGCGGCGGTATCGTATGCGGCGTCTCAGATCACGCGGCTGACCGCGTTCGGCGACGTCGCCGCCGCGGACAGGAGCATGACGCCCGAGTTGCTGACGCTGCGCCGCGCGATTGAGCGCGACCGATACGGGCTGATGGCGCAGGTACTGCTGGCGCGGGACCACTGTACGGCGTCGGAATGCGCAGCTTTCCGGGTGCTGACGGATCACCGCCAGATCGTGGCCAACATGGATGAGCGGGTTTATGACGGCCTGATTGCTCGTTACGCGCCGTCATGGAACGCGCCCGCGGCGCCAGGGCCGGGGCCGGTCGCGGCACTTCCGCCATCGATGCCGACAGGCAAACCCACCAATGCCGATTTTCCCACCGCAGCCTCGACCCCGCCCGTCAGCATCATGACGCCGGAGCCGGGTTCGGCAACGACGCCGTCTGCGCCGCGCCCGCCGGCTTCATCAGCCCTGGCGAACGCGCCATTGCCGTCACCGCGCCCGACTTCGGCGACAACTCCGGCGCTGGCGGCGGCCAAGAAGCAGGCTGCGCCGAAATCTTCGCGCGCGGCGGCGCCGGTTCAGCTTGCGCCCGCAGCGGCGAATGATTGATGCTTTCAAAAGCCGTCGCTGATCGCTAACCTCGCAACCATGCCGCTTCATCTGATCAAGCTTGCCGTTGGTTGCGAATCCGTAAAAGAGCTCAAGAGCTGGGTCGCGGAGCGCATGCAGACCGCAAAGAAAAAGGGTCTGCCGCTTCGTCATATTCACATCACCCGGATGACGCCGAAGCGCGGTGAAGAGCTGCTCGCGGGCGGCTCGCTATACTGGGTGATCCGGGGTGAAATCGCGGCCCGTGAAAAAATCATCGCGATCGAACCGTTCCGCGATCGCGACGGTATCGGACGATGCCGGCTGGTGATGCAGCCCAAGGTGATTGCGGTATCGCCGCGACCGATGCGGGCGTTCCAGGGCTGGCGCTATTTTACGGAAGATGCCGCACCGCCGGACCTCGGCAAGGCCGCCGCCAGCATCGCGGCGATGCCCGAGCCGTTGCGCCGCGAGCTGCGCGATCTCGGGCTGCTTTAGACCCGGGCTGCTTTAGACCGCGACGTTATCGATCAGCCGGGTCTTTCCAAGCTTTGCCGCGACCAGAATCCGCACCGGCCCGTCCTTCACCGAGGCGATCGGCGCCAGGGTGTCGGCGTGCCGGGCCTCGAAATAGTCGAGGACGAAGCCGGCATTCGTGATCAGCTCGGCGCCGCCAGCCATCGCGGCCTTGATGCCGTCGCCCGCGCGCAGACGTTTCGCGCTTTCCTTCATGGCGCGGTACAGCACAGGCGCCGTCAGCCGTTCTTCCGGCGACAGATAGACGTTGCGCGACGACATCGCCAGGCCATCGTGCTCGCGCACGGTTTTCGAGCCAATCACCTTGACGCCGAGGTCGAGATCCCCCGCCATCCGCGTCACCACCCGCAATTGCTGGAAATCCTTTTCGCCGAATATCGCTAAGTCCGGCCTGACCTGCGTGAACAGCTTGCCGACCACGGTGGTGACGCCGCCGAAGAAGTGCGGCCGGAAGCGATCCTCCAGGCCCGCGATGGCCGGCCCTTCGGTCAGGATCCTGGTGGCAAAGCCGTCCGGGTACATGGTCTTGACGTCGGGATTCCAGATCAGGTCGACATTCTCGGCTGCGAGCCTGGCGACATCGGCCTTCCAGGTGCGCGGGTACGAACTGAAATCCTCTGATGGCGCGAACTGGGTGGGATTAACGAAGATCGAGACGATGACCTTGGTGGCGCGACGTTTCGCCAGCCGAACCAGCGACACATGGCCGTCATGGAGTGCTCCCATGGTTGGCACCAGCGCGGTCGTGGCCTTTTTCGCGCGCAGGCCGTCGAGGGCGCGACGCAACGCAGGGACCGTGCGGACGATCATGGGGCTTCGCGACATCTGGGCTCGATCTCTGGGGGCAGGGAGGCAGCCAGTTCTGACCTTGCGGCTGACATGCCGACCTTACCAAGGCCGATGCGTAGCCGCCAAGCAGGGCGACACCCGAATTAGACCGGTCGGTCTTGACGAGCACCCGCCAAACTGTGTGGCCGATCACAGACACGCCGGCCCAAGCATGCGATTCATGATTAAGGCAGACGATCAACGATTTGAGAACGTTATTGCGCATTTCACTTGACCGCGGTCGCGCGGAATTTGAAGATATCCACAGGGGTCGAAACATGTTGGTGCAGACTAGTCAGGGGCAATCGGGCTCGGCTCATGTCGTTGTGCTGGGCAATGAGAAGGGCGGTTCCGGTAAATCCACCACCGCCCTGCATATCGCCGTCGCCTTGATGAAGGCCGGCCAGCGCGTCGCCACCATCGATCTCGATTGCCGCCAGCAAAGCTTCACCCGCTACATCAACAACCGAAGCGCCTGGGCGCGCCGCACCGGCCTCGATCTTGAGCTTCCGGTGCATTGCTGCATCAAGCTTGGCGAGACCATGCAGATCGCCGACAACGAAAATTCCGAGTTCCAGCAATTCATGGACGCCGTGAGCGCGGTCGAGCGGACATTCGACTTCATCGTGATCGATACCCCGGGGTCGGATAGCTATCTGATGCGTCTGGCGCACTCGATGGCCGATACATTGGTGACGCCGATCAACGACAGCTTCCTCGATTTCGACGTGCTGGGAACCGTCGACCCCGCGACCTATTCCGTGACCGGCGAAAGCCATTATGCGGAGATGGTGCGGGATACAAGACGCAAGCGGCGCCAACTCGACGGTGCCTCTACCGACTGGATCGTGGTCCGCAACCGATTGTCGATGCTGGGATCGCGCAACAAGCAGCTCGTCGCCGACGGCCTCAACGAGTTGTCGTTCCGGCTCGGCTTCCGATCGATCGATGGTTTTGCCGAACGTGTGGTTTACCGGGAGTTTTTTCCGCGCGGGCTGACCGCGCTCGACGACCTCGACGAGGCGACACTCGGCACCCGCCCGAGCCTCGGCCATGTCACCGCGCGCGAGGAGGTCACGAGCCTGCTGCGCCAGTTGAAGCTGCCGCTCGATGAGCGGGGCCGCCGCCGCGCGGCCAACCGGGCCGAATGGTTCAGCCAGGTCGACAAGCCGCTCGAAATCCACGACATCCTCGGCGCCTGAGATCGTGTGGTAAATCGTTACTGCCTGGGTGATTTGCCTCGCGTTTCCTGTTCGATCCGGACGGCCTGACCGGCAAGCGGATTCCTGGATGCGGAATCCCCGCGGGGTGGAACGAACTGCCCCGGGCCCCGTTTTTACCAGGTCTTTATCCAAGATCTGAACCAGACCTTGATTTGTGGCGTCCCAAAGTGAGGAACCAGCCGCAGCACCCCGGATTGTGCATCTGCACAATGGGAGTGTGCGCCGCACAATGATCAGGCGGTCAATTCACAACATTTGGTCTTCCTGTCACGTCGCCGTGACATATATTAGAGCCAAGGGACCGCAGAGTCCCCGACAAGGAATTTGGACCCTGAAGTCTGCGCGCCGAGGACGAACATGAAACGTGGAATTGCCATTCTGGCTTCGCTTACCGCGCTGGCGACTGTCGCGTATTTCACCGTGAGCAAATGGGCGATCCGTCACGAAACGCTGACCTTCTACGACGCGACCCGCGGCAACCGTCCCGTCGCAGTGGACATCGCCGTGCGGTTCGACAAGGAAATGCAGGCGAATGCCGGCATGATCACGCTGCCGGTAGCGATCCTCAACCACGGCAACACCGTCAAATTCACCGAGTACTCTTTTCTGGCCAACGTGTTCGCCGCGCGCGGCTACATCGCAATCAGCATCCAGCATGATCTGCCGACCGATCCACCTATGGTGACCAAAGTCGGCGAGCTCTATGTCGGCCGTCAGCCGCAGTACCTGCGCGGCGTTGCCAACATCCGCTTTGCCGTCGATGAAATGAGGAAGGTCCAGCCGAACGCGGATTATGACCGTCTGACCGTGGTGGGACATTCCGCTGGCGCCGACATCTCGATGTACTTCGCCAAGTTGCATCCCGATCAGGTCAAGAAGGTCGTGACGCTGGACAATCTGCGCGTGCCGTTCTTAACCGACGGCAGGTTCAAGATCCTGTCGTTCCGCTCGAAGGATCCTGTCTTCAAGACCGATCCCGGCGTCATTCCGCCCAACGAAGTGTGTGAGGAGGCGGGGATTACGGTCGTCCGTACCGGCTTCCAGCATAACGATATGCGCGATACCGGTCCTGACGAGGCGAAGTCATCGATCGAGGGCATGCTCGACAAATTCCTCGATGACGACAGCCCGCTCAAGCCGGTCGTCACCAAGACGCCGCTGATGACCGATGCCGGGCCCGTTACGCCTTTCGTTCCGGTCGCACCGGCCGCCGCACCGGCCGCACCGCTCCAGAACTGACGCCGGCATCGGTGTTCGACCGGCGTCTGGATTGTGCTCCGGCCGCAAGTTGGGCCAGCGCCGCACACACGCATTGACCGCCCGCTGATCGCGGCCCACATAGAGCTTGCCTTAATTTGCGAGCGCTGATGTCCGGCGAACCGACCAAACCGAAATCTGCAACTGAGGTGTCCTCGACGCAAAAAAAAGCGTCGAGCAAAGCCGGTTCGTTGCCGGAGGCCAAGCCGTCCGTCTCGGAAGACATCGCCGCCTTCGTCGCCAAGGCCCGCGCGATGTCGCCGCATG
>ODAK010005119.1_pt1 | contig 13344 bp, 9 predicted proteins | sample 1539591 | NCBI WGS metagenome assembly ODAK01 (sample SAMEA3539303, study PRJEB22396) | soil metagenome | biome: tundra; feature: field; material: soil | place: USA | collected 2010-05 | depth 0.15 m | reverse complement strand
TCGTTCGTGCCGTTTAGCAGCCCAGCTAACCACCCGCCCAGGCGGTGATCGCGTGCCGCGGAAATAGCCGTAGGACCACCATGATAGCGTCCATTTGGCATGCTTCAATGAGGCCGCGGCATCGATGCCGCGGAAATATAACTAGCCTCGGCGCAAGTGCTTCGCCTCTAACGGCTTCAATGAGGCCGCGGCATCGATGCCGCGGAAATGCGAGCATGTGGGCCAATTCCTCAATGGCACTGGCGCGCTTCAATGAGGCCGCGGCATCGATGCCGCGGAAATAATGGGGCCAGTGCTGGTCGAGCTGAACGTCTCGCCGCTTCAATGAGGCCGCGGCATCGATGCCGCGGAAATGGGATCGGCCACGCCCTGCCGCCAGATTTCGACCCTGCTTCAATGAGGCCGCGGCATCGATGCCGCGGAAATCAAGCTGTGACAGACCTTGGGACTTCAATCACCAAGCTTCAATGAGGCCGCGGCATCGATGCCGCGGAAATTCCAGAGAGCACTGAGCATCTGATCGCCGGCATCCTGGCTTCAATGAGGCCGCGGCATCGATGCCGCGGAAATGTGAAACAGCAGTGCAGGAGATATATAAGAAATATCGCTTCAATGAGGCCGCGGCATCGATGCCGCGGAAATGGCACATACACGGGCACCCACGATGCGGGCCTAGCAGCTTCAATGAGGCCGCGGCATCGATGCCGCGGAAATTGGCCACCATTCAATACGCTCCCGCCACCTGCCCGGCTTCAATGAGGCCGCGGCATCGATGCCGCGGAAATATGACAGTGAATGCGACATTTGCGGGCGCTCAAAGCAGGCTTCAATGAGGCCGCGGCATCGATGCCGCGGAAATACGCTTTTACCGATACGATTACCATATCTTACGCCGGGCTTCAATGAGGCCGCGGCATCGATGCCGCGGAAATAGCATCGAGGCGAACACCTCAGTCGCGCGCTTATCCTTCAATGAGGCCGCGGCATCGATGCCGCGGAAATGCAAACGACCGGCTCCAAGCAGCCGTACAAACAGCCCTTCAATGAGGCCGCGGCATCGATGCCGCGGAAATACGATGGTCGAATGGATCGCGGGGCCGATCACGGACCTTCAATGAGGCCGCGGCATCGATGCCGCGGAAATCCAGTTCCCGGAGCGGTGCCCTCTCCCACTGCCCCGCCTTCAATGAGGCCGCGGCATCGATGCCGCGGAAATGACCCAGAGCTCCAGGGTTCCGCCATTCGGAATCGGCCTTCAATGAGGCCGCGGCATCGATGCCGCGGAAATCACGAAATCATCGTGAGACAGCCACGGAACATCAACCCTTCAATGAGGCCGCGGCATCGATGCCGCGGAAATGTGGACAGCATGAAGACTGCCGGGCTACTTGGTCCTCCCTTCAATGAGGCCGCGGCATCGATGCCGCGGAAATGAGCGTGAGGCAGATAATGGCGTTATGGATGCTTTACCTTCAATGAGGCCGCGGCATCGATGCCGCGGAAATATCTCCTGGGTGACTTCGGCCTTGGTTGGAACAAGCACCTTCAATGAGGCCGCGGCATCGATGCCGCGGAAATCCGGTCGGGTACGAGATGGCGGAATACTTGGGAGTCCTTCAATGAGGCCGCGGCATCGATGCCGCGGAAATATTGCGCCACTGGCCCGAGTGGGCCGAATAGTTCAGACCTTCAATGAGGCCGCGGCATCGATGCCGCGGAAATGCGCGGCGTTGGGTCTGCTCCTGGTTTCGGCGGAGCCTTCAATGAGGCCGCGGCATCGATGCCGCGGAAATGGTGCTGACCCTGCGCACACGAAAACGGATTGCCGCGTCCTTCAATGAGGCCGCGGCATCGATGCCGCGGAAATGTAATCCACAAACTGCGCCGCCCAGACGCGGGCATCCCTTCAATGAGGCCGCGGCATCGATGCCGCGGAAATAATTTTCCACTGCCCAGGGGAAGTCGATGTGGAAGCCTTCAATGAGGCCGCGGCATCGATGCCGCGGAAATAACATCGGCACAACCATACCACTCAAGTTTACTGCTACCTTCAATGAGGCCGCGGCATCGATGCCGCGGAAATAGGAGAGTCTATGAACCTTTGTAAGAATTGTGGAACCTTCAATGAGGCCGCGGCATCGATGCCGCGGAAATAAAATATTGTCATAATTCCTAACTGCTGCCCCATTCCGCCCTTCAATGAGGCCGCGGCATCGATGCCGCGGAAATATCGACGCCACACGGGAGGACAAGTAGATGGCAAACCTTCAATGAGGCCGCGGCATCGATGCCGCGGAAATGGTCCGGGCCGAGTCCGCCGAGAAGATCGCCGTCGACCTTCAATGAGGCCGCGGCATCGATGCCGCGGAAATGAAACCGCCATGAGCCAGGCTGACCGCATCGGACATCCTTCAATGAGGCCGCGGCATCGATGCCGCGGAAATGCGCGAAAACTTCGGGCAGATCATGAGCGAGTCCCGCCTTCAATGAGGCCGCGGCATCGATGCCGCGGAAATCAATCTCAGCCCAGGGAATGTTGAAAATTTACGGACCCCCTTCAATGAGGCCGCGGCATCGATGCCGCGGAAATGGCCAGAGGCGAAAGCCATCTCCGACCAAATTCATGCCTTCAATGAGGCCGCGGCATCGATGCCGCGGAAATGCACCCGCTCAAGCACCGACGCGGGAACACGTAGCGCCTTCAATGAGGCCGCGGCATCGATGCCGCGGAAATGGTGGATTCCATCGTGCTTCGCCATCGCTTCGGCCCACCTTCAATGAGGCCGCGGCATCGATGCCGCGGAAATTGGTCGCCCACTACGAAGGCATGGACGCTTTCAGCCCTTCAATGAGGCCGCGGCATCGATGCCGCGGAAATGTTCCAAGCCGGATGGGATCTGTGCCCCATCTGCTCCCTTCAATGAGGCCGCGGCATCGATGCCGCGGAAATAGCTGCACCTCTATCCTATTCTGTTTTCAAAGACCTGTGCAAGGCTTTGCGAGCGGTCCACTCGGCGGCCCTGGGTTACTCCGGCCTCGCGATGCGGCGGTCGCTAAAAGTCGTTTAGATTCATGATGCCTGCTGGTCGCGAGCGGTGGCTGGAGTCCGATTGACGCCGAACCGCTCGCGAGGACTACCGCGTGACGAAGACGGGGTAGTCTGCTATTTCTCCTTCCAGGACTCGCGCCAGCAGGCGCGCCTGCACTTCGAGCAAGCGGCGATAGCTGACGCGGTATTCGAAAATTGGGTGCGTTACGAGGGTATCCATTCTTAACTCGTAGGCGTGGTAGAAGCTCTTTCTTCCGCCAGGGGTCAGGACGACGGCATCGCCGGAGCGAAGGAAATCGGAAGCCGTCACCATGCGGGTATTGATGGCGTTGATTACGGCGGAGTCGACGATCAGCGGCCGGAAGGGCTCCATGAGGTCGAGTGCCAGCGCAGGCCGGCCGAAACGCGGCTGATGATAGAATCCCATCATTGGATCGAAACCGACAGCGTAGCATGCGATCGTGAGGTCCTTGGTCAGCATGCTGTAGCCGAGCGAGAGCAGGGCGTTGACCGGGTCGCGCGGGGGGCGGCGGTTACGGCCTTCAAAGTCCAGGCGAAAACCTTCGGGCGACGCGGCGCCATCGCCGACCTTTAAGAGCCCGTCGAAGGCTCCGAAATAGAGTCGGGCGGCGTTGCCCTCGATTCCGAGCAACTCCTCGGGATTGGCGGCGGTTTCGGCGCGCAGTGCCATCTCCTTCATTTGGCCCAGCGCCAATTCGGGCGGCTCCACATGGTTGCGCAGGATCATGGTGCGCTGGTTTCGGATCTTCCCCGCGACGAGTTTCCGCGAGAGTTTCAGACAGAACCAGGGCTCAGAGGCGAGACGGAACTGGGACTGGCGCAGGAAAACGTTCTTCGTCACCAGTCCGGTGGTGATGCCGTAGAACCAGCCGCCCTGTGAAAAGTAGGAGATAGGGATTCCGGCTTCGCAGAGCAACTGGGTCACTTGGGTTGTGACCTGGATGTTGCCCATAAGGTTGAGTTGGGAGATCTCGATGGGGCGGATCTCCTGACGGACGGTCTCCTTCTCCTTCACTTGGAGGACTTCACCGGAGCGGCCGACGCGAAGGCCCTGGGTGTTGAGGTAAACGGGACGGAGGTCGGCCCGGGGGGCGATGAGGCGGCGGGTCTCCTTGAGCGGAGGTTTGCGGAGCGGAGGGATCTCTTCGAAGAGCGCCAGTTGGCCTGTGTCCTCCTCCTGGGCGGCGTTAGACAGCGTGGTGGTCTCGCCGGGGAGGCAGATGGAGTTGAGAGAACAGCCGGGGCACTTGGGTGAGTCTTCGAGCGGCAAGGGGACGCGACCGCTTTCGGCAAGCGCCCAGGCAGCTTGGATGGCTCCCTCAGTTTCCTGGATTACACCATCGGTGAAGGGGATGCGGACACGCTGACGGGTGGTGGAGTAAAAGATGACACCTTCCTCGACGCGGTAGCCGTTCTCGCGCAAGACGATGGCCTGGACGGCGAGTTGGGCGCGGTCGGCGGGCCAGATCTGGAGCGCGCCATCCAGTTCGTAGGGCTTGCCATGCTTGTAGTCGACGGGCGTTACGCAGCTATCCTCGACTTCTAGGAGGTCCATCTTGGCGATCACGCGAAGGCGGTCGCTGGAGAGAGTGACGGCGCGGGTTTGGATAGTTTCTTCGGCGATTTGCTCGGGCGCGGGCAGGGGTTTGCCGACCTTATCGACGCGCTTGTGTTGGATCTTGCCCTCGACGGTGTCGGCGCTCTCCCGGAAGAGACCCTCAACCCATTCGTAAAAGAACAGACGGGGGCAATAGACGAACTCGTTGACCATGCGGGCGGGCATGTAGTCCGGCAACTCGCGTGCGGGCTGTGCCGGGAAGGGTGACGACGGAAGGGCAGCCATGATTTAAACCACGATGCAGGGTGCGTCCACGGAGGAATAGGGCTTGCCGAGGGCGGTGATGATGCGGTCGCCGCGCCCTTCGGCGGGGCCGAGGTAGACGAAAAGGATCTGATCCTCGGTATGGTGGATGATCCCCGACAACTCTCCTTTCAGCCGCGCCAGGTCGGCCGCGGTCAACTGGCATTCGAACACGGAAAACTGAAGGTGATCGCCGTAAGCGCGCATCATCTTGAAGACGAGGCGGAGGCGCTTTTCATCGGCGATGTCGTAAGTGACGAGGTAGGAGGCGCGCATGGGCTAATCCGCCACGAAACCTGCCGATCCGAGATACTGGCCACCACCGAGACGGATTGGGCCGGGAACTTGCGCAGCGCTTCCCTTCGCTCGCCTCATGCCAGCACCAAACACTACCGTTCCTTCCCTTCATCCGCCTTGGGCATTTCGGCCGCGAACAGGCCCAGCCCGAAATGCGCTGCATAGCCCAGCGAGAGCGGGCCGCGGACCGCCTTGGCAAAGCACAGTCGAAGCGTGTAGCCGGCATCCACCGGTGGCGGCCCGCCTCCCCGCCCTCGCCTCCGAACAAAGTGGCGCAGGGCAAGGGCTTCGGCGGTTCCCTGCAAAACGCAGACCTCTGCGGCGGGGGGCAGTCCACGGGAAGCCAACTCCGCCTGAACCTGTCCTTCAAGAGTATTCGCGCCGCGCTGCTTGAGAAATCGCGGCGGAACAAATGGAGTCAAGCTCAACCACGTCCGCGCGCCGCCCGGCGGGCCCAACAGTTGCTCCATTCTCTTGCCAAGGGGAGCGGGTAAGGTCCGCAATGTTTCCACATCGCCGCTACCCGCCATCGCCAGTTGCAGGTCGCCGGCTCCGCCTTTGGTCCACGTTCGCCGCAGTCCGCGAATCGCTCTCTGCGCCTCGCCGCCGAAACCCATGGATGCGTGGATCAGGAAATGGTCCAGGTGCCGGTCGTCGTCCAGGTCCACCGGGAGGATATGCGCATGGCCGTGGTGTCCCAGCAAAGGCCGCCCCTGCCCATCCCGCCCCGTGATCTCCGGGCAATCCACCGCCTGCCCCTTCCCCAGGACGCTGACCATCGCGCGATGCAAGAGCTCAGCCTGCGGCAACGTCCGGCTGCAAGCCGGCAACGCGGCGCGGTTTCCGCTTACGGTGGTCATCGCCAGCAACACGGCCGTCACCGGCCTCGCCGCCACCGCTTTGGGCCGGACTGGCGCGCCCACTTGTATCGCCCCTTCCGGTCTCCAGTAGAGGACCCGCTGCGCGCCCGGCGGTTGCGACCACCCCTGTGCTTTCCACCAGGCCGTATCTTTCGTCAGGCATTCCATCAGGTTTGGCGGATACGGAGCAAGCGCCTTTTCGCGATCCTTCAGCAGTTTCGCCGGTGGCTTCTTCTTGCCTTCCGGCAAAGGCAGGTCGGTCAGCAATCGTTCAGTGGTTTCGCTTCGCCACCCGGCGTATTCTGTCGGCGGGATGGGCGCCATCAGCGAAATCTGTTCCCAGCCCGGACCGCGGCGGGTTCCCTCCCCATGCGGCACCGCATTCAGTCGAGGCAAAGATGGGGTGGAGTCTTCCACCACTTCCACCTCCACCCAACTCTCGCTCCGCCCCAAGTATCCGAGGCTCTCGGCCAGCACTCGCAGTTGCTCGATCTCCGCCGGCGTCAGTTCGCAGTCCCAGTGAATCTCCAGGGTCGAATCGCCGACATCAAGCCACGTGTCGAAGACCAGCGTGGTCTTCTCCCGACCCTTGCTCAGCACTCCAATCGGCATGAAATGCCGGCTGTGCGCCACAGTAGCCGCCGGCAAGAGGTAGGACGGCAGACTGCCGGCCAGCTTCGCCATCAGGCTCGCGGCGTCATCTGGAATTACCTTCCAATGCTGGGTGGTGAATCCGCTGGACACCAGCGCCCGCAGAATCCGCCATGGGCTGGGCGGCCATTCCACCTGGCCTTCGTTGACGTGTTGCCCCCACGGGGTCGCATGATACCGCCCCGCCGGGAATCTTAGTAACAATCCTGGCACGGTCAGCTCCTAGTTGCCCGAAGCATCGTCGGCATCGTCGCCGTTCTCATCGCCGCTCTCTTCGTCGCCCTTGCCATGCTTCAGTTCGTCTTCAAATGCGACCGTTGTATGCTCCATCTGCGCCTGGCAACTGTCAATCGCCGCTCGCACCGCCACGTCAAGTGCCTTCAGCACGGGCAGTACGAAGCCTTCAGGCCGTGCACGCATTGCGGTGTCGCCGTCAACTTCCAGATCGCACGCCGTGCGCAGGCGCAGGTCGCCATCCAGCAGCTTGCGCATCCGGTACAGCGCGAGCAGGATCAGCAACTCAGTGGCTTCTTTCGGCAGACAGTAACCACGAATCTGCGCCAGATCCAGGTTGAAATAGCACTCGATTCGGTCGGCGACGAATTCATCGCGCGAAAACGGGACATTCCCGAATCCGCTCTTGGTATCGCCGGAGGGATTCACGTGGTCGTTCTTCACTCCTCCCGACGCGGCCACATTCACCCCCACCGCTTCGATGAACGCCGAGAGAGAGCGCGCCAGGCGCAACCGCCCCCCAGCGAGATCCTTCTTCGCCAGAAAGACACCGTGAATCAGGCTGCCGACGTCGAATCGTAACAGCGCCTCCGCCAGCTTCTTCCGGTCAATCGGCCCCTCTTCGAGTCCGCCCAGCTCCGACTTCAACTTCTCGAAGAAGCCGCGGTCCTTACCCTCCAGCAGATAGGGACTATTGATCCGGTGCGCTTCCAGCATCGAATCGGTGAGGAACTCACCCTTCCTTTTTACCGTGACGTGGCTGATGCCTTTCAGCGCGGCCACCGGGGCCTTCGCGCCGTCGTCCCAGCAGGTGGTCTCCAGGCGGTTAGCCATGCTCTGGGCGCTCTCCACCAGGAGTTTTACGCCATCTTTCGTTTGATAGGTGGCCGCTCCCAGGCTGGGAAACCCGGTGGGTTGGAACCGGTCGCCTTGCACGGGGCGCAGACGCACGGTCAGCAGTAATCGGTTGGTTTCTTCCAACGCTTTCAGGAAAGTCGGTTCAGGCATCGCGGAGTCCTTTCAATTTAGGGTCGAGCACAGCCGCCGCGCGGAACGCGGTGCGGCTGTCTATTGGAAATGCAAGCGCCGCGGCCCAGAGCCGCGCGGATTGTCCATCGGTAACGCCAGCCTGTAGCGGCGGCCGGATTCCCGCCGAACGCAGGCGAGCGAGCGCTACGCTCACCGCCCCGGCGCTATCGCCCGACAGAAGCCGCCGCACGATGCCGGGCTCAGCGGGAATCTTTCTGTCCGGCGGCAGCGGCCAAGGAAGGCACGTCAGGCGGAGCGCCAGCCAGCCTTCGGGCGGCATTTCGGCCACACTCAACACGCTTTCGCGCGGCGCACCAGAGCAAGCGTCCCACCGTACCGCCATCACGGAACGCGCCAGATCGAGCACCCTGCCAAGATCGACGTTGCCGGCCAACAGGGACCCCAGATCGCTCAAGCGCGCGCCGCATCCCGGCGCCGCCACCAGGGGCAGCCGCCGCTGGCCCTTCATGCCGGCCTCGATCATCCGGCGCTCTACCACAGCGGCGCAATCGGCCACTGCATCGCGGCCCATCATCACCACGCGGGAATCCTTCGCCAGCCGCTTGTCGGAAACACGGAACCGGCGCGCACCCGGCTCCAGCGGCAACCAGTGGTGCCGCACCGGATCCCGCCCGCGCCGAGCCCGCGTGTATTCGGCCGCCGCGCTGCCGAGCGCCATCGCTAGCCGCGCTTCGACTCCCTCGCCGACGGCTGCGATCCACTCCGGGTTGAGCGACGGAATCGGACCGGCCTCGAAGCCACACCCGGCCGCCTGCAATCGTTCCACGCCCACCGCGGCCAGCAGGATGGCCCGCCAACGCTCCGGCGTGTCATCGTGCGTCAGCGCGGCCATCACCGCGTCCGCCAACTGCCGCTTGGCCCGCACCAGCCGGTTGGGCGCGTGTTTGCCGCGCGCGAGCCGCTGCAACCGGTCCATCCAGGGCGCCAGGTCGTCGATCAGGTGGCCGCGCGATGCCTCTCGGACATCCATCCGCCCCAAAGGCACCGCCAGCGTCGATTGTCCGTTGCGCTCCAGGTATCCGTAGCGCGCAAAGGAATAGACGCCACGCGCCACGCCCAGCCGGCTGATCGCTCGCGCCACATCCACCGGCCGGTTGGCAGTTTGCCGTCCCAGTTGCACGCGCGCTTCGCCGAACAACGCCGCAACCTCACCCAGCGTGGCTGGCCGCCCCCACAACGGCAACCACTGCTCGCCGCGCTGCGATTTCTCACCGCCCGAAGAACCATACCCTGCCGCATGGCTGTGCACCGCGAACGGGGCCGCCGCTCGGGAGAAGGAATTCGGATCCAGCCGCCGGGTCGCCCTTGCGCTGAATAGAACGGCACCCTCCATCATCAGCACGAAATCCCAGGGGTTCACCTGGCTATCACCCATGGCCCCGGTCGAACTGTTCGCCCCACCGGCGGCGCCCGGCTGGAATTGCCCCACAGCCGTGCTTTCGAGTCGATTTGTCGGCGTGGCCCACAGGGCATTCGCAAGCAATTCACTGGCTCCCGCGGACGGCCGCCCCTGCTCAGAAGCCACCTCGAACAACTCGCCCAGCCGCTGCATGAAATTGTTCGTGAAGTCGAGGTTGCCGTCGTTGCCGCCTGTCCCGAGCAGGGACGGCCAAACTGTCGCCCCATCACCGTCCAGTGCGACGGCCGCCGCCAGCCATTCCGCGAGCCCTCCGCGCCAGCTTTTCCGGCAATCCGGAATCAGCGTCTCCTTCAAACCCTTGTAGCGCCGCTCCGCGGCCGCCAGCAGCCGCTTGTAGCCTTCGCTCTCTTTCAACTGCTTGGCTTCCGGCTTCGTCGGTGGGCCCGCAGCCACAGCAGCGATCCCTTCGATTGCCGAGATGGCAGCCGCTATTTCCTCTCGCCGTGAAGCGGCCAAATCGGTCCGCGCCGCCTGCGTCAGCAGTTCGCTCACACACGCCCGAAAGGTATCGCTGGCCTTCAGGAACTCCCGCTGCTCATCGGCCTGGAACGTCTTGTTGGTTTTCGTCCTGGCTTTGATCGCCCGGATTACCGCATCCGCCCCACTCTGCTCATCGAGCAACCGCCGGGATTCCGCGATCCCGCTCCGGAAGCGACCGAAACGCTCCGCCTTCGACCCCTCTAGTGGCGCCAGCCCCGGATCTCCGGGTTTGAAAAACCCGCAGCCTTTGTTCCAGGGCGACAACAGCGGCGTCGGCGCATAGCGATCGAGAAAGAATTGCTCCAACTCTTCCTGGGTGAGCCTGGTCAGCAGATGGAAGTGCTCGTGCTGCCACCAGCCCCGCGCGTCCGGGTCCGCCCCTTGCTCCACCATCAGCCGCAGAATCCCTAGCGCCTTCAGGTAGTTCGCCAACGGCGCCGGCGCACAACCCTTCAGTTCGTGCAATTGCAGGCTCACGCGCTTTCCACCCCCGTCAGTGCCGGATCGCTGGTTTCGAGCCGCGAAGCCCTAACATCCGCTGCCCGCAGCAGAGCCTCCAGATAGCCTAATCCCGACGGCCCATATCTCCCCAGCAGCCCCGCCACCCGATCTCGCCAACTGGCGCCCGTCCGCGCCGAGAGCCCCATCGCCGCGGGCTCCAGCGTCAGTTCGAATCCAGGCCATGACACGCCATCCGCCGCTGCGCCAAGCGGTGGCAACCGATCGGCCTCTCTCACTCCGCGGATCGGCATCCCACGCCCGTCGCGGTCGCGGTAGTCCTGATCTTTCGGCGCCGCGTGCAGCGCCATCCGTACCTTGCCATGATGGCTTGCCACCAGGTACGCCACCAGATCGAAGCGCGCGGCCGTACACTCCAGAATCTCTTTCACCGGTGCACAACCGGCCGGTACTTCCCGCCCTTCCGGAATCGCGTGGCCCATCTGAGAAAGCGCATCGGCCCATGGCCCCAGTAACGCCGCGTGTCTGGGAGCGTAAGCCTCCAGCACCGCAAACAGAGCCAGGGCGCTCGCCAGTTCGTGCCGAAAGGCCGGGCGGGATTCGCCGCCGGCAAAGCGGTAAGTTCCCCGTGGCCGCAGCCACGCTGCTTCCGGGGCTTTTGCCAGGTCATTCCGTTGCGGCCGGCTTGGATCGCCGATCGCACCTTGGAACGCACCGTGCGCTTTGCCCACATCGTGCCACCGCCCCGCGATCTCCAGAGACTCCTGCAGTTCGCCGCACAACCCAAGCGCCTGCGCCAGTTCGCCGGCCGCGCTCGCCACTTCGCGTGCGTGCGTCGCGATCGTCTTCCAGCCGTTAACGCTCAGCCCTTCCGCGTCCTGCCGGTTGTCGCTCTCCTCCAATACCGCCGTAGCCTCCGACACTGCGGGCGATGGAGTCCGCGGAACCATGGCCGTGGATTTCGACTCGAAGCCCAGTTCCGTCGAATACCCTCCACAATCCGCCGCGACGCATACGGTACGGCCCGGCGTCAGGCTTACGCGGTCGGCTTTCTTCCATTCGCCTGCCAGCCAATCCCACACCCACGCGCGCATCCCACCGCGCAGTTTTGCCTTCCGGTTGCCCTTCGTCTCCTCGCCGCACAGCCAGTCGCGAGCCTTCAGAAATGGCACCGAGCACAATTCCCGCCGACCCGGTTGACGCTCTGCGGCCGGCGTGGCCGTCTTCTCCAGGTCCAGCCAGAACACGTGCAAGTCACGCTCATCGCCGGTACGAATGAAGCGGCTGATGTCCAGATCTCCGCCGGTCAGGTCAGGCGTGGTATCGAACAACTCGTCAAATTCCTGCCGCATCAGCAAATGCTTCGGCGCGTACGGATACAACCGCTCCCGGGCATCGGCCGTCAGCCCCGCTTCATGCGCTTCCAAGCGGGCAATACCGACGTCATCCAGCGACCCGAGTGCCTCCCACGCGCGCTCCAGTTCCTCCAAGGCATAGGGTGCCGCCGTCTCCTCATCCCGTCCCCGGTCGACTACAGTTACACGCCCATCCCCACCGAAACGCGCACACCGTCCGAACCGCTGCACCAGACTCGACCATGGCGCCAGTTCCGTAATGAGGGCCACGGCGGAAATGTCGACGCCCGCCTCCACCACCTGCGTCGAGACGATAATCCGGTTGACCTCTGGCGTACATGCCGCCTTCGAGAGGAATCTATTTCGCCAATGCTCGCGTTCCGCCTGACGGAAGCGGCTGTGGATCAGTTCCAGTTGCTCGGTGGCACCGGCGGCTCGTAGTGCCTCGAACGTCCGACGTGCCCGCTCCACTGTATTGCAGACCACCAACGTGATGTGCCCATGTGTGCCCGCCTGGGCGCGTGCGTGCTCGGTCCGAATCTTCGCCGCGAAGCCCGCCACATTGTCCTGCTCGATTGCCGCCAGTTCCAACCGTTTCACTCCGGCCCACAACGGTCCAGTCCTCTGCTCCGGCCTTGTCTGGCACGGCTGCTGCGTCCACTTCGCGTGATGTTCCGCAGTGTCAACGCTATTCAACCACTCGGGCTGCAGCGTAGCACTCATCCACCATGTGTGGCACGGGCGAAGACTCTTCCCTCGGTCCCCTTCGCGAAATGCCTGCAACTGCGCCGATGTCGCCAGCCCAACGTCCATCAGTTGCACTTCGTCCATTACCCACAGCGCGTCTTGGTTCAGTAATCCGAATTCCACCGGCCAGCGGGCCCGTCCGCTCCCATATCCGCGGTTCAACGCCCGCGACAGCAGCATGTCCTGGGTTCCAACCAGGATCGCCGGTCGCTCCGGGTACAGAAACCACTCCCCCGCGTCCTCGCCGCCCATCGCCACGTACACATCCGGCCGGATTGCGGCGGGCATCCGCGCCGCCAGCGCCCGCGCGGCCTGCTCGGTCTGTTCCACCAACACTCGCATGGGCAGGCACCAAACCAAGCGTCGCGGCCAACGCTCGTCACGGTTGCAAATCCGATGCAGACTCCACGCCGCCAGTACCCCTTCCGTCTTGCCAAGCCCCGTCGGGATCCGGATCAGCCGGTCACGGCAACTCTCCTCTTCCATCAACTCTTTCTGCCACTCGTGCGGAGAGGCATGTCCCGTGAGCGTTTCGAACCGGACAGGCACCGGGCTGTCGGCCCTCATGCATCCGCCCCAATCCAGGCGGGACCGGTGTGCTCCATCCCGATTCTGTTGAGAAACCTCAACCACTTCGCAGCGAATTGATTGTTTTGTTCCGGCATTCTCTTTCATGAATCATACCTGATTTTCGGATGTCCGGCTCCGTTGTCCCATTCTTCGCTCTCAAAGAGTCCGTTGATGCGCCCCGAAAGGCAGTACCGCAAGTTCCGGAGAAAATTGGAGACCGAGTAGCCCTTCGGCGCCGCGGCGAACAGGGCCGTGGAAAAGATGCAAATAGCGGTTAAACGTTGTAATCC